>Ga0134128_10000402_pt1 | contig 60522 bp, 82 predicted proteins | sample KB31754_FD_96462 | JGI IMG/M metagenome (GOLD analysis project Ga0134128, IMG submission 96462) | Terrestrial soil microbial communities with excess Nitrogen fertilizer from Kellogg Biological Station, Michigan, USA - KB3-175-4 | ecosystem: Environmental > Terrestrial > Soil > Unclassified ... | reverse complement strand
TCGCGGTCGTTGTCCCACATGGACAATTGCGACGGCACGACCGCGAAGCCATCCGACGGGGCCTTGAGCGGGCGGAACGACGTGGCCGCCGCGAGCTTGTGTCGAGGCGTTTTTCGGAGGCCGAGCGGCCGATGCTGCGAATGAATGCCGCCGTGACGAATCGCAGAATGCAGAACGACGCTGGACATAGAACCCTCTTCCCTTCGGTTTGAGTGATTCAGAATTGGGCGAACGAACGAACTCAGCCTCTCATTCCCCTTCCAACTGCCGCCGCAACCACATCACCGACCCGACCACCACGCCGCCGAGCACGAACCCGGCCACCACCAGGGCGAATACCTCGGGCTGGAACGCGGAGCAGTCGGTCATAGAGTCCTCACCGTGTGTTACTTCACCGCTTCGCATCTTCGGGATGGAACATCTGCTCACCCCGTGCGGCCCGCCGTTCCATGACCGCTAACTTTTCCGGTGTCCCCGGCCCCGCATCAGTCATCTCGGGCACCGCTCCAAGCTCGACATCATCCACGAACGGATACAGTTCTTTCACGCCGGGGAGCTGGAGGCACCACCAGCAAAGCCGGTAGCGGTGTTCCTTGCCGTGCCGACATCTTGGCTTCTGCCCGCAATGTCGGCACAGCGGGTCATTGATGCCAGATACATCCGCTGCAATGCGTCGTGCTTCCGTTGACATTCCGCAATCCGCTCCATTATCTCAATGCCCTTCCTCGCCACATCCGCGAGCACCCGCCCGGATAAATGGGCCTCACACCAAGTTCGGAATTCATGGTCGGTCATCACGATGGCTCACAAACTCAACGTATCATGCGGCCATCCGCAGCGGTCGCAGCACGCACGGCAATCGCGAGCAACAACAGTCTCCCGGTCGCACACAGGACAAAACGATTCTTCGGCCCGGACCTTGATCTCGGCCTGGGCTCGCGCCGCGCCTGGGATGAGCACGCACACCCACGCGATGGCAATGACCGCGAAGACCACAAGGAAAATGACGATGACTCCCATGCCTTACCACCCCCCACCCACTCAAGGCACCACAAGCCCCGTAAAACAATGCCCCGTCACCACCAGCGTCAACGCCACCTGCCACCAGTACCGCTTCACCGCCCGCGCCACCCCCAACCCCACCATCATTCCGAGAGCAATCAACGTGTCGTGCCGCTGACATTGCTCGGTCACCATGCTGGTGATGCTCTCCCGGCCGGTGTTCACGAGCCAAATATCCAGCGGGATGCCGACAATGCACGCCGCGACAAACAGCCACCAATCCCGGTTATTGGTGGTGAGCCATGTTCGCGCGCGAACGCGCGTTCGCATCAGTGGGGCGGCGATCATTTTGGTTTCGGAACTATATGAATGGCGACGGGTCAAAAAGTAAATAATTCCGGAATTTTTCTTCGGATTAGTTTTTCGGGGGCAACAGTGCCGCCGCTGCCGCGCCAGTAACCGGTTTGACAGCCTCAACAACGGCGTCCTTCACCTGATTCAATTTGTGATCCAACAACCCGTTCGTTTGCTCCTTCACCTCGGCAACGTCCTTGGCCACGGAATTGACTCGCTTCACCGTCTCCGCGTTGCACTGGGCGACCGTGGCTTTCACTTCCTCGGCCTTGCTCTCCGTTCGTCGGTCGGATTCTTCGATTCGTCGAGCGAGCTTGTTGGTTTTCTGCTGCTGCTGGTGCGCTCGCAGGTCGATAAGCAAAATCGTGAACACGGCCGCGATCATCGGAGTAACCAGGCTGGCATCCTCGCGGTCGTACTTCATGCACAAAACCTGCACGAAGATGAGTAGAAATACCGCGATTAGCGTCGTGAGCGGCGAAAGCATCCCACCTCCCTGACTCGGCTCGTCGTCGCTGAGGATCATGGGGAGAATTATGCGACCGCTCTTGCCTGCACTACTGCGGCGTCGGCACTGTCGAAATGCCCAGCGTCCCTGTCGCCAGCGGCTTCTCGCTCCCGGTGTCCGTCCGCCAGAGGGCACACTGGTATTGCAGCCCTGTCAACACGGTGGTCAGTTGCGCCCGCGTGATGGGCACAGTGATAACCCCAGCTGCGACGGTCGGCGTGATGGCAAGGATCGCCGTAGGGATGGTGCTGCCGGGGTTGTCCGGAAACGGTGCCGGGCCGATGAGGAAGGACAGCCCCCAGGTTGATGGGTCGCTGGAGGTGGTGATTTGCGACAGGACGATTTGCGAATCGGCGTACCGATAGAGCGTGGCGATTTGTCCGAATGCGGTGGCCATGCCCCCGATTTTCGCGGCGCGATTGCCTGCTACATATCGACCCAATTCCACGCCACAGCAGATGAGTCGGACCAGTTCCATGCGAGTGGCGGCGCGTCAGTCCAGTTCCACGCTACCGCCGTCTCATCCGTCCAATTCCAATTCACGGTCCACGGATCGACAACCGGGGCCGTTACTGTGATGTAATCCGTGCGAGTCAGCGTGTCGCTGCCGCCCGGCCCCGTCACGGTCAGACTCGGCGAATACTGTCCGGAGTTCGCATAAGCATGGGTTGCGGGAACGCTGGTGAACGGCCCGGTGCCGTCGCCGGGCGAGAACTGGCGAGAAGTGATCGTGCCAATCGAAGTGTCTGTGAATGCAACGGTGAGCGGAGCGGTGCCCGATAGTGGCGTGCCGGTGAACCCGGCAACGGGCGCTGGGGGCGTAGTCCCGGATGAGCCGAGCCGGCCCAGGAGCCATCGCGGAACGCCGCTGAACCATCCGGCCGCCATGATGGTTCCCCTAGCTCGGATCGACCGACACGATGGGGTCAGCAGTATTGTCTGTCGCTACCGCCGCCGTCCATGCCGTCGTCGTATCGTCAGTCGAATAAACGGTCATGGTGCCTGTCGCGATGGCCACTTTATTCCGGAGGGCGAACAGGGCTTCACTTACCGTGCGGCCCGCAGAAGAGCCGCCCGCGATATTTCGACCGAGCAGAGCATCCGCAGCAGCTGTATACCCCCCACTTGTCAAGGTCATCGCATCACCAGGCACCGCGAAGCCGGTCGCCGTGCTCCAAGCGGCATCGCCATGAGCCTCGATAGCCGCTGTGGAATCGGAAACATCCGCGGGCGTCGCGAAGCCGGTCGCCGTGACCCACGATCCCGCACCGTGGGTACTCGATAGAGCGGTCTGGAGAGCATCGAGGGTTTGGGTCGTACCCGCGATCCCTCCCACCGTTCCAATAACACTTCCAACCGATCCGGAAAGGGTTGTGTTGTTAAACGTGACAAACCCCGAACCGTCAACGAGTAGTTCGTTAGCCGCGCCGACGGAGGGGTTGATCGTTACCCCCGCTCCGCAGGTAACAGTCTGAGTCTTAATCGTTTGAATATCGACTTTAGCGACAGCTCCTCCGGTTGAACTGTTGACGATGGTTCCCGATGTGACGAGCAGAATGTCGGAACCCGTACCGTTGGCTTGGGCGCGAATACCAGCACCACTCAATGATGTTGAGATTGCATAAATACCGGCCACACCCGTTCCTTGTGCCTTGAGACCGGCAGTTCCAACGAGTAGCATTCCACTTCCGGTTGTCCCCGTTTGGCCATAGATACCATTTCCCGAACCGGAACCGACGCAATGGAAACCGTCGCCGTTCGTTGTTGAACAGGTCAGGGTCATGGCATTGCCGGTAGCGCCGGAACCCGAGGTAATTGTCAATCCGTCCGCCGCACCGTTGCCCGTCACGGTCATACCCGCCGAACCGCTATGCGTTGTCGAGATGACAAAGCCGACCCCCGAGCTGCTCGTGAAGGTAACGCCGCCATTCGCCGCGACCGCGCCGGTAAAGGTCGTCGTGCCCGAGACGAGGAGGTTATTGGTAATCGTGCAATGGTCGTTGGTGCCCGAAACAAACAGACCACCATCCCCTCCCGGAGCAACGGCAGGAATCGCCAATTTGAGCAGCGCCCCGATACTGCCCGACGTGCTGAAATCGCTTCCGGAAAGAAGGTCGGTCCAGACCGCCGTAGCATTCTGGGCCGCGGTCGGTGCGGTCGCGCCGGGAATCGAGTCGAACGGGAGAATCGCGAACGTTGTCGTGTTGTCGGGGTTCGTGGTCCAGGCGTCCACTGTCGCGACCTTCGTCGAGCCGACGTAGGCCGTAATGAATCGGGACTGCCCCGCACCCGTTCCGCCGGTGAGGAAAATGAGATCGTTGACATAGTAGGAATCGGTCGCCGAGGCTCCCGCATCGAGTGTAATCGAGGTCGAACCGCCGGCCTGGGCGGTATTGGAACGAATCGTCTGGAGCCCCGTATCCGCCGCGAACGACGCCCGTGTAATCCCCCCTGAGGCGATCGAACCAACTGAGCCCGTAACGTTGCCGCCAACGTTACCCGTAACCGAGGCCACGGCCGAAGCTGCTACCGCCGTTCCGATACTCGTCTTCTGGGTGGAAGTGAAATCGAAGGCGGAGTTGAACGCGAACGACGCGGAGTTCAGAGCGTATGCCCCACCGGTAACCTGCGTTTGCGTGAGAGTTGAGGTTCCGATAGTCGCGCCGGGATCATGACTCGCCAGCGTTCCGAGGTTTGTGGCAAGCGTTCCCGTCCAGGTCGCCGTCGAAAGCGCCGTCGAGGCGGGTGCCAGCGAAGTAAGCCCCGAACCCGTCGAACCGATCCGGGCGAACGAATCCCCCGTCTGCGGCGTGTTGCCGGTATAGGTCGTGAGCGTGCCGACAGTTGTTCCGGAGAGATTAACCGTTGTCGTCGGTGCGTTGACATGCCCCCAATCCACGCCGACATAACCAGCCGCACCCACCGAGGCGGTGAATAGGATGGATTCCACATCCACCATGCCTGCCGCTTCGATTGCGAATGTTGTTGTATTGTCGGGATTGGTAACCCATGCGGGTACGATTGTGGCAACCTTCGTTGAACCGACGTATCCCGTGCAAAGCCGATATTGGCCCGCACCCGTTCCACCTGTGAGATAGATTAGCGAGCCGCGATAGAAATTGTCGGTAGCCGATGCCGAGGCATCGAGGGTGATTGTCGTGGACGCGCCAGCCGCAGCCGTGTTCGAGCGGACGGACTGCAAACCGGAATCGGCGGTGAACGAGGCGCGGGAGATGCCCCCAGATGCAACCGAACCAACCGCCCCGGTCACCGATCCCACCGAACCCGTAACGCTCGACACCGTTCCCATATTCGAACCGACCAGTGCGATGCCCGAGGCCGCACCGGGAGCATTCCCCGAGGTATAGAGCGATTTCCCGATGGACGACGCGACCGTGAAATCGCCCGAGGTCGTATCCTGCCACACACCCGTAGCGATGGCCGCCGCCGTGAGTTGGTTGGTAACAGTTGTAACTGTGGGAATGGTGACACCCGTTTGCGTGGCCTGGAGGAGTACTTTGCCGGCGGATACCGAAAGCTGATCCGTGCCGGTTCCGCTCGTGAGCAACGAAGCATTCGTGGTACAAGCGGTATTCGGCAATGCTGACAACCCGAGGTGCACCGCGTCCTGAGGATCGTAGGCAACTACCATTCCCGCTATCAAATCGCATGGGTCAGCGGTTGCTGCGGTCGCATGGAGAGCGATCGGACCAAGCGTACCCGTATCCGTCGCATTGCCCGCCACCTTGTACCAGCCGTTTGCAATCTCGGAAACCGTACCCGATGGGGAAGCGAAAGAACCGCCCGCCTTGCTGATCGTCACGGTCGGCGAAAGACCGGTTGCGCCTGTGATATGATCGCTCGAGAGCGTCATGAAAAACAGGAGCGGCGCTTGCGTCGAGGATTGTTTGATCGGGTAGGACATTTAGTTCCTCGCCTGCAATTGCCGAGCGCCGGCGCGGCCGCCAATCCCGGATAGCGAAGTTCGAAAGTTAACGGAAGGCGGGGGCGGTGAGGTGACTTCCCAGCATCCAATCGTCGGTGTTGTAAGGCTCCGTGTCGTGCCGGAAATGTCAACGAGGATATTGCTGTTTGTTGCGCCGTTGTTCGGCAGCGCACCGCCGGACGCCGCCCGGAAATCGGTTGTCGTCGAAACGAACTGTGAGGCGAATGTCAAACTCGTTTGGTTCGCGCTTCCAACGGCGGTGGCGCTATCGGTCGCATTGTGGTTGCACGAGGCGAGACTAGCCGACCCGACACTAAGCGCCTTCGTTGCCGAGCCGCCGCCGAACATCGCCGTGTCAATAACCGTCGGGGTCACGTAGGGGTTGGCTGTGATCGGGCTGACGCCGCTTTTGGAGATTACGGTGCAGCCAATGACGTTCACTGTGCAGGCAATCGTGGCTAGCGGCGAAACCGTCGCCGAAGTTGCTACAAAGAGCGAGTTATACGCGATGAATGTATTACTAAAGTTACTTGAATTTACGCAAGAACGTCCCGTTGCTTTGCTTACAACTAAGCAATCCTTCATCGTGAGCGTAGCCGCTGCCGATGATGAGAAGTCGATTATGTCTGAGGCTGAGTTCGACGAGGCCTCGATTTGTAGGTTGTCAAATTCGCAGTTCGCAATTGCTGCCGCCGAAATTGCAATGGTGTACGCGCCGGTGCACCGGATGCCGACGCCCTTCGTTGCATCGTAGTTGAGTGGGTTGGTGCGAACCCCCGCATTATCTCGAAACGACGCACCTGCCGCCGTGGTGAGCCGAACGAATCGAGTCGCATCTGTCGTAATTCCGGAGAGTGTCAGTAGGGTGCTCGCCGAAGTGAACTCGCCCTGATTGAGGCATTGCCCTTCCCAGATTTCATCTGCGGTGACAAGATTCGCCGGGCACCCTGCTTTCCATGCGGCCAGCGAAGTGTAGTCAGGGGTGGTCGGCGAAGAGGTCGCCCCAATTGTTTTGACGACTGTAGTTGGCATTTCTACCTCACTACAGGTGCTTTAAGTGATGTGGCGGCTCGGAATGTTGCATGCTCAATATGCGCCTCTACGCTGGCGTCCCAGTGCCGATGAGGATCACGGATTACATCTGGCAAACCGAGGGCAACAACGTCAACAGTCATGCCGTGATCGCGCAATATCTGAGTGTGTCCGCGCGTCCTGAGTTCGCCGGCGCACAGGGAATCCGCTTCGTGTGAGTCCATGCCGGGCACGCGAACGATTCGCCAGTGGGGATGTTGCAGTTCATCCGTCCCCCACCGATGCCCGTCCGGAAACGCAGCGATTACGTCGCCGGCCGGCTGCGAGGTCGGTTTCACCGGATCGACCGTGACCTGGATGAGGAGTTCCACGCTCAATATCCCAAGCCGTCGCACTTATTGACATTGATGTTGAACGGGTAGCCGAAATTCGACCCGTCGTTGTCGTGATAGACCCCGGAATTCACAGTCGCGCCCGCTGTGACATACCCGAGTCCGCCATAGACCTTGCGGAATCTATCGAGATCTTGGCACGCAGCGAAAAGTGTTGATGCATCTCCTGATGACAGGGAATATGGGGCCGCTTGCAGACCGTTGATGCCGATGACATTTACGACATCGTTAGCAAACAAAAGGACTTGATGGTTGAGCAACAAATTCAGTTGCACGCCGAACGATTGAATCTCACTCAGGAGTTGGGCAAGAGTGATCTGATTGAGCATGATTAGACCTCAAAAATGGATTAGTCTCTCAATGGTACGCGGCAACGTTGCCGTGCGTGTATCGCTGGGTCCTTAGACCATCGAAATCGCGGTGCGAAAACACGCACAGCCATTCCGCGTTCGGTTCCAGGGCCTTGATCGTGTGTTTCTCGTTCGCCGGAACGTAGGCGGCCTCGCCGCGGTCGTACTCTTCTGGCAGCGAAGCGACCCAGACGCCATCGATCAGATTTTCGCGCGTAATACAGATGCGGCCGGCGAGCACAATCGTCGTGTGATCGTAGTTGTGCGTGTGGCCGTGCGATTCCTCGCAGATGGCGGCGAGATGGTGGCGATGGATACCGATGGGACCGACGATTTGGAAGCTGCTCATGCTCGCTTTCCCAGCCTAAATGTTAATACGCAGGTCGTTAGTTATGAGCTTGTTGCTCTTGTTGCCGAACTCCTTCCCGACCATTTTCGCTAGCCCCTTGCCTGCCCCGGATTCAATGCCCTGTTGTGATGCACCACCACCGGCAAACCTTCCGCCCGCTCGTTGAACCGCGCCCGGTACTCCACCGGGAACTTGTCGAAACATGTCGGTGCCACCCACCGACACGGCAGCGTTAGCACATCGTCAACCCGCTGGCTCCAGTCGATAACTAGCCCATGCTCGTCGTAGGTTTCGCCCTCGGCATCCATCCACTGGAGCCGTTCGAGCTGGGCGGCCATTGCATCTACAGTGCCGCCGAACAGACACGATTGCCACGAGATGGCACCGGTGTTGCCGAGCCGCGCATGGTACTTCGGCGGCAGGTAGTTCTTCGGCCCCGTGCTGCCGAAGTGACGTACCGCCGTCAGCGGCTTCGTCCCGGCGATGTCCCGCGCCGTAAACGGTGCGACGATCTCGCAGTCGGCATCGATCCAGAATAGGTGCGTCGTCCGGCAATTATCGAATCCTCGGCGGAGGAATTCGAACTTCCGTGTCAGGTACCACAGTTCGTTGCGGGCGGTGCGGTGGAAGATGAACCGATGATCGGCCCCGAGGTGGCGGGTGGACGCCGTGAGCCGAGCCAGGTCGCCCTCATAGCCCGGCGTGGCGACCGATACCCAAGTGATTGTGGGATAAAGATTCATTGCGGATCGTAAGGGTCGCCCGACCACGGAATATAATGCGGTTCGTCAATCTTGACTGGTAGCATCAATTCGAGTTCGCAATCCGGACACCGGACATACACATCGGTTCCTTTCTCAGTTTGCGAAGGATTCCCCGACTCCCCCCGCAGCGTGAAGGCATATGCCCGCCTATGCAGACATGGGCCGTTCCACAGATATTTCAGGAATCGAATCACGGTGTCTCCAGAAATGGCGTGAAGTTCTCTGGCGCATCGTTGCCCCAACCAACGTCCTCCACGAGCAGCGACCTCACTTTAGCCGCCGGGTTTGCCCCTATCCACGATTCGCACGAGAACCGCTCGTGTCCGCGTTTTCGCCACCACGCCTCCCACGGCGGCAGCGAGCGGATGTAATCGGCGCGGGCCAGCCAGAAATTGCCCGCGAAGTGCGGTGCGGTTTCGTTGCCGGAGCGATGGTGCGGCATCCAGTTGCAACCAACGGCATCGTGATCGGTGAGTGCCGGCCAGTGTTCGCGCCACTTCGCGACCAGATGCCGCATCATCAGCCGCCGCCACAACCGCTTGCCGAGGTTCCCCGGTGCCGAGACGCCCTTCGTGTGCAGGTACAGGATCGGCCGACCCTCGATACCCTCCGTGCTGTTGGCGAATCGGTAAACCTCGTCCAGGGCAAGCGATTCATACACCTTGAGCGACGGACTCCGGGCAACGATCGTAGCGGATATGCCCCGCTGCGCGGCCTCGGTGACTACCCAATCGCCTGAACCGCCCGCAACCGTAACGTTGATGTGCACGAGCCCCGCCGCCGCGAGGTCGTACAGCTGCTCGCAAACGACTTCCTGCCAGTCGCCCATTTCGGCGACATGATAGACGACATGCGGGTAGTGATATGTGATAGGCGGCAACACCCGCGCGGGAATCACCGGCTTTCGCGGTGCCTCCAGTTGCAGCAAAGGCGTCTCTTCCCGTTCCTCACACTCCTGACAGAATTCCACCCACCCATCGGCGGTATCGTTCAGCGCCCGCTCCAACGAACACTTGCCGTGAATCTTGCACGCATACACGGTTGTCGTTGATCGCTGATGGCATCGGCAGCCGGTCTTCCCGGTGGCCGCCCCTCGGTGAATGCACGGGAACTTCGCGGTGACATTCGCGATGTACCCGTTGCTCGGCTTCGCCGTTGTCGTACCCGGCTTCGGCCGCTTGAGAAGCATCTGCCGGTATTTCTCGCACTGCGCCGCCGTGAGATCGGACGTACCTTCCCAGTGGGCGAGCGCACGCCCTTCGAGTTCGTAACCAAGCTCGGGGATGTACTTCATCATGGCGGCGAATCTGTAACCTGGAATTCGTAGGTAACGGAAGAACCGTCCGGTCCGAAATCGCATCCGAGAACCTGGGCGCACGTAATCGTCGATGTCCCGTGCAACAGAACGCCCGTGCAATTGCAGTCCAGCAATGTCGTTGTCACATTCGGCGGCGGCGGCGCGGATTCGCCATTAATCCCGCTAGCATAGAACACATCGGTTGCACTCGTGCCGGTCACACTGAACCCCAGACATCCTGATGCGTGAGGGTTGCTACCATCGTCGGCGATATTACACGAGAAAACGATGCCCGGATACGGCGGGAACCCGCAATCAGTGCGACTTGGCCCGCACCATTCCGGCTGATCGTCCGTGTAGAAATCGCTTCGCGGGAGTGCGAACACGTCGCCGAGTGTGAATCCCGCCGTCGCCCCGCCCGTCGTCGAGACTGCGAGAATCTTGACATACACCGTTTCCGGCATCGTCTTGGCGCACGTCGGACATTCGCCATTCGCAAGGATGGGATTCACTGTGATTGAGTCCGGACCGTCGCCACTCACCTTGGCCATCACATTCGACGAACAGCAGTTGAACGAGCCCACCCCGGATTGATAGACCGAACCGCCGTGCGTCAGTTGCCAATTCCAATCCGCGCCAGAACCAACTACATCGAGTATCGATTCAATATCGAGTCCGCTACTCGAAGCGTTATTCGGACAGACCCCCTTATACTGGCACCCACTGGAAGCCTCGGCGTTGTACCCGTATACCCAGTCGCCGTTGAGCGTGTCGTCGGAGAACCCCGAGATATTCGCCCACCAACCGAACGCACTGGCCCCACTACAACACTGCGTGCACCAGATGCACGTACAGATGTTTTCCACACTGCCGAGACACCTGACCTTGATTCGGAAATTGTTGTCGCAACCGATGGGGTCTTCATTCGCGCATGCATCCGTGCCTCGCCCTCGGAATATGACAAACGGCACACTGTCGGGATCAACGCCAGTGCAATCCACCTGGAGCGTCTTGTTGAACAAGGCCCCGGTATCGCAAGCGACGTGAAAGCCTTCGAGGTCGAGTTCGGCGGTCCCGGCGTCGGGATCGAGCGGGCGGAACACTAGGCTCCCGCACCCGCAACAGGTTTTTCCCATGTTGACACGAAGCCAACCGGATTTGGCCGGTACGTAGAGCGCCAGCCCCGCCGTTGGGTCGTCGGTCTCGCTCGGCTCGCACCCGCATCGCCCGTTGCCGCCGATCTGCTGAATCTGGATCGCCGCCGAGAGCGACATATCGGCGTACCACGCCCCGCCGCATGTCCCGTTCGTCAGTTTCGGCGTGAACAGCCAAGTTTTCGGATTCTTGGGATTTGGAATCGCCGTGTAAACGTCGCCAACCTCTGGATTGCCGGGTGAGCCATCCACAGCAGGCGTCGCGTAGAGGCAGTAGGGATTGCCGGGACCAGCGAGCGGGATGCCGCCCAGCGGCCCGTTCGTGGATACCGCCCCACCGACTTCCTGGTAGATGTCGGCGGCCCAAACGCCGGTGCCGCCGTCGGAGCCGCAGGCGGGAGTGATGCACTGGGCGGTGAGGCGGACCTTGAAATCGGCGGAAGAGGCAACATAGCTGAAGTACATCGCCGCGCCGTCTTGCTGCCCCGGCCACGCCTGGACTATCGGACCCGGCGGCGTTGCCGTCGCCGAGGCGGAAGGAACGTCGGTGCGATTCGCGATTTCGTAAGCCGGTCCCGAGGTCGGCGTGCCCCACGGTGCGTTCGGCTGGTCCGTCGGCTGATCGCTGTAGGTGCCATCGCCGTTATCGATAACTTGGTTCCAGCCATAGGCGAATTTCGGGGCCGTGGTGCCGTCGCCTTGGGACGTGATGCGGATGAATATTTTCGTGGAGCGGAGGTCGGTCGTTTGCTGGCCGTAACCCGACTGCTCCACGCCAATCATGCCATCCGTGACGGGTCGGCCGAGCGCGTAGAGTTGCGAGAGGATGCCATTGAAGTCCGTGGCAGACGGATAGGTGCCGACTTTTAACGGTTTGGGAGGGTCGAAGCCCATTAGTGGCTAGGCTCCGGAGAGAAAACTTTCGTGTGATCGGCGGATTGAAACAATGGCTGATTCCCAGCGACGCCTTTCGCGCGAATCGGCCACCATTGCTGGCCAGCGATAGGCGCATTCAGCCGGTGATTGTTCCAACCGTCAGAGCGATATCCGAAAAGGTGGGGCACGTCGAAGTAGAAGTTGCCGTCGATCCACTTGTAGGGCGTGAGTTCGGAAGCCGGCCCCTTGTAGAGCAGCGTGCCTGGTTGAAAGAGATTGCCGTTCAGGAAGATGGCCGCGACGTTCACGGTTCCAAGACAAGTGATAACGCCGCCGTCGGGGAAGTTGGCGGCGGGCCAAAATATCGTCTCGGCGACGATTTCAACCTGGAATGTCGGGATTGAGCCAACTTCCTGAATCACGAATGGCTTGAACGCGCCAGGAGGAACGGTGTCGCCGGCAGGGTCGTAAACCTCGAACCCAGCCGTCGGAATCTTCCGCGATTCGGGTAGGTATCGTCGCGTGAGCCGAAGGAACCTGAACATCTCAGGAACGCAGGAGTTCGCGGAGATGGCGTTCTGTGCATCGGCGGCAGCCTTGGCATCGGCGTCGCTGAGAAGCGAATAGGGACGAGCGTTGAAGGTGAGTTGGTATTGTGCATACCCGTCAACCTCGGGCCACCCAGTGGCGGGATCGCTCGCGACGTGAGCGGCATCTGGCTTCTCTGGCTGGAACCCAAGGAGGTCCATGCGATCGAGGAATTGGTTCGGCACGAACGTACCGGAACCGACCGGCATCTCGATTTGGTTGTAGGCGCTGGCATAAGGCAGCGTGCGCATGAGTTGCGGACCGCCGCCGAGGTACGTTGCACTGCCGAACCAATCGCGCTTGAGGTTGTCGGTCGATCCGAAAGGCGTCTCGATGAACGCCGTGGACGTGTTGGCGTCCCGCTCGAACGATTCCGCATACTTCAAGAGGAAGTGGTATGGGACGTTCGACGGGGAGGAACGGAGCCAGGACGAAGGGATCGTCGGCATTCCGGCATTTTCGAGCGGGAATTGCCTGCCGGTCCGTGATGAGGTCCATGAGCTGAAGGCGACCAGCAATTCCGAATAAGGCGATTTTCTCTTGACCGATGCGGGTATCGGTGCCGATCATTGAAAATATGAACCCCGAAGATACGCCGATGGTCCGCTTTCCATGCCCAAGTTGCGGCAAGAAAAGCAAAGCGCCTGAAAACGCCATCGGGAAGATTGGCACCTGCCCCACCTGCGATCACTGATAAGAGGAATGCCCGTGTTCGCGATTCTTCCATTGGGAATTCCTGAATTCCTGACGATGTTGATTTGCCTGTTGCCGTTCATCGCAATCGGGATTGGGGTGTTTTTTCTTGTTCGCTATCTTCGCCGGAACAGCCGCTAAGTTCATTTCAACGGCTTCGGCGTGAGACGGAACCCCTCTTCAAGGAGCGCGAAAATCCGCTCCAGCCAGGAATCCGTCTTGGTTGGCTGGCCTCCGGCCTGTTCACCCGGCTTCCCTTCGATCTTGTTCTTCGGTTCCAGCGCGCCGCCCGGCTCCGCTTCCATCGCGCTCCGGAGTGCCACGTTCTCCGCAACCCGGCGGTAAGCATCGTCGAAGCTCTCGAAGCCGGCTTGAGCGATGAGGGGGTTTCGGTGCGCATCCTCGCCGCCGTAATTGTCCCTGGTTTTTTGGCGGCGCAGATCGGCTTTTCGATCAGTTCCGAAGAGGTCATATAGCCCAAACATTTCCGTAGCGCTGTAGAGGGTCGAATACAGACCAGAAATCCCCTTGCTGTTCCCACGTTGGCGAAGGAGGCGGTAATAGCTTTCGTCGCCTGGCTTCTCTTCGTGGAGAGCATCCTTTGCGACAGCAGCTGCAACAGCAAGAGGACCAGCGAACCGAGCAAAACGAGCAACCCGGCCAAACCGCGAAGCCGCTGCACCACCCGCACCAACGCCAGCTCCGGCAACTGCATTCCCAGCGATGTTCCCTGCCGCCGTTCCAGCTGCATTCGCCGCCATGCTACCTGCGAGCGAACCCCCCGCCGCGGCCGTAGCCCGCAAACCGACCGCGCCCATGATTTTCGATAGCCCACCGATGGCCTTGGAAATTCCCGAGGTAGCCAAACCGATCGCTCCCAGACCAGCAGCCCCAGCGATCCCGTACCCCAGCATGCTCTGTTGCGTCCCACTCAAGCCTTCCAATTTCGTTCGGAAGAATCGAATCACGTTGGTCAAGTCTCGTACGACGGGCAGCAACGCCCCAGCGATCTCGCGATTCAACAAGTGAATCTCGAAGGCCAATCGTTCGCCTTGCACGGTCCCAGCCAACCCGGCACGCCCTGCCGCCAGGCCAGCCCCGCCCACGGCCCCCGCCGCTAACAAGCCCGGTCGCAGCCGTTCCAACGCAAATGCCGCTGCCCCGCCGAGCCGTCCGTGAGTTACCCTCAACTCGGCACGCCGTTCGGCCCGTTCGATCTGAGCGTCTTCGTGCTTACCTAATTCGCGGTAATGCACGCCCTCGGCGAACGCGCCAGAGCTGAGCATCGTTCGCCGTTCGGCGCGGGCCAGCGATGCAATGTCGGCGCGTAGCCGACCCTCCAGGATGGCTTCCTTGGCCAACAGTCCCGATGCCAACGCCGCTTGGCGTTCCTGATAACCGAGTCGATTCGTTTCGCGATTCAGTTGCCCGCTGGCAAAGCGATCGCGGAGATAACTGCCGCTCTCCAGACGGCTCCGGCGGACCACGTTCTCGATATGCTTCGCCTCGGATGCCGCGAGCGCATCGCTGGCCGACTTCATGCGTGCGATGCCTTCGGCAGCGGCACGAACCGCTGGGGAGCTAACGATGTTGTTCAGTTCGACGTACCGGGTCGCCGCTTTCTTGACGAACTCTTCCAATTCGCCGACATTCTTGATGATGTCTTCAAGTCCGGCGGCCTCGAACTTGACGAACTCCACGAAGGTTTCATTACTTGCCATCGCGCACCTTCTTCACGAACCATTCCGGAGTTACCGGCCGTCTACCTTGTTCGCCGAGGTGTTGATTCACGCGGCGGAGCAGCGCCACGGCGTCGTTGTCTGGCAACTTCCGATTCGGGTTGCGGTCGCGGAAGAACATCCGCATCATCTGAGCCGGCGTGAGCGAGAAGAATTCCGCGAGCGTTAACCCGTTCGGTTTATTCTTCGGTTGGTACTGCGATTCCCACACGCCGTAGAGATCGTGTTCAAGCAGCGCGGTTGCCAGAACCAGCGGGTTCGCTTTTGGTGTCGTCTTTCGCACCCAGCGCTTCCTGAATCTGGAAATGCACGTCCAAGGCAATCTCGGCATCAACGATAACGGCTTCCAGGTCCCGGAGTTGAAGGTTCGGATTCCCGGCCCTCGCCCGATACCACAACTCAAGCGCGGCGCCCTTCGGCGTCTTGCTCGCGGCAATCACGGCGTCGATGCCCTGGAGTTCCTGTTTCGCTTCCATCCGCGCCACGGTTTCGATGATGATCGCCGACCGCGCCGCCGCCTCGGTAGTCTTCATCCGCGCGAGCCGGTCGAGCATCGGCTCAACCGCCCGGAGATAGTCGCCAGACGCTTCCTTGGCGATTTTGCGGAGCCCGTCGAGCAGCGATTGCTCCAGCCGCAACTCGAGCTGTTGAACGTAGAGACTGAGGTCGCCGAGGCGAACGACGCCGCCGGAATTGCTGACTTGTTTAGTGTCCATGATTAGGCCGCTTGCCCGAGCGCCACCGTGCCGCCTTTTCCGGTGATGGTAACGCCGATCGCGCTTTCCCCTTTCGCGTCAAGAATGCGACGAACGCCCGCGACGGTCGTTCCTGTCACGATATCAGCGAGCCCGCTGCCGCCAAGCAAGAACTCGATTGTCACCACCGCGCCGAACACCAGGCCGGCCGCCACGGCCGCATCCGTAGTATCGTAAAACAGCGTGAACGACCATTCCGGCACTTGCACGAACCCGCGGAATGACGAACCGCCTGCGCCGTCTGTTTGCGTCACGTCCGCGAGCGGCCCCGTCCAGTTCCCCTCCCACTGCTGATCGGGAATGGTAACGACGCCGACCTTGATCGAACCGCCGACGGGGGTAACTGGAGTAAGCGGCATTGCGCGGGCTCCCGGTAACTGGATTCACTTCTCGCGATGTCGTGACCGATTACGGGCTGGCGACGCCGGTGTTCTGGATCGCGAGGTTCAGGATGCCGGCCGTAGTCGCGTAGCCGATGAACGTCACCTTGTTGCCCGTCACGAGATCGGACCACGGCGCAATGCCGCCTGCGTTCGCGCCGCTCACCACGTAGGGCGTACCAATGACTACCGTTCCGCCGATGGTGATGAGCCCTTGAGCCTGGTAGAACACGGGTTGGCCGGCGGCGGCGTTGTTCAGCGCGACGCCGACGCAAGCCGCGTCGATGCTCGTATCCGCTTTCGCGAGGTGAAGCTTGTTGCTGTCGGCGGCGCTTTGGTAAAGCGATTGGCCGGCGGTGATGGCAACGCCAGCGATTCCGGATTTCGTCTGGGCGCTGCTCGTTTGGACATTCGCGGCCGTGATCGTTACGTCTGCCATCGCAACCTCGCTATGGGAGATACTGAGCCAGCGCCATTACCCACTGGCCACCAACCACGAACACGTCTTGAGCCTGCCGCAGTTCCTTCGCGAACTTCCCGTCGAACGGTTCGGCGAGACAATGAACCACGCTTCCCGCCGGCATCGTGGCCCAGGTCGTCGGATTTTTCGTCAAGGCGTCGTCCATGCCCGCTTGTACGCTGCCGGGGTCTTGCCCCGATGAACTCGGCGGGCAATACGCCGCCATCCGCAGCGTGTACAGTTGCCAACTCGAACCGTCCGTCTGCCGCTGCGGTTCACCCCGCCGCTCGAACCAGAACACCGCATAGGGATAAGCCGCAGGTGCGTCAGGAGCACGACCGTAAAACGAGCCGCCGGGAATCGCCCCGGTGAACAGCGTGGAACTCGTACAGCGATCGCCAACCAACTTCGCCACGTCATCGAGGACGAAAGCACTCATGCCCCGCCGCCGTTCAGGATCGCATCGATTGCCGCCCTCTCCCGCTGAAACGTCACCATGAGCCAGGGATGCAATCCGTGCTCGTGCACAGCCCCGTAAATCACGTTCGTTCCGACCGTCGCCGTCATGCCGTCAGCGGACACAACCCACGCGATGCTAGCCCGTAGTCGTCCGGTGAGCTTTCGCGGCGGCGCACCGGGGATAGCTGGCGTTGCGGCCCGTGCTTGCCGACCGCGTTTCTTCACCCGCGGGGCCGGTACGCTCAGGACTTCTTTCAGCTGGTTCGCCAGGTGGCTCGCGGCCTTCGCTAGTCGCTGCTTCGCTTCCGCCTGCAATCGCGCGATGAGTGCCGCGAAGTCCATGTAGAGGATTTTCGGTTGCCCGTTGCCTGCCCAAACCGCGAACTACAAGATTACCTCGAGCGCAAGCCTCTGCATCTCGTCCAACCGCTCCGGCATCTCGGATGACAAGATCGTGTACGTGTTCCCGTTGTCATCGACGGCCCGATCCTTCGCACGCACGGCCACCCGCACGCCTAGTACAGCCGTGAACTTGCTCGGCAGGGTAATGCGGTCGAACACTTCAACGGCGCTGCCATCCTCGGGCTGAACGCGGCTCGGGATGGCCGTTGCGTACTCCGTGTAGATCGGGAATGGACGATAGGATGAATCGACCGCATCATCCGGCCGCGAAAACGTGAGCGAACCACGGAGGTTCGCTTGCAGACTCAGCGAAATGGAATCGAGCCGCCAGGTGCCGAGCGCGCCAACATCTTGCAGACCCGTCACGACCCAGGGATATACCACCGGATCAATCGCGGTAACGGCATTCGTAATCAGGTCGCCGATAGCCGGAACAATAGTAGTCTTTGTCTTCGGAATGAACCACGTTCGCAGCGACCGCACGGCCACGCCGAAGGATGGCAAGAGTTCATCCGTTTGGGCGGGCCGCCACCAACAATCATTGACCGGCACGGCCGCTGCATACACCCCGAGGCTGGGCTGGACCTGATAACCCAAGGTCGCCCTATCCGGCATGATCGACCACAGATTCCGCAGTCGCGAAGCATTCACCGGATACCCCCGGCGATGACCGGCTCACGGTAAGCCGCAAGCAATTGGCGAGTCGTTCCCAATGCTGGCAACTGCAACAACCCATACGCCTCAACTTGAATTTGCGAGTACGATTCGGTCACGTCGATGTAGGAATCGCTCGTGGCCATGAGGTTGCCGCCGAGCGGCGAGTTGCGGAAGATCGCCGCCGCCAACTGACACGTCGCCATCTGCAAGTCCGCAGGGATCGAAGAATAACCGTTCGTGTAGGTGACTTTCACGCTGCCGGGAATGCGCGGCCAGTAGGCCGGCACAACGCCACTTCGCGAGAGACCACCCCAATAGATCGTGGGGCCAAGCTGATTGCCTTGCGGGAACAACCACCAACCTAATTGTGGCATCAAATACATTCGCAAGATGCCATTCTCGGCATCGACGAGGTAATTGACCCCAAGAACCAAAATGGTATCGTCTCCAAATGAATTGGGAACTTGACCGTAACCGCCGTTGATGTCCACCCGAACTTCGGATACTGCGAGTGATACGGGTAGACCTGGCATCACCAATTCAGCGACGCCGGTTCCATCAAGGAACTTGACGATGCCTACTGTCTGTTCCGGGTTCCAATGGAGATATTTTTTCACGGCGGCGTCGGCGGCCGCTAGACAAGACAACCACTGAGTGTCGTCGTCAGTGGTTGTGATGCCGAGAAAGGATTTCAACTGCGGAAGAGTGGCGAGCATCGATCAAGAACTCTGGCCCTTGACGACCGCGAAGTTGAATACCGGTTGCTCCGTCGTGGTGCCCGTGAGATCGGTAATCGTGAGTTTGAACGAACCAGCGGCAACGGCCGACACCACGGCGCTATAAGCGTCGGTGCCCGACTTCTGGCTCACAATGACGGTATCTTTCGCCGCGACCGAAGAGTTCGTGACGGTGAACGTGAACGGCGTCGCCGAGCCCGCTGCGGAAATGAGCGTGATCGCACCGGTGTTCGCGTTGGCCGTGACGCCCGTGGTGCGTCCCGTGATCTGCGTTACGGCGGCTCCAGCGCCCGCAGCATAGCCGAACGCAGCCGAAGGGCTCGACGTGGTGATTGCTCCGGAGGCGGCTACGGATGCCGGAGTTGCATTCAGTTGGCCGCCCGTCACCGGGGCCACTGGAGCAGTGCCGAACACACCAGAGGCCACAGTCATCGGGCACGAGCCACTGGCGAACCCCGTGGCGAGGAACTGGACAGACTTCATGCCCTCGATGTTGTATATGCGCCCGAACTTCGGCGTACTATCCGAAAGCGTGATCGTAGTGCCGGCCGCGACATAAGCACCAGTGCTGTCGAATGACGGGCAATCGATGTAGCTGGTTCCATCGAACGAAACTTGAGTCTTGCCGGTGACGCCGGTCCAGGTTCCGGCCCCGGCGGACCAAATGGCCTCGGTATCCGTGGCGGCAAGGGTGGTCGGGCACGCCGTCGAAGACGTGGTGATGTTCGTCGTCGTCTTGCTGTCCTGTGCCACGGCGTGGCCCCCCGAGAAGAAAGTGCTTGAGTCTCTTCGCAGTGATTTACTGCGAGATGTACTTCTTTTGTTCCATCGCTCGCGCCGAGTAGTAACCGCCAGTGCCCGGCGAGCCGGTAACTGTCGAGACCACCCGCAGATAGCGGAGTGTTCGCTGGAAGCTCACATATTGCACTGAGCCGCTTACCGTGGCGCTCGTCAGCACGATGGCGGAATCGTCCGGAATCGTGATCGTCGAGAACGTCACGTTGTCGGCGGACTCTTGTACCGAGATCGTGTGCGTGCCGTCCGTGATGACGCCGTTGGAGACTTCGACGGAACAGAGGCCGTCGCCCTGGAGCATATCCACGCCTGTACCGGTCGCCGTCGAGGTTATCTGTGCGCCCTCGACAATCGACCCGCCGGCGATGAGGTTCGTCGAGGGATCGTGAAAGTACATCGCCATGTTCGAAGCTCCGAATTAAAAGCAGGTGATCGAAGGATTGCCGTTGCCTTACGCGATATTGACGTTATCCGCGAACGCGAAGCTGGCCGCGTGGCGCGGGCCGGCATCGATAAATTGGAAGCAATAAATCTCGGTCGTCATCGTGGACATCAGGTTGTACGGGTTCGTCATGAACTCCATCACGCCGAGACGCCCCACCAACCAATCCGGGAAGTATCCGAGGATGATGAACGTCTGCGAGCCGTTGCCGCGCGCCGCGGAAACCTGGCTGGACCACACGACCTTCGAGGAATCGAGTTCCGTGGCCTGGGACAAGCCGCCCTCGGCGATGCCGCGCGAGAACCCGTTGAACACGAACGCGCCGGCACCGTCGCCGGGGATCGGCCCGTCGGCGCGGCGATTGCGAATCGCCGTCCACATTTGCTTCCGCATGACCCACGTCAGGCCGTCGGTAATCTCGTCGGGCAACAGACCCCACATCCCGGCCACGTCGGTCGGCTGGAACTTGTTCCCCGTCACCGTATAGGCCAGTAACGAATCGACGTTCTGGGTCCAGGCCGTTGCGGTCGGATAGGTGATGAGCCCCTTGATCTGCGTGCCGCCGGTGCCCTGGAGTTGGGCCAGGTCCGCGAGCAACGCGCCCTGGCGGGCCATGTCCACCCGCACCATGCTGTCAACGTTTTGATCGCTGAACTTGATGAGCTCGGTTGTCAGCGGCACGCGAAGAGCCAGTTTCTTGGCGCTCAGAGACAGGGAGCCCGTCTTCTCTTGCGAGGCGGTGATTGTGCCGCCTTCGCCGACCCAGAAGGCCGTTGCCCCGCCGGTCAACTTCGGATACTGGATCCTGCCGTTGGGCGGCAGCGTGACGTTCGTTGCCCCGGAGCGGCTGAACACTTCGAGATTGCGTTGCAGGTCAATGAGGTCGCCGAGGCTCGGCGGCGGCACCGTGGAACCGCCGGTGAGGTCGCTGAGCGTGTTCAGAGATTTCGTCGCCAGGTGCCCGAGGTCGCCGCCACGCCCCGCAATGTGCGAGAGTTCATCGGGGTCGATGCCCTTGACCGTGAGGATGCGCTGATTGATTTCCTTCTTGAGTTCGCCAGCGCCAGGGATGCCGTAGCCTTGCGGACTGACGGTTGGCAGGAACCCAACCGAGGCCGGAACCAACAGCGACCCCGGCGAATTGTGGAATGGGTAGAACGCACCGTACACCTCGCCGATCTTGCGAGAGAGTTCGACGGCCTCCCGCACTTCCGGGTCATCTCGGTTCGCGTTGCCGGAGCAATAGGCCATCGCCTTCTGAATGCTCACACCAGCGGCGGAATCGCTGAGTTGGCCGGTGCGAGCCGTGATGGTCGCGGCCTTTGCGATGAGCGGCGCGAGTTTGCCCGTGCCGCGGGTGCGCCCGTGAGGCACCGGCTTCTTCGTGGCGAGCGTCTTGCTGACGAGTTCATCGAGCTTGGCCATTGCGCGGGCTCCCGGTAAAACCAGGGGCCGCGCTTGCCATCGTGCGATGGGGCGTCAGGTGCCTGACGTGTGATGCTTCGAAACTTACTTCAAGGCAATCCGACTACATGCCGGGTTGCTGGCCCGAACGCGCCCGTAGACGACGATAGGGCCGGTTTCCACAAAGATGCACGGCGGCGATTCTCGACACTCGCCAAGGTCGGCATTCTGCCGCTTCCAATGCTTGCAATCGCCGCACGTTGGCTCAACGGTTGGTGGCGCTGGTGGCGCTGGCGGCACAGCCGTTGACTGTTGAGGTTGCGATTGATGTTTCCTACTCATCGCACCCTCGCCGACAGCTCCCCGCCAATCTTCGGGATACCATTCGGCGTCCCTTCCCGAATGTCCACGCGAATAAATACGTGCCCGGTCTGTCCGAACTCCCGAGCCTGAGCAATCGCGGTGTCGAGCGCCTTGTGAGCCAGCGCCATTGTGTCCGGTTTGTCGTGCATCAGGCCGCCTGAAGTTTGCTCATGGCGCTCATCACTTCTTCCGCCGTGGGGCGATCCTCGACGGCCTTCGCCAAGTCCTCCACCTTTTGCACCAGCGGGGCGATCACATCGTTCATCGCCTTCGTTACCAATTCCGCCAGCGACTTTTCACCTTCGGCATCGGCGTTACCTTCCTCGCCCTCGCCTTCACCGTCGCCCTCACCCTCGCCTTCGTCTTCGTCGCTCTCCTCGAGCGCCTTGTATTTGAGATGATCGGCGTGCGCCATCTTGATGCCGGTCATGCACGCCTTGTGCTCTTCGTCTTCGCCGCTCTCGAACATGCGATCCACGTAAGAATGAGCGAGGTCTTTGAAAACCTCCTTGGCCTTCTCGCCGGCCGAAACCCCTTCGCCGCCGTTGGCGTCGCTCGTGGAATCCATCTCCTTTTTGAGCAACGCGGCTTTCGCGGCGAGTTGTTCGGCAGTCTCGGCGACCGGAGCGGGCGCGGCAGTGACAGGTGCAGGAGTTGGGGTAACTTCCGTGGTTGCCGTGGTCGTTGCAGTAGCGCTCACGATGTTATCTCCGCAACCCTTGATCGCATTCATCACTTCCAACAATTTGGATTCTCGCCGCTGTCTTGCCTGCACAATCGGGAAGTAGGTACGAAGGCTCTTTGTGATGATCCCGCTGGGGCTGCGCCGCATCACTTCCGGCACCGCAGCGCGATCGATCCAGCCGAACGCCAGAGCGCCCGGACACGATGGCACTGGGACGGCGCTCGTCTCGCGCAACTCGCCACCGGTGACGATCCGCAATTGTTTTCGCACACCGAATATCTGGGCCGCTTTTTCCGCCGACAGAATCTTGTAGCCGTCCGGGACGAAGCCCACAGAAGCGCCGCGCAACACGCCCTGCCGATAGAGGCTTTCGACGTAGCGGGCTTCCGTGGTGTCAGCGAAATACCAATCCTGGATCAGTCGTCCCATGTCATCGACATAGCAAGTGAAGTTGCCCGCCGGGTCTTCGCATTTCGCGATGGGAAATGTCTTTTGATCGTGCGCCCAGAGAACCACCGGATTCCGGCGGTAATTGTCGAGCCGCAATGTCGAAGGGGTAACAACTTCGCCGTCAGCGTCTGGCTCGGGAGATGAGGCGACGATGCGTAGACATGAACGAGCGTTATCGTAGGATGCTTCCGAGGCGAGTTTGAGACACAGGGCGGCCATGAGTGATATTGTGAATCACTCGCTTGCCTGCCCTCACTTCCACCAAGTCTTTGTCGAACACATGCAATTCGGATGCAGCGGCGGATACATCACCTGTCGGTATTCCGGCGCGCCTGCGGTCAGCACCACGAACGGCTCGCCGAATTTCACCCGCTTATCCGATAACTCCAAGCATCGGTCGCACGCATCCGAACTCGCCAGCCATTCCAGACCCGTGGCCCCGGCCTCGTTCGCATACTCCGCTTCGCCCGCGTGCATCGCTCGTGAGGCTTCCGTCGCCGCTATCGTTGCCGCCCGTTGAGGCGTAAAAACCGTGGTGAGTGAATCGGCTATTGATGCGTTGCTAGCGCCGGCCCGCAAACCCGATTCCATGCGGTCGCGGACTTCCTGCTTGAGCGATTCGGTGATTGAGCCGACAACGGCAAGAATGGCCTGCTGGATCGCCCTCGGCACGGCTTCGCGAATGAGATTCAGCGAAGTCTCCAAACGGATGCCGAGGTTGCTCAAAATGCTTTTGCGGGATACTCGCTTCCGAATCTCCCGCGCTACTTGTTCGCGACCCAGCTGCCACTCATGCAGCAGGATCGGCAGCATGGCCTTGAATAGCGGCTCCTCGAACGCGGCGAAGTCCGGGACGTGGCCGGCCCGCACCGCAGCTTGAGCGTGTCTGAGCATCCGGAGTAGTACATCGCGAACGACGCGGGCTAAGCGATAGCCGGATGGGATGCGGCGGCCGTGAAGGGGGTCAATCGGCATCGGACGGTTCTTCCGGTTTCTTGTTCTCGAAATGCCCCACGGTAGGCTCTACTTGCGCCGCATAATCCGATTCGATTTGAGCGAAGTATCCGGAGAGTTGTTGCTCGATATCTTTGTCGGAAAAACCAGGAATTTCAACGTCGTCATCCATACTTCACACTCCCCACGTAACCGCTTTTCGCCATGTCGGACTTGAAGGCTATTCTATCATGAATTCCCTCAAATTGATAGATGTCGGCAGTCTTTGTATTGGGGTTTAAAAGCACGGTCATCATGATCGCTTTCACCCCGTTTTTTGTTCCAAGTTTTTTGTTGACTTCCACAACAAAAGCACTCTTTCTGGTATGAATCCCCTTCACCTTCGCGGCATTGATTTTCTTCTTTGCCGCCTTGACTTCGTCGGGGTGCATCTTCTCGAAAGATGCCTCTTGTTCCTTGGTAAATCGACCATCGTACTTGAGTGCCCACACGCCATCGGGGTTATTCGCCTGACCGCACTTCGCCTCGATGAGCCGATGATCGTGAACGAGGTCCATCGGCAGATTGTTTTTGCCCGTCTTCATGAACTCCGAAGTGTGCTGCGCGTCTTTATAGCCAATGGACTTGAGATGCTGAATGATGATCTCTTCGCCTATGGCACCCGCGAGTCGGCTATCCATTTTCGTTGTCTGCGGTGAATCAGCAGCACGCACCTTGCTCTTCTTGATCTTGCCAACGATCTCTTTCGCCTGCGCACTCATCCTGGCATTGGCATCGTCTTCAGCGCCGCCGTCCTCGGTCGATTTATCGGGCTTCGCTGCCGGCTTCCGTCCATTCTTCAAATCTTCGGGGCGAACCCAGCGATGCGAAGATTCATCGAAAACGAGCCCCGGCCGCGGCGGCGCGCCATGCTTCGTCGTTAGATTGAGGGTTTTTTCGGTCGGGCTGGGAAGGAACTCGTCGTCATCCTGCATCCCATCGAATGGGGCATTCATCGCCGGTTCGCCTCCTAGACCTCCGCCCCCCTCGCCGTCCCACTGTTCCGGCGTCTCCCCCGGATTTCCGAGCCCCGGCGCAATCAACGGTCGGTCGTAAATCTCTTCCGGCCACGCCTCCAGCTGCAATATGTGCGTTCGCCAATCGTTCGGGGAAGCCGCGTTCGCCGCCGTCGCCGCCTGGAAATCCGCACGCCGCGAGTCCGGATCAACCGGCGTGTCGTCCTCGTAAAAAATCTTCGCCCGATCATCGAACAGTTTGGCAAGCTTTTCCGTGAGCACCATTGCCCGCCGCTGCCGCCGCGGATCGATTGCCGATAGGCCCGTATTCGCGATGGCGGCCACCATCGCGGCCCGATTCGCCACCGAAGCGAATCCCAGCACAACCTCGTCGAGCCCCCACTGGGCCATGAGCCAGCGGCGGCCCTGGTCCGCCGAACTCATAAACGCGAGTTCCGTTTCACCCGGCGGCGGCACCCACTGCAAACCGCCCTCCAGGATCAACGGCCGACCGAAATTTCCCACACCAGCGTACTTCTTGAGGAAGCGCGATTCCAAACGATTGATGATCGATTCATCGAGTAGACCGGTAGCCGCCGGTGCCGTCTGCACCACGCCCATCACATTCACGCCGTTGTCGAGGCCGAAGTTGCGAGCCGCGATGGTCTTCTCGTAGGTGTCGACGGAGTTAGCGATTGCTTGCAGGGGACTGGTCGCGTAAATCTTGGACAGCGGGCTCGGCATCTTGTTCCAGATGATCTCTTCGGGAGCGAATCGCACGACGCCCGAGGTACTGCCGCGCGGCGAGACTTCGAAGTAATCAACCAGCCGATCCTTGCCGAGACAGATAGGCCGTACCCAGTTCGACGGAATCACCCAGAGCTCGGATACCCGGCCGGCATCGTCCGTCACCATCCAAATGAAATCTTCGCCGGTGAGACAGTTGAACAGCTCCGCCTCGTACCACAGCGACACACCGGTTTCGGGGTCGTTGGGATGCGCTAATAACCTCGTCAACGGATCGTCGTTATCCAGGAATTCGTATTCTTCGTGGGCTTTCGCGGGGCCAATCGATTTTGTTTTCCACCACTGCGGGGCGATGGCGCGAGCTTCCGGCATCGTCCCCCGGCCACGCAAAAACGCCTTCTCTTGCATCCGCCATGCTTTTTCTTCGCTCGCCTGGATTGTGAGTACCGGCGTCGGCGGGGTCTTCGCGATGCGGGCGCAGATGTAATCGATACACCTGTAGTTCCATTCGCGGAAGTGAAGGATTTGCTCTGACTTGCTGAGCGGTTGGACGCCGTAGCCGCCATAGCCCCAGGGGCCGACGAGGTGCGCCATCCCGGCTTGCCCGGAACTGACGTTCATCTTTTTCAGGGCGGGACTTGCGGCCTTGGCGTCTAGTTCGTCCAGCGACGTGATGCTAAGCGATGCCACGGCCTTACCGGCATCAATTACGGCATCGTACAGACGGGCTGTATCACCTCGGCGCGGCATTCAATGATTGTCGGCGGGTGGTTGCCTGCTGTTGGCCGTGAGTGGTCATCGGATATTCGGCATCGCCCGCGACAACTCCACGACCGCCCCGCTACACGCATCCACGATATCGTCGTGCGTGCCCAGCGGGAAGCTCCGATGCTCGTCCAACAGAGGGCGGTTCCAGTTGGCCGCGACCATCCGCACGTTCCCCGCTTCGATTTGTGCGCCCCACGGCTCGGCTCGCTCCGCTTTGCTGCCCACGGGCGCTACGGCGAATGCCGGCCAGCCAAGCAAGTCTTCCGTGATGATCGATTCGGCGGCCAACTTACCCGACGCACCACCCTCACGCTCAATCCGGATCGGAACAGAGGTCGTATCCATCGCGGCGGTCTGTTTGATGAGGCCGCGAACGCCCTTAGGTCCGAGCCGTTCTCGCTTCATGTCGAGCAACCACAGCGAGCCGTCCTTGTGCCGGCCCATCTCGATACCTACCGTCCAATCGGGATCGGTGCCGGCTTGTTTCTCAGTCGCGGCTAAATCCCAGAATCGCACACGGCGCACGAACGCTTCGTTGAGAGGCCTCGCCGCGACAATCTGGATGCGCTCCAGGCCGCGGAAGAACGAATCGGCCACAATCTCCCAATCGCCTTCGAGCAACTGCGCCTTCGTCACGGCGTCGAGAAATCCCAGTGATTCCACATAAACCTCTCCATCCACTGTAGGGTTGTCGATCACACGCGATGGAACGTATACGCCCTTCGCGGTCTCGTGGTCGATGAAGCGTTCCTTGCACCAGATATGCCCCACGCCGCCAGGGTTGCTCCCGGCCCGCGTTCGCAGCGGCACTTGCGAGAGAAGGCCCGTCGCCGGCCGCGACTGCCGAGAAAACAGATATAAATATTGTTGCTCCGTAAACTGCGTCAGTTCGTCCCACCCACAGAATTGATACTGCGATCCCTGGTATCTGTAAATGTCGTTGTCGGCCGAACAATAGCCGAACTGAATGATCGACGAGCCGCCATTCGGACACCGGAACGTCCATTGACGATTCTGACTGGACCAATGGGCGTCGCTCTTATTCGCCCACCATTCGAGGGATCGAGGTATGAGCCCATCGGGCTGCATCAGGTCCGGGTAGTTGCGGCGAAGCAAGAGCGCCGCGTAACCGGGAACGTGCAGGAATTGCGCGGCAGCCATGAGCAGGGCATCACTCTTGCCGCCGCGGGCCGCGCCGCCGAACAGCACTTCACGATTGTAGGTCAGCAGGAGGAATTGCCGCTGGCGTGGATGCGGCGGATGCGGTATCCACGGGTTCTTGGCCACCGTTCGGATGTAGGTTGCCAAGGCCGCCACGTTCCAGGAATCTACGGGCCTCGTCGAGGTCGTCGGAGGTAACGAAGATGTTGTGATCATTCTTGTTGGCCAGCGATTCTCCATCCTTGCCAGTGACTTCCTGACGTTCAATATAGCCGCGACTCTTGCCCTGCGTCTTCAAAAAGAAACACACCGCCCACGCCTCGCCCGCCAGCGCCGCCTTGTACAGCGCCGACTCCACATTATCGAGCATCCCCTCACGCGAATCGGAGAGAACTTCCTGCAGCGACGCCCGCTTCTTGATTAACTGTTGCACGGCCGTCCGCGAGACGTGGAACGCCCGCGCCGTCCCGGAGATGTTCCCGGACAGCTCGACCAGCTTGGCCGCGACGAGTTCCGGGTCCAGGATGGGCTTACGGCCGGCCATTACTCGGATCTCTCGCAGGTAAGCCCCTCGGCCTCCGCTCTCTTCAAAATGACATCACAGTACCGTTCGGAAATCTCACAACCGTAGGCGGTGCGGCCGAGGCGATGAGCGGCGATGAGCGAGGTGCCGGAGCCGAGGAACGGGTCGAGCACCAACTGCCCGGCAATGCTACTGTTCTCGATTGCTCGCGAGACCAGCGCCACGGGCTTCATGGTCGGATGCTCGGGCGATGCCTGCGGCCGGGACACTTCCGCGTCGGCCCGCTCGCCTCCGGAGTCGTGCCGAACTCATCGCCGCCGCCTCCAGGCTCCGGACCGCCGGCCGCCTTCGCTGCATCCTCCGATAGCTCCTTGAGCATCTGGTCGATAGCCGGGGACGCGGTTGATACACTCTTGAGCAACGCCTCGAGCGCGGCGGAATCGGCCGTTGCCATCGCCGCGATCGGGTCCAGCGTCGCCAGTATCTTCGCCTCGGTCTCCTCATCCCAATCGCCGATCAGAACCGGAACTTTCTTGGAGCCGTTCTTGAGCGCGATCTTCTGGCGGGCGTGGCCATCCACGAGCCGCCCCGTTCGCTCGTTGAACAGGCACGCGCCCGCCCAGCCGACTTCGGAGATTACATCGGAGAGAGCCGCGAGTTGATGCTCGGGATGGCGTCGCCAGTTGCGTGGATTCTCGGATAGCTCGGCGGGGTCGCGCCATTCGAAACGTAATTCGCCGGGGATGGCATCGTCGCTTTTTATAGATGCAACTTTTGGTGGAGACTTGACTTGTTTCTTTCGCTTCGCCACACGTCAACACACATGCTGGTTACACCCGCTCACCACCGGCGGGCTTTCACCACCGATTGTGGAGCGGCCCTTTGCCTGCCCTAATGTCGAATGCAGGCAATCCATTCCGCATACTAACCATCATCAACTTGTAATTCGGGAAACGAAAGCGGTCCAGCCGGGCGCTCACCCGACTGGACCTTAGGTTCGGTTCCTCATGTCGCCGGGCGTCGGCGGCATCCCAATCCTCCTATATCTTCGGAGGATTCGGGGATGCCGTCAACTGATTTTCGCACCAAACACCGCGAACGACGCTCGCAGTTCTTACCGAAGTGGATTCGAGAAGTAGCACCGGGGCGGTATCAACTCCGCGTGCCGGCATCACACCGCGAAGGTATCTACCCTGTCAATTTCGGACTCTATCCATCGGTGTATGAGGCTAACAGGATTGCGCAGAAGGCCCGGCATCACCTGGCGGGCGGGGGCTCAACGTGGGAAGCCCTGATCGCTCTTATCGCCGCTGGTGAAGTGACGCCTCATATCACGGCCCGGTACGTCTATGCCCTCTCTTGCGGCCGTCCGTCCTACGCGATACGAGTCTTTTGCCGGGGTCGAATAATCGATCTACCAGGTCCGTTTCGCAGTCCAGGGCTGGCGAGGTCGGCAGGACGGGCCGCTCTTCGCGCGAGTCTCCGAGATTCAATGATGTCCACTGATGCGGCGATTCGCCGAGAGCAGCAGCGATGCGAGCCGAGGCCGTGGCGAAGTACACCTGCGACAGCTCTATCCCTGTGAATGGGATGGAGAGCTTGGCGCACTCCACGCCCATCGTGCCGCTACCCATGAATGGGTCGAGCACTGAGAGCGGTTTGAACCGCCGGAGCAATTCCGCGTACAGCTTCGGTGGCTTGGGGCAGGGATGGCCGCCGGTGTCCCGCTGCCCGTGGGACGGCAACGATGCCGTGATCGTGTCGCTATACGAGCACCACGCCCCGCCCTTCGTCCAGAGAAGCCACGGCTCGGATTCGCAGTAGCGGAAACAGCCACCCCCGGAGGGATTGCCAGGCTTGAACCATGAGCCCTGACCGGATGGGAGATAATGGTTCCAGTCTGCGAGGTGTTTGAGACCTGGGAAAATGATGAGATATTTCGCGGCGATGCGGAAGCAGTGGTGGAACCAGCCGGCGCACCAGGTACGGTATTCCCGTGGCGGTAGTGAGTCGTTGCATGAGCCTTCGTATGTCATGCCGACGTTGTAGGGTGGGTCGCAGATAACGAGGTCGTGGGAGTTGTCGCCGACGGTGGGCAGGACGGCCAGGGCGTCGGCGTGGTGGAGGGGCATATTCCTCGTATTCAGTGTTGGTGCCGCGCGGCCATTAGCCGCCGCGCGATCCACGCCGCGACCGGAGCGGCCACGCCGTTGCCCACCATGCGATACCGTGGCCCGTCGGCGATCTCGCGGCCGTCCGCGCGGTAGCGGGTCCAGTCGTCGGGCCAGCCTTGCAGGCGCTCGCATTCCCGTGGCGTCAATCGACGGACCCAGAGGCCGTTCGTTATCGCTACCTGCCCGCCTGCATTCGCGTGGCTCGTGTCGTGACTCATCGACGGCCCCCGGCTCGTGGCGGAACGAGACGGCGACGCTCGGCACTGATCTACTCGGCGACCCGCTGACGAAAACTCGCCGAAACCGCCCGCGCCGCTGAACAGGCCCCCGTAGGTCATGGCGCGGCCTCGGCGATGGCGTCAAACAGACTCGATTCCGATACACACGCCGGAGAAAAGTAGATGCGCTCCCGGTCGGCATTAGCTGATTTTCCATTGCCAGCTTGGTTCCCATATCCGCCATTGGCGCTCCATGATTCAACGGTCCACCCCTCATCGGCCAGCGGTTCGTAGCCGTCCCCTTCGTAGCAGCACAGAGCCACGCGAATCGCCTTGTCATGGCCCCACCGCCGGCACCAGTCGAGCACCTCGTCTCGCAGTTTGCACAAATCCTGGCCCGCGTCCGTGGCGTAGAGATTCCCGGCCCGCGACTTCTTCCCGCTGACCTTCTGGACGAGCGGGTAGGGCGGGTCGAGAAACACGCCGGTCGTTCCCAGCCGCGTGAGGGTACTGTCGGAATCGCAGATGCGGTTCCAGTGGCCGTAGCAGGTGCGGACGAGGCGGAGACGGTCGGAGAGGCGTTGCATCCAGTCGATGAGCCAGTCGCGGCGGGCAGAGCAAGTATCAACAGGGGGCAGGGCGTTTACGCCCTGCCCCCTGTTGGAGATATGCGGCACTTGCGCAGAAAGTGCCGCATTCCCATTCGAGTTCACCCCCCGCCCAATATCGAACGCATCGGCCAGCTGCGGGCGGCCGCCGACAAGATCGCCAGCAACGCCCCGGCCAGCGTCGCCGAGAACCGGTCTCTGCTCCCAGTCGGTGGGCTCAAGGGCCTTGGAATGGCTGAGATTCGTGACGCCGCGAGCATTCCCAAGGGCGGAGCGTTTGATATGGGCCGCGGTTACACCGCGGCCCATATTGCTAGCCAGCTCGGGAATCTGCAAAGATTCCGGAGCTCCACTATGCACGCCCCGCCCCAACTGCCCTTCCGAGCCCGTGATGATCGGCCGCGCCGCATGATCGACGACGCTCTCACCGCACCACCCGGAGCCGATCCAACAGCACTGCCCCCAGCACCACCAGCCCGCAATCTTCGGATCGCAGAAGTCCGGATCGTGCACGAACTGCGTTCGCCAGCCGTGGGCCTCATCGGAGCGAACGAGCCACCGATGCCGCGCGTGCAAATCGGCTTCCATCACCGGCCAGTCCGCGTGCTTCGCGACCTCGGCATGCAAACCCTTTTCCAAGCATCGCCAGAAATTCACGAGGTAGGAATTCGCGTCGTTAACTGTTTCCACGCGATAGCCGTTCGCGAAGTGGTCGGCCGGACGGCGCAACAGAGTCGCGAGAGAACCGGCGAATGGTTCCAGGTAGTTCGCCACGTTGCCGAGGCGAGCCCAGACCATATCGGCGACGGCGCTCTTCCCACCGGGGTAGGGAAACGGGGCCTTCAATGGCGTCTTGCCCGCAATGCTCATGACCGCCCTGCCGCCTCCGCTCGGGGAAATTCACGCACCCGCAAATCACTCGGCCATTCGTCCATGTCGCCGCCTTTCTTGTCCACGAGATGCACCCGCACGGGAGCACCCTGGTAACCGTCGATGGTGCCATCCAGGTCGTGCTCAACGTCAACCGGTGTCGGCCATGCTTCCGGGTTGGTGGGCTGGCCTTCATGCTGGCCTTCCGCCCATCGTTCGTTCTCGGCTTCGAAGCCGCGGTCATTGCGGTCGATGATGTTCGCCCCGAGTTGTTTGACGAACACCGGCACTTCCGCCGCCTTGCACTGCTCAACCACGCTGCGAATCCAGGAGACGTTGCAGGGGCGGGCGCGAGGGCCCGATTCTCCACCGATGATACACCAGTCGATGCCGCGAAAATCATTCGCACCGAACGTCATCTTGTAGTTCTCATGGAATGGCGGGTAAGCCAAGAACGGTTCAAGGTCCACCGGCCCCAACATCGGTTCCACGCTAAGAAACCGCACGGCCGCCGGCACGCGGAGCAGATGCGGGATACGCTCGTTCGCGGCGGTCTGGTTCTCCACGCTGGTGCCGAGCCAGAGATTAGGCAGCATGATCCGCCGCCCCAGTGTTCCGGGCACGCCAGCATCGGGAAGGCCGACTGCCGGCATCATCTTCGCGATATTCTCAGGGCGCTTCGTGAGAACCAACCAGTCAAGGTTCGGCGTGTCGTCGATGAGGCGAAAGAGCCGGGCGCGAACGTCCTGCATCGTGAGTCGGCGGGGAGCACGGTCGCATGTACAGCCCGGTTTGCATTCACGACTCGAGTAGTGCATGAACGTTCCGCACTCATGGCAGATGCACAACTCAGTCCCCCAGGAATCCACCATCGGCCCATCCCACGCCTCGAAAACGTCGGCGAGACTCGCACAGAACACGCGGGGCCGCTCGTAGGGATCGACGTAGTCGTATTCGCTCTGCACTTCCCGTGCGGCCATCTCCCATCGTTTGACAGTTTCCCCCGCCTCTCGATTCCACTTCACCGGCAACTTCCACTGCGCCTCGGCTGCGACCACGCGGGTGCCCTTCGGCCCCCACATGCCGAGCACGAGCGGGTTGCGCTTGCTCATCGTTTCGGCGTAGCATGACTGGCAGCCGGCGCTGATCTTGGTGCAGCCGCGCCACGGATTCCAGGAATGCGTCGTCCATTGGATGCCACTATTCTCGGCCATGTCAGTTCCCCTCGATTTACACGTTATGCAATAGGCATCACCAGCGCCTCGATTATCAGTTCCTCATGCTTGTCGACCAAATATATCGGATTCACCGGACTATCATCGAAACACAGTTCCACCACTTGTTCATCACCCGCCATCGAAGCCATCGTTGACAGCACTTTCGCGAGCAACGCGGCATCGAATTTCCCCTTGAATTTCACCTGGGATCGAACCCGTTTGATTACCTCATCGACGGGCGGGAACTTGCCGGCAATCGCATCGGCGGTGAATCCCTGCAAAGTCGCCGACCGTTCATCATTGCTGATTCGCACAGGAACATCGGATCCCGCACAGAAGGCGCTATTCCACGTCCCACGCGGGACACTTGTCTCACGATGCGTTCGGAACTTGTCCGGATCGGCATTGGATACCCGGATGACGGCTTTGCAATCGGTCGCCGTGACAACGAAACCAGCGTCCTTGTCGATAGCAACATGGACGCCATCGAGAGCAAAGCGCCCCTCCTTAGGATCCTTGTCGGCGACTCGGACGAGCTTCGCCACGCGAGCCGGCAGGACGTGCTTGGGCGGGCCAACGCGAGCCTTCGGCTTGGCCTTCGGCTTCCTGGTTTTCTTCTTTTCGGCCACCATGTCAGTTCCCCTTTTTCCTCTGTTTCCTCGGCTTCTCCGCCCTGCCCGCCAACGCCTCACTCTGCCCCGCGATCCGCTCCGCCTGGGCCAGCAGTAGCGCATCCTTGGCCGCGAGCGATTCGTTGCTCCGCTTCATCTCCGCATGCGCTTTCTTCAGTTCCACTTCCACGGCATCCATGAGACTCAATAGCTCTTCGTTCGCCGCCTTCTGAACCATCATGAATTCCTTGAACCGTTCGCTGTCGGCCTCGGCTCGGGCGATGCGTTCTTCGAACTGCCGCGCGATACGGGCTTCGAGGGTCTGGTCCATGTTCGCCGCCGCTTGAAGGTCAACAATCTTCTCCAGACGGGCAACACGGGCTTCGAGAGTTTGGTTCTGCATCGCGTGCGGCCTCCGTGCTTTTACACTCCACAGATTCCATCCGGTTCCTGGCTGAACAACCCGCCGCAACCCTTGCGATCATTCAGCGGCACGCTCAGGTCCACCATGTCGAGCGGCTTCTTCGTTCGGTGCAGGTACGGCACGCCCGCCAACTCGCCGCGGGCCAAGCGGCCCGCGGCGTAGGCTTCCCGGATGTCGCGGTCGAACGCCACGGCCTGGGCAAACTCCGCCGGCGAGTGGTCCCGCATGTCCCGCCACTCGGCATTGGTGCGGTACGGGCAGCAGATGCACGCCGAGCGCGGCACGGGCCACGGCCACGACCTTTCCAGCCAGTTCTTCGCGTCTTCGCGGTCCCAGCCCTCGCAAGCGTCGAATCGCCGATCCGGTTCATGGCGGCGGTCGGGATGGATGATCTCGCCGAGCAGCGGGAACGACTTCACCTGCCACGGGCATGGCACCCATACGCGGCGCGTTTGCATCAGCGGGTCGCCGAGTAGATCAGTGCCGAGCGTCGCGGTCTCGTTACGCCACGAGCCGGGAGCCGTTGCCCGGTGCGACTCGTCCGAACTGATGCCGATCCACACGTTGACCGAAGGAACCTTCGGTGCCCGCTGGCGGGGTTGCAATCCCAGCACTTCGCGGCGGTGGTATCGCTCAATCGGCTCGATCTTGTATTCGCTCGTGCATTGCCGCGGCAGGATGCCGTCGGTTCCGTCCCGCTTGTCGATGAACATGGGAATGCTGGCATACCGTTTCACGTCGCTGTTCTGACGCCGTTGCGCGAAAGCAACGGCGTCATCGCGGATGTTTCCCGCCGTCACCAAGTCCAACCGGCCACCTTTCTTCGCGATGTATTCCGTGCACCGTTCCAAGTGGGTGTAGGTCGCCTGGCTCTCGAAGCCGGGGTCGCTGAATACCCACCGATGCGGCATGGGGATCAGCCCCTCGCCGGCTAGCGTCATGATGGCGGTAGACTGCACCCCGCCGCCGAATGAAACCACGTCGATCACGTCGCTAATCCTCCTTCACCCCTCACCCCCACCCTCACCACCGCCCGACCGCCGGGGATGGGTGGGCCGAACTTCGTATGCATCTCTTTAATCTGTGAATCGTCGAGAAATAGTTTCGCCTCTTTTAGTGCATCCCAAAGGCTCTTGTTGATATTGTCCAAATCCCTCACTCGTTTATCCGGCGGATGCAACACAGCTTCGAAACTCAACTCGCCTTGCAATCGAATCACGCCAACCGTTTCCCACACCACGGCCACCACAGCCACCTTGTACGCCTTTGCTTCCGCAGATAAATACGTCTGGATGTAGCTCTTCCCCCCTCGCGTCCTGGCGATGCGGGATCGCCAATAGTGGTTCACGCTGGGCGGGTAAGGCAGTGTCAGTTCGATGGAATCAGTCATGTAACCGACCATATTCCTGTGGTGGTGAATGCGGGTACGCACCGACCCCTTTTACGAGGTCGGTGAAGGTCCACATTCCCGCGTTTGGAGCCAGCGGTATAGCGACCGTCCCCGGTGTTTTGTTCGGGCATCCGGGGCTTTCACCCTGCCCGCCGTTCAGCATTGGCCCCGTTCTAAGGCGTCGGACGCGAACGGGAACTGACGGTGAGGCGGCCCGCGACCGGGCCACCGCTGCCAGTTTTTCCTGAACGCCCTGGCAAGGCTTTCCATTCGATCCCCGCAGGGCCGCTCGAATGCACACGGATTGCCCGAACAAGTTGGGCTATGTTCTTCCGGTTTGTCCTTTCGCGTTCTCGACTCGGGATTTGAGGAACGCCGTTAGTTCCTCACACAGTTTTTCCGCCTTGACGTATTGCTCATGGAACAACGTCGATTCTCCGAACCCGTTGTTCTCGCCAACCCGGACCCCGAGGCGGACGCCGCGAACCGCCAAGTCGCGGGCCTTCCGCATGAGTTCTTCCCATTCGTCCGCAGGCGACTTCACTTGGACCGCGACCCCAGCAGTTGCCGCAACCGCCGATTCTCGATTTCGATGGAGTCCATTCGCATCGCTTGTTGGCGGCATATTTCCTTGAGGTTTTCAACCTCTTCCCGAAGGTCCAGTTCTTCACGATCGCCAAACCCTGGAGTGATCCCCGCGTTGTGTGGCTGCGGCCCTGGTCGGTCCATCACTTGCTCCTATAAGGGCAGCTCGGCGTCGCGCACCAGTGCGGACTTTGCACTCGTTCGCGAATCTCAGCGGGCGAACAGTACCAAGTCGCATTGCACTGGCGGCATATTTCGCCATCGTCGTCGGGCTGCGGATCGCCTTCGATCTTTGCCGGTTGCATGTCATACTCACGGACGACGTTTTGCTCCCGGCTAAACCATTCGATCAACAGCGGTTTGAACTCCTTCAATGCAGCCATTACTTGTTCGGTCCTTTCGGAGTCGGGCCCTTTGAGAAGCAGTTCATCCGGAGCATTCCCTTTGGTGATTGTGAGGCCGCGCTTGGCAAGCGTTTCGATTAGGCGTTCGATCATTCAGGAAGTACCTCCGGGCGTCGCCAGTTGTTGGCCTTGAGTGCGTCGATAATGCGGCTAGCCCGTTCGAAACCGATGCCGGTAGCATCAATGCCCGCGCGTCCCAGAACTTGGCGCTGTTTTGTCGTGCAGTGGGATTCGCGCATCGAATTGATAACTGCCGCTGCCTGACGCTGGCTCATGCAGGTGGCGTGATCGGGTTCGCAGCCGAGAGAAATCAGAAAGCCGAGTTGCCCGTCCGTAATGGTGCCGCGAGTTTTCGTTGATGCCCCCGGCGCGGTGGCGACCGCTCGCCCGTCCCGGTCGAATACTTCATAGTCCACAGCGCTTTGATTCTTGGAGCGAGCGTCCATTTCGCGCTCAAGGGCGAGAAGGAACTTGGCACGCTCTAGGCTGCTCTTCACGCTTGTGTCGTTAGCCTCGCGATCCGTTGCCGCAAGTTGGCGAGTCTCAACGTCGTAGTTGCCGCCAAGAATGTCGTCGATAGTGACGAGTCCGACCGCCCCCGCATTGACAAAATCGAGAATGAGGGCGTCGGGCTTATCCGAGGTCGCAATCCACAGTTTGCGGTCGGTGGAATCACCGGGGTTATCGACGATGCCCGGCAGGGGCCGGAGCCCGCGGCCGATCATTTGGGTGTACCGTCCCACTGACTTTGTTGGCCGCGCGATGGCGACGCAAGCGCAGTTCGGCGAATCGAATCCTTCAATAAAAAGCTGAGCGTTGCAAAGGAATTGGATTTCGCCGCTCTTGAATTGTTTGATGAGCGTAAGCCGCTGCTCAATGGGCGTCTCGCCATCGACGGCAGCGGCGGCGCCGGGGGCGTAGCTGTCGATCATGGCCGCGAGTTCATGGGCGTGGCGGACTGAAGCGCAAAAGACAAGCGTTGGACGGCCGGCGGCTTGCTCGACAAGTGGCTGTGCAGTAGCGCGGAGTGCTCGCTCGTCGATCATCACAGACTCAACGGCCGAATCGGTGAAGTCTTTCTCACCAAGTTCGTTCGTCTTGTTCGGCCCAGTGATTTCAACATCGGAAACCACAATGGCCCGCTCCCGAATCTGAACGAGCCACCCGTTATCGATGGCATCGGGGATGTCCATCGCATAGGCGACTTGCTCAAAGACAAGGCCAAGGGCCGTACCGTCAGCGCGGTTCGGGGTTGCGGTCAGTCCAACCGTTTTGCAAGTGGCATTCTTGCCGACGAAGTACTCGACGATCTTACGATAGCTGCGCGAGGTGGCGCGATGGCAGTTGTGAGCGAGAATGCCGTTAGCAAAGAAGCAGTGGGTGTCATCGACGGTGATGTCGTAGACCGACTCATCCCCGTCGCTTCGCACGGAGACGACAGGATCGAAACTTGTAGTGCATGCAGTCGGGGACGTGGGGAGCGACCTCTCGCCAGATGGCGCGGCGGGCGTCGCAACTGCGGGGTCGGCCCCACTTGTTAACTCCGGCCGGCTCGCCGCACCAGCACCGGCACACAACAGGCTGTCGGACTCGCGGACGGCCGATGCGTTTACCCACCCCCTCGCCGTGTACAGCGGGTGATTCCCCGTGCATCGGATGATCCTCCCGGACGCGGTTTCGATCCGCAGTACCGGTCGCACACCCTTCGGCATGAACGCGGTAATGGGGCGGTAACACACCGCCTCACCATTATATGTCATCACACAACTAGCATGTGATGTCGGAAGTGAATCAATACGGATTTCACCAACATCCGTGTTGATGAGGGTGTCGCCGGTGACGCACTCGTCGATAACGATGAGGTCGAACGGATTCCGTTCGTATTTGGCGAGCCGCCGATCCGTGAGCATGGATTGCACGGAACCAATGACCACCATGCCGCCCTGATAGAAAAGACCCTCATCGCCGCCGCGGATGCCCATTTCGATAACGGGCGGGTAGCCGAGTTCCCCTTCGAGTCGGCCGGCGGCCTGGTCCACCAGTTCGCGAGTGTGCGCCAGGAAAAGGCAATTGCCGCCCGGCCACTCGTTCATGAGCGTGGAAGCAACGGAAGTCTTGCCGGTCCCGGTCGGTAGCACCACGATCGCCGATGCGTTCCTTTCGAGAACGCGGCGCACGGATTCGATGGCCTGCTTTTGATAGGGGCGTAGAGTGCGCATCACCGCCCACCTTTCAGCACGCGATTCGGAGGACACTTGCCGGTGCCGAAACACGCTTTGCACTCAGCAGCGGCCGTCTGGTTGCCGCGCGTGCAGTTGCATGGCTCGGTGGGCTTCGATTGGAACAGCGCCTTGCGGGCGGCCGTGTACTGGGCGGTGATGCTTTCGACGTGCACGAACTTTTTGAAGAGCGGTTCGGCTTCGGATGTCTTCTCCACTTCCCGTTTGAGTGCATCAGTGAGGCGAATGAACCGCTGAACTTCCTCGGCCACGAACTCGATAGGCTCCTTTGGTTGCGACGCGGCTTCTTCTTGTTTCTCTTCCTTGAGAGCTTCGTTTGCTGCCTTCTTGGGGTTGTCCGACTTGGCAATTTCGCGCTGCTTATTCTTCGGAAGGTCCGCCGCCTTTGCGGCTGTCGAGACTGGGAGTTTGCCTTTGTCCACCGCCTCGGCCAATTCGGGAATGCCTTCTTCGATGACCTTCGTGGCGGCATCGACCGACTTACCGCTGACGTTCAGCGCTTCACCAGCTTGATCGCGTGCCTTCCCGGAAATAGGTTGTGGAAAATTTTCCACAACCTTTTCCTTGCCTCGCCCGTGAATCTTACCTGATTCCTTCTGTCGCTCCTTAGCTTGCTCTTCGTAAATCTCCTTCGTTCTGGCTGCTGCCATGGCGCGTTGGCTGGCCGTGAGATGGCGACGATGCAGGTTTCGCGATATGACGAACCCCAGCGCGTCCTTACCCTTGTAGTGCTCTACCCTCGCGTCGATGTCCTTGAGTTCGCACGCCCGATAGCGGTTACGTCCGTCGAGAATCTTCCCATCCAGGAGCCAGATTGGATCGCGAAGCCCATTCGCTTCGATGTCGTCCGCAAGTTCGGCGAGCTCATCGTCCGGCATTAGCGGGAAGATTGCGGCCAGCGGATGGTCTTGCAGTTTCGGCATGATGCTTCCTTACATTGACTACACTTTGTGTATAGACGGAATGTTACGGGCGACCTTTGGAACGGTCAACCCGAAAAATACACTTTGTGTAGTTTGCTTACTTGGAAAGGATTTCGAGGAGCTTTGCGCCGGTCGGCGACGGATTGCGTTCGCCGTATTTCCAAGAGAGATAGGTGCGGACGCCGACGCCGAACTTCTCCGCCATCTCGTCGTTGCTGGCGGCCAGGCGTTCCTGAAGCGCGGTGAACGACTTCGCCCACTTCGGAGAAACGGGTTTGGGCTTCTTCTTGCGCGCCATGGTCAGCATAGTTTACGCTCTGCGTGGGCATTGGCCTACTCCCTGGGCTATCCTTATCCCGGCCAGCGTCGTAGCTGGTCCGGGGTGGGCAATCACGTTCGCAATTCGTCCGGGATGCTGATGATCCCGGAACGGATGCATTCGGCGATTTGTTCGTTTACCTTCCGCATGGCATCGCAAGATGCCCGCGTGTGGCCGTAGGTCGTCACAGCAAACTGGTTGTCGCCGACCGTCAGGACCAAGGCACCAATGGACCTATGCCGCATGGCAATGTCCTTCGCGTCGCTAATGGGAACCTTGTTCATCAGAACGGCACCTCTTGGTACTCTTTGCTCGGCTGAGCCCGTTTCCTGAGCCATTCATCGGCCCTGAGCATCTTGTTCAACTCGCCTTCGCAAGTTGCCGAATCTTCTCCCGCAGTCCCGCCGGCCACAGTTGCCGCGCGGCTCCCTTGCGGTCCCACTCGATGATCCCCTTCGCAAGCATGTTGTTCAGGTGCGAGACCACGCCATTCGGCGAGCCGATGCCTGTCGCCGCCATCAGGTCGCGGATCGTCGGGCCAACGCCGTAGCGTGCCCAGTGGGCGCGGATCGCCTTGAGCATGCGAAGCTGTGCCGGGGTGGGAGGGTTCATCAGCGAATCCTCAAATGGCTGCCGCGCTCGCCGAGCGTGGCGAACGGCAATTCCCGACCCGCCTGGAGCGCCTTGCGAACGGCATCGGTGTCCACGGTTCGTTTCACAATCACGAGGTCATCGGGAACGGTCGCCGGGTCGATGCCGTCGGCGAGCTTCACGGGCACCGAACCGCCGTTGGCTTGAATCGCCAGCGTGCGCCCCGTGGCGGTCTGCACCTTCTGCCGGTTCGTGTATTCCAGGTAGGCTTTCATCCGCTGTTTGAGCCACTTGACGCGGTTCTCGCGAGCCTGGGCGCGGGCGATGTACTCTTCCGCTTCCGAGCGGGCGGTGGACGCTTCCATTTCCAGCGACCGAATCCAGTTCACGTAGCGGTCGAGCTTCACGCCCTCGGCGGTTTCCACGTCGGCGAACGACGCCGCGAACTCCGCGTCGAGCGCGGGGTCGGCAATCTCGCCGGTGAGTTCGTCGAGGCGTTCGTTCAGCGCCAGGAATTCGGTGCCGATGCCGAACAGCGTCCGTCGTTCCAGTGTCGCGGTCATGGTGCCCCCGAAGTTACGGTGTTGTGCTGGTGAGCCCGGTTGCGGAGCCAGTCATCGACCCGCACCCGCTCGTGGTCGGTCAGTTCCATCAGGTCCGGCGCATCGACCACGTTGCACGCCAGGCCGAAGAGAACCGCCTCGTCTTCGCCGTTGATTTTGGCGACCGTTTCCACGAGCTTCACAAGCTCGTCCACGGTCGGGTAGGTGTTCGATGGCTTGGGCAGGCGCGGCTTACTCGTCCGGGCCGTAGCCGCCCCCGTCGTCGTAGGGTCCGAGCGCTGCTCACCCTCCGAATCAGTGCTGCGGCAATCCGATGGCGTCTTCGTGGCAGTTGCAGCCATCGTGGAGGTCCGCCCCGCACCGATCGCAGACTTCGAAGGATCCGATCGATCGTCACCCTCCGATGCAGACACCGCTAACTGGTCCTTGCGAAGGTCCTTGGCGGCGGCCGCTTGTCGCTTTTGGTCCAGGGTTAGACTGACCCAGAGGCGTTGAAGGTCGGGAAGCGTGCCGCACGCGGCGAACTCGGCTTCGAAGTTGCGCGGGGGTTTCAGGTCCGCGCCGGACTTGACGCCGGGGATGTTCCGCAGGTCGGTTTGACCGTTGCGGTTGTTCTGTTGTGGTTCTTCACGGGGGGCTTCCGAGAAGTCTTCTACGTCCTGAGTGAAGATGTCCGAGCAGCGGGCCAGGGCAATCGCGGCATCAACATGAGCCCGCTTCTTCGCCATCTTGAGCACAGTGTTCGCGCAGTCGCACAGGTCCGGGTTCTGCACGCGGCCCGATGCCTGCCCCGTGACGGCGATATCGTCTGCCGCGAAGTTGGCTCCGCACCCGCCCTTTTTGTTCCAGCAAAACCAGCCCGGTGCGGCGTGCGGGTTGTCGCGCGGCGGATGCTTACTCCGAAGGATCGCGTCCGCACCGCAAGCGGGGCAAACGCGGTTGGCCGTTCGCCAGCGATAGCGGCTTTCGTAGGTGCTGCACGAGCCGACGCCCTCGGCAACCACGTTGCCATCGGCGAGCGTTACGATGTGGCAGGAGAAGCGATAGTAGAAGAGCCCCGATTCCCAGTTCTCGATTTTCTCTTCAATCACGAACCGGGGCACGCACCGGAAAATGGTGGTGAGCTTTTCCGCGCCCGGCTTGAGCAGCGTCTTGTTCTTTGTGCCGGGGATAACCCCGTAGTCACTGTTCTCGGTCATGTGTTTCGCGACGAACTCGCCAAGCAGGTTTCTTTGCTCGCCTTCCTGCGCGAGAACGTCTGCTACGAGCATCGCTCCCGTCCCGTTCCGTTGGACCGTTGCCAGTTCCGTACTCATCGGTTCCGCCTCGTTCATGGTGGATTCGTCCCTGAGGAACTTCCTCACAGCATCGCCATTTCGCGCTGCGTCATTTCGCCGTAATCGGGGTCATACCAAGACCCGGATTCCGTCTCGCTTTCGCCGCCCAGATGCCCGTTCTCGACCAGATAATTAAGTGCATCAATGTGCTTGCACCCATGCGAATTCTCACTTGCGGGAACCTTGCACTTCGCCGCCGTACAGGTGCACTGTTCGTTCGGACCAATCACGCACTGATACGGCTGGTCCTGCTCGTCGTCGCTCAGGTTGAGAAGCAGGAACACGCGACCCATGACGCCGATAATGGGTGGTTGCTCTTCGACCGCGTAAGTGTCTGTTTCGATTTTCCGCCCCCAGCCGGTTCGCGCGTGCTGCATTACGAGCGTCAGGTTTCCGTCGCGGCGGTCCCATTCCGGATGCTCGCGGCTCGCGGGAATCCAACAGAGTCGGCGGCGGCCATAAGTCGCTGTCGGTCCGAGGTCCGCAGTTCGATAGTCGTTGACGCTGAGCATTGGTTCACCACTTACATTCCGCCTGGTCCATCAACCGTTGCCGCTCTGCTTCGGCGTCCGCCTGGTCCGTATCCACAACCACCGCAGCCGCACTCACCGTCACCGCCGGCGTCATCGGATACGGCGGTTCGGGTCCGAAATGGGCATCAAGGCAGTCGGTCTTGAGTGCCGTGATGTTTTCGGCAACCCCGCAGAAGAGCGCCCGGACGAGTTCGCCGTGCTTTTCGTCAGCCCGCGCAGCCGCATCTCTTGCGGCCTGCGATGCCGCGGTCGTGAACGCATCGGCGGCTTGCCTCAGGATGCGCTCGAGGTCGCCACGGGTGATGGTGACGGTCAGCTTCTTGGTCTTGGTCGCGTTCATGCCGCATCCCTCCGTTCCTCTTCCTTCCGCTTCGCCACCTCCTCGCGGTCCACCGTGACTTCCGGGGCCGCTTCGATGCCGAGCTTCGTTCGCCCGGTCCCGACGCTGAGAACCGTGATGGTCGCCGGGCCGGTGATGACGATCTTCTCGCCGGGCTTTCGAGTGAGGCAGAGCATGGCATCCTCCGTGATGGTGGTGAACTTCCGGTCAACTTGCTTCATCAACAATTTCCGGACCCACAAACGGCCACTCGCCGCGTGTAAGTTGCCGGGCCGGCCTCCGCCGGCTGTCGCCCATTCAGCACAGCATCGACTCGACCCGGCAAACAGCGGTGGGCGGATTCGAACCGCCGTCTCCCGGAATCCGGTCCGGGCGGGATAACCTGGCTTCCCTACACCGCGAGCTAATCTTTCATGCTGGTACACGAGCCCGTTCCTTCGCCCGGTGCAAATGCGCCCGCAAGTTCTGCTGCACGCGCTGCGCTTCGGTGAGGTCTCGCTCTTCGATCCGATACTTGCCCGTGATGGCATCGAGCACGCGCAAGGCGTCCTCGAATATCTCCAGGTCGAAGTCGGGCTCGTCGTGGTTCTCGAAGCTCATAGGATTCCCCTCAGTTCGTGGTCGCGCGGGTCACACTTCCCGCGTCGATTCCATCGCCACCCGCTCCCGGTGCTGATTCCATTCGCGCTCCCGAAGCCACTGCCGACCAAATCGGTCGAGGAAGTCCAGCCCCCTGACCAGGCCGAAAAAGCCCGCGACGCACGCCGCGCCGTACAAGAAGGCTTGCAACTCGGGAATCACGATGTTCTCCAATGGGCGAAGGTGTTCGATTCACTTGCCGACGGCGATCATCCGTTCGACCAATCGCAACGCCGATTGCTGGATTCCTTCCACGGTTGCCTTGAATTTTTTCGCCGCCGCGAGGGACGCCGCGCCCCACGCCGCGCCCCACGCGGCGTCCCACGCGGCGTCCCTCGCGGCGTTCCACGCGGCGTCCCACGCGGCGTCCCACGCGGCGTCCCACGCGGCGTCCCTCGCGGCGTCCCTCGCGGCGTTCCACGCGGCGTCCCACGCGGCGTCCCTCGCGGCGTCCCTCGCCGCGTGGAACGCCGCGAGCGCATCAGATTTTGCTTTGCCAACGACCGCCGACGCTGAGGCCCATGAATCCGTTGATAGTATTGGCGGCAGCGACGCGACCGCATCCGCCTGTGTGTTGAGGTTCGCCGCCCGTAACCACGCCGGAAGGTATTCGCGAATCATCCAATCCGTCGCCATCCACGCGCGGAGTTCGTCGTCTTCTTTGCCTGTGTTGGTGCCGACCAGCCCCGGGATGAACGGCTTGAGCATCTGCCGGTCCGTATGGCTCAGGTCGTCATTCCACCGGCGCAGGAATGCCGAGATAACCGGCGACGCACAAACCGGGCGATCGCTCCATGGCTCGCCCGCCACGAAAGCTACAGCCTCCATCACACACATTTGCTTGCTGCCGTCGTTGTGAGCGCCCTGGTGGAGCGTCAATGCCGTCAGGTCGAGTTTTCGTCGTTTCAGTTTGGTCGCCGTCGCCATGACTTCCTCCGTGGATTCCAGTTTCACGCAGTCGGCTCGGCAATCTTCGCCTAGCGTTCCGATGTTTTTCCGGGACCTACCCGTAGGACACCGACCGCGAATTTCACATCCGCTTGAGCCGCAGCCGCAACGCCTTCACCGCGCCCTTCTTCGCAGGCGGAGCATCGCCTGATTCGTCGCGTACCGCCGCAACTCCACCACAGGGACCATTCGCCGCTTGCCCCGCTTGTAGCTCCAGATCGCCCCGCTGGTCAGCAGGCCGTACACCTCGGATCGCGGTATTCCCAGCCATTCCGATGCCCCCCGTGGCGAACGCCATCCCGCCTTGCCGAGCCGCTTGAGTTCCTCGAACAACTCGGATTCCGAGAGTTCGGAAAGGTCCGGCGGCCCCGGCAGGTCGATGGCGGTCGCGGCCATTGGTCAGCCCTCGCCGCCGAGTTCGGCCGCCGCAACAGCGAAAATTCGTGAATGCCGGCGACTCAGCGCCGCGCGTAAATCTCGTTCGATCACTTCGGACAGCGTTATGCCTTCACGGGCCGCAATCTCTTTCGCCATCCGAACCATCGTCTTCTCGATCCAGCAAGTGACTCGCGGCGGGCTTTCCGCTTCGCGTGAATCCGCCATGACTTCCTTCCTTGTTCCTGTTTAACGCTCAGCGTTTAGCGTTGTGCAGTAGACTCTAAGAAGTAAACCGGAACGAGTCAACTGCATTCTTGTAATTTTGTGGAAGGAAACGCGAACTAGTAATAAGTTCGCGTTATGCAACTCGTTTTGAGGTGCGAAGATGGGGATGCTTCTGATGGCCAGAAAAAAAACTTCGAATGAATCTGGAAAGGAAGCCGACGCGAGGAAGTCTACAGCCGTTCAAGTCGAGAAAGACTTGGCCCGCAAGATTCAAGTGATCTGCGGGCATCGGGGCATTTCGCAATGGGAGCTTATTTCACCGGCTATTCGTGAGTACATCGAGCTGCAATATGCTCTCGTAAGTGGGGAGATTCAGCAGGAAGTGAAGCATCGGAAGGCGAGCGGGCAGGGCTGATAACGAGGCGTTCGGGCTCGCGGCCATCGCCCCTACTGACCGTGACGCTGGCTCCGTCCCACCCCGGATGCTCGCGGTCCACATACTCCCGAAGTGCATCCATCAGTTCATCGCGCGACATGTTCTTCCCCCTTGAGCGAGCCGTCCTTCGGCAAGGTGAGCCGCCTATCCCTCGGCGGGTTGGCATGGTGTACGTAATAACACTACCCGCGCCGGCGCTCACGGCAATCGGAGTAGCGTCGATTTTCCCGGCGGTCCCGCACCAGCTCAGCAAGCCCCGTAGAAAGTCGCGCGTTGTTAGACGCACGACGCCGGGTAAGTGCCGGTTGGTAGCGAGCCGCGAGCCGCGAGCCGCGAGCTGCGAGTGATGGTGCGAGTGTTGAGCTGGGAAAAGCGTAGGACGCCGCGCCGCTGGCGTAAAGGCGAAGAGCGTTAGAGCAAGCATTCTGCCGAGGTTTCCAATGCCAGCACGTTCCCGCCGCGGCCGTTCCGAAGGGTCCATCTACCAGCGGCCCGATGGCCTCTGGGTCGGCTCCATCTCGCTCGGCGTGCATGGCGGGAAGAGGATTCGCCGCGTGGCCTACGGTAAGTCGAAAGCGGAAGCCTCGGCGAAACTGCGCGAACTGCAGATGAGCCTCGACGCCGGCCAACTTCCCGACGCCGCGAGCATCACGCTGGAAGCGTGGCTCGCCCGCTGGCTCGAACTCGTCGAGCCGTCCATCGAGCCGGCGACGCACCAGCCGTACCGCATTCACGTCAACAAGCATATCGTGCCCCGCATCGGCGGCGTGAAGATCCAGAGACTTCGGCCGGCCGATGTGGAAGCCCTGTACGCGAAGCTGCTCAAGGACGGGGTTCGTCCGGCCAGCGTGAGGAAAATCGGCATCACGCTTTCCATCGCTCTGAATCACGCGGCTCGCTCGCAACTCATTCCGGCGAATCCGGCCCGCGGCGTCCGGCGCCCGAAGGCGAAGAAGCCGACCATCGTCGTTCTCTCTGCGGAGAATGCGGCGGCATTCGTCCGGGCCTGCGCCGAAGAACGCCTCGGGGCCCTGTTCGTGCTGATCCTTGATTCCGGAATGCGGCCCGGTGAAGCCCTGGCGCTCGCCTGGCGGGACATCGATTTCGCCGCCGGCCGCGTGTCGATAACGAAGTCGCTGGAGAACTCCGGCCGCGTTAAGGAACCAAAGACGCTGCACTCGAAGCGAACCATCGACCTGACCGCCGGGACTCTGGGCGCGCTGAACCGGCATCGCCAGCGGATGCTCGCCGAGGGTTGGCCGGTTCGCCCGGCATCGTCCGCATTCGTGAACCTGGACGGCGAGCCGATCCTCCCGAACGACATCACGCGGGGGCATCTCCGGCCGATCCTCGCTCGCGCGAAGCTGCCGGCAGTCACCTGCTATGCGCTCCGGCACACGTGCGCCACGCTCTTGCTCGCGGCGAACGTGAATCCGAAGATCGTGAGCGAACGGCTGGGGCACGGCTCGATCGCGATAACGATGGATACCTACAGTCACGTTCAGCCGGGAATGCAGCGGGGGGCCGTGGACGTGCTGGCGAAAGTGATCACGGGCGGATAGGCAACATTGCGGCTACAAAGGCGTGTTGCCGGAATTCGGGAAAACGTTGTTATTCTTCGGAGAAAACGCACAAAGCGAGGGTGGCGGAATTGGCAGACGCACTGGACTTAGGACCCAAAACAAACGTTCTCGTTCATTCTGGTTCGTCTCAGTTTAGGCCTCTTCCGTTCTCGCTCGGCGAATCATGGCGATTTACAGGCTACAGAATGGCTACAGATTGCCGGGCGTGGGCGGGCGCTGGCCGGCGGCCGTTAGGCGGTAGTTAGGCGTCACCACCCTTCGTGCGGCGCGGCCGCCGTTTCGATGAGTCGCGGTGGCAACCCGTGCCGTCTTGCGACTTCGGCAGCCATCCGCTGAGCAAACTGAGCGTAAGCAAGGGCGTCGGTTTGATCGGTGTTCTGTGCCGCCTCCGGCAACACAAACTCCACCCACGGCCAGCGGTCGCACCGCCACGAGTTGAGGCCGGTGGCGGCGTCGTCCGCGTGGCGGGTGAGTTTTATGCCGCTCAGCGAGACGGTGTGGTTCCGCGGGTGCAGCCGAACGTCATCGAAGCCTGCCGAGAACGTCACCCGCTCGATCGGCTGCGCACCCGGCGGGACGGGGCGGGGGATGCGGCCGGTGCCCCCTTCGATGGCGCGCTGACGGCCCTCCACCATACAGCTATCGCATGGCAATTGCGGCCCTCTGGATTGGCAGATAAACCCGATACCGTGACAATCAGGGCACTCCACCTCCGTCGCCCCCGGCCACCAATACACCGCCTCGGCGTGCTCCAGCCACGAGGCCCACGAGCAGGTTAGTTCGGTGATGAAGCCGCGACGAACGGAGACGGGTAATTCATATCCTGGCTGCCCGCTCTCCTTTCGCAGCCACCCGTTGAACGGTCCTCCGACTTCGTTCGCGTAAGTCGCCACGCCCGCAATTACAAACCACTTGTGCGCGACATTAAGCGAAAGTAGTTGCCGTTCGCGGGCTCGGAGATACTGCCATGTCCCGGTCCTTTGCTCATGGTGCCCGACCGTATCGGGCCAGCGAGCGAGTTCGATTTGCACCCGCACGAATTCAGCCCGCTCCTCCTGCCCATTCTCCGCCAGCCAATCCGCGAGCATCAATCGTGGGGCGTCGTCCTGGGGGCAGGACAGGATCGCACGGTGTAGGGCGTCGTAGGTGGTCATGCCTTGGCCGGCTTCATGTTGGCCCGATACGGATTCCTCCACTCATTCGCAGGCCATCCAGCGAACGCACGGCCCACGTAGCAGACCCCGGCCCGCTGTTCGGGCGGTCATGCAACCGCCTCCTTCCATGCCTCGTATTTCTCGCGCCGGACCATCCGGCAAAATACCCATCCCGTTTCTTTGCCCTCGTGCTCCCAGGGCTTCAACTCGATCACGTTCCAACCCGTCCGCGAGGCTGCAACGCGGACCTGCTCCTCGATCTCGCTCAGGATGTACTCAGTGATTTCGTCGCACTCCGGATCGCGCATCCGCGACCACAGCGTTCCGAATGCCACGCCCTGCGCAAAGACAGGATCGCTGTTGAGGAACGGGCAAGCGAGCCCGAAGGATGCCTCCTGCGGCTCTTCGGCGTCCGGCTCTTCGTCGATCATGTGTTGGCCTCCCTCTTCTCAAGTGCTCCCCGAGCAATCGCCCGGCAAATCGGCTGCCACGCCATCGGAATTCCCTCCCCTGAGTGTCAACGCGGTGTCACTCGGCCGACTTGATCCGGCTCGCTGCTCCGCGCGGTGGCTGGATTTTTCTTCCCACCGACATTGACCACTCGCTATTATAGGGAGTAGATTTCCACGGAGGAAACATGGCAGCGAAAAATCGAGGCGTTGGCCGGCCGCGAACCCGACCCGAAGGCGTGCGAGAGCGCAAGCTCTATCTGACGGACTCCGAATTCCGCAGGGTCAGTGCGGCGGCGAGGAAGCTGGGGCTTTCGGCGGCGGAATTGACCCGACAGGCGATTCTGGGGCTGGTTTCTGGCGCGGAAAACGAGAATTCCGGAAAAAAACTTTCGCACGAAAACTGGTAGTGTATCATTTTGAATCCTCTTTCTTTTTTTCCGCGAGTCGCCGGTCGATCAAGTCAATCAGTTCTTCGTAGCTCCACCAGTGGTCAGTAACCCCGGCTTTGAGCGCCGGCGGCATTCGCAAGGTTTGGTGCTTGAAGAGGAAGTTGTAAGCGAAGAAGTAAAGCGCTACTGCGTGCTCGTGGTTCTCCAGCTTCTTGCTGAATGCGTTGGTGAGCCGCGTGAATCGGCGGTTCCGCATCCGAAGCGTCAAGTTCTGTCGTTCGATGAAACTGGTGGAGACGGACGCTGGATTCGGCGATCCTGAAACCGCTTGTTTCTGGCATCCCACGCAATCGGCAGGTGAATAGCGGGAATCGTCCACCGGCGTTGCGCCGTACACCTTGTGCAGAATCGCATAATCCACTTCGCCCCCGAACCCGGCTTCCATCGCCTCAACGTAAGCCTTGAGTCCGTCTGTCGTGATTTGAACACGGCGGGAGAGCCGCCCAGCCAGGTCGCAAACGAACGCCTTCGCATACTCGCCATCGCGAAGGCCGACAAGCCAAGACGGAATCAGCTTCGTGGCAGCGTCGATGGCGATCCACGTCCAGATTGAACCGCATCCTTCGCGCGGGTTCTTCATCGTCGGTACGTTCTTTTCCTTCGCTCCGACAAACGACCAGACTTCATCGAGCTGCAACTTAAGGCAGTTAAGGTTACGCATCGTGTCGTGATGGAAGCGGGCGCAAGCGTCGCCGGCTTCGACCAGCATCCTGACCACGGAGTTGATAGCAACGCCGTTGATCCGGGACGTGGATCGGATGGAGTTGCCTTCGCAAAGGCAGCGAAGGATTGCAACGCGGTCGGATTGGGCTAACTTGTTCATAATGACATTATGCGTAGTGGTAAGCATTTCGGCAAGGTCGGTTGAATCTTTCTGGATTCGTGGCGGCGTTCTCGCTACGCTGCTCCAAACGATTCAATCGCGTGGTAGAATCAAACTCATGGCAGCGTCCCTGCGATTCACGTTGGAAGGCACAGAAGATAACGACGGCGACGTTTTCTTCGGGGATTTTCGCACCCTGATGGATGACGTAGCCAAGTGCTTGAAGCTGGTGGAGCTTCGCACCGAGCAAGGTACACGGATCAAGCACAAGGTGAGCGACTTAAAGTTCGCAAGTACCACCATCGAGCTAACCGCAGTGTCTCCGCGACGGGAGCCGGACAGCGGCAAGCGCGTTTACGACACTTTCAAGCAAACGGTGAAGGGGTTGGAGCGCGGCGAGACAGTTGATCCGAGATTCAAGCGGGAAGACTTGGAAGCGTTCCGAGATTTGGCCCGGCCGGTCATGCACAAGAACAAACTCATGATCGCTGGAGTTCGGGTAACAACGCAGTTTGTCGCAAACATCGACCGGCTCCTAGTCGAATCCTCCCGATCCAGGGGAACGATTAAGGGTCGCGTGGAGAAGCTGAACCTCCACGAACGCCACGAGTTCACCCTGTTCACGCCGATAGGTGGAGTGGCCGTAGCTTGCGCCTTCGAGGAAGAGTTGTTCCCCCAAGTGCAACAGGCCATTCGCCAGAACGTGACAGTTACTGGTTTGCTCAGCTTTCCTGATGACAGTTGCTACCCAAGCCGGGTTCAGGTGGAGGAGATTGAAATACATCCCCCTGACGACCAACTGCCGACACTTCGTTCCCTGTTCGGAGCTATGCCGGGGGCCACTGGCGGGAAGTCCGCAGCGGAGTTCGTAAGAGGACTCCGCGATGAGTAAGAAGCGGAACGTCGTCTACTGCTGGGATTCGACCGTCCTGATTGCGTGGATGGATGAGGATAAGACTGCGCCGCTCGCCGACATTGATTTGGTTGCATCGGCCATTGACCGTAAAGAGGCCACCCTGTTGCTTCCAGTCACCGCTTACTCCGAGATTCTTCGGGCCAAACACACGCAAGATCAGATGGACAAGTTTAACGCATTCGTCTCACGTTCCAACGTGATCCCGGCCGACATAACGCTTCGAATTTCATTGATCGTGGAGGAGATTCGGAGCAACGGACTGACTGCAAGGCCGGTTCGCAAAATCAAGACGCCAGATGCTCAGTTCATGGCGACAGCATTGATATACAAAGCGGATGTGTTTCATACGCTTGAGCCGACGTTACAGAACCTAGATGGATTAGCAATCGTCAAAGGGCTTCGCATCAGCGCTCCGAAGCCGTTGGATGGTCAAGCCTCGGTACTCAATTCCAACGAGTCTGAGCAGCCTTCCTAGCGGCATCCGAACGCTTCTTTTTGCTCATGCCTTTCGCTCTAGCCGCGCCACCCTTCGACCCCAGCGCGACCGCTGCCGGGTCTTTCTCCTTCGGCTCTGGTGTTCGCTCGGCCTGCCCCGTGGCCTCCCTCATGACTCTGAATGCATTCTGGGCAAAGTCCTGGCGGACCTTGACGGGCTTCGGATTCTTCTTCGGTTTCTTTGCCATACCCTGACGCTACCCGGCAATTGGCGTTCCGGCAACCCTGCCAAGCTCGGTTGCGAGTTCAAAATGATACACTACCCGAAAACTCTACGAAATAAGGCATTTTCTGGGATTCTGGAAAAATCTTTCTGATTTCGTACTCCCTGATATTGACTCTGGAATTACAGGGAGTATAAATGATTGTGTGAGGACGAAAGAACGGAACCCCGAACCGGAGAGAATCATGACTGCGACCGAAACAATCGTCGTTGCCCGCGCCAAGGCGTTCTCGACGGAGGGAATCCGCGAGCACAAATTCCTGGTGGGTCAGGATTCCGTGCGAGTCTGGGATTCGGTGGCCGGCTACTACACGACCTGCCATTCGTTGACGGCCGCCGCCGTCCGGCGCATTCGTCGGTTGGCCCGCGCCTAGCCGACCCCGCTTCGGCCTCCCCGCTCGGTGGGGAGTCTGGAGAGCGGCCGGATACGCCGGACCGATCCGCCCGGACCCAGGGCGCAAAAGTCGGGTACAGGAGCCTATCATGACCGCGACAATTGCATCGCTGCCCCTCATCGCCGATCTCTGCCCCGAGGCCATCGGCGCTCCCGGAATCATCCAGTATTCCGGGCCGATCCGGTCTGACTGGTCCTACGTGCCGGCTGGTGATCGCGGATACGCGATCTATGGGAGCGGTCGCGCCGGCAATCTTATTACCTACATCCCCGCGGTTTCCGCAGATGGTCTGGCTGCGGAGATGCGACGGCGGATCATGGCCTATCGCGATGCCATCGCCGAGGACGCGCGGGCCGAGGCTGCGCGGTATGCGGCCCTGCCGCTCGATCACGTCGAGCGGCAGGTAAAAATGACCCTGGCCATGATCGAGCGCGGCCAGGCCGATTTGACGACGTTTGCGATCGAGTGGCTGGGCATCGACCTGGCCGCCGTATGGGCCTACCTGGACGACGCCGACCGCGACTGGCTCGTGGAGAGCGGTGTGGTCGATACGGTCGAGGCGTCCGTGACGTGCACCGACGCCGAGTCGTGGCAGTCCGACTGGCGCACGGAGAGCGGTGCCGCATGGCCGACCTACGATCTGGAGATTCGCGCCGATGGAATGCCGACCATCGAGGTGCAGGGCTGGCACCTGGTCGGGCAGATGGGCCCGGACGGCAATCGGCAGTATGAGGAGTGGGCGACCGAAGATGACGACGGCAGCGGTATGGGTCTGCCCCGCGTGAGCGATGGGGGCGATGGCTGGGAGATCGACAGTGGAAACAATGTGGACGGCGGCGGTCCAATCCCGTGCTGGCGGCAGGGCGGCCGCTGGGTGACGCTGGATCGCGAGGCCCTCGACGATTCCATCCGCGACGCTGCCAGCGATGCGGATCACGGCGACGAGCCGTCGTGGGACGATGTGACCGTGGACGATATGGAGATCAAGGAGCATCGCTACATCATCCGGGATTCGGCGGTCGAGGAGATCAGCATCCTCACGGGAGGCATCGCCGGTCATGACGTGTACATGACCTACCGCGACGTGGACGATATGGAGTATTACGCGACCGCCTGGGCGGTCGAAGGGTCCGATGCCGTCTATCGGGACGAGGCCGGCGCTCTCGCGGCTCTCCGGGAGATCGCCGACAACGGCAAGGCGTATACGACCGAGGCCAAGGCGCTCGCCGCTCTCGGCCGGATCGTGATGGACGCGCATGATGCCCCGGCCGGTCTGGAGATGGGCATCGACGACGACGGGCTCTACGTCGTGGCCGACGACGCGGAGGATAACGCGGAGGCTCGATTCCACCTGGATTCGCGGCAGCTTACCGCCGTGGCCCGCAATGGCTGGATGGTCGTGGTGGACGACGTGATCGACGCGCTCGGCATCCGGGCCACGCTGGACGCCGCCCGCGAGTGGCAATCCGAGATGGATCGGATCGTCGCCGAGAAAAATCCGTGGGTGATGATCGAGGACAGTATCGGGGCCGGGAATTGCCCGGCGGGGAGCAAGAGCTTCGCCGCAGACCTGGCCCGGCGAATCGGGGCCAGCGGCCCGGAGTCCATCGGCGCGGCGCGGGCGAGTCTGATCCTCGCGACCCGTAACGACGCATTCACGCGGCGGGCCGTGCGAGTCGCGGCCCAGAGGACGCTGGAAGGTCGCTAGGCCGAAACCGGGCTCCGGCCCGGTCTACCCGTAATGCGGGTACTGATGAGGCCATGCCAATGCTCCTGAAAATCTCCAGCCACGGGCCACTAATCACCACCACAAATTATTGGCGAACTGATGCGGCCACGGCGGGCAACCTCTACCTCTCCACCAACGCGGGGGCGTTCCGTTTGCTCGTGCCGCCGCTGCTGGAGACGATAATCCCGGACCTGGCCGCCGGCCGCGAAGCCGTCATCTCGCGGGGGCCGTGGCCAGCGGGGAAACAGGCCGATGCCCTGGAAATTTTGCTGGACGACGGCACGGCGAATCCGTGGTCGTGCCACCTGGACACGCGGAGCATCGACCGGTTGCCGCTGGATTCCGACGCCGGCAAGGAGTGGGTATTCACCGTGTGGACGCGGCCGCGACGGATGGGCGACCGGCCGCACAAGGCACTGGAGCGCAAGGCGTATTACCGCCGCGTGCCCCAGTTGCCGTGGCTCAAACCGTGGGGGCGCTCGTGATCGTCCCCGGCCTGGTGGACATGTACGGCGATCCGAAGACTCGCCGGGAACAGGCGCGATTGATGCGTGCCGCCGTCGTGAAATTGGCTTGCAGGACCTTCTTTCCGCACTCGAAATCTGTCTTCAGCGGATTGAAGGTGATGTCGAAAGTGGCGAACACAGAACTTGTGAAGGCGATTCGCAGCGAATAAATGCGGCCCGCGCCGCCATTGCCAAGGCGAAAGGAAAAACCGGAGGATAGCTATGCCGCGTTTTGCAGTTAAGCAGCCGAATGGCAAATATGCAGTGTTCTCCACCATCGTGGACAACTTCGTCGCGGCGAATCAAACCCGCGAAGAGGCGTTCGAGTACTGGCGGGATGAGGCTGGCGTTCACGTTGCGGAGACCAAAATCACCAGCGCTGACATCGACGCGGAATGTGGGGCGGACGATATTCCCCTAGCGAGAACCGGTGACGGGCTGGGCCGATGGCGAGCTTGCTTGAAAACGATTGCGTCTGCGCACGGCATGGAGGAACTGCGGGATATGCTGCTCGAATTCGAACTGAGCCAGTCGCAGCGCGAACAGTGGGAAGAGGAAACCGAACTCGACATGGAAGCGAAAGGGGAAACGCCGTGAAACTCCGCGCTCGTTCCAAACTCGGCGATATCAAGTTCCAGGTGGACTACATCGTCGAAACGCCGCTCAATGAATATGGCGAGTGCGACCCCGACGACGCCGTGCATCGGTACAAGAGCTTCACCACGTTGGAGGCGGCTCGCGCGTGGTGCAAGGAGAACTTCGCGAAAGCCGTCCAGGGGTTCATGGAAATCGACGAGATGCGGTATACGACGTGGCCTGACGATGATGACCTGGAGTTGGCGCATTGGGAGCACATCGGCGAGACGGAGTATTACGAGGGCGAATCATGACCACCGACCCCCGCACCTGCCCGCTCTGCCAGCTCCCCAAGGACGCCGCGACGTTCGTGAGTCTGGAGTTGCTTCGCCTTCCGCGCGATGGCACTGGCATCGCCTACGGCATCTGTACCGACTGCGCGGACGCTCTGGAGCGTGCCCCGGCGCGATTGCTGCGGGGCGAGGCGGTGGAAGTGGTGCATCTGATGGAGAGGTGAGAAATGGAAACAGGGGCAGAAACAGGGGCAATTGATATTCGGGAGTGCCCGACCTGGCCGAACTGCCGGTGCGGAGCATGCTCGCTCTGTGGCCACCAAAAGCACAAGGCCATTCACGGGCCAGTGCATGGGGAACCGCCGGGGTCGAAGCCGTGGGGCCATGAATACATTCAAAAAGAACATCAGTCAGATGCCACGACATCGTGAAACGAAAAACGCCCTCGGCATCACCCGAGGGCGTTGTCATGCGCGGCATTTACTCCGCATCACCGCCAACCAAACAATCCCCGCCTCGCCGGTGCCGGGCACACACCGCCGGGGCAGCCCGACGACAGCGCCGGGGCAGCGAACGACGGCGTTAAGTGGAGAGTCGCCTTTGCGGGGCATCCAGCGGGATTGACGCACGGGACACCGGCCGGGCATTGGCATCCGCCGGCACAATTGCAGGCGGCGACGCGGGGAATAGCGGCGGGGCCGGTGGTTGCGGCCTGGCAGCCGCCGTTCCGCTCCGCCCGGCGTTCGGCAATTGCCGCAGCAATCCTTCGGATCGGCCCGGCCGTGGCATCGCCGGCCAGCACGAGAAAGCAGATTGCGGCCACGGCCGCGAGCATGAGACGCATGAGTAGAGACCTCCTTGAAGGGCAAAACAATCCATCTAGCGAAAACACAACCACACGATCACACCGATGGCCGCGACCAGGGCGATGGCGAGCCACTTGACGAGAGCAATCAGCCCGTCGAACAAGTTGCCGAATCCGTCGCCCCACGAGGCCATTGCGATTCCTCTTTGTCAGTTCACCCCGACCGGCGAGAGACCCCTCGCCGTGTCACGGGTTTAGGCACCGACCGGGGTGATTCATTGCGGCGGCTGCAACTGCGACTGCTCCACATTCCGCAGCCCTGCGTTCTCTTCCGCCAGGCTCATCGGGGCCGGCTCGCCCATCGGCAGGCCGTCCGGCGCGCCGAGTTGACCGGGCATCTGCACGACGGCCGGCGGCGTCAGAGAGAACGGCCGGGAGTAGTCGGTGATGGTTGGGCCGGCGTGGATCGTTGTGTTGGCGAATGGGTCATTGGCGGAAGTCACGAACCCATCCGTGATCGCGGGCATTGGCTGACGAAGAAACTCTACCTGCCGCTTGAGGCTTGCGTTCTCCGCAATCAACGCCCCAATAATCACGTCCTGGCGTGCCAGCTGCTCGCGCAGTTCCCCTTGCTCCGCCTTGGCGCGGGCAATGGCGTCTTCGAGTTCGGCGGCTTCTGGCGGCATCACTTACCTCACAAACAAATGGTGATACACCTTCCCGTCACTCCCCACGACCGACGCGGCCCCGGCATACGTCCACCGCTCCCACTGGCAGCATGACAGGAAGCCCCAGGACGAATCGATGGCCGCACACCCGGCAGCGTGAGCGGCGCTGCCCGGCGGCAAAAAAGCGAAGTCGTTGCTCGTGTGCCCCTCGATGCGATTGGTAGCGCGAAACGCGGCCGCCGCCTGAGCCGCTTGCGTGAGCGCCGGGTCAGCGACGAACCCCGGTAAGCCCCGCGCGGCCCGCTTCGCATTCACTTCCGCGAGCGCATCGATGACAGCGGCACTCGCCCCTGGCCCGCGGATCGTCGTGTGCTCGGTCTTGCGGCTCACCGGGCCGAGCGGCGTATTGAGCGTGTACGTCGTGGCTCGATGGCGAAGCACGGTCCGGCGGCGCAGTGGGCCGGCTGTGGCCGTGGTTGCGAGTGTCACGAAAGTGAGCAAAACAATAATAAGACGCATCAACGAGGCTCCTTGTTACAGCGAACGATAATTAGAGCAGCCGGTAGGAGTCGAACCTACATCCCATACGGGTTAGTTGCCCGGTGCTCTACCATTTGAGCTTCGGCTGCGGCACGAACCTTGCACCCTCAACAGCCCTCTTTCGAGGGCACATCACCATGAACGACTACGACGCCATCGCCGAACTGTGCGGGAACCCGACACTGCTCATGAGCGAGTGGCTGTCGAGTGAGCCGGTGCGTGAGCCGGTTCAAGCGGCGATGCCCGGCCCAGCTCCCGCCGCATCTCCGCATTCTCTCGAAGCACTTCGCGAATTCGTGAAGCGAACGGACCGTCTCCGATTCGTTCGGCGGCGGTCCAGAGATCGGAATCCGTGAACGCCCCGTTAGCCCCCGTGCCGCGCGTTACGTCAACTCTGTGCTTGCCTGCATCCGTATCGTCTACATCATCGTCATCATCATCGCCGCCCATCCCGGCGGCGAACTTGTTCACGATGGCTGAGAGGTCGTGTGCCACAGTCGCGAACCCCCGCATGAGGTTCACGAGCCGGCGATTCTCCACATTGAGAACCGCGATCCACAGGAGCAGCATTGCGACAACGACGATGAGGAACGGTTCCATCGTTTGCTACCCCACTCCGTTGGAAACAACCGGCCTGAGCTATCGGGCAACGAGCACCGGACGGCCTAACGACTTGGCCGCTCCGCTCAGTAGTGCCGGGCAACTACACTGGCGGCGGCTCCGGCGGACCGTCCACCGGAAACCGCGCCGTCACATCCACACCGCTCAGCACGTCGTACACGCGCGAATCAACGAATCCATTCACAACCGGGCCATCTTGCACGACAACCCCGAGACGATGCGGCGGGGCGAACTGAATCAGTCCATCCGCCGTCACGCCGCTGGGAATCGTGATCGTGCCGCCGCTCGGCTCGAACGTTACGTCCGTTTCGTCCACCGGTCCGGCGTAGAACGAGGACACCACCACACCACTTTGCAGGTCCATGACCACGAGCTGCGGGCCACCACTGCCGATAGCGGGAAGGAAAAAGGCATCCGGTTGACCACCGGGAACGACCGGCCCCGTACTGACCTGCAAGCCGCCGCGATACTCTTGGTCATAAGGCAGTAACTCCGAGTGGATAATCTGGAATCCTTTACCCGCGACGAAGCGGTACTCTTGTACCACCGGGCCGCCGCCCGCACCCGGAACCACGAGTAGCGTCGATGCGAACTGCGGAACGTTCGTCATCACGGCGTGAGCGCCGCCGCGGAAGCTTGGATCAAAGGCGATGAACGAACCGAGCTCCGCTTTCGTCGCGCCGTCGTACACCACAACATGAGCCGAGCCGCCATCCTGGGCCACTGCCGCGACATCAAGGATATGGTCGCCGTTCACGTCGCCGAGCGTCACCTGGATGCCGCCGTTCCAGTCGGGAATAAGCCCCGTGCCGCCGCCGGGGAAGCCGCTGAGATCGATGGCCGGATCGAGGCCGACGATGGTGTTGGCCGGCACGTCGCGGGCTTCGAGTTGTTCGCAGCGGAGGCGGAGCATGGGGATCCTTTCGAATAGCACGTCCCGGAATCACCGCGCCCGCCCCCTCGCGGGCGGATGGTCCGGGGGGACTGGGCTTATCAGTTGCCCCCCGCCAGCAGTTGCTGAATCAAATACAGCGCGGCGGTAATAATCTGTTGCCACTGCGCGGGTGTCAGTTTTCCGGCCGCGTCCCTCGCATCGCTGATGCTTCCGAGGAATAGCGGCAACACCATCGGCAGAATCACCAACAACGCCTGGAGCAACTGTTGCCAGTTGATCGAGGAAATACCGAGCGACACTTGGCTAAATCCGCTCACTGCGAGCAACGCCGCGATGCCGTCCGTAGTCAGTCCGCTGGACGGCAGCACCCCGGTAACGCTCACGGGAACGCTCTGGCCGGGAATGCTGAGCGTCCGGAAACCGTCGCGGATACTCTGGCCGGGGATGCTGATCGTTCCCGTGGAATTGAGTAATGTCGGGCCAGGAGGTGCCGGCGGAATGGGCGTCGGGCCGGGTGGCGTGGGGCTGGGCGTCGGCCCCGGCGCCGGCGACTGCCCCACAGTCGTCGGGTTCCTCACCCACGCTTCCGCTTCCGTGGACATGAGCCAGTCGTGATCGACGAACCCGATGCTGCTCCATGTGAACAGCAGGTAACCGCGCTTCGTCGGATCAATCGCGTTCGGCACCGGCAACCCGAGCTTGCCGAACAGGAACGAGGCCGTGCCGTGCCCGCACAGGCCAACGCAGTGATCTTCGTTCGTCCACGAACCGGGCGAACCGCCGATGGAAAACCATCCGCTCCCATTGCCGGCATCCGGGCTCAGCGCGTCGGCGTCGATGCCGATCTTCACCGGCCCCGTTTCGATGGCTGATTGAAGCGTCGATTCGTTCGAGTAGTCCACGGCCTGACCGTAGGGGCCATCCTTGTAGTTGACGCCGCCGACCGTGAAACCGTCCTTGGCCATCTGATCCATCACATCCGGCAGTTCGGCACCGTTGAGAAATCCATACTTGCTGGCCCAGCGAATGACCTCGGCGTCCGGAATGAACAGCTCCGGCTGCCCGCACATGATCGACCACACGGCCTTGGCAAAGGCCTCCTCGGCGGTCACGCAATCGCCGTCGCGGTCGTTGTCCCACATGGACAATTGCGACGGCACGACCGCGAAGCCATCCGACGGGGCCTTGAGCGGGCGGAACGACGTGGCCGCCGCGAGCTTGTGTCGAGGCGTTTTTCGGAGGCCG
>Ga0134128_10000401_pt1 | contig 60689 bp, 38 predicted proteins | sample KB31754_FD_96462 | JGI IMG/M metagenome (GOLD analysis project Ga0134128, IMG submission 96462) | Terrestrial soil microbial communities with excess Nitrogen fertilizer from Kellogg Biological Station, Michigan, USA - KB3-175-4 | ecosystem: Environmental > Terrestrial > Soil > Unclassified ... | reverse complement strand
GCGCCGCTACCGATACCAGGATGCACTACGCCGACTTTCATTTCTATCGGCGGCCCACAGGGCCATGGTTACTCCCTTACGGTCACGGCTCCGTATCTAGTTGATGCTGCTAACGGAGCCGTGACCGTAAGGGAGCGGTAAAAGGTATCGAAAAGGCGGATGAAGTGCGACGAGAGCGAGAGCCGGATTGTTTCACAATCCCTCACGGTCGCGGCTCCGTTAGCAGCATCAACTAGATACGGAGCCGTGACCGTGAGGGAGCGGTAAAAGGTGCCTCAAAAAGCGAACGAGGGCGACGAGTGTCCCCGTCCTACAACGCCACCGACCCCGTATTCCCGCCGCACACCAGGACACCCACCCGCGACCCCGCAGCCACCCGGAACCGTCCGCTGAGCAGCGCCGCCATCGCCGCCGCGCCGCCCGGCTCCGTCGCTATCCGCGCCACCTGCCACAGCGCCTTCTGCGCCGCGACAATCGCGTCATCCTCCACCAGCACCACCTCGCGCACATACTTCTGCGCGATCGGAAACATCAGTTCGCCTACCCGCCGCGGCGCCAGTGAATCCGCGGCAATGCCTCCCGCCTCGGCATCCACCGGACGCCCGGCCTCCATCGCGCGAGCCAGCGTCGGAGCCTTCTCGGGCTCGACCCCGATCACCGGCGCGCGACCCGCGTACCATGCCGCCATTCCGCCGATCAGTCCGCCGCCGCCGACCGCGACCAGCACCGCATCCAGCCCTGCCGCCTGCTCCTCGAATTCACTGGCCACCGATCCCTGTCCCAGCAGCGTCTCCACCTGATCGTACGCGTGCACCGGCAGCGCTCCCGATTTCGCAATCCACTCCTCGCTGGCCGCCAGGGCATCCGCATACCGCTGCCCGGTCACTACGAGTTCCGCGCCATAGCTCCGTATGCGCTCCATCTTCGCGGGAGCGGACACCTCCGGCACGTAAATGCGCGCCCGCAGCCCCAGTTTCATCGCCGCGTAGGCCACGGCGGCCCCGTGATTGCCGCCGGACGCTGCAACCACGCCCGCGGCCGGCGCCTCGCGCATCAGCAGATTGGCGAAAGCGCCGCGCGTTTTGAAAGACCCCGTATGCTGAAACAGCTCCAGTTTGAGCACCAGGCGCACGCCATCTATGCCGAAATCGCCGCCGTCTACCTCCATTACCGGGGTCCTGCGCACGTGCGGCGCAATGACCGCGTACGTCTCCAAAATCTGCCGCGGCTCTATCACTTTTTCATCATCTTGATGTTGGCAGGCAGGCTGAAAAGGCTGTCTTTGAGGTTCTGATTGATCTCCACCTTGTCGGCGTACATCTCGAAAACCTTGTCGCCGTTGCGCTCGCGCCAGACGTCGAACGGCCACTTGATGCCGCTGACGTCGCGATACTTTCCGAACACCGTGGTCTCGGTGTCGAAGTCGTGGAACTGCTCGTTGCGGCGCCGGTATACCTGGCGCACCGGCAATTTCGTCATCTTGCTGAAGCTCACCGTCACCGTGAAATTGTCCGCGTCCGTAATGTCCACAATTTCCACCGGCTCACGCTCCACTACGTCCGCGCCTTGCGAGTAAAAGCTCATGCCGGGTTCGTTCAAGCGTTGCCGCAGAATGTAGAGCGCGTTGTGCAGCGTGGAATCTTTGAAGTTGTTGTAGGTCTTCGCATCCAATTCGCGCGCGCCGTGGAAGGTCACCTCCCAGGCATTGCTTTCGGTGAGAATGACGTAGCCGGAATCCTGCTTCGCGCCGAATGCCTCCCGCTCGCGCAGCGATACCTTCCCGGGCACCGGTGTCAGGTATCGTGTATACACCGTGGCTACGGAAAGCCCCGAGATCTGCTGCTGATAGAACGAGTAGAGCCGCCCGGTTTCCACGCGATCCTGCATGTGCAGAAACGCATCGCCGCCCAATGCGTGCAGGGCCTCCATCACCACGCGCTTGCCGCGATCCTGCCGCGTCTCCTGCGCGTGCGCCAGGCCGGTCAGCGCCAGCGCGATTGCAACGATGTGCTTCATGGACGTTTCTGCATGTCGGCGAGATTGAGGCCGCTATTCAATTTGATGCTCTGCACAGTGACGTCCGCGAATTTCTGGCCGCCTTGCCGGATGGTCAGCTTGAACGGAAGCTTAATGCCGTTCACCTCGCGATAGTCCCCGAACGTCTCGGCCACCTCCACCGGCGGCCCGGCCGCGTGCACGGCTTGGTACGTTACTCCGCTGGGCAGGCCGGTCGCTTTATCGAACGTCAGCCGCATCGTCTCCTGGTTCTCACCCGAAACCTCCACCGTGCTGTCATCCACCGCCAGCACTGTCCGTTCCGGGATGCGGTCGCTCAGCAATAACCGGAAATAGCTGCGGAACAGGTCGCTCTGCACTTGCTTCAACTGCGCGCCTGCCAGCGGCCCCGACCCTTGCGGAGTCGCGATCCAACCCGCCGCGCCATCGGTGTACGCCGAAATCTTCCCCGACGGCACTTCGCTGTCCTGACGGAAGTACGCGGGCGCGATCCAGCGTTCGGTCTCCTTGACGTCCAGCCCTCCGGCCTGCGGCGCGAGCTGAAAATCCATGGACTGCTCGTAATCCGTCACGGCGGCCAGTTTGTCCGCCCCGCCCGCGGCTTGCTGCGCGCGCGCCAGCAGCCGGCGGCCCAGGTCGGCATTCGCCGTGGTGGCCTCCATCGTTTCGCGCTTCGGTTCGGGAATGGTCAGGTCGATCGGAACCACAGCCTTGCCGAGTTTCGACAGCGGCTCGGAAAAATTGTCCGGATTCCCAACCGCCACCACGATAAAATTCGCGGGGTCCAGATACTCTTTGGCAACGCGCAGCACGTCGGAGCGAGTTACCGCCGTCAGCGCCTTCTGATACTGTTGGATGAAATCCTGCGGATAGCCGTAATACTCGTAAGTCAGCATTCGCCCCAGCGTCTTGGCGCGTGTGTCAAAGGCGAAAATCAGGCTGTTGAGCGCCGACTCCTTGGCGATCCGCAGCTCCTCCTCGCTCACTTCCGTCGTACGAATCCGGTTCACTTCATCCAGAACGGCTTCCAGCGTCTCCACAGTCGAAACGGTCTTGGTGCTGCCGCTGATCTGGAACGTCCCCGGGTGATCGTAATCCGCATTCCACCCCGACGAGATGTCGTAGGCGTTTCCCATCTTCGTGCGGACCCGCTGGAATAGTCTGCTCTGGAAACCACCGCCGAGAATGTCGGACAAAACCGCCAGCGCCGGAAAGTTCTTGTCTTTCAACTCTCCGCCGAGCGAGCCGATGGCGAAGAAGGTCTGCTCCACATCCTTCTTCACCGCGACATATGTCCCGGGCTCGGCTTTATTGTTCACCTTCGGAAACGCCGGCACCGGCGGTTGATCCACGGTCCAGTCAGCGAAGGTTTTTTCCAGCTTCGCCTTCATCTCCGCGGTATTGAAGTCTCCCCATAGCGCCAGCATCACGTTCTTCGGGAAGAAGTAGCGCTTGTAGAAATCCTGCAGGTCGGCGCGCGTGATCCTGTCCACCGTGGCGTATTGCACGTCCCAACCGTACGGCGTGTTGCGGCCGTAAATGATGTCGGCGAACTCCCGCTCGGCGATCGCATTGGCATTATCGTTGCGCCGTGAAATCGCGCTCCGAAGCTGGCTGCGCGCCAGGTCCACTTTGTCCTGCCGGAACTCCGGAGAGGTCAGCACGTCGTGGAAAACGCCGAGCACCTGGTCCGCGTTTTCCTTCAACGAGGAGAACGATACCGATCCCGACGTCTCCCCGATGCTGGTTTCCACCTGCGCGGCCATGTCCTCCAGCACGCGATCGAGTTCGTCGCCCGTTTTCGACCTGGTGCCGCCCGTGCGCATCACCATTCCGGTCATTGTGGCCAGCCCGATCTTGTTCTCCGGGTCGAACAGGTTCCCCGTGCGAACCCGCGCCGCCCCATTGATGACCGGCAATTCGTGATCCTCCAGCAGGAAAACCTTCATCCCGTTGGCCAGCGTCACCGTGTCAACCTTCGGCACGGCGATGGGATGCAGGGCTGGAAACTTCAAATCCTTGACCAGCGGCACGGGGGGCGTCTTCGCCGGCGAGCCCGCCAGACGTCCGCTGGGCGCAGTCTCCGTACCGGGCTTAGCCGGATTCGTCGATGCCGGTTTCGGCGTTTGCCCCGGCACCGATGCCGGCGGAGTAACACCGCCCGGAGGTTGGCCCTTCGGCGGCTGCTGCTGCGCGGCCGAGAGTGCCGCGATCGCCACGAATGCTGCCAGTTGCTTCGTCATTGCCGCCCTCCCTGCGCCCGCGGCGCCACACGTCCGGGCGGCGCCTGCAGATACGCCACCGTGCGATGGTTCGGCACAAAATACGTTCTCGCTACGCGAATCACATCGTCCGCCGTTACTTTGTTGAGATCGTCAATCGACGTGAAAAGCTTTCGCCAGTCTCCGTATGTCGCCGAATACGAACTCAGCAGCGAAGCCAGCGACGCATTGTCGCCCAACCGCCGGATGACTCCCGCGCGCGCATTCGCTTTCACGCGGGCCATTGTCTCCTCGTCCGGTTTCTTAGTCACGAACGCTGCCAGCAGTTCGTCGAGCGCCTTGATGTTGTCGTCCACCGTGTGCCCTTGCGCGGGCACCAGCAGAAAAACAAACTCGTTGGGATAGCGGCCGTCCGGGAAAGTCGCCGCTGCCTGCGCCTGCAGAGAGACGCGCTTCTCCTCAACCAGTTGCTTGTACATCAACCCCGTCCGTCCGCTGGAAAGAATCAGTTGCAGGCAGTCGAACACCGGGTCGTCTTTGTCGTACTCGTCCGGCCTGCGGTAACCCACCATCGCGATCGGCTGCGTCGGCGAGTCGACCACCACTGTCCTCGGGCCCGCCTGCTCTGGATCCCTCGTGTGCACCAAAGGCGGGAGAGGCCGCGCTTGCATCGGGCCGAAATACCGCTCCGCCATCCGCCGTGCCTCCGCCGGATTGACATCGCCGACAATCGCCATCGTGATGTTCGACGGCACGTAATACTTCTGGAAGAACGCCCAGGCTTCCGGCCGGCGGAGATTGGTCACATCGGTCGGCCAGCCCACGCCGGGGTTATGGTACGGGTGCGCCACGAACGCCGCCGCCAAGAAATTCTGGAACAGCTTACCCTGGGGACTCGAATCCACGCGCATTCGCTGCTCTTCCATCACCACATCCCGTTCCTTATAGAACTCGCGGAACACAGGATGCAGGAACCGCTGCGACTCCATCAGGAACCACAGCTCGACGCGGTTGGACGGCAGGCTGTAGAAGTATTCCGTGTCGTCGTAAGACGTATCGGCGTTCAGCCCCGCTGCGCCGTTCTCTTCGATGATCGTTGTGTACTCATTGGGAATGACGAAGCTCTGCGCGTGCTCCATCGCCATTTTCAGTTGCCCTTCGAGCTCGATGATGCGCGTCTGGTTCGCCTTCGGACCCTTATTGCGCTCCGCGTCGAGCTCGTCGTAAACCTTCTCCACCGCGTCGATGGCCTTTTTTTCTTCCGGCCAGTTCTTCGTGCCGATGGTCTCGGTACCCTTAAACGCCATGTGTTCGAACATGTGCGCGAGCCCGGTCTCCCCCGCCGGGTCATCGACACTCCCGGCGTTGACGTAGGTGTGGAACGAGACCACGGGCGCCTCATGCCGCTCCACGACAATGAAGTGCAGCCCGTTGGGAAGGGTGAATTCGGTTACTTTCTTTTCAAATTCCTTCAGGTTCTGCGCAGGCAGAACAAGCGCTGCAAGCGCAACCGCCACCAGAAATCGAATGCCGCTCATGAAGCTCCTGTACTTACTCTGAGAATAGCAGGGGCGAACCCCCGTTCCGGTGTAAGGAAGAGACCGTTTACCTTGTAAGCCACCCCTCAGAAGCCTCCTAGAACGGCAAGTACCACTTTCAAGTACCGCCGTTACTGTGAATGCGCGAACCCCGCCCGGATAATCAAGTTTGCATATGGGCCAGTGGGACGAGCAGACCAAGCAAGCCGAAGTGCCTTCGATAGCCGGCGACCGCCGCCGCGACTACCGTTATTTGATTCAGCTTGATCTGAAATGGAAGCTCATCCGCCGTAAGCGTGTCCTCGACGCGGGCGCAGGCCGCACGATCGATCTTTCGAGCGGCGGCATCTGCTTCGAAACCGAGCGCCCCTTGCACCCCGGCCTCAACGTCGAGTTGTCGATTGCCTGGCCAGTGCTCCTCCACAAGACGTCTCCCCTCCAACTGGTGGTCAGCGGCAAAATTGTGCGCGTGAACGGCAACCGCAGCGCCGTCGTCATGACCCACCACGAATTCCGCACGGCGGCGCAGGCAAACTCCACCCGCACGGCCGTCATCGCACCGAATCCCGTAAAACGACCCTTGTCCTTCGCCTCCGTCCGTCGGTAAGTGTACAAACCCCGCTTTCTCCGCCTACGATGAGAGAGATATCGCAGGTACAGAATGGCCATCTCCGACACTCAACCGCAATTGGTCCTGCCTCAGGGGACCAAGGTCCTCACGCGGGTAGGCGGTTCCGTCGGCGTAATTTCGCATTCGCCCGATGCTCCCGGGCATAACTACCGCGTTCGCTTCGCGGATGGACGCGAGGCTACCTTCAAACGCGCCGATCTCTCGATCTTCCGCCACGCACAGGCGGAGATACCCGCATCTTATGAGCAGGCAGATCTGTATTCCTGCGTAATCTACCGGTGCATAGTTGGCTCGCGTGCCTACGGCCTGGATCAGGAAGATTCTGACACGGACCGGCGCGGATTTTATCTTCCTCCAGCCGAACTTCACTGGTCACTGGCCGGCGTTCCCGAGCAACTCGAGAACGATAATGAAGAAGTCTATTGGGAACTTGAGAAGTTTCTCCGCCTCGCCTTGAAAGCCAATCCGAACGTGCTCGAATGCCTGTACTCTCCCATCATCGAGGTCTGTAACGAACCGGCCTCTGAACTGATCGGTATTCGCAACATCTTCCTCTCTCAATATGTGCACCGGACCTACAACGCCTACGTGCTATCGCAGTTCAAAAAAATCGAACAGGATCTGCGCAACCACGATCGCGTACGCTGGAAGCACGTCATGCACCTGATCCGCCTGCTGCTCTCGGGGGTCGCCGTTCTGCGCCACGGCTTCGTTCCGCTACGCGTGGACGAATACCGCGACCGCCTGCTAGCGATCCGCGCCGGTGAAGTTCCGTGGGTTGAGGTGGAGAAGTGGCGGCTCTCGCTTCACAAGGAATTGGATGACGCGCTCAGTGCGACAAAGCTTCCGGAGCACCCTGACTACGAACGCGCAAATACCTTCCTGCTCCATGCCCGCCGGCTTGCCGCCGGCCCAGGATACCTGCGGTGATCGGCTACGAACTGCTTGCCGCCGAGTCGCGGCGTCATCCCTATCCTCTGCTGTTTACGACGATCAGTGGGGCACACCTCTACGGATTTCCATCTCCGGATTCAGACTACGACCTGCGGGGCGTGCACATCCTTCCGGCGGCGGAGTCGCTTGGTCTGCTGCCCCGCCGCGAGACGATTGAGTTTGCCGGATTGCGCGACGGCATCGAACTCGACGTCGTCACCCACGACGTCCTCAAGTTCTTCACACTCCTGCTGAAGCGCAACGGCTACGTACTGGAGCAACTCTATTCCCCACTGGTCGTGCAGACCTCCCCGGAGCACACCGAACTGAAAGAGATTGCGCGCGGATGCGTAACCCGCCACCACGCGCATCACTATCTGGGTTTCGCGGCGACCGAATGGCGTCTCTTCGAGAAGGAGCATCCGCCGCGCGTCAAGCCATTGCTCTATCTTTACCGCGTGCTTCTGACGGGCATTCATCTCATGCGAACCGGCGAGGTAGAGGCAAATCTCCTGGTCCTCAACGAAGAGTTTCGTCTGCCGCACATTGCAGAGCTCGTGCACAGGAAGACAACTGGTCCGGAACGCTGCGAACTCGACGTGATCGATCGCGACTTTCACAAGCGAGAGTATGAGCGCCTCGTTTCACAACTCGAATCAGAGGCCGCACGATCCTCTCTGCGTGAAGAGCCCGCCTGCCGCGGCGAATTGAACGATCTTCTGGTCCGTCTGCGTTTGGGAAATTAGCGCAATAGGTGACGACGGGAATCTTTCACTCGCGGAGATATCATCAGAGGTAACGATAACTCCATGCGCCAACGAGGCTCCGAGATGACAAGACGCACGATTCTGAAGACTCTGGCGGGCACAACGGCTTTTGCCGGCTCGCCGTTCAGCGCCTCAGCGCAGCAGCGGAAGATAGCGGAAGGCCGCTTCAAGCCAACCTGGGAATCGCTCAAACAGTACAAAACGCCTGAGTGGTTCCGCGACGCCAAGTTCGGCATTTGGGCTCACTGGTCCGCCCAATGTGTTCCCGAACAGGGCGACTGGTATGCGCGCCAGATGTACATACAGGGTTCGCCTCATTACAACTTCCACGTCAAGACCTATGGCCATCCCTCCAAGTTCGGCTTCATGGAGATCGACCACTTGTGGAAGGCCGATAGGTGGGAACCCGAGACCCTGATTGGCCGTTACGTCAAAGCCGGCGCCAAGTATTTCGTTTCGCTCGCCAATCACCACGACAACTTCGATTGCTACGATTCCACGCACCACCCCTGGAACTCCGTCAAGGTGGGGCCGGGGAAGGACATTGTGGGAACGTGGGCGCGGATCTCAAGGGCGCATGGCCTCCGTTTTGGGGTCTCCAATCACTCGGCGCACGCCTGGCACTGGTTTCAGACTGCCTATGGCTACGATCCGGAAGGCGAGTTGGCCGGAGTGCCGTACGACGGGTTTACCCAAAAAGAGAGCGGCAAAGGGAAATGGTGGGACGGACTCGATCCACAGCGTTTGTATACCGGTCCCAACATGGTCATGCCCAAGGGAATCGCTTCTATAAAGGAAGCGCAGCGCTGGCATGATGAGCACGACCGTGTGTGGACGGAGCAGCCGCCGAGTCAGAACCCGGCGTTCGTCGAGAGCTGGTTCCTGCGCTGCCAGGATCTGATCGATAAATACCAACCGGACCTGCTGTACTTCGACAACACCGAACTGCCGTTGGGCCAAACGGGTCTCGACATAGCTGCGCATTACTATAATTCCAATATCCGGCGGCACGGCGCCCTGCAGGCGGTCCTGAACTCCAAAGGGTTGCAGCCGGACCACGTCGGTACGATGGTGCTCGACATCGAGCGAGGCCGCGCCGACCGCATCCTGCCCGACCCGTGGCAGACCGACACCTGCATCGGCCAGTGGCACTATCGCCGTTCCTTGTACGAGCAGCACCGGTACAAGACGACCCTGCAAGTGATCCAGACGCTGGTCGATATCGTCAGCAAAAATGGAAACCTGCTGTTGAGCATTCCCCTGCGCGGCAACGGAAGCATCGATGAGGACGAGAGCGCATTTCTGGATGGTCTTGCTTCCTGGATGCCCGCCAACGGCGAGGCCATCTTCGGTACCCGCCCGTTCACCGTATTCGGGGAAGGCGCGCCGGATGTCACCGGAACGGGGAATTTCAATGAGAGCAGGGCGCGCGCCTACACCGCCAGGGACATTCGCTTCACCACAAAAGGCGACGTTCTATACGCGACAGCACTCGGCTGGCCGGAGGACGGGAAATTGACGATCGCCACGCTCGCGCAGGGTAGAAGCGAGTATCCGAAGCAGATCCGAGCAGTCGAGTTGCTCGGCGCCCCTGGGTCGCTACCCTTCACGCGCGATTCAAGCGGACTGTTAGTAACATTGCCGAACAGCAAGCCGAACGACTTCGCCTACGTTCTCAAAATCCAGTAACGACCGGTCTCCTGACCGGTCGCATCCTTATCGGCCCGCGAACCGCCTGCCAGATTTCGCCGTACAACAACCCGTTCTCGCGACCGAATTTGCACCCCAGCCGCCGTGCGTATCGCACGAACGCCAGCAACTCCGCGCCCCATCCCAACGCGATCACACGCCTCTCCACCGCCCGCTCCTCGCGCATCTCAAATCGCTCCGACCGCAAGTAGCGCTCCCAGGCGAGCCGCTTCTGCACCCGGCCGAGCCGCATGTCGGCTTCGATGTGGCACAACTCGTGCGCCAGTCCGCCTTCAATCGCGCGCCGGGGAGCGCCGCGCAGTCGCTCGTTCACGCGGATTTCGTATCGCGTACCCCGGGGAGCGTAGTACAGCAGATCCTCCTCCGCGCCCCAGGCGATCTCGATATCCAATCGCCGCATCCGCGGGAACGATCGCGCCACCATCAGGCGCAGAATGCGCGACAGGCGGGCGTCTAGGCGCGGCTGCACAATGCGGTCAGGAAGCGCCCGTCGGAGCTGGGATACTCCTTCAGAATCCGAAGCCCGCCGTGATCCTCCAGCAGCCAGCGGAACGCCGCCGGCGTGTACGTGTACTGGAAGTTCAACCCGATGTGCTCGCCGCGCTGCAGTTCGATCTCCTGTCCCGCCACCGTCGCCGATACATCGCGCGCCGCGCGGAAATTGCGCGCGATCAGATGCAGCCCTTCGTGCCGTTCGTCGCGCTTGTGATTGAACCGGATCTCGCCCGCGTCCCGTTCCATCCCCATGCCTTCCAGCAACGTCCAGAAGAACTTCTGCGCCGCCGCACTCGCGCGCCGCTCCATCGTGGTTTGCTCGTCGAACAATTCGCCGTCCACGATCAGACGGTCCGCCGGCTTCATGCACTGCGCTACATCACGCACTTGCGCGAGCGGATCGAAAGCGCCCATCGTGTTGCCCGACAGGATAAACAGCCGCGGAGGCTCGGCCGCATCCGCCGCGTATACCAGATGCACCGGACTCGATATATCCGCCTTGATCCCGGCAGTTTCCAGATCGTCGTCTTCGGCGCCGCTGCATGCCATCTCGAGCATCGCCTGGCTCGCGTCTACCGCGAAGTACACGCACTCGCAGCCGCGATCCTTCAGCGCCGCCATCAACTGCCGGTCGTGGCGTCCATCGCCCGCGCCGAAGCTGATCACCGGGGCCTTCGCGCCGAAATGCTTTGCCAGCTCCGCCGAATCTTCGCCGATCCGCTGCCACGTCTCTTGCAGTCCGCCGTACAACTCCTTGTTGCCGATCAGTGCGGCCCACTCCGCCGCGGACCGCGGGAACCAGTAGAAAAACTTCTCCGGCAGGTCCCGAGCTTCAATTGCTTCCACCAGCTCCTGCGCGATGTCAGATTCCGTCAGGACGACTTCGACTCTCATTTAGAACCCCATGATCTGCATTCCGGCATCCACGAAAATCACGTTGCCCGTGACGCCGCGGCCAAGGTCGCTCGCCAGGAACAGCGCCGTATCCGCCACCTCCGCCGGATCCGTATTCCTGCGCAGCGGATTCCGATCGGACGCTTCCAAAATCGTGCTGAGCCCCTTCACCGCGCGCGCCGACGCCGTCTTCACCGGACCGGCGGAAATCGCATTCACGCGAATCCCTTTCTCTCCGAGCTCGCTCGCCAGATACCGCATAGAGGCTTCCAGCGATGCCTTCGCCGCGCCCATCACGTTGTAATTCGTCAGCACGCGCGTCGATCCCAAATACGTTAGCGTGCTGATGGATCCGCCTCGCGTCATGACGGGCACTACCGCGCGCGCCACTGCTACCAGCGAGTAGGCGCTCACATCCTGCGCCAACGCAAATCCGGCTCGCGAAGTTTGCGAGAACGGCCGCGACAGGTCTTCGCGATTGGCGAACGCCAGGCTGTGCACCACCGCATCCAGCGGCCGGTTCATTCCCGCGAGCGACGCCGAGAGCGCCTCCAGATCCTCATCCTTCGTCACATCGCAAGGCCAGAGCGCGCACACATTCATGTCCTTGGTGATCTCTTCAATCGATTCCTTCTGCCGCTCGCCCAGGTACGTCAGCGCCAGCGTGCCGCCCGCCCGTGAAAAGGCTTGCGCGATGGCATACGCCAGACTCCACTTGTTCGCGATTCCGAGAATGAGGGCGCATTTGCCCTCCAGCAACTGTGACATGGACTTTCAGTGTAACAATCCGCGCGCCCGCACTCATCTTCATTCACGTCCGAAAACGGCTAGTCCGGGAAGATCGGCGGCGCATAATAGGCTTATGGAGCTCGATACCGAAGCCTGCTACCGCGCCCTGAAGACCCGAGACCGCCGCTTCGACGGACGCTTCTTCACCGGCGTCACCAGCACCGGAGTCTACTGCCGCCCCATCTGCCCCGCCCCTACGCCGAAGCCTGTCAACTGTCGCTTCTTCCGCTGCGCCGCCGCGGCGCAGGAGGCCGGATTCCGGCCCTGCCTGCGATGCCGTCCGGAAATCGCCCCGGCAGCTCCCGCCGCGCACGGCACCTCCGCGACAGTCTCCCGCGCGCTGCGGCTCATCGCTGAAGGAGCTCTCGACGATGCCTCCGTGGACGGCTTCGCCGCGACGCTCGGGGTAGGCGCGCGCCACCTCCGCCGCCTCTTCGACGAGCATCTCGGCGCTTCCCCGCTGGCCGTCGCAGCCACTCGCCGGTGCCTTTTTGCCAAACAGCTTCTCGCCGAAACCTCTCTCTCCATCACGGATGTCGCCTTCGCCTCCGGCTTCTCCAGCGTGCGCCGCTTCAATGCCGCCATGCTCGACGCCTGTGGACGCCCGCCTCGCGACCTCCGGCGCGCCACCGCCGCCACCCGTGCCGCCGGCGCGATCGTCATCACGCTTCCCTATCGCGCCCCCTACAACTGGAACGGCGTCGTGGAATTCCTGGCACCCCGAGCCATCCCCGGCGTCGAACAAATCACTCCCGAAAGCTACCGGCGTGTGTTGCCCGGCGGCTTCGTCGAAGTTCGGCCGGTTCCCGGCTACGACCACTTGCAAGCCCGTTTCGAGCTCACCTCCATCCGCGACCTCGCCCGCATGGCGGCTCGCCTTGCCAACCTTTTCGATACCGAAGCGCCCATCGCCGAAATCGAACGGCACCTGTCGCAATCACCGCGCCTCGCCCCTGCTATCCGCGCGAAATCCGGACTCCGCGTCCCCGGCGCATGGGACCCGTTCGAGCTCACCGTCCGTGCGATTCTCGGCCAGCAGGTTACCGTCAAAGGTGCTACCACGCTCGCCGGCCGCCTGGTCGAACGCTTTGGCGAGGCCACGCCGCACGGCTATCTGTTCCCTGCTCCCGCGGTGCTCGCCGCCGCCGACCCTTCGGGTGTCGGACTGCCTTCCGCCCGCGGGGCGGCACTCCGCGCCGTCGCCGAAGCATTCGCCTCCCCGAATCCGCCGCGTACCGCAGCCGAACTGCTCCCGCTTCGCGGAATTGGGGATTGGACCGCCCAATACGTCGCGATGCGCGCCTTTCGGGATCCCGATGCATTCCCGGGCACCGATCTGGGCCTCATTCACGCGGCCGGTCGCGACGTGGCACAACAATCCATTGCATGGCGGCCCTGGCGCGCTTACGCCGCCATGCACCTCTGGCTGGAGCAAACCGCATGACAGAACTATTTCTTGACGAAGTCGCTTCCCCTCTCGGACCGATTGTCATCGCCTGGCATGGCGATGCGCTCCGCGCCCTCTACTTCCTGGATCGCCGCGACCGCATGCTGAGTTTCTTCCGCGGCCGCTTCGGAGAGTTCGATCTGCGCGAGAAACGCCATCGTGATTTCCGCGCTCGCATCGCACGCTACTTCGAGGGCGAATTCAATGCCTTCGATGGCGCGGCGCTAGACCCCGGCGGCACTCCGTTTCAGAAGCGCGTCTGGGACGCGTTGCTGGAAATTCCGCCGGGGCAAACCGCCACGTATGGCGGAATCGCGGAGAGAATCGGTTCGCCCGCCGCCTGCCGGGCCGTCGGACTCGCCAACGGACTGAACCCGATTTCTATCGTTATTCCGTGTCATCGAGTCGTCGGTTCCAACGGCAAGCTCACCGGTTACGGCGGCGGCCTGGATCGCAAGCAGTGGCTGCTGCAACATGAAGGAGCGAGTTCCAGACAATCGGGGCTGAAGTTCTAGAACTCCCGGAAAACTCCTAAACCGCCCTCAGCTTCTGAGGGATTTCAGTTTGGATAGCTTCCTCATACAATCGTTGAGGAACCATCCAACCTTTGCGCAACTTACTCACGCTATTCCTGCTCGTTGCCAGCGCTGCTTCCGCCGACACCGTCATTATTGAGTTTACGGCGCTGCCGTTTACGCAGATGAGTTCGACTTACTCGACCAATTCCGGAGTATTGACTTACAACGGATATTCCATAGCTACCATCAGCGGCATTCCCAACCAGAACCTGGTTTGCGACGATTTCAGCGACACCACCATCATGCCGTCGAACCCGCTGGTGTTCGATTTCTCGACGTTGGTGCCGTCGTCGCCCAACTATCTGGCCAGTGAGAAGTACAACTCCGGCACGCCCGCGCAGGTTCTGCAGCGTTATGAAGAAGCCGCGGTGTTGATGGTCAATTTCGCCCTCTATATGGCGAGCGGCAACATCAACCAGCAGACCATCACCGACTATAATTACGCCATCTGGAATCTTTTCGATTCCACCGCGCCGCAATCACCGGGCTCCCCCAATCCGCTATCGCCTGGGTCCTCCGCTCTGCAGGCCAACGCACTCAACACACTGCTAACGGATGCTCCGGCAGCATCGGCCGATGCCGCCCGGCTCCTGATCTTCACGCCCAACCCAGCGAACCCGGGAAACCAGGAGTTCCTCGGCCTCAGCGATACGCCTGAACCCGGAACATTTTCACTAATCACAGGCCTTCTCTGCATCGCCCTAGCCACCCGCCGCTATCGAAGCTAGTACCGACCGGTCGAAGGCGATCTCCGATCGCCTGGTACCGGTCTGGAGACCGGTACCTACTGGCGCCGCTCAGTGGCCGGCCGATACCGCGCCCTTCTTCGCGACCACCTTCTTCAGTAGAAAAACGATCGGCACGCACGCCACGCACCCGATCGCCAGGTAACGGAAATCGTCGACATAAGAATACACGGCTGCCTGCTGATTCAGCGTCCGGTTGAGCAGCGCGTACGTGCGAGTGGTCGCCGCGCTGGAGGACATCGCGTGGCCCAGCACTCCGTGCATGCGCGCAATGGCGCCCTGCACCGCCGGGTTCATCGGGTTGAAGTTGTGCGCCAGCTCATTGCGATGCAACTGGATGTGCCGGGCCACCAGCGTATTCTGCATCGAAATGCCGATGCCGCCTCCCACATTGCGAAGCAGATTGTAAATGCCGCTGGCATTGCCCATCTGTTCGTTCTTCAGCGTGCCCATCGCCGTCGTCGAAAGAGGGATGAATACCATACCCGATGCCGCGCCGCTAATGATAATCGGCCACGTCTCGGACCATTGCGAGATCTGTAGAGTCAGCCCGCCGAACCACATGCTGACGAATGCGAAAATGCCAAAGCCGCCTGCAATTAAATACCGATTGTCCATGCGGCTGGTCAGCACGCCGATGATCGGCATCACCAGGATAGCCCCCAAGCCTCGCGGCGCCACCGCAATGCCCGCCGCCCCTGCCGTGTAGTTCATCAGCGTCTGATAAAAGAGCGGCAGCAGCGTAATCACGCCGTAAATCACCGCCCCGAATAATCCGATGAGCAGGCATCCGAGGCCGAAATTTCGATTGCACAAGATGCGCAAATCGACAACCGGATGCTTGTGCTTCAGCTCGCGAATAATAAACGCAGCCAGGGCAATGACCACGATCGCGGCGGTCCACCGCACCCACGCGGCGCCGAACCAATCGACTTCCTGACCCTTGTCCAGAATGATCTGCATGGCGCCCAGCCACACTGCCAGCAGCCCCAATCCGATGCCGTCGATCGGCCCCGGCCGCGCATTCTTGATATACGGCGGGTCGAACACGAAGCGCCAGATCATAAAGAGTGCCAGCGCACCCACCGGAATGTTGATGTAGAAAGCCCATCGCCAAGAATAAGTGTCGGTCAGCCAGCCGCCGAGCGTCGGTCCCACGATCGGAGCGACCACCACGCCCAGGCCGAATGCCGCCATCGCCTGCCCGCGCTTCTGCGGCGGAAAGCTTTCCAGCAGGATCGCCTGCGAGAGCGGCTGCAGTGCGCCGCCGCCTGCGCCCTGGATCGCGCGCGCGATCAGAATCATTCCCAGGCTGGTCGCCGCGCCGCAGAGAAAGGAACTGGCCGTAAACACCACAATGCAGAACAGCAGAAACCGTTTGCGGCCGAGCTTTAAGGAAAACCAGTTGCTCGCCGGCAGCACGATCGCATTCGCCACCAGGTAGCTCGTGAGCACCCACGTGGCTTCGTCCGTGGATGCCGACAAGCTGCCTGCAATGTGCGGCAGCGCAACGCTTGCAATGGAAGTATCCAGCACTTCCATAAAGGTCGGTAGCACCACCGCCGCGGCGACAAGCCATGGATTCACGTGGGGATGTTCGTCCAAACAGACCGCTCCGCACGTTCAACCGCAGACACATTGCCAACGAGAGCAATTGCACTTCCGCGCGCGCGCCATTACCCTAATGTCATGCTCTTTTTGAGCCCGGAAGCCACCCGGGAAATCGAAAAGCTGATCAAGCAGCCTCACAAGACGCCCGAAGAGCGCCTGGCCATCGCCGAGAAGATTCTCGAAATCGACCCCGAGAGCGGCAATGCCCACCTCGTCATCGCCATCGACCTCTCCGAGCAAGGCAAGTGGACGGCAGCGGAGGAACACCTCTGGCAGGGCGTGCGCTTGTGGCCAATGCAGTACGGGTTTTACATCAACCTCGGTGTCGCCCGCCTACGCCAGGACCCGAAAGGCCGCATGAGCCCACATCTGCTTCGCATCGCGATGTCCCACCTGGCCGCCTTTCGTGAAATCCCTGAGGCGGCCCAGGAGCATTTGTCCAACGCGATTCCCGATGAAGACGCGGATTTTTCCGATCCCGATGAATTCGTGCGCATGATCGAGGCGTTCGACGAAGGCCCCATGCCTGAGATTTCAGCCGCCGATCGGCAGCTTCTCGCGCCGTTTCAGACGATCGCCCAACTCCACCTCGATGCGGCCCTCGAACGAGTGGATGCCGCCGCCACCCTCGCCAGGTTTGAAGCCAATCGCGATGAGTGCGTCCGCCTTGCTCGCGCGTTTGTCAGAACTTGGATTTTGCACGACGAACCGGTCGACGATCACGCGCTCGCGCATATGATTGCGTTGATGGGAGAGTACGGTCCGGCGGAATACATTGAGGACGTTTGGGACATTCGGTCATCTGACGATTACGATGTCGACGACGCGATCAACTGGTCACTCATGCGCCTGGGCCAGCGATTCCCGGCTGAATTTGTCGCGTATGTCCGTAAGGTGAACGAATCCGCCGACCTGATCCAGCGCTGCAACACCGCCGATCACCTCAACCTGATGGGTCTGCGCGCCGACATTCCGGACGCCCTGGCCGGCTTGCTCGACAACTTCGAGTCATTTCCCTGCAACATGGAGGCCGGTTATCTTCTCACCGCCGTTTACGAGGGCCTGACCGACCAAGGCCAACTGGATCGCGGGGAAGCCCTCCTGGCCCGGTACAAGCCGCTGCTCGGAAAGAAGGGCCGGGACGTCCTGGAGACGTATCTCAATTCTGCCGAAGGGTACGAACCCTTAATCGCGGACAGGCATTACGATACGCTCACCATAGAGGAAGTCCTGAACGGCGGTTTGCTCGAACTGGACTCAGACGACGAGGATGAATACCTCTCGGACGATTCCGATTTCGAGCCGGTCATCGCCGAAGCCCTCCCCGGCCGCAATGACCCGTGCTGGTGCGGCAGCGGCAAGAAATACAAAAAGTGCCATCTGGACAGCGATGCAGCCGGCAAGCACCTACACTAAGCGCGCCACTCCGCCGGTTGCCGCGCCGTACACCAGGTGCGCCACCAGCGAAGCCCGGTTCGTGCGCCAAACAACCGCGCTCACGGCCCAGACCGCCGCTCCGAATAATAATCCGTCCGCCTGAAACCGGCGGGGCAGTACACCGTAGACCGCTCCGGCTCCCGCGCCCACAGCGTAATGGATCGCCGCCGGCGGAACCCCCAGACGCGCCGCTACGCGCTCATTCAACTCACGATCCACGTTCGGCTCGAAGCGTTCCAGCCCGGTCTGCACCCGGCCCATGGCCCAGGCGCCCGCCAGCCCTCCTATCGCGCCACCAAGCGCAGACATTCGCGTGCGATCTCCCCATCTTCGTCCGTCTTCACCACCAGCACCCTCACGCGCGAACTCGCCGTCGCAATGTCGCAATCTCCCGAGCATTTTCCGTTCGTCTCCTCATCCAACTCCACGCCCAAAAACGCCAGCTGCGCGCACGCCGCCGCCCTCACCGCCGCCGAATTCTCGCCGATCCCGGCCGTGAATACCAGCGCATCCACCCCGCCCAAACTCGCCGCCATGCCGCCCGCCTCGCGGCACAACCGGTGCACGTAAACGTCGAACGCCAGGCGCGCTCTGCCATCTCCGCGCGCCCTCGCGGCCTCGATCTCGCGCATGTCCCCCGATATTCCGGACACGCCCTTCAAGCCCGACTCCTCGTTCAACATCCGGTCGAGCCCCTCCGCATCCGCCATGCCGTGCCGCAGCAGATAAATCGGAATACTCGGATCCACGCTCCCCGATCGCGTGCCCATCATCAGCCCATCGAGCGGCGTGAACCCCATCGTGTTATCGATACTCTTCCCGTCCCGTACGGCCGCGAGCGACGCGCCATTTCCCAGATGACAAGAAATCAGCCGGGCCGCACGGCCGCCCAGCATCTCCGCCGCGCGCCGCGAGACGTAGCGGTGGCTGATGCCGTGAAACCCAAACCGCCGGATGCCGCGCTCGAACCACGCATACGGGCCCGGATACAGCTTCGCTTCATCGGGCATGGACGCGTGGAATGCCGTATCGAAGACGGCGAACTGCGGCACTCCCGGAAACAGGCGCGACGCCGTGTCGATCCCGGCCAACTCCAGCTTGTTGTGCTCCGGCGCGAACTCCGCGGCGCGCGCGATGGCCGCCCTCACCTCCGCGGAAATGGGCGTACTCTGCTGGAACTCGCCGCCGTTCACCACGCGATGCCCCACGGCGTTCACCGCGCCGCCGGGTACGCTCCGCAGCACTCGCTCGACGGCGTCGTTCGGCGCCGGTCCCAAGTCTACGCTCTGCCGCCAAACCGTCCCCGAATCCCAAACCGCGGCCTTTAGCGAGCTCGAGCCCGCGTTGAGCACCAGCACTCTCATTTGCCGGGCCACCGCCAGTTGCGGATCTCGGGCATATCGTCGCCATGCTCGGCAATGTACAACTTGTGTTCGATCAACTTATCCCGCAGATGCTGCTTCTGATAAGCCGCCACCTTTTGCAGCCCCGGCACGCGATCGATAACGTCTATCGCCAGGTGCAGGCGGTCCAGATCGTTCAGCACCGTCATATCGAAGGGAGTGGTTGTGGTGCCCTCTTCCTTGTAACCGCGCACGTGCAGATTGTTATGGTTCGTGCGGCGATACGTCAGCCGGTGAATCAGCCAGGGATAGCCGTGATAGGCGAAAACCACCGGCTTATCCACCGTGAAGATGGAATCGAACGCCGCATCGGTCAAGCCGTGCGGATGCTCGCTCGCCGGCTGCAGCGTCATCAGATCCACCACGTTCACCACGCGAATTTTCAAGTCCGGCAGATTGTGCCGCAGCCAGTCCACCGCTGCGAGCGTCTCCAGCGCCGGCACGTCGCCGCAGCACGCCATCACCACGTCCGGCTCGCCGCCGCGATCGTTGCTCGCCCACTCCCAGATGCCGATCCCGCTGGTGCAGTGCTTGATCGCCGCATCCATGCTCAGCCACTGCGGCGAGGGCTGCTTGCCCGCCACAATGATGTTCACGTAATGCCGGCTGCGCAGGCAATGGTCGGCAACGCTGAGCAGCGTGTTCGCATCCGGCGGCAGATAGACGCGTACGATGTCCGCCTTCTTATTCACCACGAAATCGACGAAGCCGGGGTCCTGATGGCTGAACCCGTTATGGTCCTGCCGCCAGACGTGCGAGCTCAGCAGGTAATTCAAGCTCGCGATGCGCCGCCGCCACGGAATCCCGCGCGTCACCTTGAGCCATTTCGCGTGCTGATTGAACATCGAATCGATGATGTGGATGAACCCTTCGTAGCACGAAAAGAATCCATGCCTGCCGGTCAGCAGGTACGCCTCCAGCCATCCCTGGCACATGTGTTCGCTGAGCATCTCCAGCACGCGCCCATTGGTGTGTGTGAGGTGATCGTCATTCGGGATGATCTTCTCCATCCACTCGCGATCGGTTGCCTCGAAAACGGCCTGCAGGCGATTGCTCGCCGTTTCGTCCGGACCGAAGATGCGAAAGTTCCGCGCGTCCGCATTCAGCTTCAACACGTCGCGCAGCATGTCGCCCAGCACCTTCGTGGCCTCACCATCCTTTGCGCCCGGCGACTTCACTTCCACGGCGTACTTGCGAAAATCCGGCAGCAGCAGGTCCTTTAACAGCAGCCCGCCATTGGCGTGCGGATTCGCGCCCATGCGGCACGTGCCCTTCGGCGCTAACTCGCGCAACTCTTCCACCAGCCGCCCGGTTTCGTCGAACAGCTCGTCCGGTTTGTAGCTGCGCATCCACTCTTCCAGCATCTTCAGATGCTCCGGCTTGGTGGCGAAATCGCCCAGCGGCACCTGGTGCGCGCGGAATGTGCCTTCGATCTGCACCCCGTCGACAACTTTCGGTCCGGTCCACCCCTTCGGCGAGCACAACACGATCATCGGCCACACCGGACGGTTGGTATCGCCCTCCTCGCGAGCCTTGCGTTGAATCTCGCCAATATCCGCCAGCACCGCCTCCATCGTCGCCGCCATTTGCCGGTGCATCTTCTCGGGGTCGCTGCCCTCGACGAAATAGGGCTTGTACCCGTACCCCACCAGCAGGCTGGTCAACTCTTCTTTCGGCAGGCGCGCGAGGAGCGTCGGATTCGCGATCTTGTAGCCGTTCGAATGCAGAATCGGAATCACTGCGCCATCGGTCGCCGCATTCAGGAATTTGTTGCCGTGCCAGCTTGTCGCCAGGGCGGCAGTCTCCGCTTCACCGTCGCCGATCACGCAGCACGCAATCAGGCTCGGATTATCGAACACCGCGCCGTAGGCATGCACCAGCGAATAACCAAGCTCGCCGCCCTCGTGAATCGATCCCGGTGTCTCCGGCGCCGCGTGGCTCGGAATGCCGCCGGGAAATGAAAACTGTTTAAAGAGCCGCTTCATGCCCTCCACATTTTCCTGAATGTTCGGATACAGTTCCGTGTACGAACCTTCCAGGTACGTGTTCGCCACCATGCCGGGTCCGCCGTGTCCAGGCCCGCAAATGTAGATCATGTTCAGGCTGTGCTCGCGAATCACGCGATTGCAATGCACGTAGATGAAATTCAGCCCCGGCGTAGTGCCCCAGTGTCCCAACAGCCGCGGCTTGATGTGCTCGAGCCGCAGCGGCTCAGTCAGCAGCGGATTGTCCAACAGGTAAATCTGTCCAACCGACAGATAGTTCGCCGCGCGCCAGTAGGCATCCAGCTTGCGGACCTCGTCCCGAGACAAATCTTCCATATCCCGATTATGAGGTCAGCGCAAAGCCAATCGTGTAAGGAAGGCTACGTAGCCGGCGGCGACCGGTCGCGCGGTTTCTGCAACTTTACCGCGCCCGCCATCGTAATAACCCACGATGGCCTCAAGGCGCCGAGCCCCCGAGCTCCTCATTTACTGCGGTGCGACCCTCTTCATCGCTGTTCTCGCTCTCTCCGCGGTCTGGGATCCCACCATCCGCTGGCTCCACTTCTTCCAGGCATGGATGTATCTCGCCGTCATCGCGCTCGGAATTCGCCGCAACCGGTGGGGCTACTTTGCCGGCATTTCCGCCGCGGGACTCTGGGATTACATCAATCTCTTCGTCACCACGTTCCTCCGCAACGGCGTGCAACAACTCACGCATTACGCGCAGACTGGCCGCCTGCAGCGCCCCGACCTCGTGATCTCCATACCCGCGTGGTTGTCCAACGCGGCCGTAGTCGCCGGATGTATCTGGGCCTACTCACGCCTTCGCCCCAAGGCGCTCGCCGATGTGCCCCGATTCCTGCTCGCCTTCGTGGCCGCCACCGCTTTTTTTGCCCTCGATATAGCCGTGTGCCAGCCGCGGTATCTGGGGTTATTTCCCCATCTCCTTCACCCGCACTGGCCGTAAACACGCGGATTCCGGGTAACCATTGCAACCAGCCGGAGTATAACGAATATGACCCGAGCCCTCAGCGATATCCGATTTGCTTTCCGAAGCCTGCGCCGAACGCCGCTCTTCACGGCCGTAGCCGTGGCCTCGCTCGCCCTTGGCATCGGCGCAAACACTGCCATTTTTACCCTTGTCGATCAACTCCTGCTCCGTCTCCTCCCCGTCTCCGAACCCCGCGAGCTCGTCATGATCTCCTCCACCGGGCCGCACATGGGCAGCAATCGCGGTCCGCGCGCCGCCTCCTACCCGATGTACCAGGACTTCCAGAAACAGGCGAAATCCTTCTCCTATGTGTTCTGCCGCTTCGACACTCCTGCCTCCATTTCCTACAACGGCAGTACGGAACGCGTGCGCGCCGAACTGGTCTCCGGCAATTACTTTCAGGCTCTCGGAGTCAAAGCCGCGCTGGGCCGCGTCTTCACGCCACAGGAAGATGACCGTACGTACAAAGGCCACCCAAGCGTCGTCCTCAGCTACGCCTACTGGACCACGCGCTTCGCCGCCGACCCATCCGTGCTCGGCAGGAAAATCCTGATCGATGATTACCCGATGACCATTGTCGGCGTGTCCGCCGCGAACTTCCGCGGCCTGGACCCCGCCACCGCCGAGCAGATCCGCATCCCCATCCAGATGAAGCCGGTCCTGACGCCCGGTTGGGACGATATCGGCGATCGGCGATCGCAGTGGATCCAATTGTTCGCCCGCATGAAGGCGGGCGTCACTATCGACCAGGCACGCGCCTCGCTGCAAACCCTTTTCACGAACATCCTCCAGGATGAGTTGACGCGGCCGGAAATGAAGGACACCACTTCCTACAACCGCCAGCGATTCCTGAAACGCAAAGTGCGCGTGGAATCCGCGGCGATCGGGTATTCCGACGTGCGCCAGACCTACCGCACCGCGCTAATCGCCCTCATGTGCATGGTGTCGCTGGTGCTCATCATCGCCTGCTTCAATGTGGCGAATCTGCTGATCGCCCGCGGCGTTTCCCGGCAGCGGGAAATGGCCGTTCGTCTCGCCATCGGAGCCTCGCGCACGCATTTGATCACGCAACTTCTGATCGAAAGCCTGCTGCTGGCCGCCGCCGGCGGCGTCACGGGGATCGCGCTCGCGGTCCTCATGGTTCGCGCTCTCCTCGGCTTCCTGCCCACGACAACCGCGCAATTCACGATCTCCGCCACACCCGATCCACGGATTCTCGGCTTTAACGCGCTCATCGCCGGAATCGCCGGGCTGCTCTTCGGACTCGCACCCGCGCTGCAAGCTCTCAAGGTGAATCTCTGGACCACGTTGAAGGAGTCCACCGCCGCCGCTGGAGGCGCGGGCGGATCCGCGCGCCTTCGCAGGAGCCTGGTCGCGGCGCAGGTCGCATTTTCGTTCCTGCTCCTCGCCGGCGCCGGACTGTTCGTCAAGACGCTTGAGAATCTGAAGAGCGCCAACACCGGTTTCGAATCGCTCAGCAATCTCATCTGCTTCCAGACCGACCCCGCGCTCAGTGGATACACGCTAGCCCGCGTGGAAGACTTCTACATGCGGGCGCTCGAACAGATCCGCGCCATACCCGGCGTGCAGTCGGCTTCGTTCGCCGCTGTCCCGATTCTCCAGGGCGGCGAGTGGGATTCGACCATGGGCGTCGAAGGCCACGTCCCGAAAGACGGTGAGGACATGCAGGCGTTCATGAACGCCGTTTCGCCCGGCTACTGGAAAACGATGGGAATTCCTCTCACTGCCGGCCGCGATTTCAATGAGGGCGACCGCGGCAGCAAGATCACTGTCGCTATCGTCAACCGCGACTTTGCCACTCACTTTTTCGGCAAAGCCTCTCCCATCGGGCGTCACGTCGGTTTCGGCACGGGACCGAAGGCGAAACAGGATATGCAGATCGTCGGTGTGGTGGAGAACACGATGTACGAGGGCCCGCGGGAAGGCGTGCACCGCCAGGCATTCGTCCCCTACCTGCAGTCCAGCTTTCCGGCCGCGGCGGCGTTTTATGTCCGCACTTCCAGGGACTCCAATGCCGTGTCCGCCGAATTGCGCCGCAGAATCGCGTCGCTCGATGCCTCCATGCCTGTCTACCAGATGCGCACAGTCGAAAACCAGCTCGATGAAACGCTCGGCACCGAGCGCCTGATCGCCACTCTCTCGGCCGCTTTTGGCGCGCTCGCGACCTTGCTCGCCGCCCTCGGGCTGTACGGCGTCATGGCCTTCTCGGTCGCGCGCCGGACGCGCGAGATCGGCCTGCGAATGGCGCTCGGGGCGAATCGCGGAACGGTGGTCTGGCTGGTCATGCGCGAAGCTCTCGCGCTGCTGGCGATCGGCTTGGCCGCGGGAATTCCGGCGGCATGGTTCTTAAGCCGGCTGGTTGCCTCCCAGCTCTACAGCGTGAAGCCGCAGGATCTCGGAGCCGCCGCGGCAGCGCTGATCATTTTGTCGCTGGTCGCGGCCGCCGCCGGCTTCCTCCCCGCACGCCGGGCCAGCAGCATAGACCCGGTAATAGCCCTGAGGTACGAGTAGCGACCGGTCTCCCGACCGTCTCCTGACCGGTCGAAGGCGATCTGCGATCGCCTGGTACCGGCCGGGAGGCCGGTACCTACCTGTCATTTCAGACACCGGAGTATAATTTAAGACATGAAGATCCGTCCTGAAGATGCCCTGGAGTACCACTCGTCATCTCCGGCGGGCAAGATCGCCGTCACCCCGACCAAGCCTTGCCGCACGCAATGGGACCTGAGTTTAGCCTATACTCCCGGCGTCGCCGTTCCCTGCCTCGAAATCGAGCGCGACCCCAGCCTCGCCTATCAGTACACCGCGAAGGGGAACCTCGTCGCAGTGGTCACCAACGGCACTGCTGTCCTCGGACTCGGCAACATCGGCGCGCTCGCCGGAAAGCCGGTGATGGAGGGCAAGGGCGTCCTCTTCAAGCGCTTCGCCGATATTGACGTTTTCGATATCGAGCTGAACACCGCGGACCCGAAGGAAATCATCCGCACCTGCCAGATTCTGGAGCCTACCTTCGGCGGCATCAACCTCGAGGACATCAAAGCCCCCGAATGTTTCGTCATCGAAGAAGAGCTGCGCAAGACCATGAAAATCCCGGTCTTCCATGACGACCAGCACGGCACCGCCATTATTTCCGGCGCCGGTCTGCTGAACGCGCTTGAAATTGCCGGCAAGAAGATCGAGGACGTGAAAGTTGTTTTCAACGGAGCCGGCGCCAGCGCCATCTCCTGCGCCTCGCACTACGTCAATCTCGGCGTCCGCCTGGAAAACATCGTCATGTGCGACACCAAGGGCGTGATCTACGAAGGCCGCACGGAGGGCATGAACTCCTACAAGGCGCGCTACGCGTCGAAGACCAAAGCCCGCACGCTCACCGAGGCTCTCGCCGGAGCCGATGTGTTCTTCGGACTTTCCAGCGCCGGCGCGGTCACGCCCGAAATGGTGAAGGGAATGGCGCTGACACCGATCATCTTCGCGCTCGCCAATCCCGACCCCGAAATTGCCTACGACGTCGCACTTGCCGCACGCCCCGATGCCATCGTCGCCACTGGCCGCAGCGATTTTCCGAATCAGGTGAACAACGTCCTGGGCTTCCCGTTCATCTTCCGCGGAGCGCTCGACGTTCGAGCCACCACCATCAACGACGAGATGAAGCTTGCCGCCACACGCGCGCTGGCCGCGCTCGCCAAGGAAGATGTTCCCGATTCCGTTCTTCGCGCCTACAACCTGGAGCGCATCGAATTCGGCCGCGACTACATCATTCCGAAGCCCTTCGATCCGCGTGTGCTCATTTATGAAGCATCCGCCGTCGCCGAAGCTGCCATGCGGACGGGCGTCGCGCAGCAACCCGTGGACCTTGCCCAATACCGCGAGCAGCTCGAGCGCCGTCTCGGAACCGCGCACGGCGTGATGCGCGCCATGATCAACAAGGCACAGAACGATCCCAAGCGCGTCGTTTTCACCGAGGGCGAGGAAGGCAAAATCCTGCGCGCCTGCCAGATTCTCATGGACGAGAAGATCGCCACCCCGATCCTGCTCGGCAATGAAGATGTTATTCGCGCCAAAGCCGCCGAACTGCGCCTGCACCTCAACGGCGTGCAGATCGTGGACCCCAAGCGTTCGCCCAAACTCGACGTCTATACCGAAGAGTTCTACAGCCTGCGGCAGCGCAAGGGCGTCGCGCGCACCGAAGCGGCGCACCTGGTCACCAACCCCGTCACCTTCGGCAGCCTCATGGTGCGGCTTGGCGATGCCGATGCGCTCGTCGGCGGTCTGACGACTCACTACCCCGACACCATTCGCCCCGCGCTCCAGGTGATCGACATACGGCCGGAGCTCAACATCGTCGCCGGCCTGTATGTGATCATCACACCGAAGAGCGACATCTACTTCCTCGCCGATGCCACCGTGAACATCGAGCCCACCAGCGAAGAACTCGCCGAGATCGCCATCATGAGCGCGGAAAAGGCCCGGCGATTCAATCAGGAACCGCGCGTCGGTATGCTCAGCTTCTCCAACTTCGGCAGCACCCGCCATCCGCTGGCGGATAAGGTCCGCCGCGCAGTCGATCTGATCCGGCAGCGCGCGCCGGGCCTGATGGTCGATGGCGAAATGCAGGCCGATACCGCGGTCGTGCCCCAGATTATCGACGAAACGTATCCGTTCAGCACGTTGAAGGGCGGCGCCAACGTCCTGATCTTCCCCAACCTGGAAGCCGGCAATATCGCCTACAAGTTGCTGCACCGCATCGGAGGCGCCGAGCTCGTGGGACCGCTGCTGACGGGGCTTTCGAAACCCGTGCACGTGCTGCAGCGCGGTTCCGAAGTAAACGATATCGTTCACGTCGCCGCCATCGCGGTGGTCGACGCTCAGGAAGTCGGCAAGCCCTATTCTGTTCTGACGCACGTCTAAGCATTTGTGAGCGCGACGCAGGAGATCATCGGAGCAGTTCGAACCAGCCTGCGTCGCGACTTACAGACCTTCGCGCGCACCAAAGTCAACAACTTTTTCCTCTTTATCGCGCTCCTCATCTACGGTCCGGTGCTCTACCACCTGGAACCCAGAGCCGCCGAGCCGGTAGTCGCATTGCTCGCAGCGCTGGTGCTGGTCGCGATCGGCGGAGACCCGCTCGCGAAAGTACCGCAAACACGGCTGACCCTGTGGCCGCTGAGCGCGAAAGACCGCGCCATCCTGCGACTCAAAGCCATCGCACTCGCACCGGCCGTCTGGATTGCAACCCTCGGCCTGATTCTCTTCCGGACCCACCGTCCTGACCTGGGAATTCTGGCCATCCTGCTCGCGATAGCCGCACCGGCCATTCGCATCAAGCCGCGAGCGACGCCGCGATTTCCGCTGCCCTTCCCCGCGCTGTTCCGCGCCAACCTGAGACAAATTGCGGCGACACTGGACTTCTGGCTGGCAGCGATCATCGCCGTAGGAGGGACCATCTATCGCGTCGCCACGCCGCGCGTGGACCCCGACGCTGTGGGCATGCTCTCCCTGGTGGTCGCACTGGCACTCAGCAGCTACGCCCAATGCCTTTACGGTCTCGATGCGGCCGGTACGGCGATGACGCGCTACCGGTTGCTGCCCATACCTGCATGGCGCGTGACCTTAGAGAAGGATGCGGCGTATCTGGCAGTGCTGGCCGTTTTGACCGCGGGGCTGAATCCGCTGCCGGCGTTAGCGTTCGGAGTCACCGCTGTAACAATCGGAAATTTCGCGCCAAAGCTCCCCCTCAAGCGCCATCGCTTCGCCGGAACCACGCTGCGGATGGCCCTCCTTCAGGCGATTCCGAGTTTGGCCGTAGGTGTCGCCGTGATGCGTTGGTAACGACCAGTCTTCAGACCGCACATCCCCGGTAGCCTGCATTCGGGCATAAACTAGATATCCAGGGATGCAAATCAATCGTTCTCCGCAGGTTTACGACGCCGTGGTCATCGGCTCCGGCGCCGGTGGCGGCACGGCCGTCAAGGTTCTCACCGACCAGGGTATGTCCGTCGCGCTCCTCGAAGCGGGACCCATGCTCAACCCGGCCAAGGATTTCAAAGAGCACGTCTGGCCGTACCAGGTGGACCATCGCGGCGCGGGCCCGCATGCCGACCTCTATTTCGGGCGCCAGCAGTGGGGTTTCTTCGCCGCGCCGAACGGCTTTTGGGACATTCCCGACGAGCCCTACACGGTGGCGGAAGGCGAAAAGTGGCGCTGGTTCCGCTCCCGCATGATCGGCGGACGCACCAACCACTACGGCCGCATCTCTCTGCGTTTCTCCGATTACGATTTCAAACCCTTCGACGGCCTGAGCGACCCGTGGCCGGTCACCTACGACGAAATGTCGCCGTGGTACGACAAGGCCGAAGGCTTCATCGGAGTCACCGGCACGCACGAAGGGCTGCGCACCGCGCCCGACGGCAACTTCCTGCCGCCCGTCTCGCCGCGCGTACACGAAGTCCTGATTCAAAAGTCGTGCCAGAAGCTCGGGATTCCGTGCATCCCGTCCCGCATGGCGATGCTGACCAAGTCGATCAACGGCCGCGCCGCCTGCCACTACTGCGGACAATGCGGCCGCGGATGCCTCACCGCATCGGCCTTCTCGTCCAGCCAGGCGATGATCTTCCCGGCAATGAAGACGGGCAAACTCACGATCGTCACCGGCGCGATGGCGCGCGAGCTGATCACGGACAGTTCGGGGAAAGTCACCGCCGTATCGTACGTCGATAAGGCGACGCGCAACGAAAAGCAGATTCGCTGTAAGGCCGTGGTGGTCGCCGCCAGTGCCTGCGAATCGGCGCGAATTCTGCTGAATTCCAAGTCGCCGCGCTTCCCAAACGGCATCGCCAACGGGTCGGACCAGGTCGGCCGCAACCTCACCGACACGGTGGGCTATTCGCTGAGCGGCAGCGCCCCCGCGCTGGTCAACGTGCCGCGCCACAACTCCGACGGCATCGACGGCATGCACGTGTACGTGCCGTGGTGGCTGCTCGACGATAAGAAGAAGAATTTCCCCCGCGGTTACCACGTCGAAATCGGCGGCGGTTTCCACATGCCGCAGATCGGCTCGTTCCACGGCGCCTGCTCGCAGCACCAGGGCTACGGCAAGAAGCTCAAGGACCAGATTCGCGAGCAGTACGGCTCCGGAATCAGCTTCTCCGGCCGCGGCGAGATGATCCCCAACAAGAACAGTTATTGCGACATCGACCCGGTGAAGGTGGACGCGTGGGGCATCCCGGTGCTCCGCTTCCATTTCGGCTGGAGCGAAAACGAGATCAACCAGGTGCGCCACATGCACGACACCTTCGCGGCGATCATCGAAACGCTGGGCGGCCGTGTGAACGGCAGGCGGCCCGACCCCAAAACCGCGGGGATCAGCGAAGGCGGAAGCATCATTCATGAAGCCGGCACCGTGCGCATGGGCGACGACCCGAAGGCGAGCGTGCTGAACAAGTACTGCCAGTCGCACGAGGTGAAGAACCTGTTCGTGTGCGACGCCGCCCCGTTCGTCAGCCAGCCCGATAAGAATGTGACGCTGAGCATCGTCGCGTTTGCGTGGCGCGCCAGCGAATACCTTGCAGAGGAGATGCGAAAAGGCAATGTCTAACGAAACCGATTACTCCCGCCGCGACCTGCTGCGCCACATCGCCATCTCTCTCAGCATGGGCGCCGCCGGCGAGCGAGTGCTCACCGCGCAGGACGCGCAGCATGTGCACGAGGCCGTCGCTCAGGATAAGGCCGCCGGACGGTATCAGCCCAAGGCGCTCAACCCGCACGAATACGCGACGCTCCAAAAGCTCAGTGATTTCGTGATCCCTGCCGACGACCGGTCCCAAGGCGCGCTGGCTGCGAACGCCGCGGCCTTCATCGATTTCCTCTGCTCCGCCACGGACGAAATGAAGCGCATCTACACCGGCGGCATCCAGTGGCTCGACGAAGCCACCGCTCATCGATACAGCGGCCATACATTTCTCACCGCATCGCCGGAGCAGCAGACGGCTATGCTGGACCTGATCGCGTTCCGCGAGAATCGGGCTCAGAACCCCGGTATAGGCCCCGGCATCGATTTCTTCACCTGGGCGCGGAAGATGATCGTCGACGCCTATTACACGAGTCCCATTGGCATCAAGGAGCTTGGGTACATGGGGAATTCGGCGATGGCGCACTTTAGCGTGCCGCAAGAAGCCATCGATTACGCGATCAAGCGCAGCCCGTTCGCCGGTTAAATCTCGCGCCCTAGAGGCGCTTTCATACAATCGACTCCGATTGTGTTGAATTTTCCACTGAAACCCGCTATTCTACAGGCAATCTGCTAAGAGGTTAGTGTCCACCCGCAGTCGTCGCACGCGGAAGAGCTCTCGCATTGCCGGGAGCCGCCACAGCCAGTGTGTCCGGGTGACATCTTTTTCGAGAAAGGAATTATGACCCGCTACTCATTATTTATTTCGATGGCGGTCGTGTGTCTATTCACGTCCGCTGGAAACGCCCAAGTCTCCGGCCGCTTATCCGGAACTGTGGTCGATCAAACGGCAGCCGCCGTCCCCGGCGCAACCGTCGGCGTTTTCGTGCCGGGCGGCAACGATCCAGTGCTCTCAGGGGTAACGAATGAAGCCGGCAATTTCAGCTTTGTGGCTGTTCGCCCGGACACTTACGACGTCGTCATTCAGGCGCAGGGATTTGCGAAGCTCGCCGTTCGCGGCGTCAAAGTTTCCCCACTGCAGGAAACCGGCATGGGAAGTATCAAGCTGGAAGTGCAATCCACCGCGACAACAATGGACGTAACGGCTGACGTCCAAAACGTGCAGCTCAGCAACGCGGAGGTAAGCACCACGATTACCGCGACCCAGGTGCAAAACCTGCCCGTCCTCGGGCGTCAGGTCAGCAGCCTCATTCAGACTCAGACGGGGGTCGCGCCCACCAGCGATACCACGAGCGTCAACGGCCTGCGCAGCTCCTTCACGAACGTCACGCTGGACGGCATCAACATCCAGGATAATTTTATCCGCACCAATGCATTGGACTACGCGCCGATGCGCACGACGATCGACCAGATCGCCGAAATCACTGTCTCGACCTCGAACGAAGGCGCGGGAATCGGCGGCGGAGCGTCGCAGGTGACGCTCTCGACCAAATCCGGTTCGAACACCTATCACGGCGCCGTCTATTGGTATAACCGCAACAGCGATCTGGGAGCGAACAGCTGGTTCAACAACAAGGGCGGGTTACCGCGCACGTTCCTGGATCTCAACCAGCCGGGAGCGGCTCTCGGCGGCCACATCGTCAAGGACAAGCTGTTCTTCTACACCAACTACGAGCTCTACCGCAACAAGCGCCAGACCAGCGTGCTGGACACGGTGCTGACGGATTCGGCGCGCACCGGTGTGTTCACCTATAAGGACTCCACCGGCGCCACGCGACAGGTAAATCTCGCCAGCATTCGCAACTTCGTTGCCGACCCCACCGTGAAGGCGATGATCGCGCAACTCCCCGCAGCGAACTCCACCGACACGGGCGACGGTCTAAACACGGCGGGCTACCGGTTCAACGCGCGTAACAACGAGTTCCGCGACCAGTTCGTGTTCCGCGGCGACTACTACATCAGCGCCAAGCACAGCATCACCGGCACCTACAACTACATCAATAACCCGACCGACCGTCCCGATGCCGGCTCCTTCTTCACCACCGTTCCGCCGGTCACCAACACCATCACCAATCATCTGATGTCGCTGGCATGGCGGTGGACCACGTCCCCGACGCTGACCAATGAAGTCCGCTTCGGCTTCGCGATGGATACCGCAAACTTTGTGGACACCAACCAGTACCCGACGTCAATCGTTGCCGGGCTGCTCTTCAGTAATCCGGTCAACACGTTCCTGAACCAGGGCCGCAACCCGAAGAACTATCACATTCAGGACAATGCCACCTGGCTCAAGGGCCGCCACGAACTCTCCTTCGGGTTCCAGGCGATGCACATGACGGTTTCTCCGTTCAACGACGGCGGAATACTTCCCACGTACACGCTCGGCATCAGCACTGCTAACACGAACGGTTTCACCAACACGGACCTGCCGGGCGCCACATCCGCTTCGCTGAGCACCGCGAACGCGCTGCTTGCCGATCTGGCCGGCTACACCAGTTCCGCCGCGCAGACGTTCAACGTCACCAGCGCCACCTCCGGCTTCGTTCCGGGCGCGACCAACATCCGCAACTTTAGCTGGAGCACCTACGCCGGCTACATCCAGGACAAATGGAAGGTGAAACCGAATCTCACCCTTAACGTAGGCCTCCGCTATGAATACTGGACGCCGCTCGATGAGAAGAACGGCCTTTATGTCGCTCCGGTACTGTCGAACAATGACGTTCGCCAGACGCTGCTCGACCCCAACGCCGTTCTGAACTTCATTGGCGGTCCTTCGGGCCGGCCGTTCTATCATGCCGATAAGAACAACTTCGCTCCGAACATCGGATTCGCTTGGGATCCGTTTAAGGATTCCGGCAAAACGTCCATTCGCGGCGGCTACATGCTGGCCTATGTGAACGATAATATGATCGCCACCATCCGTAACAGCGTCGGCACCGCCAACGGCCTGAGCTTTGGGAACACCGTTAGCAACATGACCGCGCTGCTAGCCAGCAATCCGGTTGTCCCGGCACCGGCCTACAAAGTGCCCCGGACCCTTGCCGATAACTACGCCATCACCACAACTTCGGCTGTCGGCATGCCCGATCCGAACCTGTCGACGCCGTACGTTCATCAGTGGACTCTCGGAATCCAGCGGGAAGTGCGCGGTACCATCTTCAATGTCCGTTACGTCGGTAACCGCGGCACCGGCTTACTCCGCGGCATTGACCTCAACCAGGTCAACTACAACGCCAACGGCTTCCTGGCGGATTTCCTGCGCGCCCAGAATAACGGATTCCTCGCTCAGGCCGCGACCGGAACGTTCAACCCCAATTACAACGCCAACGTCGCCGGCAGTCAGGTGCTGACCGTCTTCCCGACTCTGGCGAACGCCAACCTGAGCAACAGCACGATTCAGACCTACATCAAGCAGGGACAAATCGGCACGCTCGCCGACACATACATGACCAACCTGTGGAACGGCCCGGTGCAGTTCTACACGAACCCGAAGGTTCAGGGCGCGAATCTGATCGTCAACCAGGGCATGTCCGTCTATCACGGTCTGCAGGTGGAAGCAACCAAGCGCACGCGCAACGGACTGCAAGTCCAGTTCGGCTACACGTTCAGCAAGGATCTCTCGAACACCAGCGGCGACGCCCAAACCGACTTCGAGCCGCTGCTGGACAACAATAATCCGGACCTCGAGTACGCCCGTTCGCCGTATGACATCAAGCACTCCTTCAAGGCGAACTACTACTATGAACTGCCGTACGGCAAGAATAAGCACTGGAGCGGCAACAAGTTCGAGAACGCGATTCTCGGCGGATGGGCGATCAGCGGCATCTGGAGCTACAACTCCGGCTCGCCGTTCTCGATCCTTTCCGGTTACGGAACGCTGAACCGCGGCGCCCGTTCGACGAGCACCAACACCGCTTCGATATACGGCGTGGATTGGTCCACCCTCAACAAGCTGACCAATAGCGTGTACATGACCGGCAACGGTCCGTACTTCATCTCGCCGTCCATCCTCAACCTTCTGAGCAGTTCGAACCTCGGCGGCGACGGCCGCGGCGCTTCTCCCGCGGGCACGCCGGCGTTCAACGGCCAGATCTTCTATAACCCGGGCGCCGGACAGGTGGGCAATCTCGCCCGCCGCATGTTCTCCGGACCGTGGCAGTGGTCGTGGGACGCCTCGGCGATGAAGAAGGTCACGTTCAAGGAGCGCCACTCCCTGGAGTTGCACTTCGACATCTTCAACTGGGCCAACCACCCGACGTTCTATGTCGCTCCGAATTCGGGCGACTACGGCTCGACCACGAACTTCACAATCAACAACACCACGTTCGGCAAGCTGACTGGCATGAACTTCGGGCCTCGCGTTCTGCAGATCGGCGCTTATTACAAGTTCTAGGCGAAAGCTTCAGAACAACGACGACGGCCAGGTCCTTCGGGACCTGGCCTTTTTTATTTCGCTGCGGCACGGCGCTGGCGCGCCTCTTCAATTTTGCGACCGGTCAGGAGACGGTCAGGAGACCGGTCGGGACTACGCAATTCGGGGCCTACTACAGGTTCTAAGCGCAGGCTCAGAACAGAATGGAAAACGCCACGTCCTTCGGGGCGTGGCCTTTTTTGTTTCTTCGACTCGGCGCTGGCGCGCCTCTTCAATTTTGCGACCGGTCTGGAGACCGGTCGGGACTACGCAATTCGGGGCTTACTGCAGGTTCTACGCGCAGGCTCGGAACAGAATGCAAAAGGCCACGTCCTTCGGGGTGTGGCCTTTCTTTATTTCTTCGGCTCGGCGCTGGCGCGCCTCTTCAATTTTGCGACCGGTCAGGAGACTGTCAGGAGACCGGTCGGGACTAGCACTTGAAGTCGTTGAAGGTGGAGTGGCGGTCCGAGCCGTGTTCGAGCGCGATGTCTTTCTTGTCGTAATCGATGTGCAGGGCCGAGACGATCATCATCGCGTCGGGCACTTGCATGCGCAGCGTAAACGGGTGTTCCGGAGTGCTTTGCGCCTGCGGGAAGATCTCCGACACCAGGTAATGACGGCAGGCCAGCGGCTGAAATTCGTCGATTCGCTTTTCGGCGACGAGTCCATCGGGGCCGAATAATTGCAGCAGCGGAGTGCCCGTCTGCTGGTCTTCGAATTCGATGTTCATGATCGCCAGCACGCAATCGCGGCGGCGCCTGGCGGAGGTTCCGGTGAGATGCACACCGGAGACGATGTAGTCGCTGGCGAGGCCTCCGCGCTCGGAAACGCTGCGATACGCTTTGGCGATCGCGCCGCCGGGGCGGAAGTGGGTCATCGCCACGCGGCCCCAATTCACGGCGTGGACCTCTACCTTATTCAGCGAGTGCGACGTCTTCGGAATGCACGCGACACCGAAACCGCCGGAGAAATTGTCGGGCAGCGGCAGGTCGCGGATGTCGATGCGGCAACTCTGGAATTCAGTGAGACGCACGAGCCCCTGGTCGGTGAGGGCGCCGGGACGTACGCGATCGGCGAGCTTCTCGTCACGATTCGAAACCCAGGCGATGCGGCCTTCACCAGTGGTGACGAACGGCAATTTCCAAAGCGCTTCTTCCACCCACCGACTGGAGCTGAGATACATCCGCGATTCGAGCTGCACACCGCCGATGTTGAGTCCGCGGAACAACAGCGGCGTGTAAATGAGCGCCTGCGCGGGAAACGACTTATTCGGCCCGTAGGGCGAGGTGCGCGCGGGCTTCATCGGCGCATCGGCCGAGAAGTGGAGGGGATGCTCGACCGTGAAGCTATTGCCGCTGCGACCCTTCATGAGCGAATAGCCGAAGGCGACTCGCTCACTATCGTTGTGGACCACAATCACGCCGCCATCGGCCAGCTTGTTATCGGCAAGCGCGGTGATGGCGAGCGCTTCGCCGGGCGTTTCCATCTGCTTCAGGTCGGCGGTCCGGTACAGGAATGTCTGGTGCGGGCGCAGCTCGTACTTGCGTTCCACGACGGTGCGGCCCATGCGGTCCACCACGCGCACGGCACCGTAACTTTCTTCGTCATTGGGATTGAAGAGAGCGAAGGCGCAGTGGTATTCGCTGAGCGGGGGCACCGGCATGGAGTAGTTGTACCGCCCGACCACCTGTTGCGGAGGCGCGGGATGCGCGTGGACGTTGTCGAAGTTGTTCGGCATGTTCCAGCGCACGAACCCCGCGCTGAACAGGTCGCCCGCGTGCGGCATCTGGTGGGGCGAAGGCGCCACGCGCACTTTGGCGCCGCCGACCAGGAAGTCGCGGCCGGTCATCTGCTGCATGTTGACCAGCGTCGGCTTCATGGCGGGGATTTCCAGGCGCCCGCCGTTGTCGAGCTTCACTTCTTTTCCCGATGCGTCGTAGAGCAGGATCTGGTATTCGGTCGCGTATTTATGCGTGCGATAGCCGTCGATGCCGGGAAAGCAGGTGGCCGTGAGCAGAATTTCCGTGCCGAGCTGTTGGGCGGGATCGATGCAAACGAACGGAGCGGCGACATCGAGCCAGCATGCTCCGCCTGCGGCAGCGTCCGGCTTCACCGGCGCCGCTGCTGAGGGATATTGAGGCGCCGCGGATGCGGCGAAGAACGAACCCGCGAGTCCAGACAGGAAGACGCGCCGGTCAATGGTATTCATGGAAGCCCCCTGGTTGATTCTTATATGATATGTGAATCAACCAGGGGTGGAGGAGGGAGCCTAGAAGTTGATGCGAACCACGAACTCCAGAATGCGGCCGCCGGGGTCGGTGGCATTCGAGGTATCGCGGAAAGCGCTGGTGACCTGGCCGAAGCCGGTGCTGCTGGCCGAGACGCTGCCGAGGTAGAAGTTCGTGATGTTCAGGACGTTGAGGGCCTGAGCACGGAATTCGACGTTGGCCTGTTCACGGATGCGGGTGCGCTTCAGCAGGCTGACATCGAGGTGTTTCTGCCAGGGTCCGCGAAGCTGGTCGAAGTAGGCGAGCTGGCCGGGCGCGGTTTGCGGTCCGATGTACGGAGCGTTCGGGTCCAGCACGAAGCCGCCATTGTTGAACGCCGCTTCGGTGTTGTGGATGATGTCGATCGGCAGGTCATAGACAATTCCGATTCCATTGGAGCCGGTGGTTTTGTACACGCCGATCTGGTCCTGCAACTGTTTGGGCGTGATGTTGTGCAGGACGACGCCGCCCTCGTTGCCGTTGATGAGACCGCGGCCGCTGGTGAGAGTGCTCGGCTGTCCGGCCTGTATGCGGGTGGTGCCGGTGAGTTCCCAACCTTCGATGGCTTTCTTGACGAAGCGGCTGTGCACGCCGCTCAGCAATGACTGGCCGGGGCCGAACGGGAATTCGTAAATCCAGTTCGCCTTGATGGCGTGGCGGATGTCGTAGCTCGGCGTGGTGCGGTTGAGGCGCAGATTGCGGAGCGTGGTCGGCTGGCTGGCGTCGGCAGAGCTGCTGGAAGCCCCGTTAATGAGGCTTTTGCCGAACACATAGCTGGCCTGCATCTGGAGCCCGTGCGCCATGCGGCGGCGGACTTCCACCTGACCGGCGTCATACATCGACGAACCCCAATTGGTCATGAGCCAGGTTCCGCCGCTACCGACGGCCGGGTTCACCTGCCAGAAATTGGAGGGATAGCCAGCGGCGATCAGGTTGTTGAGACGGGTCAGGTTCGTGGCCTGCGAGTTGGCAACGCTACCGAAGGAGTCATGGGCAAGGTTGGTTGCCGTGGTGGTATCCGTGCAGCACGCGGTTCCGAGAGTGACCGGCAGAATCTTGAGATTCTGTTGTCCCGGGAGGCCCTGGTTGCCGAAGTTGTTGCTCTTCAAGGTGGCGATGAAAGGCAACTGCGCCGGCGAGACACCGTTCGCGATGGCAAGATTATTCTGCGCGACGATCTCCTCATTGATAAACCCGTTCTCGTAGATATTCACTTCGTTGAGGTTGATCTGCCGCCACTCATTGAGGCCGTGATTGCCGGTGTACCGGAATTCGACGACCGTGTCGCGGTTCAATTCGCGCTGGTAGCCGATGTTCCAGCTCTGGACGTAGCCCATCTTGAGGTGCGGATCGAAATCGTTGAGCGAATCGTTGAACGCCGGACTCAAGGGGAACGCGGGCGCGGCGGGCGCGGGCTGCGACGGCAACGTGGCGTCGGCGAAGTACACGCTGCCGGGAGATCCGAAATACTGCGGGAAGTTGGAAGGATCGACCGACGTGCTGTAGTAAAGACCCTTGTTCGACCCCCAGATGCTCTGGAAGTTGTAGCCGCCGGGACGGGTGCTGGAAATGGAGTATCCGCCGCGTATGACAGCCGCTCCCGGATGACGTCCGGTGAGGAATCTCAGGAAGCCTTCGCCGGCGGGCAACTGGTAGGCGACTCCCACAGACGGCAGAACTTGAGCCGGCGAGGAGTACGCGTCGCGGCCGTTCAATGCTTTGTAAGTGGGAGCAACGCCGGTGAGCGTTCCGGGCTTGAACAGGTTGCCGATGCCGGAAACTCCGTAGATGCCGTCCAGGCCGACATAGCTGTACGTGCCGTTCAGGTTTTCAAACGGCGCCTGATATTCCAGGCGCGCACCGATGGTGGCGGTGAGACCCGGCGAGATGCGCCAGGTGTCCTGCACGAAGCCACCGTATTCCTTCATGACGTTGCGATCGATGGCCGGATTGTGCGCGTACTTGTGAGTGGTTTCGTCCTGCACGACCTGCGAGCCGATGGAAGACACGCGGCCCGTCAGCATGGCGTACATCGAGCCGGCGGAAGAAAGATCGCTGCTGGTGATGCCGGGCAGGTTGATGTTGGTGAGCCAGGCATTCGCGCCGGTGGTTGCGGGGTCGCCCGTGGCCATACCGAAGCTGATGGAGGGGAGCGTTTCGCTGCCGACCGACTGCTGCCACGTGTTGACCTGGGTGAAGGTGCCGCCGAAGCTGAACTGGTGCGCGCCCTTGACCCACGACAGTGTCTCCGCGACGTCCTTGACCGGAGCATTGCGGCGCGAGTTGGAGGTGGCGGTGGAGACACCGGACACATAGCCGAGACCCGGAGAGAAGCCTTTCCATTCGGAGTAGAGCGCGGGAGAAGCCGCGCCATCGGCGAAGAGCACGGTACCGCCGGTGAGCCCGAAGCGCAGTTCATTGGTGATGCGCGGGCTGATGGTGGAGCGCCACGCGGCGGTGCCTTCAAAGCGGCGGCTACGCTGGCCGGCATTGATGGTGCTGCCGAGAACGGTACCGGTGCCGGGGAACACGGGGTAGACGCTGTTGAGCAGGTCGGGAACGGCCGTGTACACGTCGTAGTTCATGGTCAGCGTGAGGTGCTGCTTCTGCGTGAGGTTGTAATCCACGCGGCCGGTCCAGAAGCCGCGGCTATCGGTGCTGGTGGGCTGCTCGGAATAAGTGAGGCGGTTGTAATCGTTGCTGCTGGAGATGAGGTTCTTCAGCGTGCCGGTGGAAGCGAAGCCCCAAATCTGGTTGAGCGTCTTGGCAATGATCGGGTCCGGCGCCGTGGGATAGGCGCGCACTCCGGAAGCGAGCCTGGTGTTGGCGGCAGCAGCGAGTTGGAAGAGGTTGACGGTGTTGACGGTGCCGTTCGATTCCTTATACGTGAAATCGCCGTTGAAGCCGGTGGGCGGCAGCACGGTGCGGCTGAAGGTTGCCGAGCTCGGCAGCTTTCGTTCTTCGAAGTTGAGGAAGAACAGAAGCTTGTCTTTCTTAATGGGTCCGCCGATGTGGCCGCCAAACTGGTTGAGCTTGATGATATCGCGGGGGAGTCCGTTGATGTTGTTGAAGTAGTAGTTGGCGTTGAGGAACGTGTTGCGGTGCTGCCAGAAGACGCCGCCGTGGAACTGGTTGGTGCCGCCGCGGGTTACGAACTTGAGCTGAGCGCCGCCCTGTGCCGTGGCATCGACGCCGCCGGCCGCGGTGCTGAGCGTGACTTCTTCGAGCGAATCCACGCTCGGCATGATGTAGCTGAAGAAGCCGTCCTGAGATTTCAACCACTGGTCATTCGTGCCGACGCCATCAATGGTCACGTTGATGGATTCGAGCGGCAGACCGTTGACGTAGGTGGAGCGAAAGCTTGACGTGGTCTGGGTTCCGGGCAGATTGATGAAGCTCTCCATGCCGTTGCGGGTCGCGGTGGGGAGTTCATTGATCTGGCGGCCAGTGATGGTGCTGCTGACTGTCGCGCTGGTAGTTTGTACGAGCTCCGCGCCGCCCTGCACGACTACTGTTTCGGTAGCCGCACCGACTTCGAGTTTCACATTCACCGTAGCCGGAACGCCGGCCTGCATGTTGACGTTCTCTTTGACTCCCGCCTTGAAGCCTTCTTTGGTGACAGTGACGCGATAGTTCCCCGCAGGCATCGAGGGGAAGCTGTAGTCACCCTTTTCGTTGGTGTTGGTTTGGACCAGTTGACCGTTTTCCGTGTTGGAAACGGAAATGGAAGCTCCGGGCACGGCGGCGCCGGAGGGGTCGGTGACGGTTCCATTCAAGAGAGCCGTTTGCGCGAAGGCGGAAGCGGCAAGGCACAGCGCGAGAATGATCGGTTGCAGTTTCAAATGTCTAACCCCGGACCAAGAGTTTCGACGATGATACTGCGGGGATTCTCCTCACTACAATGAAAATCGTATCGGTGTCCGAAAGATAGAACTACGGCGACAGGTCTGGAGAGGAGGACGGCGGTTATAAAACCCAAAAGGCCGCGCGGATTTCTCTGCGCGGCCTTTTTCTTTTTTGTGACCGGGCGGGAGCCCGGTCAGGACTAGAAGTTGATGCGCGCGACGAATTCCAGAATGCGCGAACCGGGGTCTACGGTTCCGGAAATGTCGCGGTAAGCGCCGCCGATCTGACCGAAGCTCGAGCCGATGTTGCCATCGGGCAGGAAGTTGGTCCAGTTGAAGACGTCAAGCGCCTGAGCGCGGAGAGAGAGGCTGACGCGCTCGGTAATGCGAGTGTTCTTCACCAGGCTGACATCGAAGTGGCGCTGCCAGGGGAGGAAGAAGGAAACGCGGCCACCGAGCTGGCCGACTGGCGCCGGCGAAATGTACGGAGCGCTGGGGTCAACCTGGGCGGGCGTGAGACCGCCTGTGTTGAAGGCAGCCATGGTGTTCGTGATGAGATTGGTGTTGTTGGCCGGCGTGAGGGCGTTGGTGTTGATGGTGCCTTGGCCGGTGAGCGTCGGGGGCGGCAGATAGTAGACGGTGCCCTGCGCCTTGCCGGCGGAGTTGATGGCGCTGGTCTTGTAGATTCCGATCATGTCCTGAATCTGCTGCAAAGTGATGTTGTGCAGGAGCACGCCGCTAGAGGCTCCGTTGAAGGTAGCGTTGCTGGCGAAGAAGAACGGCGTACCGGACTGGAATCGAGCGACGGCATCGAGCGACCAGCCTTCGATAGCCTTGCGGACGAAACCGTTGTGAGAGCCGGAGAGGAACGCGCGGCCGCGGCCGAAGGGCAGTTCGTATACCCAGTTGACCTTGATGGCATGCTTGATATCGAACGGCTCGATCACGCGGTCAAAGCGCGGATTGCGCAACGTGGTGTAGCTGACGTTGTCGATCGCGCTGCTGGTGGAGCCGTTGGCGATCGACTTGCCGAACACATAGCTGCCCTGAACTTGCAGTCCGCTGGTGAGGCGGCGGTGCATGTCGATCTGGAACGCATCGTAGAAGGACGAGCCGCCGTTATCGAGGATGAAAGCGTTGCCGCCCGCCACCGTGGGATTGACGACGAACATGTTGAGGGGGCAGGGTCCGCCGTTGCAAGCCTTGGAGGTTGCGGCGGTGAGGTTTGCCAGGCGGCCAGAGTTGCTGGAAATGGCGGACGCCGTGCTGCCGGCCGAGCCCAGCATGAGCTGCGATGCGGTAGTTGTATCGCTCGTGGTGCCTAGTGCGGTCTGAAGAATCGGCACCGCCTGCTGTCCCGGCAGTCCCTGGTTGCCGAAATTCACGACGCCGGTGTTCTTGGTGATGTCGCCGCCGCGCGCGATGGCCAGGTTCTGCTGCGCGATCTTGAACTCGTTGAGGAAGCCATTTTCAAAGATATTGACTTCATTGAGACCGTACAACCTCCACAGCTTGACGCCATGGTTTCCGGTATAACGGAATTCGACGACGGAGTTGCGTCCGAGTTCGCGCTGCCAGCCGATGTTCCAGCTCTGGACGTAGCCCATCTTGAGATTCGGGTTGAAGTCGAAGATCTGGTTGGTGAAGGAAGGGGTCAGCGGGTATTGCGGGGCATTGGGAATACCGCTGCGCGTGGGGAATGAGGGATCGCGGAATTCCACGCTGCCGGCGGGACCGAAGTCGCCCGGCTGTCCGGAGTTGCTCAGCGAAGAATCGATCGTCAGGCCCGGGTTGGCGCCGTAGATCTGCGTGTAGACGTTCATGCCTTCGCGAACAGTGGAGATGGAATAGCCGGCGCGAATTACGCTGGCTCCCGTATGGTGGCCGAAGATCGTGCCGATGATTCCTTCCCCTCCACCTAAGGAGTAGGCTGCGCCGACGCTGGGCGCCCAAACCGGCGGAGTGGTGTAACCGCCGCCCTGAGTCACCGGATTGATTTGGGGAACGGTGCCGGTGAGAGTGCCGGGCTTGAATTCATTGCCGACGCCGGAGAGGCCGTAGAGGCCGACCAGCCCGTTAATCTGCGAATAGGTGCCGTTGTCATTGACAAACGCGAACTCCTTCTCGTAACGGAGTCCAAGAGTGAGCGACAACCTCGGGTTCACGCGCCAGGTGTCCTGCGCGAAGAAGCCGAGCTCGCGGATATGGTCGCGGTCGATGGGAGCGGTGTGGCCGTACTGGTGCGTGTTCTCATCGAGACCTACGGATTGCGTAATGGTATTCACGCGACCGGTGAGGGATGCATACAGGGCTGCCGCCGAACTCAATTGGCCGCTCGTGGCTCCCGGAAAATTAGCCGTCGTGAAGATGCTGGTGGCGCCGGTGGTGATGGGGTCGCCGGTGGCAGCGCCGAAGCTGACTCGGGGAATGACGGCCGACGAGATGATCTGCTGGAAGAGGCTGATCTGATCGTAGTTGCCGCCAAAGCGGAACTGATGCGAACCCTTCACCCAGGAAACGGTGTCGGACACATTCTTTACCGGTGCATTGCGGCGCTGGCCGCCCGAGTTGGTAGTCACGGAGAGACCAGTGCCGCTCGGGATATAGCCGCGCCACGTGCCGAACAGGGCCGGGCTGCCGATGGAGTCAAAGAAGAGCACGGTTCCGCCGTTCAGACCGGCCTGCGCTTCGTTGGTGAGGCGCGGGGTCAGGGCGGAGCGCAAGGTCAGGGTGCCGTCGAAACGGTTGCTGCGCTGACCGGCATTGAGGTCCGTGCCGAGGACTGTACCGGTACCGCCATAGATCGGCACCACGTTGTTGAGGAAGTCCGGAACGGAGACGTACTTATTGTAGTTGTAGACGAGCGAGAGCTGATTCCTGGTGGAGACGTTATAGTCCAGGCGAAGCGTGTAGAAATCGCGCGAATCGTTGCCGTTCGGCGAATAGTTGTAGGCGTTGGTGTTGTAATCGCCGCCCGGAGCGTTGGAGGTGAGATTGCCGCCGCTGGTCAGCTTGGCAATCTGCGCATACGTGCTTGCCAGAATGGGATCGGGCGTGGTGGGGAACGGGCGTACGCTGGACGGCAGGGTGGGATTCGCGGCCGCCGCGATCTGGTACAGATTGACGTTGTTGAGCTGACCCGTGGCGGAATTCAGGTAAGTGTAGACACCACTCTGCGCGGAAGGCGTGAGCACGGTGCGCGAGTAGGCTTTCGTTCCGGGGTTGCGGAACATTTCGTAGTTACCGAAGAAGAAGAGTTTGTCTTTCTTGATGGGCCCGCCAAGGTGGCCACCGAGCTGGCGCAACTTGATGATGTCGCGCGGCAGTCCCGTCTGGTTGTTGTAATAGTAGTTGGCATCAAAGAAGGTGTTCCGCGCCTGGTAGAACGCGCCGCCGTGGAACTCGTTGGTTCCAGAGCGCGTGACGAACTTGATCTGCGCGCCGCCCTGGCTGGTGGAATCGACGCCGCCGGCGGAGGTGGTAAGCGTCACTTCTTCGATCGCGTCGATGGACGGCATGATGTAGCTGAAGAAGCCGTCGCTCGACTTCAACATGTTGTCCTGGGTGTTCTGGCCATCGATGGTGATGTTGATGGCGCCCTTCGGCAAGCCGTTGATGGTGGAGCTGCGCGGGTTGGTAGGAGTCTGGGTGCCCGGCTGCGTCACAATCAGCTCAACGGAGTTGCGCGTGGCGAAGGGCAGCTCTTCAATCTGTTTTGTGTTGAGAGTGCTGCTGACTTCGGCGGTGGTCGACTGGACGATTTCAGCACCGGCGGTCACAACGACGGTTTCGGTGGCCTGGCCGACTTCGAGTTTCACGTTGACGGCGGCGGTCACACCGGCGTTGACTTCGATGCCGGTTTTGGTTCCGGTCTTGAAACCGGCTTTCGTTACGGTGACGCGATAGTGGCCGGCGAGGACGGAGGGAATCGAGTACTCCCCGCGATCACTCGAGGTGGTTTTCAGGACGGCGCCTGTGTCTTCGCTGAGAGCGGTGACTTCAGCGGCTGGAACAGCGGCGCCGGTGGGGTCCGTTACGACGCCGGTGATGACTCCGGTATTGCCTTGGGTAAAGGCAAGAGTTGCGCAGAGCACGAATGCTGCTGGCAGCGTCCACTTTAACATTTGTAACCTCTCTAACAGAATTGAAGCTTGGGTGCAATGATAACGTGCCCGGTAGTGGGGAGCAAGTTCTTAGTTGTAAGTTTTTTTTATTGGGCCCAATCAAAACAGGCACTTGAACGCGAATTCGCGTCGGCGGGTATCAGGTTTGCCGTATGCCGCGTGAGGTGGGAGTGGATGGATTGCGGGCCAAAGTTGAATAAAAAAGCCCGGCTGGACTTTAATCCAGCCGGGCTTTTTTGTGCGACCGGGCAGGGGCCCGGCGGGTACTAGAAGTTCACTCGGGCCTGGAATTCCAGGATGCGCCCGCCTGGGTCGACGGTTCCTGAAATGTCGCGGTAGGCCGAAGTGATCTGACCGAACGACGACGATGTGGTGTTCGCGCCCGGCAGGAAGTTGGTCACGTTGAGAACGTTCAGCGCACGGGCACTGATCAACAGATCCACCTTCTCTCCGATGCGGGTGTGCTTGCTGATGGAGGCATCGAAGTGATGCTGCCAGGGCAAGTAGAGGTAGCCTTCCCAGCCGAGTTGTCCGGCGGGCGCGGGGCTGATGTAGGGCGCATTCGGATTGACTTGCGCCGGCGTCAGACCACCCACGTTGTAGGCAGCCATGGTGTTGGTGATGAGATTATTGTTGTTGCCGGCGCCGAGGCCGGCGGTGTACGAGGTGCCGGTGGTGAGCGCCGGGGGCGGCAGGTAGAAGACGAGGCCGCCGCTTGAACCGGGATAGCTGGTCTTGTAGACGCCGACCATATCCTGCAGCTGCTTGGCAGTGATGTTGTGGAGTTCCACGCCTTGGCTATTGGCATTGCAGCAGGGATTGGAGTCAAAGGTACCGAGACCGTTCAGGAAGAGCGGCGTGCCGGACTGAACGCGCACGACGCCGGCGATTTCCCAACCTTCCAGGACCTTGCGGCCCACGCGGTTCTTCGTGCTGGAGAACAAACTGCGGCCCTGACCGAACGGAAGCTCGTAAATCCAGTTCAGCTTGAAAGCGTGCCGGATATCGAAGCTCTGCGGAACTTTGTCGAGCCCCCAGTTGCGCAGCGTGGTGGGTGAGTTGAAGTCGCTGGAACTGTTGGTGGCGCCATCGGCCAACGCCTTCGCCCAAACGTAGCTTCCCTGGAGCAGGAGGCCGTTGCTGAGGCGGCGGCGCAGTTCGACGGTGCCGGAATCGTAGTAGGAGGAACCGCCGTTGGTGATGAGGTAGGAACCGTTTCCGGCGACCGCGGGGTTGGCTTCGAACAGGTTCACCGGGTAGCCGGCGTTGGTGAGATTGTTCATGCGGCTGGCGTTGCCCGCGATGGCTCCGGCGAAGGAGCCGGCCTGGCCGAGCATGAGGTACGTGGCGCTGGTGGAGTCGCTGAGGTTGTTGAGCGCGGTGGAGATAATCGGAATGTTCTGCTGACCGGCAAGACCCTGGTTGAGGAAGTTCGTAACGCCGGTGTTCTGGGTGATGTTGCCGCCGCGCGCGATAGTCAGATTGTTCTGCGCGATCTTGAACTGCTGCAGGAAACCGTTCTCGAAGATGTTCGCCTCATTGAGCGACAGCTGCCGCCATTCCTTGACGCCATGGTTGCCGTTATAGCGGACCTCGATCACGGTGTCCTTGGTGAGCTCGCGTTGATAGCCGATGTTCCAGCTCTGCACGTAGCCGAGTTTCAGGTTCGGATCGAAGCCGTTCAGGCTGCACGTAAAGCACGGCGCCAGCGGATACTGCGGGGCGGACGGTGTGCCGCGGACGGGAATCGTGGGATCGCTGAACTCGACGCTGCCGGGAGCGCCGAACGACGCCGGGTAACTGGTGGGCGAGTTGGAAGCGTCCTGCGATACACCCTGGTTCGCTCCGTAGATGCTGGTGTAGACGTTCATGCCTTCGCGGACGGTGGAGATGTTGTAGCCCGCGCGCAGAACGGCCGCGCCTTCGTGATGTCCGGTGAAGAAGCCGCCGAGACCTTCATGGCCGCCAAAGCTGTAGGCAACGCCCACGGCCGGCGCCCATACCGGAGGCATGGAGTAGATATTGGCTCCGGTGAGCGGAGTGTACACCGGGTTGACGCCGCTGAGATTGCCGGGCTGGAAGAGATTGCCGACACCGGAGATGCCCCACAGGGACTTATAGTCCACGTTGGAGTAGAGTCCGTCGAGGTTCTTGAAGGCGAACTCCTTTTCCATGCGGAGACCGAGGTTGACCGTGAGACGCGGAGCCACGCGCCACTGGTCTTGAACGAAAAGGCCGAGCTCGCGGATCCGATCGCGGTCGATGGACGGCAGATTGTTGGCGTACTGGTGGGTGCTCTCGCTGAGCGCCTGCGTAATGGTGGTGCTGGAAACGCGGCCGACGAGGTCGGCATACATGGAGGCGGCATAGCCCAGCTGGGTGCTGCTGGCGCCGGGCAGGTTGGCGGTGGTGAAGATGGAAGTGGATCCGGTGAAGATGGGGTCGCCCGACGCGATGCCGAACGCGATGCGTGGGATATCGCCTGTGCCGTAGATCGCCTGAAAGACGTTGATCTGGTCAAAGCTGCCGCCGAACTGCACCTGGTGCGAACCCTTCAGGAAGGTCACGGTATCGCCGACGTTCTTCACGGGCGCGTTGCGGCGCTGCGGAGAAGTCGTGGTGGCAACGGCTGTGAGCGAGTTCGGCCCCGGAGCCGCGAAGCTGGGCGAATACCCACGCCAAGGGCTGAAGAGACCGGGGTTGACGGCGTCAAAGAACAGAACAGTTCCGCCGTTAAGTCCGGCGCGGACTTCGTTCGTCACACGAGGCGTGAGCGCGGAACGCAACGCGATGGTGCCGTCGAAGCGGTTGCTGCGCTGGCCGGTGTTGACGTTACTGAAGAGCACGGTGCCGGCGCCGGGCAGGACGGGGACGATGTTGTTGAGGAAGTCGGGAATCGACGCGTATTTGTCGTAGTTGTAGACAAACGAGAGCTGATGCTTCGCGGTCACATTGTAGTCGAGGCGCATGGTGTAGAAGTTGCGCGAATCGGTGCCCGTCGGAGCGTAGTTCACGGTGCTGGTGTTGTAGTCGTTGTTGGTCGTGACGTTCGGCCGGAGGATGCCGCCCTGAGCCAGCGTGATTTCCTGCTGGTAGGTTTTGGCGAGGATGGGATCGAGAGTCGTGGGATACGCGCGAGCGCCGCCAGGCAGCGTTGCGTTGGCAGCCTGCGCGAGTTGCAGCAGGTTGACCTGATGCACGGCGCCGCCGGCGTCAGCATACGTAAAGATGCCGCTGGCAGCGGTGGGAGTGAAGACGTTGCGGCTGTAGGAATTGGTGCCGGGGTAGCGATAGATTTCGGCGTTGGCGAAGAAGAACAGCTTGTCCTTGATGATGCGCCCGCCGAGGTGGCCGCCTTCCTGATTGAGGTGGACGATATCGCGCGGAAGGCCGGCTTGATTGTTGTAGAAGTAGTTGGCGTCGAAGAAGGTGTTGCGCCCCTGCCAGAAGCCGCCGCCGTGGAACTGGTTGCTGCCGCTCTTGGTGACGAACTTGATCTGGGCTCCGCCCTGGCCGGTGCTATCGACGCCGGCGGCGGAGGTCTGAACGGTAACTTCTTCGAGAGCGTCGACGGACGGCATGATGTAGCTGAAGAAACCGTCGCTGGACTTCAGCATATTGTCCTGGGTGTTCTGACCGTCGATGGTGACGTTGATTGCGCCCTTGGGGAGTCCGTTGATGGTCGAGCTGCGGGGCGTGGTGGGCGTGGATGTGCCGGGAAGGTTGACGGCGAGTTCGACGGCGTTGCGCGTGGCGAACGGGAGGTCCGTGAGCTGCCTGCCGGTGAGCGTGCTGCTGACTTCGGCGGTGGTGGACTGGACGATCTCCGCGCCGGCGGAGACGACAACCGTTTCGGTCGCCTGACCGACTTCGAGTCTCACGGGCACGCTGGCGGGAACGCCCGCTTCCATGACGATATTGTCGATGGTGGCGCTTTTGAAACCGGTCTTGGAGACCGAAACGCGATAATTACCGCCGCCAATCGACGGGAAGGCGTATTGGCCTTGATCGTTGGTCGTGGTTTTGATAGTGGCGTTGGTGGCTGTGTTCGTTAGTTGAACATCGGCGGCAGGAACCGCGGCCCCGGTGGGATCGGTGACCGTTCCGTTCAGGGTAGCCGTACTGCCTTGGGAAAACGCGAGGGTAACGCACAGCAATAGCGCTGCGAGTAGCTTCAATTTCATGTTTTCTAACCCCTAACCTCTCTCGTTGGAAACTCCGTAAAGGATTGCGTTGATTTTACCCCCGCGAACGCGGTGATGCAAGTTGTGTAAGTTAAAGTTTCTAAAGGAGAAATCTGACGATTGTCGGAATTCGAACGTCCAGGTGGCGGCTAAACACCACTGGGTGGTAGGGAGCGCACACTTCATAAGTGTAAATATCTGAAGCAGTTAGGGGAATAGTGGACGAATGCCGCGGAAGGTCGGGGAGGGCACGTCGAGGGTGGGCGCGCTCGGCGCGCCTGGTACCGGCCTGGAGGCCGGTACCTACTAGAAACTATACAGCGGGGGCTGGTATGTAGGTTAGCCCTGGGGCTAGTTTTCGGATCCCGTCGAAGACGAAGAAGCGGGCGTTTTCGTCGATTCCAACTTTTCCGGTGGTGACTCCCCGGTCTTTGAGAGCTTTTACGATCAGGGCGTAGGGGCTTTCGTCTTCCTGCCAGACCCGGATGTCCGCGTTGGCCGGCTTGATGAGCTCTCGGGCTCGCATCTCTTCGAAGCCGGGGAGCACCCAGGCCGGGTCTCCTTTGGCCGGAATAATTGCGGCGAAGGTGCGCTCGCTCTTTCCCCAGCGGACTCCGGTGAGCGCGAGCATGATGGGTCCGGATTCGAGCACGACGGCCTGAACACCGGCCTCGCGAAGTTGATTCTGATATTCGGTGAGCGGCGTATCTTGCATTGGTTTTCTCAGGCGAAGGGACGGTCAATCGCGGGGCTTTGCGCGGTGAACATACGCGCTCCGTCCGGCGTGATGTACATACAATCTTCTAGCCGGACTCCGAATTCGCCATAAATGGCGATGGTCGGCTCATTGCTGAAACACATGCCCGGTTCCATGCGGGTTTTATTGCCTTTTACGAGATAAGTCCACTCGTGGCCGTCGAGGCCGATGCCGTGACCGGTGCGGTGCGGCAACCCCGGAACCTTGTAGCCGGGACCGAACCCGGCATCGGTGATCACTTTGCGCGCGGCGGCATCGACGGATTCGCACGTCGCGCCGGGTTTGGCGGCGGCGAGCGCCGCATCCTGCGCTTTGCGTTCCAGGTCCCACACGCGGCGCTGACGGTCGGTGGGTTTGCCGAAGATGACGGTGCGCGTGATGTCGCTTTGATAGCCTTCCACGGAGCAGCCGTCGTCGACCAGGACGAAGTCGCCATCGTGGAGAGTCTGCGGCTGCACACTGCCGTGCGGGAACGCGGTGTATTTGCCGTAGATCACCATGGCGCCGCCGCGGAAGCCGAGAGCCTGATAGGCGGCGTCAATGTACGCGCTGAGCTCGCGCTGATCCATGCCTTCGTGAAGGGTGGAGAAGGCTGCGCGATACGCGGCAACGGTGACATCATTGGCGCGCTGCAGCAGAGCGATTTCTGCTGGCGACTTGATGACGCGGCAGCCGATGGTGACCGGATCGGCGGAGACGAATTCGCGCGCCGGAGATTCGCGATGGAGCGCATCGTAGGTAGCGAAGCGGACGCGCTCTTCGATGCCGATGCGGCCGGCGGCTTTGCGATCGGCGAGAATCTGCGTGACGGCTTTGGTGGAATCGCCTCCGTGGCGCACGTCGCCCGCCGGTGTATCGGCCGTGTTTTCGGGAACGAACCAGGCGACCTCGCCCGCTGCCGGAATGACGAGCGTCGAGTTTGGGGTCCGCCGGCCGGTGTAATAGAACATTGTGGAGCCGGGCTCGACGACGATCGCACCGAGATGGTTTTCGTGCATCAGACGGCGCGCTTTTTCGATGCGGCTCTGCCGTTCTTCGGCGGTGATCGGCTTCACTCCGTCCGTCATCGGCCTCAAATTCTTTATGGCGGGCGGGAGTTTAGCGGGGTCGATTGGCGTCCGCCCGCCGCGTTGGGCTTGGGCAATCCCGGCAGCGGCGGTGGCTAAAAACGCACGGCGATTCACGGTTAGACTCCTAAATTCGTCGGGTGCTGCGTGTGCCACTCGGTGACCTTTTCATAGGCCAGCGCCACGCGCAGGGGCGAGCCTTCGTCGTAAACCTTGCCCAGGAATCCGATGGTCAGCGGAAGGTTGTTGACGAAGCCGCACTTGGCGACCACTTCCGGGTTGCCGGTAAGGTTCGTAGTGGTGAGGAAGCTGCCGGGCGGAATGACGACGACGTCCCAGTCTTTCATGAAGTTCTCGAACTTCTCAATGAGTTGCGCGCGCCCGTTGTGCCCGCAAGTATTCGACCGCGGGGATGATGCGCGAGGAACGGAAGGTGTTCGGCCAATCGTTGGCGCGCTGGCCCTTCAGGGTGCGCACTTCGCCGTTGCGTGTGATGTCGTCGAAGGCTTCGGCGCCTTCCGCTTCGAGGAGGAAGCGCATGCCGGTGAAGCCCTCGTCGTAATCGACGGGTGTCATTCTGGCTCCGGCGCGTTCGAGATCCTTGAGCGCCTGCGCGTACACTTTGCGGCGCTCTTCGGCGAGTTGCGGATTGCCGCGGCCGCCAAACCCACCGCCCTGCTGCGGTTCGAAGCCCTTCTGGTAGACGCCGATCTTCATGGTGTGAAGGGGACGGCGCGGTTCGAAGTGGAACGGGTCCGCGCCCACGCTGCGGTCCTTGCCATCAGGGCCGTGGGCGGTGTTGAGAACGATGGCGAGGTCTTCCACGCCGCGGCAGATGGGGCCGATCTTGTCCATAGTCCAACTGAGCGCCATGGCGCCGTGGCGGCTGATGCGGCCATAGGTGGGTCGCAGGCCGGCGGTGCCGCAGACGCCGCTGGGGGAGACGATGGAGCCGAGAGTTTCCGTACCGAGCGAAAAGCCCACGAGTCCAGCGGAAGTGGAGGACGCGGAGCCGGCGGAAGAGCCGCTGGAGCCGCCGGTGTAGTCGCCTTTGGATGCATCCCAGGTCCACGGGTTTTTCGTTTGCCCATTGAACCAGAGATCGCCTTGTGCGAGTGCGCCCATCGAGAGCTTCGCCATGAGCACTGCGCCGGCCTTGTTCAGGCGCTCGACAGCGGTGCAATCGGCGTCGGGAATGCGCTTCATGAAGGGTTCGGCGCCCCAGGTGGTGAGGATGCCTTTGGTGTCGAAGAGATCTTTGACGCCGTACGGAACGCCGTGGAGCGGTCCGCGATAGTGCCCCGCGCGAATTTCCTTGTCGGCGAGCGCGGCGCGCTCAAGCGCATGATCCTCAGTGAGGGTGATGAGGCAAAGGAGCTTGGGCGAATACTTCTTCATGCGCTCGATGTACATCTTGGTGAGCGCGGTGGAAGTGATGACGCGATGGCGGAGCAGCGGCGCGATGCGCGTCACCTGCCAGTAGGCGACTTCTTCGAGATCCTTGGGCGCGCGCACGGGCCTTTTCACCGGGATGGTGGTGGAGAAGCGCTGCGGTCCGCGAATCGGTTTGCGATCGGGCAGGCCCGGCTGGAAGATGACGGCGGGCTCTGTATCGTACGGAATATCGACCTTGCGCAGGGCTTCGTAATTGAACAGGGCGCGGTTCACGTTGGGGAGCATCATGTCGACTTCGGGGTCGGTGAAATCGAGGCCGAAGAGGACGAGCGCGCCCTTCAGCTGGTCTTTGGTGATGCGCATGGGCTGCTGCTGAAACCCACCCTGTCCTCGACCGCCGCCGGCTCCGCGACCTCCACCGGCGGGTGGTTGAGTGGCGGGCGGCTGGGTAGTGGCAGGCCGCTGCTGCGCGACGGCCGGGGCCGCTGACAAAACGGAGAGGAGTTGAAGCCAGGTTCGACGATCCATAGGAATTCCTACATCATACTCCGACGCAGGTGGGGGCGAATTCCTCTTGTTGCGGGCGCGCGTTGCGGATATGATAGACCCACTTCAAGGACGGGAGCTGCATGAAACGGGCATTCGTCACCGGCGCCAATGGATTTATCGGTTCTCACCTGGTCCGCCATCTGCTGGAGCGGGGATACGAAGTGGATTGCCTGGTGCGGGCCACCAGCGACCTGCGCAGCATCGAAGGGCTGCCGGTGCGCATCCACGTGGGGGATGTTCGCCAACCGGAGACGCTCACGGCGGCGCTGGAAGGGGCGGACTACGTTTTTCACCTCGCCGCCGAACTGCTGGCGTTGACGCGCGAGGCGTTCCTGCTGACCAACACGAAGGGCACGGTCCACATGCTGGATGCGGTGCTGCGCGCGAAAGGGCCGGGGTTTCAGCGCTTCCTGTATGTTTCGAGCCAGGCCGCGGCCGGTCCGGGCGCCGATACGACGCCGTTGAACGAGGCGGCGGAGCGGCGGCCGATGTCGTGGTACGGAACATCGAAGAGCGATTCCGAAGAGATCGTGATGCAGTATGCCGCGCGGCTGGCGGTGACGATCGTGCGGCCGTCTTCGGTGTATGGAGCGCGCGAACAGGATTTGAGCCAGACTTATCCGCTGGTGGATAGCCGCATTCATCCGAAGCTCGGAATTCTGCCGAAATACATCGTAGCGGTGTTCGTGGACGACCTGGTGCGCGGGTTCGTGGACGCGGCGGAGAGCGCGAACACGGTCGGGAAGACTTACTTTCTCAATCATAAGGAAGCGCTGAGCGCGAGCGACGTGATTCAGGGAATCGCGAACGGAATGGATAAGTCCGCGGGCGTGACGATCCCGATTCCGCTGTTGCTGATTCAACTTGCCGCGCCGGCGGCGGAGCTGATGCATCGGTTCACGAGGGGGCGCCCGGCGATGACGCGCGATAAGGCTCGCGAAGTGAGCCAGCGGTTTTGGGTGGCCGACCCGGGCGCGGCACAACGCGATTTCGGTTGGGTCGCGCAGAACAACATTTCGCAGGGAATGCGCGCAACCACGCAGTCCTGGCGGGCGGAGCGGGATGCGGGGAGAGCGATGGCGCTGGAGGACATCCTCTGGGCGAAGTACTTGATTGTGGCGTCGGCGATCGGTGGGCTGATCGAATCGCAATCCCATTTGGGCGGCTTCTACACGTTCAATCCGGCGTGGCTGGTGTGGGTGGTGATTTTCGGAGCGTTCGGGTTGGTGCTGGGCACGTTGGCGATGCTGCTGCGGAGGACGGGACCGCTGCCGCAGTTTCTGATTGGCACGGCGCTCGCCGGCGCGGCGGAGGTGCTCAACGCAGCGGTCTTCCATGCATGGACCTTCCGCGAGGGATGGCCGCTCGGCATCACCAATGCTTACGAACGGGCCATTCTGCTGGGCGGAGCGGGCGGCATCTTCGTGGTCCTGGTGAATCTCATTATGCAGGCGCTGTACGGGTTGCGCCTGAGCAAAGGGGATGCGAATGAGCCCTGAGAAGAGTCCGATTGCAAAGCGCGTGCAGGAGGATTTCGACCCCATCGAGCTGGCACAGCCCGATTTCATCTCGGTGCTGAAGCTGATCTGGCACACCACGCGCTCCGTGTTGCGGGAGAAGCCGGGGCAGATTCTGGCTTCGGCATTCCTGCTGCTCATGGTGTGGGGCTTTCACGGAAACTTCGAATTGCTGCGGGTGGTTGTGCCTGGCTACTGGGGTCCAGGAGTGGGAATCGGGTCGCGGCCGCAACTCATTCCGGGTCTGCCGTGGGATGACGAGCTGATTTCGTTCTGGGCCGGCGCGCTGATTGTAGTGGTCGTGCCGATGCTGCTGATCCGGCTGCTGTTTCATGAGCGGTGGCGCGATTATGGTCTCGGACTGCCGCCGGTGGGGCGCCGCAGCCTTGCGATCTGGGGCTTCCTGACGCTGACGGTGTTGAGCCTTCCGGCGTTCTACCTGGGCGCGCGGAACGCGGATATGCAGCGGCTGTATCCGTTCTATCGCCCGTTTACGGATTGGGCGCAGTTTGCCATTTACGAGCTGACGTACTTCCCGTTTTTTCTGGCCATCGAGTTCATCTTTCGCGGATACCTGTTGTTCGGACTGGAATCGATCGGGCCGGGGCATGTGCGCGCGGCGGCGGGCGGCGCACCTGCGCCGGTGTTTTTCGGAAAGTACGCGCTGCTGATTCAGATGCTGTCATACACCGCGTGGCACCTAGGAAAGCCTCTTCCCGAGCTGTGGGGAACGCTGGTTTGGGGAATCGCGGCGGGGAGCATCGCGTGGGCGGTGCGATCCATCTGGCCGGTGGTCTTATCGCACTGGCTGCTGAATGTATTCCTTGATGGACTGATCGTCCACAATCTGTCGCTGATTCGGAAATAGGGAGGAGCGGAATGGCAGGTCCTGCGCCTGACGGGCGGCATCGCAGTCCAACGAATCTGACGAAGCTCAATGGTCCGCCGGCCATGAGCCGGTCCGTGCTGGTGAACCACTTCAGCAAGAAAGTGGACCAACTGGCGGCGACCACTAATTTTCCGAAGCTGCAGGCGTTTGCGCCGCAGAATCTGATTCCGTGGCTAGGGAGTTACTTGAAGTACGCGCTGACGCCCCGCTACAACTTTCCGGATTACACCGGCAGTGGAAAAACAGGACTGTATCCGCTCGTTCCGCGGTCTGGTGGAGAGATCAGGATTTCGATCGCCGGCGATTGGGCCACGGGGACAGAGGAAGCCGAACGCGTCGCCGCGCAAATGCAGGGGGGCGACGCCGATCTCACGATTCATTTGGGCGACGTTTACTATGTAGGCGACGAACCGGAGATCGCCGAGAATTGTTTGGGAAAGTCGAACGGCACGTATAGCGGGGTGACGTGGCCGCATGGAGCAAACGGCAGCTTCGCGCTAAACGGCAACCACGAGATGTACGCCAACGGGAAGCCGTACTTCACCACGTTTCTCCAGTCGTTGGGAATGCCTGCGGGCGGCGCGGGACAGGTCGCGAGTTTCTTCTGCCTGGAAGCGGATGCGTGGCGGATCATCGCGGTCGATACTGGGTACAACTCGGTGGGGATTCCGATTCTCAGCTTGATCCCGGGCATCAACCAAATCCCGGTGGTGGGCGGTGATTGCCACCTGGAGGACAAGCTGATTGCGTGGCTGCGGAACACTGTGAAGCCGCGGGAGAATCCCAAAGCCACTCTGCTGCTGTCGCACCACCAATATTACTCGGCGTTTCCGGATAAGGCGTACACGCGGGCAGCGAAACAACTGACGGAATTCTTCGGTGACCAGGAGGTGCTGTGGATGTGGGGCCACGAGCATCGCCTGGCAATCTACGACAAGTTCAGCACGGCAGGCGGGATTACGGCGTACGGCCGGTGTGTGGGACATAGCGGAATGCCGGTGGAGCTTGGGACGCCGGACATCTCAAAAAAAGCGCCGCCGCTTCAGTTATACGATCCGCGGACGCATCCGTTGGAAGATGGAACGCTCGTGGGAGAGAACGGGTTCGTGAACCTGACGATCGCGGGCGCTGTCCTGACGCTGGATTATCGCGATCTGGATGGGACGCAGGTGTTGCTGGAATCGTTCACTGCGAATGGCGGCGGCGGCTTCACGCGAGCTTTGCTGAAGGATCCTGGGATATTGAAGGCGCCGGGGCTGTGAAGGAATCCGGCTGCTATTCTCGTCGCGCTCCATTCGCCTTTCGATACACCTTTTACCGCTTCCTTACGGTCTGTGAAAAAATCCGGCTGCTGTTCTCGTCGCACTCCATTCGCCTTTCGATGCACCGTTTACCGCTTCCTTACGGTCTGTGAAAAAATCCGGCTGCTATTCTCGTCGCACTCCATTCGCCTTTCGATGCACCTTTTACCGCTTCCTGACGGTCGCGGCTCCGCTCGCAGAATCAACTACATACGGAGCCGTGACCGTAAGGGAGCGGTAAACGGTGCCGGGGATCGGAGTGCGTTTGAATGCGGAGAAAAGCAATTCGATATTTTTCACAGCCCCTGAGGGCAAGAATAATCAGCCGCCGATGAACGCCGATAGCGCGTCTTCATAAGCGCTGCCGCGGCGATTAGCAATGGGCTTAGCGCGGACGATTCCGGAATCGGCAGTGGGCTGGCTTCAACGGTGACCAGTGCATCCGCGACTGGCGGGCTGCTCTCGCTGGAATCGAGGTCTGGCGAGGGCTGCTGTTCGGACTGAATCACAACAACCGCGGTCGCTTCGAGCGGAATTGTCGCGGAATCGAGCGGTATGGCGGCATCGGTGACCGCGCCGGGCGTTTCCGGCAGAGTGTAAAGAGTGTACGCCGTGTCGCCGGCTTGCCGCAGGCGAAGAGTTGCGGACGTCGCGGTTCCGAAGAACGCGGGAACGGCGAATTCAAACCAGTCAAACGCGCCTTCGGGGCGGCAGGTGAAACACTGGAATGCATTCACAAGCGCGGCGCTCGAATCGCTGGTCGCGAACATGCCCTCGCCACGCTGTGACACGGAATTACCCCTCGTGGGCAAGTCCAAAGCTGCACACCAGAGGTGGGTACTGAGTACAAGCGGCAGCGTAAAAGCAAGCCGTCGCATGGGTCCTCCCAAGTTACTGTTGCGATTATGCGCCGCCGCATTCTGGTTTTCCGTAACAAGCTGCACCGTCGTGGGCGGCCGTAGCGAAACCGTACAGTTGATATACTCGCTCCCATGACGAGGTTTTCGCTTCTCTTGTGTTTGTCCCTGGCCATGTTTGCCCAGGACCAACCGGCGGCCGGCGGACGCGGCGGCCGGGGCGGCCGTGGCGGGTCGGACGACCCGATCAATGAGCGCACGTTTGCAACGCTGCGAGTACGCAACATCGGGCCCGCATTTATCTCCGGACGCGTTTCGCAGTTCGCCGTGTTCCCGGACAATCCGGCGCACTACCTGGTGGCCGAAGCTTCCGGCGGCATCTGGCTGACTGTGAACGACGGCACCACCTGGACACCGGTCTTCGATAATTACGGTTCCTATTCGATCGGAACCATAACCATCGATCCGAAAAACCCCACCGTCGTCTGGGCGGGCACGGGCGAAAACAACAATCAGCGCAGCGTTTCTTACGGCGATGGCCTGTACAAAAGCGAGGACGCGGGCCGCACATGGAAAAACGTCGGGCTGAAGCTGACCGAGCACATCGCGCGCATCGTGATTGACCCACGGGATTCGAACGTGGTTTACGTCGCCGCGCCGGGACCGCTATGGAAGGGCGGCGGCGAGCGCGGCCTCTATAAAACTACCGACGGCGGGAAAACCTGGTCGCAGAGTCTGATCAAAGTAGGTGACTACACCGGCTGCTCAGACGTTCTGATTGACCCGAAAAATCCCGACATACTGCTCGCTGCGACGCATCAGCGCGAACGGCGGTACTTCGGCATGATCCACGGCGGTCCGGAGAGCGCTCTGTGGCGCAGCATGGACGCGGGCAAGACCTGGACGAAGGTGGGCGGCGGGTTTCCCTCCGGCGATCTGGGCCGCATCGGCTTGAACTACGCTCCGAGCGTCACGCATGAGGTGTACGCGCAGGTGGAAGGACCGCAGGGCCGCGGAGGCTTGTATCGCTCCATGGACTTCGGCGCGACTTGGGAGAAGCGCAACAGCTACGACGAACAGGGGCAGTACTACTCCAAGGTGCTGGTGGACCCGGGCAATCCGGATCGCGTGTACATCATGGGCTTGAACATCATGTACAGCGATGACGGCGGCCGCACGCTGGCCACACTGCCGACGCGCAGCAAGCATGTCGACAATCATGACATTTGGATCGACCCCAAAAACAATGACCATTACCTGGTAGGCTGCGACGGTGGTATTTACGAGAGCTTCGATCGCGCGAACACGTGGATTTTCAAGGCCAACCTGCCGACCGCCCAGATGTACGACGTTGCGGTGAGCGAAGACGCTCCCTTCTACTACGTCTACGGCGGCACACAAGACAATAACAGCTTCGGCTGCCCGGCGCGCACCAAGAGCTCGGCCGGTTTGATGAACAGCGACTGCTTCGTGACCATGGGCGGCGACGGTTTCTACAGCCGCGTCGATCCGAAGGACCCCAACACCGTCTACGCCAACATGCAGAACGGCGGCATGGTGCGGTTCGACAAGCGTACGGGCGAACGTGTGAGCATTCAGCCGCAGCCGGCGAAGGGCGATCCGGCGATGCGCTGGAACTGGGATGCACCCGTGATCATCAGCCCGCATTCGAACACGCGGCTCTACTTCGGAGCACAGAGGCTGTATCGCAGCGACGATCGCGGCGATAGCTGGAAGGCCATCAGTCCGGACTTGACGCGGAACCTGGATCGCAACAAACTGCCGCTGATGGGAAAAGTTTGGCCCATCGACGCCATTCAGAAGAACGTTTCGACCGCGCTTTACGACAACATCTCGTCGATTGCGGAATCGCCGAAGCAGGAAGGGCTAATCTACGTGGGCACCGATGACGGCCTCCTGCAGATCACCGAGGATGGCGGCAAGACGTGGCGGAAAGTGGAGAAGCCGGCGGGCGTGCCGGAAGACGCTTACGTGCAGCGCATCGTAGCCTCGCAGCACGATCCGGGCACCGTCTATGTGGCGTACGAGAATCACCAGAACGGCGATTTCCGGCCGTATTTGCTGAAGAGCTCGGATAAGGGCAAGACGTTCCTGAACATCGCGGGCAACCTGCCGGAGCGCGGCGGGGTGTACGCGATCGCGGAAGATTACAAAGATCCCAAGCTCATGTTCGCCGGGACGGAATTCGGCTTGTACTATACGAAGATCGGCGGCGAGAAGTGGATTCCGCTGAAGAACGGATTGCCGACAATCATGGTTCGCGACCTGACGATCCAGAAACAGATGGATGATCTGGTGATCGGAACGTTCGGGCGCAGCATTTACGTGCTGGACGATTATTCGCCGCTGCGCGAGGCGACGCCGGAACTGCTGAGCAAAGAGAGCACGATCTTCCCTGTAAAGACGGCTCTGAGCTATATTCCGAGCTCGATCTTCGGTGGGGGCGCGGGCGATCAGGGCTCCAATTTCTTCGCGGCTCCGAATCCGCCGGTGGGCGCGTCGATCACGTTCAACCTGAAGGAAGGGTATCGCACGAAGGCGCAGGAGCGGGCCCAGAAAGAACGCGCGGCCGTGGCTCGCGGCGAAGTTGCGCCGTATCCCACGCCCGAAGAGTTGCGCATGGAAGCCGAAGAAGAAGCGCCGGCGATTTTGCTGGCCATCTCGGATGCTTCCGGTAAGGTGATTCGTCGTTTGGAAGCTCCCGCCACGGCGGGAATTCATCGCGTCAACTGGGACCTTCGGGCGCAGGGCATGACTGCCGGTCGCGGCGGCTTTGCGGGCGGTGCGGGCGCAGGCGGAGGTGGAGGTCGTGGCGGCGCCGGTGGCGGGGGCGGACGCGGCGGCGCGGGCGGCGGGGAAGGCGGAACGGATGAACCACCGGCCTTCGCCGGACGCGGCGGCGGCGGTGGTGCGCTGGTGGTGCCGGGCCGCTACACGGTCACAATGGCGAAGCGCGTCAACGGTGTGACCACGGCGCTTCCGGGTTCGATTTCCTTCGACGTTGTGGCCGAAGGTCCTTCCAACAGGGAAGACCGCACAGCGCTGTCCAGCTTCCAGGAGAAGGTGGAGAAGCTGCAGGCCGCCCTGACCGCGACCGAGGCAGGCGCGGCGGACGCGCGTACGCGGTTGGATTCCATACGGCGCGCGATCGATGCGACGCCATCGCTTTCGCCGAAACTCCACGAGCAGTGCCTGGCGCTGGAGCACAATCTGGACGACATTAACCTCGCGTTGCGGGGAGACACCATCTGGCGATCCCACAATGAAGGAACGGCGGCGTCCATCCAGGAACATGTGCAGGCGGCAGGCGCGCCGCTCCGAGGCACAACGCAGCACCCGACCAAGACTGCGATGGAACAGTATCAGATCGGGTCGGAGGAACTCGCGAGTGTGCTTCCGAAACTGCGCAAGCTGCTGGATGTGGACATCAAAGCGCTGGAGAAACAGCTCGATGCGGCCGGCGCTCCTCCAACTCCGGGAAGGCTGCCGGATTGGAAGGGCGGGCGGTAGCTGGGTTCGCCTTTCGATGCACCTTTTACCACTCCGTTGAAAGTCACAATGGGAGTGCTGCGTCCGTAGCGGGTTTGATATTGACGGTGTAACCGAGAATTCGCAGTTCCCGGGCGATTTTCTGAGCACGGCGTTTGGCTGCTTGCGGAGTTGT
>Ga0134128_10000400_pt1 | contig 60720 bp, 53 predicted proteins | sample KB31754_FD_96462 | JGI IMG/M metagenome (GOLD analysis project Ga0134128, IMG submission 96462) | Terrestrial soil microbial communities with excess Nitrogen fertilizer from Kellogg Biological Station, Michigan, USA - KB3-175-4 | ecosystem: Environmental > Terrestrial > Soil > Unclassified ... | reverse complement strand
TCGCAAACCCGAACTGGCAGGCATGCAAACTGTCGTAATGGTTGCCAATCGTAGCAAAGATGGTTCCCTGGAAAATGCCAAGGAACTGCTGATTAACAAGAACGGCAAAACGGATATCCTGGCTCTCGACGGCCCCGTCCCCTGCCCCCCTTATTGTGGTCCTGGTTTTGGTACCGCTCTCGGCAAGTCTACCCTCATCGTGCGCGATGACAACAGTATGGAAGTGATTTAAGGACTGACGACTATTACTCCTTAATAAGGAAAAGGCCCTCCCCAACCGGAGGGCCTTTTCTATGAAAACAGCCGAATATCTGCTATCTTGCCACTCATGGGGTCATACCTGGAAAAATACATATTCTATTATTCGCCCATTTTTGCGGCCATCGCTTTTCTGGCAAGCCTGACGATTTTTTGGAGCCGGCCCAACCCCAGGTATCTCAAGACCTTTTCCTTGTTCCTCCTGGTCAACCTCATCACGGAGATCATCTCCGCTATCATGGACACCTATGCGATCAATAACCTGGTCTTTGTCAATCTGGTCACGGTATTCGATTTTGCATTCTATTGTTATTTTATACGCGAGATCATTCGAACCAGGCTGGTCAAAAGAATCCTGCTGTATTGCCTCATCATCTATCCGGCGATCTTCCTGGTCAATACCCTGCTGATCCAGGGTTCGGTGGCCTTTCATTCGATGACGTATGCACTCGGCTGTCTGCTGATCGTCCTGTCCTGCGTTTACTATTTCTGGGAATTGTTCCAGCAACCGGACTCCGTAAATCTCAGCCGCCAGCCGGCTTTCTGGATCGCCAGCGGTCTGCTGTTCTATTATGCCTGTACTTTTCCTTTTTATGGCACGACAAACCTCGTCAGGGCGTTACCGACGGTGATTTTGAAGAATTTGCTCCTCATATTTGAGCTATTGAGTACATTGCAATATTTATCGTTCACTATCGCCTTTTTATGCCGGCTGAGAAACAGGAAATCTATGTCATCATACTGATTGCCATTGCACTTGCCTTCCTACTAGTCGGCTTCATCGTCTCTATGCTCTTTCTTTACCAGCGCCGGCAGCACCGCCAGGAGCAACAGCTGGCCCGGATGAAAGATCAGTACCAGCAAGAGCTTCTCCGCTCCCAGTTAGAAATACAGGAAACCACCTTCAAGACCATCGCCCAGGAACTGCATGATAATATCGGTCAGGTCCTTTCGGTCGTCAAGCTTTCCTTGTCTATTCTTCCACTGGAGAAAGACCATCCGGCCTATGAAAGCGTGCAGACCAGCAGGCAAATGCTGAACAAAGTGATCTTCGACATGGGTAATCTCACGAAGAGTATGCATACGGATCGGATCACGCAGATCGGCTTTTTAGAGGCCATCCGGTTCGATCTGGACAGTCTTCAGCGCACGGGCTTGCTGCAGGTAAGCTTTGCCGTCGAAGGTGAGGAGTACAAACTTGAAGATCAGCGCTCTATATTCCTATATCGCATGTTCCAGGAGATGATGAACAATATTTTAAAACATTCCAGGGCCACTCACGTAAATATTGCGGTTAATTACTCAATTGATAATAAATTTGTTCTGAAAGTCGAGGACAATGGGGTCGGGTTTGACATCGAAAAAAAGCGAACTCAGGCGTCCTCTTCCAGCGGTATCGGCCTGAAAAGTATGACAAACCGTGCCTCCCTGATCGGCGCTCAAATCACTGTTCACAGCACTCCGGGCGAAGGAACATCCATCAAAGTGGAGTTGCCCCTGGATAAGTAGAATTTATAATTTGATATGGGAGCAGCAACAAAGAAAATAGAGGTAGGCATTGTAGATGATCACAGTCTATTACGGAAGGCTCTGGCAAAGCTCATCGGATCCTTTGAGAATTATAGTGTCCTGTTCGAAGGTGACAATGGAAAGGATCTAAAGAACAAGATCACCCAATATATTATTCCGGATATTGTTCTGCTGGATGTCAATATGCCGGATATGGACGGTTATGAGACCGTGCGCTGGCTGCATAAGAACTATCCCCAGATCAAGGTACTGGCGCTCTCCATGTTCAGCGATGAAAATACGATCATCCGCATGCTGAGGCTGGGCGCCAAAGGCTATATCCTGAAAAATATCGAACCGGAAGAGCTCAAGCTGGCGCTGGATTCGATCATGAAAAAGGATTTCTATCTCTCTGAATATATCTCGGGCAAGATCATCAGCGGTCTGCATAAAGACCTGGGCAACCCTGAGGATCCCATCGTTCTCGGTGACAAGGAAAAAGAGTTCCTGCGGATGGTTTGCTCCGAAATGTCCTATAAGGACATCGCCGATAAACTGTTCATTAGCCCCCGCACCGTGGATAATTACCGGAACACCCTGTTCGAAAAACTCAAGGTCCGCACAAGAGTGGGGCTCGTGATGTTCGCCATTAAGAATGGGCTGGTTGAGATATAGTCTTTTTGCGCATTCCCTTCGTCAGCCCCAGCAATAGCACCGGCAGGAATACCAGGTTGGTTATCGTGGCGATCACCAGGGTGAGCGAGGTCAGCCAGCCGAGTGCGAGTATCCCCCCAAAATCACTGAAACAAAAGATCACGAAACCCGCGGTAAGCACCAGCGAGGTGTAGAGGATACTGATCCCTGTGGTATTGATGGTGTCGACCACGGCGGTCTCCCCTGCTTGCGGTGCAACCTGTCTGTAGTTTACGAGGAAACGGATGGTGATATCGATGGCGATGCCCAGCGCGATGCTGAACACGATCACCGTCGATGGCCGCAGGCGGACGCCCGCCCAGCCCATGATGCCTGCGGTAATGATCAGCGGGATGATGTTGGGGGCCAGCGAGCAGATCAGGATGCGGATGCTTCGGAACAGGAAGAGCATACAGGCGGCGATCAGCACGAAGGCCCACATGATGCTATCCTTGAGACCTTTGATGATAAAGCTGCTGCCTTCCAGATAGGTCACGCTGGTGCCCGTGAATTCCACCCGCGTGTGGGCCGAGTCGAATAGTTCATCCGTTTTCTTTTTGAGATCGTCGAGCACTACGGGCAGCCGTTTGCTGCCGATATCAGCCATGTTCACGCTTACCCGGAACTCCTGCTGGTTGCTATCCACGAAACTGTGGAGCAGTTTTGACAACGTATTGTTCTTAGCTCCCGGCTGCGCCTTTGCGTCGAGACTTACATAGGAAGACATCAGGGCGATATCCGCCTGGTTGGGGATATCATAATTGCTGCTGTCCCCGCCATAATAGGATTGGCGTAGAAACTTGAGGAATTCCGGTAAACTCAGCGGCCTTGCCATCTCAGGCTGTGCGGCGATGTATTTGCTCAGCACATCGATACTGTCAAGCAATTTGGTGGGCGCCGCCCGCCATCCTTTTTTTCTCTTCGTATCGATCACGATCTCCAGCGGCATGACGCCTTTGAAATTCTTTTCGAAGAATTTGAGATCGGTAAAGAGCCGGTCTTTTTGCGGAAGATCGTCTACGATAAATCCTTCGGACCGTAACCGGAACATCCCGGCTACCGACAATATCAGGATCAGGGCGGTGAGGGCATAGATGATCTTTTGATGATGCACGGTCCAGATCTCGAGCCGTTTCAGGATGGTCGAGAGCAGCTTGTTTTGAAGATACCGCATGTGTTTGGGTTGCGGGGCGGGCAGATAGCTGAGGACCACAGGGATCAGGAAAAACGAGATAAAGAACAGCAGCATGATATTGATCCCCGCGACCACGCCGAACTCGTTGAGGATGGCGCTGCGCGTAAGTGCAAATACCCCGAAGCCAATGGCTGCGGTGAGATTGCAGAACAGGGTCACGATGCCCATGCGACCGATCATGACTACGAGGGCTTCGTGTCTGTCCCCCGTGTCGCGGTAGGCCGTATGGTATTTGTTCATGAAATAGATACAATTGGGTATCCCGATGACCACCACCAGGGTAGGAGTAAGCGCGTTTAGCAGGGTGATCTTATAACCCAGGAGGTCCATGGTCCCGAAGCTGAAGACCACGCCGATGATCACCACAGCCAGGGACAGCAGCATGGTGCTGACGCTTCGGAAGAATAAAAGCAGGATTAGCGCAAGGATACATATCGATCCCAGGAGGAACCATTTGGTCTCGCTCGCCACCTTGGCCGCCATCCGGCTGCGGATCAGTGGCAGCCCGCTATAGTGCATATCGAGCCCATGACGCGCACCGAAGGCGTCCACCAGACCGGTGATGGCATTGACCGTGACAATACGCTGGGCCGAGTTCATTACGTTTTTATTGACGTGCAGGACCGTATTCCAGGCATGGGTATGCGAATTGTACAAAAGACCCTGATAAAAGGGCAATCCCAGGAGAACGGCTTTTCCGCTGTCGATTTGCGCCTGCGATGCAAGGTGCGCCGGGAAGATCGGTACCGCCACCGGCTTTTGTGTCGCCGTATCCTTTATCAGGTTGATGGCGTTCGCGATGCCGAGGACGTCGTCGACGCCGGGTATCTTTTTTAGCTCCTCCGTGAGCTTGATATAGTCGTCGAAGACATCTTGTTGAAATAGTTTATCCGTTTGTACGCCGATCACCAGCATATTGCCGTCTTCGCCAAACTTTTTGCGGAATTCCTGGTAGGCCTTGTATTTAGGATTATCGGTGGGAATTGCGCTGTTGAAGTCATAGCTCAGCTTTACGCGGGAAGCATGATAGGCCATAAAGCCGGTAACGGATAACAAAACGATCAACCAGAACAATCTGTACTTCAGGACTATACGCGCGATGGATTCCCACATGCTAGAAAATTATTTTACAAATAAACGGCAATTTGAGGAGATTTGGTCCGGGCGGCGCCGGAGGCCCGCCGGCCGAAGGCCAATTTTTAGACTACATGGAATTGCACAAAACCAAGGGAATAGTTCTACGCGCCGTCAAATACGGCGAGACGAGCCTCGTCGTCACCATCTACACCGAGCTTTTCGGGATACAATCCTATCTCGTTAATGGTGTTCGAAGCTCTTCCAAAAAAGGCCCCGGCAAAGCGGGTCTTTTCCAGCCGGCAGCCATCCTCGACCTCATCGTCTATCATAACGAGCTGAAGAACCTGCAACGCATCCGCGAATTTAAATGGGCAGTGTTGTACCAGCATATCTTTTTCGATGTGATCAGGAATTCCGTGGCCTTGCTCATGGTCGAGCTGCTGCAAAAATGTCTTCGGCAGCCCGAACCCAACCCGGAGCTGTTCTATTTCATCGAAGATGCCTTTCTTCATCTCGACGCGGGGCAGAGCCGGGTGCTGGCCAATTTCCCGCTTTTTTTCATCCTGCATCTCGCCGTCTTCTTCGGATTTCGTATCCATGACGATTACAGCGCAAAGAACAGTTTTCTCGATCTCAAAGAAGGGCAGTTCGTCGCCGAGCATCCCGAACATCCCTATTTTCTCGAAGGCAACTACAGCTACCTGACCGCGCAGCTTCTGCGGGTGCAACAGCCGCAAGAGCTCACCGAACTTCCCCTCAACCAGGAGACCCGGCGTATCCTGCTCCAGGCCTATCTTTCCTTTTATGCACTGCACGTTTCGGATTTCGGGGAGATGAGGACGCTGGCGGTTCTGCAGACTGTTTTGGGCTGATCCGGCTATCAGAGCAACCGTCTTGCCCTGCTGTCTTTCATCAATCGTTCTCCATCTAAATGGGACACGGAAACCACCCCCGGCCGCATTCCCTTGGCAAACCTCCCGACCGTGGTTTCGATCCCCAGGGCCTTCGCCCCACCGGCAGTTGCCCAATTCAATAAAGTTGCCGTCTCCAGCTGCGGAAAATGTTGCTGCAGGGTCTTCATTTCCGCCAGCAGATCCAGCTGATGGTTGGATGCCAGGCTGTCGGTCCCCAGCACCAGGGGGATGCCGCTCCGCTGTAGCAGATCCAGGTCAGGCAGCCGCCCTGAAATATACAGGTTCGCATTGGGGCACAAACAGAAGTACAAAGAAGGCAATTTCGGAGACCCCATATCAGCCAGGTCTTCCGCCGTGGTCGCCACGTTATGCACGAGGATCAGCCGCTGATCCTGATGAAAAAAAGGAAGGATGCTCTCCAGGCTGCGTTTCCCCGTTCCTTTAAAAAAGGAAACATCGAGTCCCAGCGCCTCATAAAGCCGAAGGAAATCCCCTTTGCCGGTAAGATAGAATTCGTTCTCGGCTTCCGTTTCCTGGTTATGAATGGTGAGCAGCTGAGCTGCCCCATGGTGCGCTCCATATTCTGTCCCATGGTCCGCGATCAGCTTGAAGAGGGCGGGGGAGACGGAATAGGGCGCATGCGGAACAATGGAATTCCTCCCGGGGAAAACGGTCTCGAACGCATCGAAAACGACCTTGCTCGCGGCCATCCGGGCGGGTGCCCCAGCTTCCACAAAACCCATGGTCTCGATGAAATTATGATAGTGCATCCGGCCCGCGGCCTTCACCGGGAGCGTGTCGGCAGAGTTGCAGATATCGCCGCAGGCCACGATTCCACCCGCCAGCATCTCTTCCTCGGCCGCGGCCGCCGCCCGGCCGACCATTTCAGCGTGGACGTCCGGTGCCATTCCCGTCCCTCCCGCCGGACCGCTCGCGCCCCCCTCCGCCGGGCCGCCCGCGCCCCTCTCTCTTGGGCGCGTGCCCGGCTTCCGCTCGGCCGGCTTCCGCCGGCGCATCACCGAGGCAAGGAAATCCACCAGCCCGGTGCCTTCGGGCAGCACACCCCGCATATGCGACAGCTCCAGGTGGCAATGACAATTGATAAAACCGGGGGCCAGCCAGCCGGGATAATAGACGACATCGGACCCTGCTACCGCAGCCGGAACGATATCCTGCACAATACCTTCAGGCGTGGTAATCAATACGCTGTCGGGTTCCGCGGTTTCTTCGCCCGTAAATAAATAATCGGCTTTGAATTTTCGGTAAGTCATTCCCAATGGTTTAATTTTGCGCCTCTAAGATATGCTAGACAAATTAGAAGCAATAAATGCCCGATTCGAAGACCTGGGAGTTGCCTTGAGCAACCCGGAAGTCGTGAGCGACAACCGGAAGTTCAGCGCCATGAGCAAAGAATACCGCAGCATCGAGAAGATCGTCAACGCCTATAAGGAATACAAGGATCTGCTGGATACCATCGATTTCAATAAAGAGGCGCTCAATGGGGATGATGCCGAGCTCCGGGACCTGGCCAAGGTGGAAGCTCCCGGGCTGGATGAGCGGAAGGTGCAAATGGAAGCGCATATCCGCCAGCTCCTGATACCCAAAGACCCGCAGGACGAGAAGAATGCGATCCTCGAGATCAGGGCCGGGACGGGTGGCGATGAGGCTAGCCTGTTTGCGGGTGATCTGCTTCGGATGTACATCAAATACTGTGAAAAGCGCGGCTGGAAAACGGCCATACTCAGTGAAAGCGAGGGTACGGTTGGCGGTTATAAAGAGGTGCAGGTGGAGGTCGTCGGCGAGGACGTCTATGGTACACTCAAATTCGAAAGCGGGGTGCATCGCGTACAGCGGGTACCCGACACCGAACAGAGCGGACGCGTCCATACAAGTGCGGCTACTGTGGCCGTGATGCCCGAGGCGGAGGAGGTGGATTTCGAGCTTAAAGAAAGTGACGTAAAGATGGAAACGGCCCGGAGCGGCGGCGCTGGCGGCCAGAACGTCAACAAGGTAGAAACCAAGGTATTTCTGACCCATATCCCCACCGGCGTCGTCGTCGTCTGCCAAACGGAACGGAGCCAGCTTGGCAACCGCGAAAAGGCCATGCAGATGCTACGGACGAAACTCTATGAGGATCAGGTCCGGAAGCAGGAGGAGGAGATCGCGCGGCATCGGAAAAGTCTGGTGAGCACGGGTGACCGCAGCGCCAAGATCAGGACCTATAACTTCCCACAGGGCCGGGTAACGGATCATCGTATCGGCCTCACCGTATACAACCTCGACGAAGTCCTGAACGGCAATGTCCAGGAATTCATCGACGGGCTGCAGTTCGCGGAGAATGCCGAAAAGATGGCCGGCCAGAACTAAAGTCCGGCTAAAGGATGGCGCGACATTAAAATGGAATTAAAGCGTTAAACTTTCCCTTCCCCCGCGACCGGGCCTTCGCCCGCAACCTCCGGCCGAGCTTCGCTCGCCTCTCGGTTGTGTCTGTCCTTCGGACGAGCCGCCTCCGGCGACTCATGATAAAAGTTCTTAAAAAAAACGGGCTAAAACTTGCTATAAAACAAGAAATTGTATATCTTAAAAGGAGTAATGCTAAATAAATGTTATTACTCCCAAAGAGGGAAATCAAAATCCGATTTCCATCGTAAGTTTGAGGTGTAAAACAGAAGCGAAAGAACAAGATAATATTGGCACCTGTTTTGCGTTATTAAGTGTATAAAGCAGTCTTTTCTATTTGACTCACGTACGCTTTTGAATTTGAATCACTAAGTCTTTTCTATTTGACTCACATAAAGCAGTCAATTTTCTCATAAGCAGTTAGTTTTGGTTACGACCCCTGTTTCTACAGGGGTTTATTTTTTGCGGTAGGTCTTCCACTGCGTTATTTGCGCGTTATAACGTCACCGACTAACCGAAGATTACAAATGCCATATGCTATTCCTGCGCCGGCCATGTCCGCGATAACATCCGCAAGATCATAGTCCCGGCCGGGGATCCAGTATTTCTGAACCAGCTCCATTCCGTAACCGAAGAAATTGGCGATGACAAAAAAGATGAAGAATGCCCGCAGCAGGGTGTGATTATCTGTAGTTCGCCTGGTCATATAGAGCCCCCACAAGAGTACGAATCCGCCAAAAAGACCCACGTGGACGAGCTTGTCGAAATTGGGAATGCGAAAGCCCGCTTCATTGGGAAGCATCTTGCCCGGGAGAGCTAAAAGGACGATGATGACCAGGGTCCAGATTACAGGGAAAAAGAGCGAAGAGAAATATCTTTTGAGAAATGGGATCATATTTGAAAAAGCAGGTCTATGTCGACTTTGGCCCCGAAATGTAGACATTTTTCCACTAATATGACGCGGGGGCCTCACTGACTTTGCAAGGTCTTACCCATGGATTGCATCTTTTGTAGTGTAGGGGAAGGGCTGCCGCCTTTTTGTTCGATGGTAATGGCAAAGGCCTGTGCCTTTTGGGTGTTCTTCATTTTCAGGATGACCTTGTCATCGGTAGCGTCGAAAACGCCCAGGTCCTTGGGTTTGTTGTCAATTAGAGCCCACAGCTGGTACTGCTGGTTATTGGGCAGTTTCGGCATGTTCTTGACCACCAGGTATACGTTCGAGGAGGCCGAATCCCAGTAGATGTTGGCTGATGATTTTGGCGCAACCTGGGTGCCGACCATATTGACGACGGTGACATTGGGATTGCTGACGAGGTCCTTTTGTTCGTCCACGATCCTTTGCAGGATATTCCTCGTCGTATCCAGGGAAACCATCAGCCGGCTGTTAGTATCCGTGAGATCTTTGTTCTGCTGCCTGGTTTGATAATAGAGATAGGCCATGGCGATGAGCAGGACCACAGCTGCGCCGGCAATGATCTTTGGCAGCATTGGGGACGGTGGTTCTTTATCCTTTTCCATAGTGATAATGTTGGAGCTCTTACCGATGGCTTCCAAAACTTTCACCTTGACCTCCGGCGGCGGCGGGACGGCATTTTCCCATGCGTACCCTTCCAGCCTTTCTTCGAATTTCCTGCGTGCCGTGACTAACTCGGGATACAGCGTACAAAGTCTTTCAAATTCAGCCCTTTCCGGCTCGCTGGCCAGCCCCATCACATAACTCTCGATGATGCCGCTTTCTATGTATTCTTGCACGTTCACTTTAGATATCCTCTTAATTGAAGAAGCGCATTTCGGATGCGCGTCTTTACGGTGCCCAGGGGGATCGACATCATTTCCGCAATCTCTTCATGGGTAAATCCCTTGAAATAAGCCAGCTCCACCAGGACGCGGTGCTCCGGTCTCAACGTTTCCAGGACCTTTTTCAGCCCGATATTATCGACATTCTGGATGATCGTCTGATTGGTTACTTCTCTATATACGTTATCCGGCAACTCCTGGTTTTTTTGGGAGTTTTGGTAACTTTTCGATCGGAGCATGTCGATACTGGCGTTGCGGGCGATATTCAGCATCCAGGTAAACAGACGGCCCTTGGTTTGATCATAGGTCTCTATTTTCCGCCAGATATTGATGAATACCTCTTGTAAAACGTCGTTCGCGAGCTCGGAATTATCTGTAATGATCTGTTTTATAATACTATATAGCGCACCAGCATAGTTGTCGTAGAGGAAACCGAATGCCTGGTTGTTCCTTTCTTTAAGGGCCTGGACCAGTTCCTGCTCCGTATATGTAATGGGACCTGCCATCGGGTCGATTAGTGCATAAATTGATTCGTCAATTAATGCACAATGTTACCATAGGCGGCGGCATCCATCAATTTGTCCAGGTCGGCGGGATCTTTGACCGTCATCCGGATCATCCAGCCTTTGCCGTAGGGGTCCGAATTCACGAGGTCGGGGGCGGATGCCAGTTCCGGGTTGACCTCCAGGATGGTGCCGGCAACGGGGAGATAGAGGTCCGACACGGTCTTTACCGCCTCTACCGATCCGAAAACGGTCTCCGCGGCCAATGCTTTGCCAACAGTTTCTACTTCGACATAAACGATATCGCCCAGTTCCTTCTGTGCGAATTCGGTGATACCGATCACTGCTTCGTTGTTCTTTTCCAGCCGGATCCATTCATGGTCTTTCGTGTAACGCAGATTATCAGGGAAGTTCATGGTAACTTTTTTTGTGCGACAAATATACAATAAAGACGCGGTACGCGTCTTGTCCACGGGCGCAAGCCCGCGAACAAGGGCCGCGCCGGTGGCGCGGGCCGAAGTTCAACAGACATTGGCGGTTTGGAGGAATGCGCTATCTTTCGGGTAAGCGCATTCCTCCACATTTAATTGGTTCGGCGGATTAGCTTCATTCTCAGAATCCTAACATCTACGAGTGGCCTATCCAGCGGCCGTCCCGTGGTGGGCACGGCGGCGATGGAATCCACCACGTCCATGCCATGGACGACTTCGCCAAATACGGAGTAAAGCTGGTCCAGACGAGGGACTCCGCCGATGTCCTTGTATACCGCGCGTTGATCCGGCGGGATTTCCCTTCCAGTGCGCTTCTCGGTCGAATCCAGTTCGGCGTCAGTGAGCTTCTTTCCCTGCATGATGGTAAACTGGCTCGCGCTGCTGGCCCTGGTGGGATTGACATCATCATTGCTCCTCGCTGATCCTATTGCGCCGCGTTTATTGAAAAGATAGGGCCTGAATTCCGCGGGGATGGTATAGCTGGGTCCGCCCGTGCCGCCCTGGCTCATAGGCTTGCCGGGATGGCCATATTTGCTGCCGGGGTCGCCGGTCTGGATCATGAAATGTTGGATAACCCGGTGAAAGGTCAGGCTGTCGTAATAACCCGTCTTGACTAACCGGAGAAAGTTGTCACGATGCAGCGGCGTGGAATCGGAGAGCCGGATCACGATGGTTCCATAGTTGGTGATAATGGCTACGTCCTTTTTCAGATCATTCTTCCGCAAACCGTTGGACAGTTTGGGATTGCAGGAGATCAGCAACAGCAGCACGCTCCCGGCAAGCAATTTTCTTATCATAAATTGTCAAAATACAGCAGGATATGGTCTTTGAGGAAGTTCTCCTGTTCAGTGACGTTCATCTCCGGCAGCGCCTTCAGCTGTTTAAAATGCGGCCACCCCTGCTCGTCTACCCCTTCCAGTTCGTAGTAGCCACTCTGACCAAAAAGAGAGCACACTGCTATGTGCATGAGATCTTGCTTTTCTTCCTTCGTAAATTTCTTCCGGATGTCGCCAAATTCCTGTATGCCGATAAGGAAAAGGATCGTTTCCATATCGGGTTTTTTACCAAACCGTTCCACCAGTGTTGCTTCCAGGTTCCACCACCGGGCTTGCAGATCATCTTGTCCGTGTTGCATAGTGTAAAGGTATTACCTTTGCCCAAAAACCCGACAAATGTTACAAGTGGCATTTATTCGTCAGAATGTGGATTTCGTAAAAGAGCGGCTGGCCGTCAGGAATTTCAAGGAAACCGGCCTCGTGGACGAGATCGTCCGGCTGGATGATCAACGCAGAAAGCTGCAGCTGGAGGCCGATACGACACAATCTAAGGTAAATGCATTTTCCAAGGAGATCGGGATGTTGATGTCGAAGGGACAGAAGCAGGAGGCAGAGACAAAGAAACAGGAAGTAGCCGTCCTCAAGGAAGCCCTGTCGCCCATCGTCCTGCAATTGGCGGACGTGGAAAAGGATCTGGATGCAAAGGTGATCTTATTGCCCAACCTTCCCGCTGCTGCTGTGCAACGCGGTGTATCGGCCGAAGACAATGTCACGGTGCGTGAAGGCGGCATCAAGCCAACGCTGGCCAAAGGAGCATTGCCGCACTGGGACCTCGCAAAGAGATACAATCTCATCGATTTCGAGCTGGGGAATAAGATCACTGGCAGCGGATTCCCTGTGTATATCAACAAAGGCGCAAAGCTGCAGCGCGCACTCATTCAGTATTTCCTGGACTACAACACCGCTGCGGGATACACCGAATATCAACCGCCGATCATGGTCAACGAGGCGTCGGCGCGGGGTACCGGTCAGCTTCCCGATAAAGAAGGGCAGATGTATTATGTGGGTGAAGACAATCTTTACCTGATCCCCACCGCCGAGGTTCCCGTGACGAATATCTTCCGGGATGAAATGCTCAAAGAAAACCAATTGCCGGTGCGGATGACGGCCTATACGCCTTGTTTTCGCCGTGAAGCGGGCAGCTATGGGAAGGATGTGCGCGGGCTCAACCGGTTGCATCAGTTCGACAAGGTCGAGATCGTCCAGATCGTAGATCCGGTGAAGAGCTACGAAGTACTGGAGGAGATGGTAGTGCATGTCGAAAAATTGCTGCAATCCCTGGAGCTGCCTTATCGCATCCTTCGCTTATGCGGCGGGGATATGGGTTTTACTTCGGCGATGACCTACGATTTCGAGGTGTATAGCGCTGCACAGGAGAAATGGCTGGAGGTCAGCTCGGTAAGTAATTTTGAGTCCTTTCAGACGAACCGCATGAAGATCCGGTTCAAGGATGCCTCCGGCAAGTCGATCCTGGCGCATTCGCTCAACGGCAGCTCGCTGGCGCTGCCGCGGATCGTGGCATGTCTGCTCGAAGATCACCAGACGGAGACGCACATCGGATTGCCCAGGGCGTTACACTCCTATTTCGGCGCGGATAGAATATAAGTGTTTCATCAGTTAAGATGAGGTTAATTAAGCGAGCTTTAATCAGAAGCTTAAACTTGCATTAAAGTGAACTAACGGTATTGCAGGTTTCTTTCGTTCTTGCAATCTTTATCGCAACAATTAACCTCAAATCTTTTTTATGAAGCAAGCCTACGCACTACTCCTATGTGTTTTCGTGTATTCCATTGCCAATGCCCAGGTAAAGAGGGGCGATATTGTTCTCGGCGGAAATCTCAACTATTATGATCAGGTTTCCGACGGCTCCCAGGCGACGAATCCGCCTACAAACTTTCCCACTACGAAACAAAGTTCGCTTGGCATCAACCCTTCGCTGGGCAAGGCTATCGAGGACAACCTGGTGTTGGGGATAGATCTCGCATATACGCACTATACGTCGAGTGAGAATCCTGCCTCGACATCGTCGATCACACAAACCGGGAATAGCTTTATAACCGGAGCTTTCCTGCGTCGCTATAAACCCATCGGGGCAGGCTTCTCTCTTTTCGGCCAGGCGGAGCTGAGAGGTAATTACTCGCACAGCTCCGACGAAAGTCCTTCCACGACACAATTTGCCGAAACCAGCGATCATTCCAATGGATTCGGGTTTGCGTTACAGGTATATCCCGGGATTGCCTATGCCCTCAATCGCAGATGGCAGCTCGAAACCAGCTTACCGAATTTCCTTTCGATAAATTACACACACAACAGTCTGACACAGGAATACAACGGCCAGCCGGCACAGACGTCCGGCGGTCACAGTTTTAGTATCAGCAGTTCTCTGACCGGTAATGACGAATTTACCGTTGGGGTAAGATATTTTATCGGTGGCTAGGCTGTGCTTTTAACGATATCGGGAGGATTGAGGGTAGGCAAGGCATTTACAAACGCCGTTTGGCTCGTTTACCAGCCTTGTTTGGCGATTCCGGCTTTTATGGCAGCGAGCGCCTTTTCTTCGCCCAGAAGTGTCGTCAGCTTGTTGCCTTTTCCGTCGTGACCCTGGGCCATATAAGCGCCCTTGGCGGTTTTGGTAATGACGGCATCCTGGATGGGCACATTCTTCTCTTTCGTCTTAACATTGTAGGCCGTGAGTGTTACATCTGACATAATTCACTGATTTACACCTGCTTTGGGCAGGTCTGGTTAGTAAGAAATTGTGTAATATTACGAAATTTTAGACATCCAGCTTTGCATATTTCGCATGAGACTCGATGAAGTCGCGTCTTGGCGCGACTTCGTCACCCATGAGCATGCTGAAGATACGATCGGCTTCGGCGGCGCTTTCGATGGTCACCTGCTTTAAGGTCCGGGTGTCCGGATTCATTGTCGTGTCCCAAAGCTGGTCGGAGTTCATTTCACCCAGACCCTTATAACGTTGCACGGTAACGCTTTCTTCTTTGCCCCCACCCAGTTTTTCTACCCATCCTTTCCGCTGTTCCTCGTTCCACGCATAGGATTGTTCCTTGCCCTTTTTCACAAGGTAAAGCGGTGGCTGGGCGATATAGACGTATCCCTGTGCGACCATCTCTTTCATGTATCGATAGATGAAGGTCAGGATCAGGGTGGCGATGTGGCTGCCGTCCACGTCGGCATCGGTCATGATGATGAGTTTGTGATACCGCAGTTTTACCAGGTTCAGGGCCTTGGGATCTTCCGGCGTGCCGACGGTAACGCCTAGAGCCGTATACATGTTGCGGATCTCCTCGTTCTCATAGATCTTGTGCTCCATTGCCTTTTCAACGTTAAGGATCTTACCGCGCAGCGGGAGGATCGCCTGAAAGCTCCGGTCCCGGCCTTGTTTAGCCGTACCACCTGCCGAGTCTCCTTCGACGAGGAAGAGCTCGCAACGATTTGGGTCGCGATCGGAGCAATCGGCCAGTTTACCAGGCAAGCCACCACCACTAAGCACACTCTTACGCTGTACCAGTTCGCGAGCCTTCTTGGCCGCGGCGCGGGCCTGGGCAGCGAGGATCACTTTGCTGATGATGTTCTTTGCTTCGCGCGGATTCTCTTCCAGGTAATCGTTTAGTGCTTTTGAGACCGTCGAATCGACAACGCCGCTGACCTCGCTGTTCCCCAGTTTGGTCTTGGTCTGGCCTTCGAACTGCGGTTCGGGGACCTTTACGGAAATGATGGCACTCAATCCCTCTCGGAAGTCGTCGCCTTCGATCTCGACCTTGGCTCTCTCGAAGAGACTCTCCCGGTCGCCATAGGCTTTGAAGACCCTTGTCAGCGCGCGGCGGAAACCGGCGACATGAGTGCCTCCTTCGATGGTATTGATGTTATTGACGTAGGAATAGATATGTTCGCTATAGCTGTCGTTGTAGGTCAACGCAACTTCTACGGCGACGTTAGAGGCCTCGTCCTTACCGTCCACATAGATGACTTTGGGGATCAGCGGCAGCCGGCTTGCGTTCTTGTCCAGCATCTCGACGAATTCGACGATACCGCCTTCGCTGTGGAAGGTCTTGCTATAGGGTGTCCCGTTCTCTTCTTTTTCGCGCATATCCTTGAGCGTAATCCTGATGCCTCGGTTGAGGAAGGCCAGCTCGCGCAGCCGGCCCTCGAGGATATCCTTGTCATAGACTGTGGAAGAGAAGATGGTTCCGTCAGGCCAGAAACGGGTTGTCGTTCCAGTGCGGTCACTTATGCCGATCTCGCGAACAGCATATTGAGGTGCGCCGATCTTATATTCCTGTTCGAAGATCTTGCCTTCCCGAAAGACCGTCACATGCAGATCGGCAGAAAGCGCGTTGACGCAGCTCACGCCCACGCCATGTAGACCACCGGAAACTTTATAAGTATTCTTATCGAATTTGCCACCAGCATGAAGCACGGTCATAACCAGCTCCAGCGCGCTTTTCTTCTCCTTCGTATTGATCCCGGTAGGGATGCCACGGCCATCGTCTTCGACCTGGATACTGTTATCTTCAAAAATGGTTACGTCGATATTCTTGCAATAGCCGGCGAGCGCTTCGTCGATCGAGTTATCTACCACTTCGTAAACCAGGTGATGCAGCCCCTTGACCCCAATGTCTCCGATATACATCGCAGGACGCTTCCGAACAGCTTCCAAACCTTCCAAAACCTGTATACTATCGGCCCCGTAACCGTTCGTTTCTGCGGCGAGAACTTCCTGTGTTGATTCACTCATTTTTTAGACTGGAATAGTGTCGTTAACAATAAATTAATAAGGCCTGCAAATGTACTAAAAATAAGGCGTTTCCGGCGTATTTCTATCCCCATTCAACCCCCATTTTATGCTTTTTTTTATTGGTTTTTCCCCGGGCCTTGAGCCGCATTTTGCGGCTCGTCCGAAGGACAGACATTAGCGGTCGAGTCATTGTTTTGTCAAAATCGCCTGTATTTTGAACCAACCAGTCTCCTTGTTCGTATTTATTCCCGTTTGTGACTTAATTTCGCACAATGATGTTTCAGGTTCCGGAGATTTTGGCGACGGCATACAAGCAACCGATGATGCAAAGCGAGCTGACGCTTTTGCAGGAGAGAGAGCAGCAGATCCCCGGATCGGTGCAATATGCCATTAAACGCTATTCCAAAAATCCCCAGTGGAGCCTGGATGATATGGGGGAGATCGTTTACCATTACCGGAAGGACGATCCGACGCAGAACTATCTGGAACTCAGATTCTGTATCGCCGGAAATACATATTGTAGACGGCAAAATGTCCGGCTCCAGGAAGGAGCCGGTGGCATCGAATGTAATTCCTGTAAGCTGAACGCCAGTTCCGGCTGCTCCGAAAGGATCGATACCGTGGATGTCCTGAATTTCCGTTTTCTACCGGTACATCTCTCGCAATTTGCCCGTCCCCGCCGGGCCGACACCACCGTAAGCGACAATCTGCTCGAGTTCAAGCATACCAGCTCTTTCGCCAAGGCCCTTACCTTATGCGGCAGGACCCGACTGGTTTTGGAGACCCTGATCAACCACAACTTTACGGGCGCTCACGAGAATATCTTCGTCAATGCCCAAAGCCAGATGCTTTTGTTATACAGCCTGGAGTGCATGGTCGGCGAAAAAGAAGTAGAAGGCTTTCAGTGTAAATTCCTGGCGAACGAGGCGGACCGCGAAAAGATCGTTCAGGCCCGCGAGATCCTTTTGCAGCATATCGGCGAACCGCTCACCATCAAGGAACTCAGCCGTAAGGTTGCCATCAATGAATGCTATCTCAAAAAGGGTTTCAAAGAGATGTTCGGAACGACGATCTTCGACTTCTACCAGGGACAGCGGATGGAACACGCCCGCTACCTCCTGTATGAAAAGGGACTCAGCGTCACCGAGGTTTCCCTTATGTTAGGTTATTCGTCCATTTCACATTTCTCCACCGCATTCAAGAAGCACACGGGGCTCAAACCCTGTGAACTACTTCTCCACTAGCCTCCAACTCTTCGAGACTTTCCTCCGCAGCCTTGATCGTCGCATCGAGATCGGCAATTGTGAGCGCATTATTCAGAAACCAGCTTTCAAAGGCGCTGGGCGGCAGGTAGATCCCGCGCCGTAGCATCGAGTGAAAGAAAAGCTTGAACAACCCATTGCTGGCGCCCGAAGCCGAGCTGAAATCTCGCACGGGATGATCGCTGAAATGCACCGAGATCATCGATCCCAAAGAGTTGATCACGTACGGCTGTCCCCAGGCCTTGAATACGCGGTCGAGTCCGTCCCGCAGATAACTTGTCTTGTCCTCCAGCTCCTTATAGACCGATGGATTATCCTGTAAGAATTTGAGTGTAGTATAGCCCGCGATCATCGCGATGGGGTTGCCGCTCAGGGTGCCCGCCTGGTAGACATTGCCGAGGGGAGCGATATGCTGCATGATGGCCTTTTTTCCGCCAAAAGCGCCCACCGGCATTCCACCGCCGATGACCTTTCCATAGGTGACAAGGTCGGCGTTGACACCCAGCCGTTGCTGCGCGCCGCCGGGAGCGAGCCGGAAGCCCGTCATCACCTCATCGAGGATGAATACGATGCCTTCGCGGTCACAGAGCGCCCGCAATCCCTCCAGGAAACCCGGTTCGGGGAGGATACAGCCCATATTGCCCGCCACGGGCTCGACGATGATAGCAGCGATAGCGCCGGGATAGGCCGTCACCAGCTGCTGAACGCCGGGAAGATCATTATAGGCCGCGGTAAGCGTGTCCTGCGACACGCCGGGCGTTACTCCGGGTACGGTCTGGATATTGAAGGTTGCCACGCCGCTGCCGGCTTTCACCAGGAATGGATCGGCATGACCGTGATAATGTCCTTCGAACTTGATGATCTTATTCCGCCCTGTAAAGCCCCGGGCCAGCCGGATGGCGCTCATACAGGCTTCGGTGCCGCTGCTGACCATGCGGACCATATCGACCCCGGGAGTCATGGCACGGATCAGCTCCGCCATTTCGATCTCGAGCTCCGTGGGCGCACCATAAGAGGTCGACCAGACCGCATATTCCTGTATGGCCTTTACCACGGGCTCCCAGGCGTGTCCCAGGATCATCGGCCCCCAGGACGCGATATAATCGATATAACGGTTCCCATCGACGTCGTAGAGATAGGCGCCTTTGGCCTTTTTGATAAAGATCGGTGTCCCGCCTACGCTGCGGAAGGCACGCACGGGGGAGTTCACCCCACCGGGGATGCTTGACTGTGCACGTTCAAAGAGCTCCTGGCTTTTGCTGGTGTTCATGGCGAAGGGGAAAAATTTATTTGTTCAATAGTTTCACTGCATCTTTTGCAAAATAAGTGGCGATGAGATCTGCACCCGCACGTTTGATGGAGGTCAGGGTCTCGAGGATCGCCTTTTCTTCGTTGATCCAGCCCATCTTCGCGGCAGCCTTGATCAGCGCATATTCACCGCTGATATTATACGCGCTCACGGGCACATGTACCGCGTTCTTTACCTCCCGGATGATATCGAGATAGGGGAGGGCAGGTTTCACCATCACGATGTCCGCGCCTTCTTCCACGTCCATCACCGCCTCTTTCACGGCTTCGAGGCGATTGGCCGGGTCCATTTGGTAGGTCTTTTTATCGCCGAAACCAGGGGCCGAATCCAGTGCGTCGCGAAACGGACCGTAAAAACAGGAAGCATATTTGGCGCTATAGGCCATGATGCCGGTGCGGGTGTAATTGTTCTCTTCGAGCGCCTTCCGGATTGCGCCGATGCGACCATCCATCATATCGCTGGGTGCGACCCAATCGGCCCCCGCAGCGGCATGGCTCAAACTCATCCTGATCAAGGCTTCGACGGTGGGATCATTGACGATCTCGCCGTTCTCCACGATACCGTCATGGCCATAGGACGAGTAGGGGTCGAGGGCTACATCCGTCATCACCAACATCTCCGGAACGGCATCCTTGATGGCCCGGATACTCCGTTGCATGAGGCCATCCGGGTTCCACGCCTCTTTGCCCGTATTGTCTTTGAATTCGTCTTTGCTTTTCACGAAAAGCAGGATGCATTTGATGCCCAGGCTCCAGAGCTCACGGACCTCGCGGACCGTGCCGTCGAGGCTGCGGCGAAAATAGCCGGGCATGGAAGCGATCTCCGTTTCCACGCCTTGTCCTTCGTCGATAAAAAGTGGGACGATAAAATCATTGGGTGTAAGTATCGTTTCGGCCACCATCGCCCGGATAGCGGGTGTCTGGCGTAAGATGCGATTTCGTCTTTGCAGGTACATATAAAAAGTTTTATTCGATCCAGTTTCTCGGACGCTTGCAGGCATCCAGCAATTCCGCTTCCGGACTTCCGTCAGCGGGTTGATAGTTATAGCCCCAGCGTGCCCTCGGCGGCAGGCTCATCAGGATGGATTCGGTGCGGCCATTGGTTTTTAGGCCAAATAGCGTACCCCGGTCGTGTATCAGGTTGAATTCCACATAACGGCCCCGGCGGATCTCCTGCCATTCCTGCTCTTTTTCGCCATAGGGCGTGTTCATGCGGCGTTCTACGACGGGCACATAGGCCGGAAGGAAGGCGTTTCCGTTCGCCTGCTGAAAGGCAAAAAGCTTTTCGGCATCGGCGTTGTCAGCAGGTCGCAGATGGTCGTAAAATACGCCGCCGATACCGCGCATCTCACCCCCGCGATGTTTGTTCACGAAATATTCGTCGCACCATTTTTTGAACCGCGGGTAATAGTCGGCGCCAAAAGGATCCATGGCCGTTTTAAGGCTTTGATGAAAATGCCGCGCGTCCTCTTCAAAAAGATAGTAGGGTGTCAGATCCGAGCCGCCGCCAAACCAGCGGTCACATACGTTTCCCGCTTCATCGTAGAGCTCGAAATACCGCCAGTTGGCATGCGTCGTGGGAACATAAGGATTCAGCGGATGGATCACGAGGGAAAGCCCGCAGGCAAACCATTTGTCGCCTTCGATCTTCAGCTGTGCCCGCATGGTGTCGGTGACCCTTCCCCATACGACGCTGGTGTTGACACCTCCCTTTTCGAAGACGCGGCCATTCGAGATGACTCTTGTTCTGCCGCCACCGCCCTGTTCACGCTCCCATTCATCCGTGATAAAAGCGGCCTTGCCATCCAGGTCCCCGAGCGCCGTGCAGATACGTTCCTGCAGGTCGAGGATGAACCCGATCCACTGGCCACGAAAGGCGTGGGTCTCCGTTTTATAGAGCGGCTCAGGCTGGCTCATACTGATAGTTTTTTACCGTTTCCACAAAGGCCCTGGCATGATCGACCGGCACATTGGGCAGGATGCCGTGGCCCAGATTGGCGATATGCGGATAACCGCTGAAGGCATCGAGCATGGACTTTACTTCTTTACGGATCACGGGTATGGGCGACAACAGCTTCGCCGGATCGAAATTCCCCTGAAGAGCGACCTTAGGACCCGCCAACTGACGTGCCATCTGTGGCCGGATACACCAGTCGATGCCAAGCCCATGGGCGCCGGTAGCGGCCATGCTGTCCAGCGAATGCCAGGCGCCTTTGGCAAAGATGATGGTAAGCGCCTTGTTCTTCATCGCTGCCACGATCTGCCGGATATAGCGCATACTGAGGTTCTCGAAATCTTCGGGACCCAGTAGTCCGCCCCAGCTATCGAAGATCTGGACCACATCGGCGCCTGCCGCAGCCTGACCCTGCAGATAGGCGATAGTGGTATCTGTGATCTGCTGTAAAAGGCGGTGCGCTGTTTCTGGTTGTGTGTAGCAAAAAGCTTTTGCCTCGTCGAATGTTTTGGAGCCCTTGCCCTGAACCATATAACATAACAATGTCCAGGGAGCCCCTGCAAAGCCGATGAGCGGCACCCGTCCTTCCAGGCGTTGTTTGGTGAGCTTTAACGCATCGAATACGTACCCCAGGCTCTCGTGTACATCCGGTACGACAAGTTTATCCAGATCGGAGAATTGTTTGATGGGATCAGGCAACAGGGGGCCTTTGTTTTCTATCATTTGTACTTCCATGCCCATCGCCTGCGGCACCACGAGGATGTCGGAGAAGATGATCGCCGCGTCCACGCCTACCTGTTCCACCGGTTGGATGGTGATCTCCGAAGCAAGGTCAGGGTTCTGACAGCGTTCGAAAAAAGAATATTTTTCTTTGAGCTTGAGATAATCGGGCAGATACCTGCCGGCCTGCCGCATCATCCATACCGGCGTCCGTTCCGTTCTTTCGCCCCGTAGGGTCCGTAACAAAAGATCATTTTTTACCTGAGTCATGAGTGGCTATAATTTGTCGAATAAGTATCTGTTCATCCGGCTGTTCACTTATCACTACCGGGTTTGGGCATTTGGCGCGGATCGCTGCGGCCGTTGTCCTGCCGATCGCAAAGAGCCTGATCTGCGGTCCTGGCGTGTTCGTGGAAAAAAAACTTTCCACGGCACTCGGACTAAAAAAGATCACGGCGTCATAGGGCTTGTCGATCCGGTGCGGGGTCAGGATGGTTCGATAAACTACGATCTCGTGTACCTTCCAACCAGCCGTTTTGAGCTTTTCCGGTAATTCTTCCCTGCGTTTGTCGCCGCAAAAGAACCAGCATGTGTCTGATGTCTCGTGGCCGATGATCGTTTCCGCCAACTCCTTTGCGGAATCGGCCGCGCCCGCGATCGCGTTCTCCCCAAACCGCTCCGCCGCTGCCCGGCGGGTGGCCCCGTTGAGACAAAAAATCTTCCAGTTTGCCGCGGCTTCTTTGGCCATCGCGGCATTCGTATCCGCGAAGACCGCCGTCACCGCATTTGTGCTCGTGAAGATGGCCGTCAATGGCCCGCGGGCGAGGTCTGCAAGCCGGTTGGTCAGTGTCTCATCCTCGCGTTTTTCCGTAGCGATAAAGGGCACGACATCGATGACGATCCCTCTGCTCGCAGCCTCTGCAATAAGGGCTGCCGATAGAGCCCGGGTGGACAGTACATATGCAGTTGAAGCCGAAGACATCTTTAAACCTTGGAATGTTTACGGATGCTGTCAGCAATAGCCTGTCCGCCATTCCCGAGAACCTCTTCCGCGGCTGATCTGCCCAGGCCATCGGCCCTTTCGAGCGGCAGGATCTTTTCTATCTCCACTTTTTGCCGGCCGTCGAGCGAAAGCAGCTGACCGCGGAAATAGAGATCGCCGTCTTCGACCTCGGCCAGTGCGCTTATCGGCGTGGAACAGCCGCCGAGCAAGGTTCGCAGAAAATCCCGTTCGATCTTTGTACAAAGGGCCGTATCGGGATCGTTCAAAGGTTTGCAGGATTCCAGCGTCCGGATATCTTCATTGCGGGCTACGACCATGATGGCGCCTTGTGCAGGGGCCGGTAGCATCCAGTCCAACACAATACTTTTTTCCGGCCGTAAGTGAATGCGTTCCACACCGGCTTGCGCGAATATGGCCGCATCCCATGGTTCCTCTGCTAACTTCCGAAGCCTTGTATTGACATTACCGCGAAGGTTTTGCATCTCATGCTTTGGATATTTGTTCAACCATTGCGCGATACGCCGGATGCTGCTTGTGGCGACCCGGGCAATGGAATCGCGATGTGCGAGGAATTCCGTATCGTTCTTGTAGACCAGCAGATCGTTTACCGGACCGCGTTTCAACACGGCGGCCTGCCCGAGGCCTTCGGGTAACTGTGTAGGCACATCCTTCATCGAATGCACCGCTATATCGATCTTGTAGTTCAGTAAGGCAATATCCAGGCTGCGGGTAAAAACGCCTTGCACGCCCATGTCGTACAGGGGCGTTTTGAGGTCGATGTCACCTTCACTTTTAATAGGCACCAGCACGGCGGCAATGCCTTCCCGCTCCAGCAGCTCTTTTACCTGTGTGGCCTGCCAGATGGCTAAATTGCTTTCACGCGTCCCTATCCTTATTGGTGATGTGTCCATTTTTGCCCCCTTAATTGGCCACATTGGCGTCTGTACCGATATATTCGTTTATCGCCTGTATATAGTGGCAGCCACCCTGGTTCCGCTCTCGCATCCGGCTGGCCATGCCGTTGATGACGCGCTGGATCTGTTCATCCGCTTCGTCCTTAGGAGGAAGGGCTTCACCGGTGAGCCGGACGAGCAGCCCGCTGGCGTGCAATTCTTTCAATTTGATCTTTACCGCCTTCAGCACGGGGACGTGTTTGCGCATCGCATGCCACTCCATCAGCTCGGCGATATGTTCAGCGATGATGGCCTTGGCCTTGGGTACTTCCGCCTCCCGTTTTTGCAGCGTTTCATCCTTGATCTTCGACAGTTCATCGACGTTGATCAGGGTGACGCCGGGAAGTGCGGCTACGGATTCTTCCACATTGCACGGGATCGAAAGGTCGATCACCAGTTTGGCTCCGGACCCTTCCAGATGTTTGCGCAGCAGGGTGGGGTGTTCGGAATTGGTAGCGACGAGGATGATGTCCGCTTCGCCGGCATATTCCGCAAGCCGCTCCAGCGGAGCATGACCTACGCCGGTCTCGGCGGCGAGTTCTGCAGCCCTTTGTTCCGTGCGGTTCATGAGGGTGATATTCCGGGTGTCCAGATAATCCACCATATTCCTGCAGGTATTGCGACCGATCTTCCCGATGCCGATGAGCAGCATCTTTTTACCCGCGAGATCGGTGTATCGCTCGCGGATATAGTGGATGGCGGCAAAGGATACCGATACGGTTCCACCGCTGAGCTCGGTTTGGTTTTTGACTGCCTTCGAACTCTGGAGTACGCTGTTGACCAGCCGTTCCAGGAAAGGACCGACAAAATCGTGTTCGCGGGCAAATTTCACGGCCTGCTTGATCTGACCCACGATCTCGTAGTCACCCAGGATCTGCGAATCGATACCGGCCGCTACCAGGAACAGGTGTTCGATCGCTTCGGCGCCTCTTTTTATATAGGCCATGTCCAGGAAGTCTCCGCGGTTCCCGGTGGTCGCCGAGCAAAGCAGGTCGGCAAGCTGGCGGGCATTGTCGGCGAATCCGTAGATCTCCGTACGGTTGCAGGTGGAGAGAATGAATAGTTCGGTGAGATGATGAGCGGGAGCGAGAGAAAGCAACTTTTCGTATTGTTCGTTGCTGATGGCGAATTGACCGCGGATAGCCGCATCCGTTTTTTTATAATTGATTCCTACGATGTAAAAGGCCGAGATATCAGAGGTCGAATTGCCCATCTTTGGTTCCGCGTTTTCAGTTATAAACGCAAAAGTACTTTCAGCGGTTCCGATTATGTATTTTTCAATGTCATTAGACTGTCATTTTAGATGACAATCTGCTACGGACACATTTTTTAGCGTCCAGGAGTCCCCTAAGGCGCTAATTTTGCAACTCGACATGATGAATCAACCTGGCAAACGCGCCATACTCCTGATGAACCTGGGTTCGCCCGGTTCCACCTCCACCCCGGATGTTCGCACCTATTTAATGGAATTTTTGATGGACAAGCGGGTCATCGACTACCCGTGGCTGTTCCGGCAGATCCTTGTGGGTGGGCTCATCGTGCCATTCCGGGCCGCGAAATCGGCCGAAGCCTATTCGACCATCTGGACTAAAGAAGGATCGCCGCTGATTGTCCTGACACAGGAGCAGCAGGCGGCTTTACAGCAACTCGTGGAGGAGCCGGTGGAGATCGCGATGCGGTATGGGCATCCGTCGATGGAAGAAGCTTACGAGCGTTTGTTAAAACGGATGCCGCAACTGGAAGAAGTGTTGGCCATCCCACTTTATCCCCATTATGCCATGGCATCGTATGAAACAGCGGTCGAACATGCGCAGGAGATCCACAAACGGAAAAAGTACAAATTTGCCCTGAAATTCATCAAGCCCTTCTATAACGAATCGCGTTATCTGCATGCCCTGAGCGAGCTGATCCGGCCCTATCTGCAAACGGACTACGATCATATTCTTTTTAGTTATCATGGCGTGCCTGCACGACATATAAAAAAGACCGATCCCACAGGCAATCACTGTCTGTGTTCCGGAGATTGTTGTGATGTGGCCTCGCAGGCACATGCCACCTGTTACCGGCATCAATGTTTTACGACGACAAAAGAGATGGTGCGTTTACTCGGCATCCCGCAGGGAAAATATAGCAATTCGTTTCAGTCGAGATTGGGTAAAGGCTGGCTGGAGCCATTCACCGATGTACGGTTGGAGGAGATGCCCGGGGAAGGGATAAAAAAACTACTCATTCTTTGTCCGGCCTTCGTAAGCGATTGTCTCGAGACATTGGAGGAGATTGCCATCCGTGGGAAGGAGTCGTTTATCGGCGCGGGTGGCGAGGCCTATACGATGATCCCCTGCCTGAATGTTGATCCGCTGTGGATACAGGCGATGGCCGGATGGGTCAAAGATTATGCTGCGGGTGACACCACCATGATCCTGGATTAAAATCAGTGTATGTATACTTACATCAAGGCGCTGCACATTATTTTTATCGTTACCTGGTTCAGCGGACTTTTTTATATAGTCCGGCTATTCGTTTATCACACGGAGGCGGGCGAACGGCCGGAGCCGGAGAAAAGCATTTTACAACTGCAATTCAGGCTGATGATCCGGCGGCTTTGGCTGGGGATCACCTGGCCTTCCGCGATCCTGACGTTGATCTTCGGTCCCTGGATGATGATCCTGCTGGGCGGCGTGCCCACCTGGCTGGCGATCAAGCTGTGTTTTGTCGTAGGCCTCTATGGATATCATTTCTCGTTACAGGCGATATACAATCAGCAGATGAAGGGCATCTTCCGTTTTTCTTCCCAGCAGTTGCGTATCTGGAACGAGGTGGCGACTATTTTCCTGGTGGCTATCGTGATGCTGGCGACGGTAAAACAAAATATGAGCTGGGCGTGGGGATTGCTCGGGCTGGTTTGTTTTGTGGTGTTGCTGATGAGTGCGATAAGAATCTATAAGATCGTTCGGGCCCGGAAATGATCCGTGGCGGCAAACAATAAACCCTCCCGGTTTTTAAACACCGGGAGGGCCTAGACCGGCCCCGGTCAGTTTCGGCCGAAGGCCAATCTCGTAACGCGGGGATAAAAAAAGGAGGTCTTTCCGGAAAGAGAATTTTTGCTTGGTAATTCAGGAATTGAGATCTTGGCCTGGTCTGCTTGTACAACGGGTTTTTTGCAAGGTAAAATCAGAGATTAAAAACGGGTTGGCTACGGATCTCCATTGAATAAGGTAAGTATCGTATACGGAATAAGAAGAGTGGAGGGGGGGTGGCTGTTTGATCTCAGACTCGGCTGTTTGACCTCAGCTTCGGCTGTTTGACATTAGCGACGGCGAGTTATTTTTAAAAGGAAGGGGAGTAGGAATACCCCCCTTTTTAACCCCTAAACCCTAAACCGTAGAAAAACTTATAATGAGTTTGTATGTATCGCTTTTCTGCTGATAAACTAACCACAAATTGTGCCAAAACCAGATTGTGTGAATAACTGAACCGAACTTAAATCGATTTAGCACCCTTTTTGCAATCCTTTAACAGTTGCCGGCGCCTGTTAAATCCGCCTCAACTCTTGTGCCATGGCCCGTTCCACGCATCTATCACATCTATTTATTTCGTAAATTCGCGTCCCTTAAGGATTCTAATAGATTATGGCCAATAAATATAAAGAGTTTCAACAGTTGAATTTGCCTGCCATAAGCCAGGAAGTGCTGGCAAAATGGGAGGCGGAAGGGGCCTTTGAGAAGAGCATAACGATAAGGGATGGCGCCACCCCTTTTGTTTTTTATGAGGGCCCGCCCAGTGCCAATGGCCTGCCCGGCATCCATCACGTCATCAGCAGGACCTTAAAGGACCTGGTATGCCGCTATAAAACCATGAAGGGTTTCCAGGTCAAGCGCAAGGGCGGCTGGGACACCCATGGTCTGCCCGTGGAACTAGGAGTTGAGAAGATGCTGGGTATCACCAAGGAAGATATAGGAAAAAAGATCTCTATCGCCGAGTATAACGAAACCTGTCGCAAGGAGGTATTGAAATACAAGGACAAATGGGATGAGCTCACCCGCCGCATGGGCTATTGGGTCGACCTCAAGCATCCCTATATCACCTTCGAAAACAATTATATAGAAACCCTTTGGTGGATCCTGGCGCAGCTTTATAAACAGGGTTTGCTGTATGAAAGTATCAGTATTCAGCCTTATTCGCCCGCGGCGGGCACCGGTCTCAGCTCGCATGAGCTGAATCAGCCCGGGTGTTATAAAGATGTAAAGGATACGTCGGTCGTGGCTATGTTCAAGGCAATCCGCGATAAAAAAAGCGAATTCCTGTTCACTCTCGCGGGGAATGACGCCAAAACTGCCCAGCAGCCCGAGGTCTTCTTCGTGGCCTGGACGACGACCCCCTGGACCCTTCCTTCCAACCTGGGTCTTACGGTAGGTCCCAAAATAGACTATGTATTAATAAGGACCTTCAACCCCTATACCCATGTTCCCCAGGACGTGGTGCTGGCCAAGGCCCTGATAAACAAATATTTCAAGCCCGAAGGCGAGAATAGCGATCTGGAAAACTTCACGCCCGAAGCCAAGATCCTGCCCTGGAAGATCCTCGGCGAGTTCAAGGGCGCCGAACTCGAAGGCCTGCGATACGAGCAGCTGCTGCCCTACGAGGCCAATACCGCCCGGGAAGCCGGCGGCGACCCCTTCCGGGTGCTGCTTGGCGATTTCGTCACCACGGAGGACGGCACCGGTATCGTGCATACCGCGCCTGCCTTTGGCGCCGATGACTATAAGGTAGGAAAGAAATATGGTATAGGTATACTCACCATGGTGGACCGACAGGGGAAATTCATCGAAGGCCTCGGTGAGTTCAGCAACCGCTATGTCAAGAATTACAAAGATGATCCTAACTACGTGGATGTCAATGTAGATATCAGCGTAAAGCTAAAAAAAGAGAACCGCGCCTTCAAGGTGGAAAAATACGAACATAACTACCCACACTGCTGGCGTACCGATAAGCCCGTGCTTTATTATCCGCTCGATGCCTGGTTCATCCGCACCACGGCTCTTAAGGATCGCATGGTCGAGCTGAATAAGACGATCAACTGGAAGCCCAAATCCACCGGCGAAGGCCGTTTCGGCAACTGGCTGGAGAATATGGTTGACTGGAACCTCAGCCGGAGCCGGTATTGGGGTACACCGCTCCCAGTGTGGCGCACCGAATTGCCGGAAAATCCCAGCGACAAGGACTATGCCAACCGCAAGGAGGTCTGTATCGGATCGGTTGCAGAACTGCAGGCCGCGATCCGTAAATCGATAGCCGCCGGGTTTATGAAGCCGGATACCAAAGATGTTGACGCTTACGTTAATAAACTTACCGCCGATCTGCATAAACCCTATGTGGATGAGATGGTGCTGGTGAGCGAAGACGGCCGCCCAATGAAACGCGTCGCCGATCTCATCGACGTGTGGTTCGACAGCGGCGCCATGCCTTATGCGCAATGGCATTTCCCCTTTGAGAACAAAGAGGTTTTTGCCCGGAACTATCCGGCGGATTTCATCGCCGAAGGCGTCGACCAGACCCGCGGCTGGTTCTATACCCTGCATGCGCTCGGGGCTCTGCTCAAGGAGTCGATCCAGGAAGAACTCAAAAAGGCTGGCCTGGCTGGTCCCGATATCGAAAAACATTACCCTGGTCTGGCCTATAAGACAGTAGTATCCAACGGTCTGGTTCTCGACAAGAACGGTAACAAGATGAGCAAGCGGCTGGGGAATGTCGTAGACCCCTTTAAGACCATCGGCGATTTTGGCGCCGATGCCACCCGTTGGTACCTGATCACCAATGCCTCCCCCTGGGAAAGCATGAAGTTCGATCTGGATGGGATCAAAGAGGTACAACGCAAATTCTTTGGGACACTTTACAATACCTATCAGTTCTTTGCGCTGTACGCCAATGTAGATGGATTCTCCTTTAAAGAAGCCTATATCGCCCCGATAGATCGACCCGAGATCGACCGCTGGATCCTTTCCTCGCTTAACAGCCTGATCGCCAAAGTCAACGATGCTTTCGATGACTACGAGCCCACGCTGGCGGGCCGGTTGATCGAAGACTTTATGGACGAGCATCTGAGCAACTGGTATGTTCGGCTTTGCCGCCGCCGGTTCTGGAAAGGCGAATATGAACACGATAAGATCTGTGCGTACCAGACGCTTTATGAATGTCTCGAAACGTTGAGCAGATTAATGGCTCCGATCTCTCCATTCTTCGCAGACTGGCTTTTCTGTAATCTCGAGGACGTCACCGGGCGCATAAAGGCCGCCTCGGTACATCATGCTGACTTCCCCGAGGCCGACGAGAGCTTTATCGATCTGCCGCTGGAAGAACGGATGCAATTGGCGCAGGATGCCTCGAGCCTGGTCCTTTCCCTTCGTAAAAAGGTGAGTATCAAGGTTCGCCAACCTTTGCAAAAGGTGCTGATCCCGGTGTTGAACCCTGCCATGAAGGACCAGCTCGTGAAGGTCGGAGACCTCATCCGGGCCGAAGTCAATGTAAAGGAGATCGAGTATCTCAGTGGTGATAACACCTTCATAAAAAAGAAGATCAAACCGAATTTCGTGGCACTGGGCAAGAAGCTCGGCCCCAAAATGAAGTCAGTAAGCACTGCCCTGAGCAATTTTTCGCAGGAGGATATCGCAAAGTTGGAAAAAGAAGGAAATATTACTTTGATTCTTAATCAAGAACCCATAATATTGTCTATCCAGGAAGTTGATATCACTAGTGAAGATATTCCGGGCTGGGTTGTAGCCAATAAAAATGCGCTCACCGTAGCTTTGGATGTCACAGTAACCCCCGAACTGGCACAGGAAGGCAACGCAAGAGAATTCGTGAACCGGATTCAAAAGATACGCAAGGACAATGGCTATGATCTTACGGATAGGATCCTGGTTAAAGTAGCAGACGTACCCTCACTTACTGATTCCTTGACCCAATTTAATGAGTATATTTGCGCGGAAATTTTGGCAGATTCTATTGAATTAGTTAAGGAACCGGCGAATGGCACTGAAATTGAAGTTAATGATATTCCTTTAAAAGTGTTTGTTACTAAAAAAGCCTAACTGTATGGCAACCAAAAAGAAAGCGGCCAAGCCCGCTAAAAAGACCGCGAGCGTCAAGAAAATAGCGCCGGCAAAAAAAACGGCTTCGAAAGCTGCCCACTCGTCAGGTGGTGTGAAGGCTAAGAAGGCTCCGGTTGCTAAGAGTATTGCCAAACCGGTAGCAAAAAAGGTTGCCCCCGCAGCTGCCGCAAAGAAATCCACTCCTGTACCTGCAAAGAAATCTACTCCTATAGCCAATATATCCAAGCCCGCTGCTAAAGCTCCGGCTGTAACGAAAGTAACGTCCGTAGCAGGTGCGAAAGTGCAACCCGTACAAACACCTGCCAAGCCGACGGCGACAGCTCCGCTCGGAAAACCGGCTATTGCCGCCCCGCCGCCCGCACCCGTGGTGACACCCAAACCTGAAGCGAAAAAACCGGCTCCGCCGGCCAAACCGGTAAAGGTGGTCATCCCCGAGATAAAAACTAAAACGGTTCGCAAATACGAGCCGGAATTTACAAAATCAGTATTAGACACCCCACAAGAAGAACAAACTGGACCCACTATGAGATATAGCGATGCAGAACTTGGAGAATTCAGGGAATTGATCAACCGCAAACTGGACGCAGCTAAGAAGGAATTGGCGTACCTGCAGGGTCTGATCACGCGCAAGGACGAGATGGGCGGCGATAACGATGACGCCCGCTACATGACCATGGAAGACGGTAGCATGAGCATGGAACGGGAACAGCTGAGCCAAATGGCCAGCCGGCAGATCACCTTTATCGATCACCTCGAGAAGGCCCTGATGAGGATCGAGAATAAAACGTATGGTATTTGCCGGGTTACCGGTAAACTGATCGATAAAGCCCGGTTGAGAGCCGTGCCCCATGCCACCCTGAGCATCGAGGCCAAGCAAATGATGAACAAATAAGGCTGAAGGGCAGGCTTAGACCCTGGTCAACTCTTCCTTCGACTTTTGTATCCAGGTTCGGTTGTAGCGCCTTTCCCTGGGACTGAGGTGAGGAGCCTCCGCGACTATATCATCCAGTATTTCCCTTGCCTCCTTTTCACGTCCTTCCCGTTGAAGGAACAATCCATATTGATACCTGGCCGCAAAATCGGCGAACCGTCCTTTCATTCTTTTGAATTCTCTTTCCGCGCCTTCTTTATCCCCCGTATAGTCCAGCGCACGGGCATACAATAAATGTGCTTCCGATCTTGTGAACTGCGGAGCCTTGTAGATCTTCCGGGCCAGCAGGATCAATAGCTCATATTGTTTCGTTTCGAAATATGCCGATATCAGCTTACTTATGACGTACTCGTTCTCGGTAAACGCACCCGTAAGACTGGTGGTATACAATTCGATGGCCTCGTCCATCCGCCCCACTGCTTTATAGGCGTCCGCCAGCAGGATGCGGTTATTGAAGGTGTTGGCGAACCGAAGATTATTCTCCAGGCGCCTGATCCGCCCCGAGGGGCTAACGAGCAAGGAATCGAGCCCCCCTTGCCAATTGATGTTCCTTCTTGCCGGCAGGATCTCCGAAAAAAAATAAATAAGGCAGCCTATCCCGGGAAGGAACACGATCAACCAGATCCATCTTTGTTCGGTCCCTCTTTTAAGGCAATGGACCACGCAAATGGCCTGCAGTATGACCGAAACGTAATAAAAATAGCTTGGAATGAAGGGGATCATTCGGGTCATCGGTTCGGAGTTTCGGCTAAAATAATAAAAGTTTTCGCCCCGAAAGTTATATATTCACTCAAACCATAACTGTTTATGTCCCGGTGTATTATAGCTCTCCTGCTATTGGGGGCAACCATCAGTGGCCAGGCTCGGCAAACCCCTTCCACCACAGCCAATTACCAGGCCGCCGCGCGCTTTTCACCCAAAAAGCTGGACAAAATGGTCTTCTCCCTCAATGTAGAGCCACATTGGCTCAGAAAAACTAACCGCTTTTGGTACATGTATGAGACCACCGAAGGAAAACGTTGGTGGATCGTCGATCCGGCAAAAGCAGAGAAGAAACCGCTTTTTGATAACCACCGGCTTGCGGCAGCCATCTCGCTCGTCGTAAAAGACCCTTTCGACGCTAAACATCTGGGACTGGACAGCCTGCATTTTATCCGCGATGAGAACTGGATACAATTCGAAGTAAAGAGCACCCAGGACGCGGAAAAAGACAAGAGCGACTCTTCCAGGAACCACAAAAAGATCTTCTATTTCGAATACAATCTCGTCGACGGCACACTCAACGAGCTCACGGGGTACAGAAAACCCAAACATAAACCGATCTGGGCCAACATCTCGCCGGACAGCAATACCATCGTCTTCGGCCGGCACTTCAACCTTTACCGGATGGACCGGGCGAACTACGAAAAAGCTCTGAAGAACGAAGACGACAGCACCATCGTCGAACATGCGTTGACCACGGATGGAGTCGAGGACTATAGTTATCATGGCAATGGTGTCATTGGCGGCGGCGGGGAGACAAACGTCGACAAGGAAAAGAACAAGAACAAACGCAAACCCGCCCAGATCTTCTGGAGCCCGGACTCCAGACATTTCGCGATGTCGCGTTCCGATATGCGGACGGTAAAGGACCTCTGGGTGATCAATTCGCTGGCCGATCCCCGGCCTACACTGGAGACCTATAAATATATGATGCCGGGTGAAAAGGAAGCGCCCATCGAACAGCTGCTGGTCTTCGATCTGACAACGCATACCTCCGAAGTCGTAGCTACAGGCGAATTCAAGGACCAGAACCTGGCGATCTGGAGCGCACAGCAACAGGAACGTCGCCGCGATGACGAGTACCATGTTCAATACTGGCTGGGTACGAACACCAAATTCTATTTTACCCGAACCAGCAGGGACCTGAAACGGATCGATGTGTGTGCAGTAACGGTGGGGGATACTGTCGCCCGGCCGCTGATCAGCGAACGGCTGAATACTTATGTTGAATTGCGCCGTTTGGGTCTCGTGGACGAGGGGCGTGAGCTCATCGAATGGAGCGAGCGCGATGGCTGGGCACATTTCTATCTTTACGACGGGAGCGGTAAATTGAAGAACCAGATCACCAGCGGGCCCTATCATTGCGAAGATATCGTAGGTATCGACGAGAAGAAGAGGATACTCTATTTTACAGCCAACGGCCGCGAACCGGGCGAAGACCCCTATTACCTCCATCTTTATAAGGTCAACCTGGATGGGTCCGGTCTTACCTTGCTCGACGGCGGAGAGTTCGATCATGCCGTGAACATGGACGACGGCCGCGAGTTCTTCGTCGACAATTTCTCGCGTGTCAACACCGTTCCAAAGTCCGTGTTATATAATAACGCCGGTCGAAAGATCATGGATCTCGAGACCGCCGATCTCGCTTCGCTTTTTGCGGCAGGATATAAATTCCCCCAACCGTTCAAGGTCAAGGCGGATGATGGGATCACCGATCTCTATGGCGTTTTGTATAAACCCTTCAATTTTGACAGCACGAAGAAATACCCCCTGATGGAATATGTCTATCCGGGACCGCAAACTGAATCCGTGAACAAAGCGTTCAGCCGTTCGATGGATCGGCTGGATAGGTTGGCGCAATTGGGGATGATCGTTATTACAGTAGGCAATCGTGGTGGGAATCCATCCCGTAGCAAATGGTATCACAATTATGGATATGGGAATCTTCGGGACTATGGCCTGGCCGATAAAAAGGCCGCTGCCGAGCAGTTAGCCGATCGTTATCCTTTTGTCGATATCACGCGCGTAGGCATCCACGGTCATAGCGGGGGCGGCTTCATGAGCACCGCCGCGATGCTGGTCTATCCCGATTTCTTCAAGGTCGCGGTATCGTCTTCCGGAAACCATGACAACTCCATCTACAATCGCTGGTGGAGCGAGAAACACAATGGGATAAAAGAGCTGGTGAGCGACAAAGGCGACACCTCGTTTCTCTATTCCATCGAAAAGAACACCGATCTCGCCAAAAATCTCAAAGGGCATCTGATGCTTTCCACCGGGGACATCGACAACAATGTCCATCCCGGCAATACGATGAGGGTCGCGGGTGCGCTTATCAAGGCGAACAAACGGTTCGACCTCGTGATCCTGCCGGGCCAGCGTCATGGTTATGGCGATATGACGGAATACTTCTGGTGGCGGATGGCGGATTATTTCTCGCGGTACCTTATCGGCGATCCCACGGAAAGACCCGTTGCTATTGAAGAGATGGACAGGGAGCAGGAACACACGGGCAATAAGAAATGATTATTTGACCTCCTGCATTTCAACCAATTTCCGATAAAAGCCATGTAAATGCATCAGCTCGTCGTGGGTTCCCCGCTCCACGATATGGCCTTTCTGCAGGACGATGATCTCATCCGCATGACGGATCGTGCTCAGGCGGTGCGCGATCACGATACTGGTCCGGTGTTCCATCATTTTATTGATAGCATCCTGTACCAGCCGTTCGCTTTCCGTGTCGAGCGAGCTTGTAGCCTCATCGAGGATCAGGATCGGCGGATTCTTCAGCACGGCACGGGCGATGGTAAGCCGCTGACGTTCTCCGCCGCTGAGCTTGCTCCCACGGTCACCGATATTCGTATTATAGCCGTCCTCTTTGGCGATGATGAAATTATGGGCGTTGGCAATCTCCGCAGCACGGACGATCTCTTCGTGTGTGGCATCGGGTTTGCCGAGCGCGATATTGGCGGCGATAGTATCGTTGAAGAGGATGGGCTCCTGGGTGACGATGCTCATTTGCTCGCGAACGGTTTTGAGCGAATAGTCGCGGATATCGACCCCATCGATAAGCAGTTTTCCGCTGGTGACATCATGGAAACGCGGAACCAGGTCGGCTAACGTCGATTTACCCGCGCCCGAACTGCCCACCAGGGCGATGGTCTTGCCTTTTTCGATCACGAGATCGATGCCCTGAAGGATGGCCGTATCTTCATAGGAGAAGTCCACGCCTTTGAATACGATGTTTTCTCTAAAGACGTCCAGTTTTTTGCCATTGGGATCGTCGTGGATATTCACGGGCGCCTTTAGGAGGCTTTCTACCCGCTCCATGGCGGCTGCACCCCGTTGCATATTGAACAGCGAGGTGGATAATGATTTAGCCGGGTTGATCAGCAAAGCGAAGATTGCGATATAGGCAATAAGATCGCCGCCGGAAAAACCATTGCCGTGATTACCAAGCACCAGCCGCCCGCCGAAGTACAGGACGAGCGCCAGGATGCAGATACCCAGCGTTTCGGTCAACGGTGAGGCCAGATCCCTGCGGGCATTCATCTTGTTGCGGATATGAAAGAGGTTATCGTTGATCTCGAAGAATTTCTTTTTTAAAATAGACTCTGCCCCAAATCCTTTGATGATCCGAATCCCACCCAGTGTCTCATCGAGCACGGAAAGACTTTCGCCCAGCTTGATGCTGGCGTCTTTGCTTTGCCGTTTGAGCGTGCGGCTGATCTGGCCGATGAGAAAACCCGTCACCGGAAGCAGGACCAGCAGAAAAAGCGAAAGCCAGGGACTCAGATAGATCATATAGGCCAGATAGCCGATGATGGTCAGCGGGTCTTTGATGAGACCTTCCAGCGTACTGACCACGGAACTCTCGATCTCATAGATATCGTTGGTCATCCGGGAGATCAGGTCGCCCTTACGTTGTTCCGTGAAATATCCGATGGGCAGCTGCAGGATCTTGTTATACAGATCATTACGCAAAAACGTTATCGTTGCGCTGCGGATGGGTGAAGAAAGATAGGAGGACCAGTAATAAAAGATATTCTTCAATATGGTGGCGATCACCATCACAAGGCAGATCACGAGCAGTGCGGTGACCTTATCGTGGTGTTGTATGATGCTGTTGAGGATATCTTTAAGACCGCCGATGGCGTTGGTATTGAGTGCCGATTTTCCACCGGGTAAATCACTGCTAAAGAGGATAGCAAGAAAGGGGCTCAACATACCCACCGAGACCACCCCGAAGATAATGGATAGGATATTGAAGATCATGTAGACTACTATCTTCCCCCTGTACCTGGACAGATAGTGGAGGATCACCGAGAATTTCTTCATGCTGAAATCCGTAAATTTGGAGGCAAATTTAGCCTTAATATAGCATATGCAGGAAAGTAAACGGCAAAAACAGGTAAGCGCGCTGCTGTTGCAGGAGCTAAGCGATATCTTTCAAAGACTGGGACTCGGCATGATCGATGGTGGGCTGATATCCCTTACGACGGTGAAAGTTACGCCCGATCTGCTGGAGGCCAGGGTATACCTGAGCTTTTTCCAGGTAAAAGACGTCCCCGCCGCCATGAAGAAGATCGGGGAACGGGGCTGGGAGATCAAACGGGAACTGGCTGAGCGCGTAAAACAGCAGTTACGCCGTATCCCTGCACTGGACTATTTCCACGACGATACGTTGGAGCATGCGGATAAGATGGACGCGCTGTTCAGAAAGATAAAAGAGGAAAGGCAGCCCGGGGAGGAGGGGCAAGAATGAACGTGCTTTTCGCCTGGCGTTATTTCCGTGCAAAAAAGTCCACCAATGCCATCAATATCATTGCCTGGGTCAGCATGTCGGCCATCGTAGTGGGCGCGGCTTCCCTGATCCTGGTCCTCAGCGTTTTCAATGGCTTTGAAGACCTGGTAAAATCCCTTTATACCAGTTTTTACCCCGATATCAAGGTAAGTCCGGCTTCCGCCAAGACGATGATCCTCACGCCGGAACAGCTTCAACGGCTTCGCAGCATGCCCGGCGTAAAGGCGATGTCGCTCGTGGCGCAGGACCGGGGGATCCTCGAAAATGGCGACCAAAAGGTACCCGCCTATGTCAAGGGAGTGGATAGCAATTTCCTCAAAGTTTCGGGCGTGGGTAAGAATATGGAACACGGCAAATTCGAGACCGGCACGGCCGACCAGCCGCTGACCGTATTGGGTTCGGGTATCCAGGCCACGCTGGAGATCGAGGCGGACCGGGCGCTATTACCCATAGGCGTCTATCTTTTCCGCCGCGGAAGCACCGATCTGTCGACCAGCCCCATGAACTCCGTCAACCACGAGAGTATGGCTACGGCCGGAGATTTCCGTATCCAGGAAGATTTCGACCAGAACTATGCCATCACGAATATCGGCTTCGTCAAACGAATGACCGAAATGGGGCCTAACGAATATACCGGCGCCGAACTCGCGATCGACGATCCCTCCAGGGCCGTCCAGGTCCGGGAGATGATCGCACAGACCCTGGGAAAGGGGTATCTGGTCCAGACGCGCTACCAGCAGAACCAGGATCTGTACAATGTCATGGGTACGGAAAAATGGGTAATATATATTGTGCTGAGCCTGATCCTGGTCGTAGCAGCCTTTAATATGGTGGGGGCCCTGACCATGCTGGTCTGGGAGAAACAAAAGGATATTCACGTGTTAAAAGCGCTGGGCGCGAGTGACGCGCTGATCCAGAAGATCTTCTTGAGCGAGGGATTATTATTGGCGCTTATGGGCGGTATCGGGGGGATATTGCTGGCCGTGATCACTTGTCTGCTGCAGATCAGGTACCATTTGGTTCCACTGCAGGGTGGGTCGTTTTTGATCGATTACTATCCCGTGAAGCTCGTGGGGATGGATTTTGTGCTGGTCCTTTCCACCATCGTCATCGTTGGCATCCTGGCGTCCTGGTTGCCGGCACGGAAGGCTGCGCGACAACCCATCGAGCTTAAATAAATCCCGGCAAGGCCGGGATTTATTATATCTTTTAATAATCTCCGAGCGTTTCAGGCAGCTGCGCCAGCGCTTTCTTGAGCTGTTCGTCGTTGGGCGCGATGCCATGCCAGTGGTGATCGTTCTCCATAAAATCGACACCTTTACCCATAATGGTGTGCATCATGATACCCACGGGTTTGCCCTGGCCCAGCAGGCCTTTGGCCTTGTCCAGCGTGGCGACGACGTCGTCCATATCATTGCCGTTCATCTCGATGGTGATCCAGCCAAATGAAGCGAACTTCATATGGATGTCAGCGAGATCCATCACCGATTTGGTGGTACCGTCGATCTGTTGACCATTCCAGTCCACCGTAGAGATCAGATTGTCGACTTTTTTGGCGGCGGCGAACATGATCGCTTCCCAATTCTGGCCTTCGTCCAATTCTCCATCACCGTGGAGAGAGTATACAATATTTTTATCGTTATTGAGTTTTTTACTTAGGGCAGCACCTATGGCAACGCTCATTCCCTGACCCAGCGAGCCGCTGGCCACCCGAACACCGGGCAGATGTTCATGAGTCGTGGGATGACCTTGCAGCCGGGAGTTGATCTTGCGAAAAGTCGCCAGTTCTTTGATGTTGAAATAACCGGACCGCGCCAACGCGGAATAGAATACCGGCGAAATATGACCGTTAGATAAAAAGAAGACGTCTTCGTTAATGCCGTCCATGTGGAAATTGGGATCGTGCTTCAATACTTTAAAGTAAAGCGCGGTGAAATAATCAGCGCAGCCCAGGGAACCACCCGGATGGCCGCTTTGCGAGCCATGCACCATTCTTACGATATCTCTTCTGATCTGTGAAGCTGTTGCTTTTAAATCTGCCATATAGTTTGGTTTATTAAATCATTTCCGACAAATCTAACGGTTTTACTTTTCACAACCCCTATGTAGCGTCCCAATTTTGTTTTCGCCCTTCCGGCCTTCTGAAAAATTTAGCCTTCGGGCGAAAACCGGCTAATGACGGGCCTTCGGCCATTGGGCCTGTGGCCCAATTTTGGGTTTGGACTCATTAAACTTTTGTATTATCTTTCGGTCGAAATCTCCTGTCTGCCGTTTGACCATTTGAAATACGGTACAAAATTTGCCCGAAACGACCCCGGCATTAGTGGCATTATAAAAGAATTCCTATTTTTGTTCACGAATCAAAATCGTACTGATGTTTGATGTTCTACTTTCGATAGCTATTTCATTTACCGTTACCTTTCTTGCTATTCCGGCGGTAATCAATGTAGCAGAGATGAAAAAGCTTTTCGATATGCCCGATGCCCGAAAAGTACATTTTACTCCTATTACACCCCTTGGTGGGATCGGCATCTTCGCCGGTTTCATTTTCGGCAGCCTTCTGACCCTACACATTGGGCAATACGCTGATCTTCAGTACTATATAGCTGCGGCCTTTGTTATCTTTTTCCTGGGTCTCAAGGATGATATCCTGGTGATCTCGCCGGTAAAGAAATTTATCGGACAGGTGCTTGCCGCGTTTATCATCATATACTATGGAAATATACAGATCCGGAGCATGCACGGATTCTTTGGTGTATATGAGCTACCCGAAATGTTCAGCCTTTTGTTGACCTATTTCGCGGTTATCGTAGTCATCAACTCCTTCAATTTGATCGATGGTGTGGATGGGCTCGCCGGCAGTCTGGGTTTGCTTTCCTGCACCGTTTTCGGTATTTATTTTCTCTACGTGGGTATGGCGCCGTATGCCGTACTCGCTTTTTCGCTTGCCGGTAGTCTGCTGGCTTTTTTGATCTTCAATTTTCAACCTGCCAAGATCTTCATGGGCGACACGGGTTCGTTGCTGGTAGGGACCATCAACGCCATCCTGGTGATCAAGTTCATCAATGTAGCCAATACAACCGATGTCAATTTCCCCGTTCCTGCTTCGCCGGCAGTAGGCTTTACCATCCTGATGATCCCGCTGCTGGATACCCTGCGTGTCTTCGGTATCCGCATCTTACATCGCCGTTCGCCGTTCAGCCCGGACCGGAATCATATCCACCATTTGCTGCTGGACCGTGGCTTTTCACACCGGGCGATCACGCTCACACTGGTGTCGGTTAATTTCCTGATGATCGCATTGGTATTCATGGGCCGTTCGCTCAATTGCACGTATCTTCTTCTCGGCATATTCCTGCTCTTTTTTGCAATGATCGCGGGGATTTACTACCTGCTGCCGGGCCCCCGTTTATTTGTGGCTAAATCGGCCGAGGAAGAGAATGCACAACTGACCAAGGTCTCCCAACTCGTTTCCCTGAAAAAGGACTCCATCCTCGAACAAAACAATTAGATGAAAAAGACGCATCCTGCGTCTTTGGAATTAATTTTGACGTACGTTTGCAACGTTGTCAACAACAATTATTTATGAGCGATGATCTGGAATTGATCCTGGAAGATGCCCGGGATAATATGAAAAAAGCCCTCAACCATCTTGAGTCTGAATTAATTAAGATCAGGGCCGGAAAAGCCAGTCCGCAGATGCTGGAAGGGCTCACCGTCGATTATTATGGCAGCCCCACCTTGCTCAACCAGGTCGGGAATATCTCCGCGATGGATGCCCGCACACTTACCATTCAGCCCTGGGAAAAGAATATGCTTCAGCCCATCGAAAGGGCGATCATCAATGCCAATCTGGGCGTAACTCCCCAGAATGACGGCAATATTATTCGATTGTTCATGCCTCCATTGACGGAGGAACGCAGAAGAGAATTCGTAAAACGGGCCGGCGGCGAGGGTGAGCAATCCCGGGTCGCCATCCGCAGTATCCGCCGCGATGCGATCGAACAGATCAAGAAACTGCAGAAGGATGGTTTGAGCGAGGATGAAGCGAAAGATGCCGAAAAAGAGATCCAGGATATCACGGATAAGTACATTTCCCTGGTGGAAAAGCACCTGCAGACCAAGGAGAAAGAGATCATGTCCGTTTAGCACCCCGGCAAGATTGTTGCCATAAATATAACCCTGGCGAACCGGTGTTCGCCGGCCGAGGCCAGACATTAGCGCCAGACCTGTCGCAAAGTAGTCCGCATCCCGTGCGCCGGATCATTCGATCCCGGCATCTGGGTATTTTACATTTATACCATGGGAAAGATAAGACTAAAGGATATCGATACCCGTGCGCCAAAGAGCATGGACAAAGAAGAGACCAAGGAAGAGCTCGCCGGCATCCTGCAGGAACTCGACGATCTGCAGAACCTGCTTTACGCCGAATCGAAACATGCCTTGCTGGTTGTGATCCAGGGCATGGACGCCAGTGGGAAAGACGGTACCGTAAGGAATGTCTTTGGGAAATTGAATTCCCAGGGCGTGCTGGTCAAATCGTTCAAGGCTCCCACCGCCGAAGAGCTGGCCCATGATTTTCTGTGGCGTATCCATAAGTGTTCTCCCCAAAAGGGATATATCCGCATCTTCAACCGCAGCCATTATGAAGACATTCTGATCACACGGGTGCATAGTTGGATCGATGACGCCACGGCATACAAACGCATGGATGCGATCAACGATTTTGAACGGCTGCTTACCGAACACAATGATACCCATATCCTGAAATTCTATCTCCATATCTCGCCGGAAGAACAAAAGTCCCGGCTGGAGGAGCGGATACATAATCCGGCCAAACAATGGAAATACAATGAAGACGATTTCAAGGAAGCGAAGCTCTGGGACAAGTATATGGCGGTTTATGAAGATTGCTTTCATTATTGTAAAGAGATCCCCTGGACGATCGTGCCTGCCGATCAGAACTGGTATAAGGAATACCTGATCGCTACCACGGTGAGAGAAACGTTAAGATCACTGAAGATGAATTACCCGGGGTTGAAAAAATGATGCGGCTCTATCCATGCTTTATTTATAACTAAAATTAACCAACATGGCAATCTTTAAAGAGTTTAAGGCATTTATCATGCGTGGCAACGTCCTCGACCTCGCTGTTGCTGTGGTCATTGGCGCCGCTTTTACCGCTATCGTCTCTTCTCTGGTGGATCATGTCATTACTCCTCTATTGCTGACACCCGCACTCCATGCGGCACGCCTCGACGACATCGACAAATTGGCGTGGGGAACCGTGAAATACGGAAATTTCCTGTCTGCCGTAATTAAATTTGTGATCGTTGCCTTTATCCTCTTCCTTATCGTAAAAGGCTTTCAATCCCTTGAGAAGAAAAAGGAAGCCGCGCCGCCTCCGGCGCCACCCGAACCCACGATGACGGAGAAACTGCTGATGGAGATCCGCGACGAACTGAAGAAAAGACCCTAAAGTTTTTTTATATACCAAAATGATGAGTTATGCAGAATTACGGTGCAAGAAAATTGCTTACCCTTACATTGAGTCTGGCCCTGACCTTAGGTTTGCATGCACAAAACGGTGTGCAGGGATTACAAAGTGCCGTTGAGGGCGTAAAGATTACCAAAGACCCGAAAGATACCACCAAGATGACGTGGAAGACCGGCGGGCTCCTGAGCCTTACGTTCAACCAGGCGGCCTTAAGCAACTGGTCCGCCGGCGGTGATAAATCCGCCATCTCGCTCAATGCACTTGGCAACCTGTACGCATTTTACCAGGACGGCCGCCGTTCCTGGGACAACTTCCTGAACTCACAATACGGCATCGCCAATACCACGAGTCTCGGCACCCGTAAAACCAATGACCTTCTCGACATTACTTCCAAATACGGCTATGACCTCGGCAAAAAATGGTTTCTCACCGCACTTTTTGATTTCCGGTCGCAGTTTGCGCCAGGCTATAATTATCCAAGCGCGGACAGCCATATACTGACATCCGACTTCCTTGCCCCGGCTTACCTGCTGCTTTCGGCGGGGATGGACTATAAGCCGAACGACCATTTTTCGCTCTTCATGTCTCCAACCACCATGCGGGAGGTGATCGTCGAAAATGACTCACTTGCTTCCGTAGGCGCTTTCGGGGTGGACTCAGGGAAGAAGTCGCGTTTCGAGTTCGGCGCGTATGTTACGATGAATTACCACACAAATGTCAGCAAAACGGCTAGCTACACCGGCAGGGTGGACCTGTTTTCCGATTATACCCGCAACCCGCAGAATATTGCGGTCTATATGACCAACGTCCTCAACGTCAAGGTGACCTCGCTGATCAGCATGATGCTTTCATTGAACCTGATCTATGACAACAATATCCCGTCCGTAAAGGCGGACGGTACAAAGGGCGGACCTGCACTACAGCTCCAGGAAACCATGGGCATCGGGTTCGCGTATAAATTCGCCAGGAAGGCCCGGAAACCCATTCCGCCGCCTCCACCGCCGGCGACTCCGGCACCGGCAACGCCGCCATCGGCCACGCAGCAAAAATGACCCAGACATAAGCGAATGTGGGGCAAATGTGCTTATTTTCCTGCTGTGCATTTGCCCCACAGTTTCTAAAAGCGGTATTTTCGTAAAGCTATGACGAGTTATCAGATCAAATTACCGCAATTCGAGGGCCCTTTCGACCTCCTTCTGTTCTTTATCGAAAGGGACGAATTGGATATTTATAATATACCTATTCACCGGATCATCACGGATTTTCTTGCCTATATCCACGGCGAGGAAAGCCTCAATATCGAACTGTCGAGCGAGTTCATCCTTTTCGTCTCGACCCTGATGCGGATCAAAGCCAAGATGCTGCTGCCACGTAAAGAGCTCGATGCCCAGGGCAACGAGATCGACCCCCGCCAGGAGCTCATCGACAAACTGCTCGAGTACAAACGATATAAGGAAGCGTCGGTCACGCTCGCGGAAATGGAGGCCATCCGGCATCTCATGGTCCGGCGGGGCAATCTCCAAAAGGAACTGTCGAACATCGGCGAAGAAGCAGGCGAAGGCACCGAGATCCAGGCGATCACACTGTTTAAGCTGATGAAGACCTTCGAGCGGGTGATGCAGCGTATCCAGCAGCGGCAGAACAAGCCCGTGCATACCGTCGTCCGCTACAATTATACCATGGAGGGAAGCCGGAAACATATCCTCACCGTGATCCGGCAGGAGCGGAACCTCTCGTTCGAAAAGTTGTTCGAAGTCTGTGCGGACCGGCTGCAGGCCATTTTCATGTTCCTGTCGATGCTCGAACTTGTTCAGCTCAATTACATGAATATCCTCATCGGCGAAGGGCGGAATAATTTCATTGTTGAATACAATTCGGAAAAAGAAGTGAATAGCCAGGAAGAGGCAACCCTCACCGGCGATGGACCATCAGACGATGATGCGCCGGCGGATGACAACGGTGGCGGTTTTCCCGGTGGCGATAACGGCGGGTTATTCCCCGGATTCCTGGATGCGACGGCAAATTAAGAAGACACTTACCTTTCTATGATAACCACATTCTATCCTGCATCCCAACGCGGCCACGTCAATTTCGGCTGGCTGGAAAGCCATCATTCCTTCAGTTTCGGGAACTGGCATAACCGCGAGAAAGTTCATTTCGGCGCGCTGCGCGTGCTAAACGACGACACCATCAAAGGCGGTAAAGGGTTCGACACGCATCCCCACGAGAACATGGAGATCATCACCATCCCTTTAAAAGGCGCGCTTGCGCATAAAGACAGCACGGGCGCCGAAGGGATCATCTATACAGGGGATGTGCAGATCATGAGTGCGGGTAGCGGTATCCGTCATTCCGAATACAATGCTTCTCATTACGACCCGGTGACCCTGTTGCAGATCTGGATCTTTCCGAGGCTCACGGGCATCAAACCGCGGCATGACCAGCAGAGCTTCGATCCTGCAGCCCGCGATGGTCAATGGCAAATAGTAGTAAGTCCAAGACCCGAAGATGGGGCACTCAAGATCAACCAGGACGCCCGTCTGGCGCTCACACGATTAAAAGCAGGAGCCAGCCTTACCTATTATGCCGTATTCCCGGGCAATGGCATTTATGTTCTTGTATTGGAGGGACAGGTGGAAGCCGATGGGAATGTCTTGCAACGCCGCGATGGCCTGGGCGTGACACAAGCCGGCGAGGTTACCCTTCATGCGGTCGCCGATAGCGAATTGCTCGCGATCGAAGTCCCGATGTTCGCCTGATCCTTATTGGAAATTGCTGAAGACAACGGTCTCACCCATCATCTCGCGGACAGCGGCAGTGATTGCCGGCGCATCATAGCCGCTCTCGTGCTGTAGCTCTTTCGGTGTGCCGTGTTCGACAAACCTGTCCGGGATGCCCATAATGCGCACAGATGCCTTATAGCCATTTGCTGCCTGGAATTCCAGGATGGCGGAACCAAAACCTCCGGTGACGGTACCATCTTCTACCGTCAGAATGCGGTCGTATTTTCTGAATACTTCGTGCAGTAGCGCTTCATCCAGCGGTTTGACGAAACGCATATCGTAATGCGCGGGGTTGAGCCCCGTGGTCCGTAATTCCCGGATTGCGGTGGTCACGAAGTTGCCTGGGTGACCCAGGCTCAGGATGGCGATACCTTCGCCGTCTTTGATCTTCCGGCCTTTGCCGATCTCGATCTCCTGGAAGGGGGTGCGCCATTCCGGCATCACACCTTCGCCGCGGGGATAGCGGATCACGAAGGGATGCTCGTTCTTATCCAGCTGGGCCGTATACAAGAGATTGCGGAGCTCACTTTCGTTCATGGGGGAGCTGACGATCATCTCGGGTATGCAGCGCATATAAGCGATATCATACGCGCCGTGGTGCGTCGGCCCGTCTTCGCCCACGAGACCCGCCCGGTCCAGACAAAAGACCACGGGCAGCTTCTGAATGGCCACGTCATGGATCACCTGGTCATAGGCGCGTTGCATAAAAGAAGAGTAGATATTACAGAACACGCGCATGCCCTGTGTGGCCATACCTGCGCTGAGCGTCACGGCGTGCTGTTCGCATATGCCCACATCGAATGCGCGATCCGGCATTTTGTCCATCATAAACTTTAGCGAGGAACCGCTGGGCATGGCTGGCGTTATGCCGAATATCTTCGGGTTTTGCTCGGCCAGCTCGATGAGGCTCAGGCCAAATACGTCCTGGTATTTGGGTGGCTGAGGCGTGGGATAATGCTTTTTATAGATCTCGCCGGTGATCTTATCGAACAACCCGGGAGCATGCCATTTGGTCTGATCTTTTTCGGCCAGCGCATAGCCCTTGCCTTTCACCGTGACGATATGCAACAGCTTGGGGCCGGGCATGCCTTTGAGGTCGTTGAGGGTATCTACCAGCTTGGTGATATTGTGGCCGTCGATGGGACCGAAGTAACGGAGATTCAGCGCTTCGAAAAGATTGCTGCTGCGGCTTACGAAACCCTTGATGCTGTGTTCGATCTTGCTGGCCATCTCCCGGCTGAAGGTACTGCCCGGTAATTTGCCCAGGGCCTTCCAGATATCGTCTTTCAGCCGGTTATAGGTCTTGGAGGTCGTGATGTCGGTGAGATATTCTTTCAGGGCGCCTACATTGGGGTCGATGCTCATGCAGTTGTCGTTCAGCACAATGAGCAGATCGGTATCCGCAACGCCGGCGTGGTTCATTCCTTCGAAGGCGAGCCCCGCGGTCATGGCGCCGTCACCGATGATAGCCACGCTTTTACGATCGGTCTCCCCCTTGTATTTGGCGGCCATGGCCATACCCAGGGCCGCACTGATGGAGGTGGACGAATGGCCCACTCCGAAGGTATCGTAAGGACTTTCGCTTCGTTTGGGAAAACCGCTCAGGCCATTGTACTTGCGGTTAGTAGCAAAGGTATCGCGGCGACCGGTGAGGATCTTGTGCCCATAGGCCTGATGCCCAACGTCCCACACCAGCTGATCATAGGGGGTGTTGAAGACGTAGTGAAGGGCAACCGTTAATTCCACCACACCCAGGCTGGCGGCAAAATGTCCGCCATGGACGCTCACCGTGTCGATGATATACTGACGCAGTTCATCACTTACCTGATGCAACTGTTCTCTGCTCAGTTTTTTGAGGTCATCGGGTGAATTGACCGCTTGGAGGAGAGGCCCCGGGGTGATTTCCATATTGTAAAAATACAGATTATTCCCGTAGATTTAGAGTGTTTAAGCCCATTTGAACCGATGGCCAGCGTAAATTAGCCATTAGTACAAAATAGGGGTAGGAGGGCTGGGGAAAACCTTAGTTTTGACCCTTGAGGCAGGCATCTGCCACGCTTTATTGTACGCATATGACCAAAAACGGAAGCAAATATTACTGGTGGTGCCAGATCGGTGGTTGGGGGTCCCTGGCTTTGGTCCTCGTGCTGAATTCTTCTATCTCCGAGCAGACTATTACGGATAAGCAGATCTATATCATGGTGATCACCGTGCTCACGGGGATCCTGGTTACCCATATCTTCAGGGAAGTGATCAAGCGGTCGGGCTGGGCTTTTTTGACCGTCGAGAAGGCTTTACCGAAATTCCTCATCGGCATGCTCCTTACCTGTATTGCGAGCGCGCTTATCCGGATCACACTGGCGGACCGGCTTGGCCTGGTTTCCCACAAGAACACCGAATTCATGGCCCGGCTGCTGACGGTCGCCGCCGATACGGGATTGATGATCATACCCTGGACGCTGATCTACTATTTTTATCACTACGTGCTGATCAGCAGCCGCCGGCAGGTAGATACGCTAAAGCTGGAAGCGCTGGTAAAAGAGCTCGAGCTAAAGACCATCAAGGCGCATATCAATCCACACTTCATCTTCAATGCGCTTAACAGCATCCGGGCGCTGATCGATGAAAATCCGCCGCGGGCGCGTACGGCCATCACCGAGCTGAGCAATATCCTGCGCAGCTCCATGCAGGCAGAGAAACTGGAAACGGTGACCTTTGAAAAAGAACTTAATATCGTAAAAGACTATCTCGCGCTCGAGCATATCCGGTTTGAAGACCGCCTCCAGGTCGAATATGAGATCGACGAGGATACGCTCGATCAGCCCATTCCGCCCATGATGCTGCAGACCCTTGTGGAGAACGCTATAAAACATGGTATTAGCAGGCAGGTGGGCGGAGGAAAGGTGCGAATCGTCTCCGACTTCAGGGAAGATTACCACGAACTGGTGATCCTCAATACGGGTGTCCTCAACGGCAGCCGCGATTCGGACGGTTTCGGTCTGGCCAGCACCAAGAACAGGCTCCAGCTTCTTTTTGGACAAAAGGCCAATTTCGACATCCGGGAAGTCAACGAAAATACCGTGCAGGCCAGAGTGCTCATCCCCGTGCATACCGCCGCCGCTAAAACATCCCTCAAACCATGATCAAAGCCATTATTATCGACGACGAGCGTCTCGCCCGGAACGAGCTCAAAAAATTGCTGCTTGATTTCCCCGAAATAGAGGTCATTGCGGAGGCCACCAATGCCGCCGAAGGCGTCGAAAAGATCGACAGCCTGAATCCCGATCTTATCTTTTTGGATATTCAGATGCCCGGGAAAACGGGTTTCGACATGCTCGCCGAACTGGAACGGGCGCCCAACGTGATCTTCACCACCGCATATGATGAATATGCCCTCAAGGCCTTTGAGGTCAATGCCCTGGATTATCTGCTGAAACCCGTGGAGCCGAAACGGCTCGCCGACGCGCTTCAGAAATTGCAGGTCGAAGAGGACAAAGAGCCCATCTCGGACCATACGATCTCCGTCAACCGCAGCATCCTCAACGAACACGATCAGGTCTTTGTAAAAGACGGTGAACGCTGCTGGTTCGTGAAGCTTTCGGACATCCGGCTTTTTGAAAGCGTAGGGAATTATGCCAAGGTCTATTTCGGGCCTAATAAGCCGCTGATCCTGAAATCGCTCAATGCCCTGGAAGAACGCCTCGATGAGAAGGTCTTTTTCCGCGCTAACCGCAAACACATCGTCAATCTCCGGCTGATAGAAAAGATCGAACCCTACTTCAATGGCGGCCTTTTGCTGGAAATGAAGGGCGGGGAAAAGATCGAGGTCAGTCGTCGGCAAACGGTAAAGTTCAAGGAGATGATGAGTCTTTAAATTTAAATCTTTCCCAAACATGAGATTTGTCGCCATTGCCATTACCCTGCTATTGGGTCCGCGTCTTTTTGCCCAGGACATAGATAAGATCATCAATGCCGCCGCAGTAGAGAGGACGGAGCGGGTCTTGTCCTCGGACGAAATGCGCGGCCGAGCCACATTCACACCGGATATCGAACGCGCCGCGGATTATATCGAATCCAGGTTCAAAGCTGCCGGGCTCGAGACCTTGAACGGCAGTGACAGCTACAGGCAGCCTTTTACGATGGTCCGCGCCGCACTTATCTCCGCCACCGGCAGCCTGGACGGGGAACCGCTGCCCGAGGACCATATCGTCACTATCAGCGCGTCACCCGATCTGAGCATCGACGAAAAAAGCGGGTATGCTGTATACACGATGAAGGCGGGTAGCGATTTTGTTCCTGAGATACTGCACTATGCACACGAAAAAACGAATACCCTCGTGCTGGTGGATACATCCTTTGCAAAGAACTTTCCGCGGCTGGCCCGTTTTACCCATCAGCAGTTCAAATCTGACCGCAGCGTTATCTTTATATTGACCTCGGCATTGCCCACCCACTATTCGATCCACGTGCGACAGGAGGTGACGGAATCGAAGCTGGCGAATGTCGTAGGCATCCTTCCCGGAACCACCAGGAAGAACGAGATCGTGATCTTCTCGGGCCACTATGATCACCTGGGGGTCGGCAAGCCCGATGCCAAAGGCGACTCCATCTACAACGGCGCCAACGACGATGCCAGCGGCACTACAGCCGTGATGATGCTGGCGGACTATTTTGCAAAAAAGAAGAACAACGAGCGAACCCTGGTATTTGCCGCCTTTACCGCCGAAGAGATCGGCGAGTTTGGATCCCAATATTTTTCGGAACAGTTCGATCCGGCAGCCGTGGTGGCGATGTTCAATATAGAAATGATCGGGACAGAATCTAAATGGGGCATCAACTCCGCCTATATCACCGGGTACGAAAGATCGGACATGGGCGAGATACTCCAAAAGAATCTAAAGGGCAGTGGTTTTACCTTTTATCCGGACCCCTATCCCAGCCAGCAGCTTTTCTATCGGTCGGACAATGCCACGCTTGCCCGGCAGGAGGTACCCGCGCATACCATCTCCACGTCAAAAATGGATTCGGAAAAATATTATCATACGCAAGGCGATGAGATCGGTACCCTGGATATGGACAACATGGCCCGGATCATCAAGTCGATCGCCCTGAGCTCGACTTCCATCGTAGCTGGAAAAGATACCCCGTCGAGGGTGGACACCAAGCAATTGCGATAATGAACAACGAAACCGATGTAGAACGGTGTAAACGCCTGATCGAGGCGTCGCTGGGCTGGGGTGTTGCTGCATCCTGGACCAATGAGGACTTTGCTGAGCTCGGCGACCGTATCTTCGCAAGGACATCGGTGCAGCTTAGTATATCCACGCTCAAACGCATCTGGGGGAAGGTAAAATACGATCATTCACCTACCACGGCCACGCTCAATGCCCTCGCCCGTTACGCCGGTTTCGACAGTTGGCGGGACTTTTTATTGAAATCTTCACCGGCCGCCACGCCGCCCGCTCAACCAGGGCTCACACGGCCTGCCGTCCCACGGCCACCCGCCCACCCGCATCGTCGCCCTATTCTGACGCCACTCGTCATCGGCACCGTCGTGCTGGCCGGATTGCTGGCTTTGCTTAGCGCCCGCTTTATCCATGCGCCCGTCTCTACGCCTTTGCTCAAATTCGAGAGCCATCGCACTTCGGACGGCCTGCCTAACTCGGTGGTCTTCGATTACGACGCTACACCGCTGCATCCCAAAGAGGTGATGATCCAGCAGTCCTGGGATCCGAAACGACGGGAAAAAGTCGACCCTAACGGGAAACAACACACGTCGATTTACTATTATCCCGGTTATTTTACCGCAAAGCTTGTCGTTGACGGCGTGATCCGCCGGGAATCGGAAGTATATATTGCCAGTAATGGCTGGAAGGCCATCGTCGGGCATCAGCCTTACCCGGTGTACCTTTCGCCGCAGGAGACCCGTGGTGATTCGGGTACCCTGGCCGTCAGCGCAGCCACGCTGAGTGAAAAAACCGGCTCCCGGGTCTTCAGCGATACCTGGGTAACCTTTGCCGACGTGCGGCCTTTTCAGGGTGTAAGCGGGGATCATTTTTCGCTGACCACGACCTTACGCAATACGTCTACGGTGGAACAATGTCTTTGCCGGCATATCCACATCATAGTCCAGGGCAAGAAGAGTGTGATCATTGTCGTTCTATCAGACAAAGGATGTATCTCGAGTCTTGGGCTGTATCCTGGTTTCGGTAATGGGATCAATGGTAAAGATCATGATCTGAGCGCCTTTGGCTGTGATTTCCGGCAGTGGCAGCGGCTGGTATGTACCGAAAAGGATCATGTGCTCACGATCACACTCAACGGCCGGCCGGTTTTCAGCGCCGGCAATGCGAAGACCATTGGGGATATCGTGGGTCTCAATATCAAGTTCGAAGGTACCGGAGCCATCCGGGAAGCCGTGTTGCAAGGCGATGGCGCACCCATCGATCTCCTCGCCGGCAAATAGGCCTAATCCCGGTAATTCAATGCTGCCATAATATCCGCTGGTATTCCAGCGGGATTGAGATCTCGTCGTTCCGGGCGACGATCCTTGCCGTATAGTCTCCGGCAGGTCGCTCCGATGGAACCGCGGCGGTATATCGCGTCCATCCGTCGCCCGTCTCACCCGGTTGCATATCGATGCTGACAAGCGGAGAGCCTGCGACCAGCTGTACGCGGATGCTATCGGGGTTGCACCCATCCAAAGATACCTGGACCTCAAAAAAATGCTGGTCCTGCCGGGTATCCGCCTTGAACTCGCCAAACTTCAGATTCGGCCAATGCTGGTCCACCTCCTGTCTCCACTGGACGATCTTTTTCCCGCGGGCGTTGTCATACGCCGCGCGGTTGAGATAGGCCTTCGCCGCGGTCAGATAGAATTTCTCGGCGTATTCGCGTACCGTTCGGTTCGATGAAAAGTAAGGGGTCAGCGTGGCCATGCTTCTGCGCACGCGCTTTACCCATGCCCCCGGGATGCCATCGGCGCGGCGGTTATAGAATTCCGGGATGACCTGTTGTTCGAGGGTGTCGAAAAGCTGTTGGGCTTCCCGCCAGTTCAGACCGGAGTCGTTGGGATGCTCCTGCCCGTCGCCGAGTGCCCAGCCCACTTCGGGGTTATAGGCTTCCACCCACCAGCCATCCAGCTCGCTCAGGTTGAGGCCGCCGTTCACCAGGACTTTCATACCGCTGGTGCCGCTGGCTTCCCATGGGCGTTGGGGCGTATTCAGCCAGACATCCATCCCGCCAACCAGGTGAGCCGCCATGAGCATATCGTAATCGCTGAGAAAGATAACATGTTGCGTCAGACCCGTGCGCTGGATGAACTGGATCCATCCTTTGATCAGATCGCGTCCGCTTTGGTCGGCCGGCGGCGCCTTACCGGCGATCACCAGCTGTACAGGCTGCTCATAGTTGGTGAGCAATCGAACCAGCCGGTCCTGATCCATCAGCAGCAGGTCAGGCCGTTTATAGGCAACGAAACGGCGGGCAAAGCCTATCGTAAGCACGTTGGGCGCAAAGAGCTTCTGTGCGGCGTCGATGGCTTCCTGCGCGGCGCCATAAGCGGCGAGCAGACCCGCGGACTCGTTCCGGATGAAGTCGATGAGGGCGGCACGGGCAGCGTTGCGCATTTCCCAGATCTTTTCGTCGGACAATTTCTCGATGGCATGCTGGAAGTCCTCGGTGGGCCATTTCCAACGATCTGTTGCAATGGCGTCGGTCCAAAGCTTGTCGGCATTGTCACCCTCCCAGGTGGGCATATGGACGCCATTGGTGATATGGGCGATCGGTACCTCTTCCGTGGGCCAGCGTTGGAACAACGGCTCAAAAAGATGACGGCTTACCGCGCCGTGTAATTTGCTGACGCCATTGATGCCGCTGCTGCCGTGCACGGCGAGATAGGCCATATTGAACCCTTCATATGGATTGCCCGGATTTGCCCGGCCCAAAGCCAGCAGATCATAGAGGGAGATACCCAGCTCTTTCTGCGCATAGCCGGCGAGATATTTTTCGACGAGCGAGGGATCGAAATGGTCGAAGCCCGCCGCCACGGCCGTGTGCGTGGTGAAGAGATTACCGGAGCGCGTGATCGTCAGCGCCGTTTCAAAATTGCACCCCGTTTTCTGCATATGGTCGAGGGCGCGTTCGAGCACAACGAAAGCGGCATGTCCTTCGTTGAGGTGACATACCTCGGGGGATATTCCCAATGCTTTGAGCAATCGCCAACCGCCGATACCCAGTACGATCTCCTGCATGATACGCATTTCCATGCCGCCGCCATATACTTCGGCCGTGATCTCGCGGTGTTCGGGCAAATTGCCGGCGTCATTGCTGTCGAGCAGATATAGTTTAGTCCGTCCCACCTTGACCTGCCAGGCCCTGAGCCACACCGATTTTCCTTGCAGGGTGATTTGGATGCGGAGCCATTCGCCGTTTGGCAGCCGGAGGGGTATCACGGGCAATTGCCCCGGGTCATTGGATGGAGTATAGGCGACCTGGTTTCCATAGGGGTCGATGTATTGACGGAAATAACCTCTTTGGTACAGGAGACCGATGCCTATCACGGGAACACCGAGATCGCTGGCCGATTTGAGCTGGTCGCCCGCGACATTCCCAAGACCACCTACATAGATAGGCAAGGACTCGCCCAGCATGAATTCCATGCTGAAGTACGCCACCTTTTTTAAGATGGAGTTGGGATAGGTCGTGTCAAACCAGCTTTGACGGGTATCTTCCTCTTCCCGCAGTCGGGCGATGGAATCGAGTTTTTGTTTAAAAGCAGGTGAAGAAAGAAGCCAACGTACATGGTCTCCGCCGACGCTCTGCACCACCAGCCAGGGATTATGTGTTTCATCCCAAAGAGCCGGCGCCAGCTGTTGCCAGAGTTCATCCGCATCGTGATTCCAGGACCAGCGCATATCGAGCGCCAAAGAGACCAATATATCGAAGCCTTCCATTTTCGTGGCCTCCGGACTACTGGCCGGAATGCCATAAAGTGTATTCACCGTGCTCATAGAAAAGATTTGTCTGTTGATTTGTTTATTTTCCGATCGCTTTATCTACTATGTTCTGTGCGTCACCGAGGATGCGTTGCAAATGGTCCTTACCGAGAAAACTCTCCGCATAGATCTTGTAGATCTCTTCCGTGCCGGACGGCCTTGCCGCGAACCAGCCGTTGTCGGTAGAGACCTTCAGCCCGCCGATACCGGCGTTGTTACCGGGTGCATTGGTGAGCATCGATTTTATCGGCTCGCCCGCCATTTCTTTTTGCTGGATCTGTGCGGGATTCAGCTGGCCCAGCGCTTTCTTTTGCGCGGTCGTCGCTTTGGCGTCGATCCGGTCGTACACCGGGTCACCCAGCTTTTTCGTAAGCTCTTCATAGATCTCGCCCGGATCACGGCCGGTCTTTGCCATGATCTCTGCCGAGAGCAGCGCGGGAATGAAGCCATCCTTGTCCGTGGTCCACACCTTACCGTCACGCCGGAGGAAGGCGGCGCCCGCGCTTTCTTCGCCTACGAATCCCAGGCTGCCGTTTACCAGACCCTCCACGAAATATTTAAAACCTACGGGGACTTCATACAGGTTGCGCCCCGCCTGTTTCGTAACGCGATCGATGAGTGCGCTGCTGACCACGGTCTTGCCCACCGCAGCTTTTGCGTCCCAACCCGGCCTGTTCCGAAAGAGATAGTCGATGCAAACGCAGAGATAGTGGTTGGGCGGTAGTAGCCCGGCATGTTTGGTGACGATCCCATGACGGTCGTGATCGGTGTCGCAGGCAAAGGCCACATCGAACTGATCTTTCTTGTCGAGCAGGCTACGCATCGCATACGGCGACGAAGGGTCCATCCTGATCTTGCCATCGTGGTCGATGGTCATAAAACGAAAGGTAGGATCGACAAGCTTGTTGGTTACCGTGAGGTTGAGCTTGTATTTTTCTACGATAGGTCCCCAATAATGGACACCGGCGCCACCGAGAGGATCTACCCCGAGCTTTGCCGATCCGCCCCGGATCGCATCCATGTCCAGCACATTGCCAAGATCGTTGACATAATTATTCAGATAGTCATGCCGGTGAGTGGTAGAAGCTTTCAGGGCGCGTTCGAATGGTGTCCGTTTGACGTCGGAGAGTTTATTTTCCAGGAATCCGTTGGCGGTGGACTCGATCCATTTAGTGATGTCCGTTTCCGCCGGTCCGCCATTGGGCGGGTTGTATTTGAAACCGCCATCATCGGGCGGGTTGTGGCTGGGGGTGATGATGATACCATCGGCGAGGCCCCCATTTGTTAGATTCGTCCTACCTTGGTTGTACACAAGGATAGCGTGCGACACCGCAGGGGTAGGGGTGTATTCATCGCCCACTGCGATCATCGTCTCCACTCCGTTTGCCGCGAGTACTTCAAGGGCGGTCGCGTGGGCGGGCGTCGACAAGGCGTGGGTGTCCATTCCCATAAAAAGCGGGCCGTCGATACCGTTGTTTTTCCGGTATCGGCAAATGGCCTGTGTGATGGCCAGGATATGGGCTTCGTTAAAACTGTTCCGGAGCGCGCCGCCGCGGTGTCCGCTGGTTCCGAAGGCAATGCGTTGGTCGGGTATCGAAGGATCGGGGGTGCCTGTATAGTAGGCCGTTATCAATGCGGGCACATTGATCAGCGTGGACGGATCGGGAAGCTGCCCGGCTAAAGGACTTAGCGCCATAAATTTGCATTTGATTACCCTAAGTTCCGCTTCTTTTGGCTAAATCAAGTGTTATATTTCGCTAAAACTTTCTCCATTTCGGCCACGATATGGTCGTTGCACAAATTTCCGATGCTTCCCTCGTGGGTATGATGTAACCCGCGATGATAGTCGAAATTAAACTCTCCCCGGTCGATCTGGTTGCCGATCTCTTTATAGGCCTCCCGGAAGGAGATCCCTTTGTTGACTAGCTCGTTGACGGCCTCCACGCTAAAGAGATATTTGTATTTTGCGTCTTCCAGGATATTGTCCTTGATCTCGATATGCGAAAGCATCAGCCGCGTCATCTGCAAGCAGGCGGTGAGTTCTTCGATACCGGGGAAAAGGATCTCCTTGGTGAGCTGCAGATCGCGATGATAGCCCGACGGCAGGTTATTGATCAGCAGGGTCAGCTCGTTTGGTGTGCTTTGGATCCGGTTGCATTTGGCGCGGATAAGCTCGAACACGTCCGGGTTCTTTTTATGAGGCATGATGCTGCTGCCCGTAGTGAGTTCCGGCGGGAAGGAGATAAACCCGAAGTTCTGATTGATATACAAACAGCAATCCATGGCCAGCCGGCTGAGCGTTGCGGCGATAGTGGCGAGCCCCATGGCTACGATCTTTTCGGTTTTGCCACGGCTCATCTGCGCATAAACGGAGTTATAGTTGAGGGTGCGGAAATGAAGCAGTTCCGTGGTCATGGTCCTGTTCAACGGAAACGAGGAACCATATCCGGCCCCGCTGCCAAGCGGATTCTTGTCGGCCACCTGGTAGGCTGCCGCCAGGACCTCGAGGTCATCGATAAGGCTTTCCGCATACGCACCGAACCAGAGGCCGAAAGAGGAAGGCATGGCGATCTGCAGATGCGTATAGCCGGGGAGCAGCTTATCCTTGTATTGTTCGCTGAGACCGATCAGCAGATCGAAGAGCTGTTTGACCTCTTCTTTTATGGCGAGGACCTGTGCCCGCAGGTATAGTTTGATATCTACGGCGACCTGGTCGTTCCGGCTGCGGCCGCTATGGATCTTCTTACCCGCTTCGCCAACCCGCTGGGTGAGCAGGAATTCTACCTGTGAATGTACGTCTTCGATATCCGGCTCTATGGCGAATTGTCCGCCGCGGATCTCACCAAGGATCTCATGGAGGCCCTTTTGTACTTTTTCCAGATCGTCCGCGCTCAGCAGCCCCACGGATGCCAGCATCTTTGTATGTGCGAGCGAGCCCAATACATCGTATTCGGCCAGCAGTACGTCGAATTCTTTATCACGGCCTACTGTGAAGGTTTCGACCCGGGCCGAAGTATTGGTGGCTGCTTTGCTCCAAATCTTGTTTCCGCTCATAATAAAGGTTTCAATAGTTCAATATATCCTGAAATTCCTTCCTCGATCTCTTTTAAAAAAATAAACTCGTCCGCCGTATGGCTGCGTGCCGAGTCGCCGGGGCCGGTCTTCAGCGCCGGGAACGGCATCAGGGCCTTGTCCGATGTCGTGGGGCTGCCATAACAGCTACGGCCCAGCCGGAGACCGGATCGGACGATGGGGTGATTCGGGGCGATGCCGGACGACCGCATCCGCAGGCTGCGCGGTGTTATCTCGCATTGAACATGGCCGCGGATAATGTCCAGCAGGTCCTCGAAGGTATAACATTCGTTCACCCGGACATCCACTACAAAATGGCATTGCGACGGAACTACATTGTGGGCGCGGTTATCGGTTTCGATCACGGTGACGCTCATCTTTACCGGCCCCAGGAGATCGGAGACCTTCGGGGCCCGGTACGTATGGAACCATTCGATATCCTTCATTGCCTTGTAGATCGCGTTCTCGCCTTCCTCCCGTGCGGCGTGGCCGGCCTTCCCCTGGCTCACGCAATCCAGCACCAGCAGCCCTTTTTCCGCCACGGCGAGATCCAGCTTCGTAGGTTCGCCGACGATACCGAACTCGATCCTGCCGAGCATGGGCAGCAGCAGTTCGATGCCGTTGTGCCCCGAGATCTCTTCCTCCGCGGAGGCCGCGAGGATCAGGTTATGCGAAAGGTCCTTGCGATCAAAAAAATGCAGGAATACAGCGATCAGCGACACCAGGCAGCCACCGGCATCATTGCTGCCCAGACCATAGAGCTTTCCATCCTTTTCGAGGGGATCGAAAGGGTCGAGGGTATACGCCTTATTCGGCTTGACCGTATCATGGTGACTGTTGAGCAGGATGGTTGGTTTGCCCGGATCAAAATATTTGTTTCTTGACCAGATATTGTTTTGCAGCCGGTGTGCCGGCACCCCTTTCGAATCGAGATAGCCGGCAATGAGGTCCGCAGTCTTCTCTTCTTCTTTGCTGAAGGAAGGTTGTGCGATCAGCTTTTTCAATAGCGCTACTGCTTCCGTATATAGTTCGCTATGCATGTTGTATAGTTGTGCCGGACCGCCCGGCGAGTAAAAGGGGCAATTCTTCAGCCCGGCCGATGATCACGCGGGTGACGCCGCTGCGCAGCGCGGCGAAGGCATTATCCAGTTTAGGAATCATCCCGGCGAAGATCACCTTGCGGTCTTTGAGGTCTTCATAATCGGCGGCGGTGAGCCGGCCGATCACCGAAGTATCATCATCGGCATTCAGAAGGACCCCGCTTTTTTCGAAAGAATAGATGAGGCTAACCTCGAAACCCGCGCTCAGCGCCCGGGCGAGCTCCTGCGCGATGGTATCGGCGTTGGTGTTGAGCAATTGTCCTTTGCCGTCATGGGTGATGGGAGCGAAGACCAGGGTCTTGTCGAGCAGGAGCATGCTGGTCAGCAGGCTGGTGTTCACTACATCCACGTCGCCTACATAGCCGTAATCGATGGTCGCATGGGTGCGTTTGTGCGAAAGGATGGCGTTGCCATCCGCGCCGGTGAGTCCGATAGCCGAACATCCCCGTGCCTGCAATTGCGCAACGATATTTTTGTTGATCGTGCCGGCATAGACCATCGTCACGATCTTCAATGTCTCTGCATCCGTGATCCGCCGTCCATCCACCAGCTGCTGCTGTACGCCCAGCCCTTCCGCCACCTTGGTGGCTAATTTTCCGCCGCCATGCACCAGGATCTTTTTTCCCGGTACGGCTGCGAAGTTGTCGAGGAACGCCGAAAGCCTGCTGTCGTCATCGATAATATTACCGCTTATCTTGATAATGGATAATTGCATAAGGACAGTTATTTATTCCGCAGGATCTCCGCCAGCACGGCCTGTGCCGCCCATACCCGGTTAGAGGCTTCCCGGGTCACGATGCTGGAAGGTCCGTCGAGGATCTCATCGCTCAGCTCGACGTTACGCCGAACGGGGAGACAGTGCATGACCTTCGCGTTATTCGTCGGTTGCAGCTTCTCGCTCGTCAGCATCCATTCCGGGTCGTTGTTATAGATCTTACCGTAATCGGCATAGGTGCTCCAATTCTTGACATAGACGAAATCGGCGTCTTTGAGCGCGGCGTCCTGGTCGTTTGTGATGGTCGCCCCTTTGGTGAATCGGGTGTCCAATTCATAATCTTCGGGGTGCGTGATCACGAAGTCCGCCTTACCCCAGGCATTGACCCATTGGGAAAAGCTATTAGCTACGCACTGCGGCAACGCCTTTACGTGCGGCGCCCAGGTGAGGACGATCCTGGGCTTGCGTGTGGTGCGTTGAGCCTCGAGCGACTCGGTTATCGTGATGATATCCGTGAGACTCTGCAGGGGGTGCAGCGTTGCGCTCTCCAGGCTTACCACGGGAATGCCCGAATATTTGATGAATTGTTTAATGTACAGCTCGCTATAGTCGTCCTCCTTGTTCTTTAACGACGGGAAGGTGCGGATACAGAGGACGTCGAAATAGTTGCCCATGATCGGGGCGGCATCCTTCACGTGTTCGACGGTATTTCCGCTCATGATGGCCTCTTCTTCGAATTCCAGCGCCCAGCCTTCCTTGTCGACATTGAAGACGATGGGTTCCGCACCGAGATTTTGTGCGGCGATCTGGGTCGACAGACGCGTCCGCATGCTGGGATTGAGAAACAACATACCGACGCGTTTATTTGCCCCGAGGTTTTTATCTTTCAACGGATCGGCTTTGTACGCGAGGGCCTTGGCTACCAGGCTGTCGATGTCGGTGACATCTGCGGCGGAAATAAAATTCTTCATCGTTTATAACTATTTGACGGCTACACTTTTCATGGCGTGGATCTCTTCCTGGATGGCTTCCAGGAACTCATTTGCATCCTTTTTCCTCAGTGCCAGGCTCGGCAACAGCCGGATCGTGTTGGGCTTAGCTTCGCCGGTAAAGATGCGCTGGCGCCACAGGAGGTTCTTCCGCAGGTCTTTGAGGTCTTCGGGCACGTCGAAACCGATCATCAGACCCCTGCCCCGGACACGTTGCAGCTGCGGGATCATCTTCAATTCTTTCATCAGGTAGCTGCCTACTTCGGCGGCATTGGCGATCAGGTTCTCCTGCTCGATGACTTCCAGCACGGCCAGGGCGGCTGCACAGGCGAG
>Ga0134128_10000399_pt1 | contig 60780 bp, 82 predicted proteins | sample KB31754_FD_96462 | JGI IMG/M metagenome (GOLD analysis project Ga0134128, IMG submission 96462) | Terrestrial soil microbial communities with excess Nitrogen fertilizer from Kellogg Biological Station, Michigan, USA - KB3-175-4 | ecosystem: Environmental > Terrestrial > Soil > Unclassified ... | reverse complement strand
CCCGCTAGCGGCAGGTCCCGCGCCACCGCCGCCGCCGGCTCCAAGAGCCTGAACTTCAATCTGTGTAACACCTGAATCCGGTGCAGGGAAAGACCCGTTTGCTGTATACGTGGTTTGCAGTGTTGATGTCGTAGACCATGACAACAAAACATCGCCACTTCCCGGAGATCCTATAAGTCCTGTTATAACAAGAGAAGTCATACTTGAAAAAATCCGCCGCTGGCAACATCGTACCCAACGTAGTACGAGAATCCTTGTAGCAGAAACGGAAATCCTGGTCCTGTCGAGCTGTAATAAACCAACGGGCTAACCGAATCACTCGCCCCCTTGATATACAACACAACCGCGACCACCGTATATGGAGACACCACAGCTTGGATCTGAGGGATCGTGCAATAACACGCGCCGTTCTTTTCACCTACACTAGTACACAGGAGATCACGCACGATGATCGCGCTTGATGGAATATCCGAAACATACACATCATTCAACGATGGCGAATATGATGCCGATACTAGCATCGCATTGACCGCAGCCGTTGGCCAATTGAGCTGCGCCGTGGCGAACAGATGCCGTGCGTTGTTGTATAGGAAGTCGGTGTACCCGCTCATTATCCGCCGGCCCTCGGAAGTAGCTGCGACGCGCCGCGGACGCCAGCGAAGCGCGGATAGAACACCGGGGTGTCAGCCGGGCCGTTGCCGCGCTGCGCCACGTCACGCCAGATCATGATCTCCTGACGGAACTTGCGCTCATAGTCCTGACCGAGTTCCTTGTCGGTCCAGGGCTTCTTCGGCATGCGATAGAGCCGCGCCAGAACGCCATACTGGAGCGCATCCAGGTGGTGGGTGTACGCCACATCGGGCAGCGTGGTCGCCGTCGGCGTAGGCACCAGAGAGGCGCGGACGTACAGGATCTTGCCGTAGCTCTGGTCCGGCACCGGGTAAAGCTGCAACTGATCCATGAGCTTCATGTAGTAGCGGCTCGGCGGCTGCGGCGTGCCGCCGTATGGCGCGCGAGTCAGCACAATCAACCGCTGTGGCAGATTCGCTCCTTCGTAGGGGAACAACCACGCGTCGAGCACGAACTGAACACGCTTGTTCTGGTCCACCGGGTTGAGCTGAACAGTGTCCTGGAGCTGCTTGATGTTGTACGGACCAACATCCTCACGCCATGCCGTGGACTTCGTGTAGAACTCTCGGGCGACCTGTGTGAGCTGCGTCGAGACGAGCTGGTCCGGCGCACCCGGGATCTGCTGCAACACGAGGTTGATGATGTACTGGAGAACCTGACCGCCCAGTGCCTGGGAGGATTGGCCGCCGTCGAGGGTGACTATTGCCATGATTATGCCCCCTGGAGCTGTTGTTTGAAGCTCGCCATGAGCTGAGCGGATCGCGCGGCGTCGGTGAACTCATCATCCTGGATCTCCACGCTGCCGGCGATGAAGGCCACCACGGGGTAGAAGAACAGCCGATCATCCACTGGGAAAGGAGTCGGCGGGGTGAGGCCAAGGTCGGTCACGTAGTAGGTCTCGACGGCGTTGTTGGACATCACGCCGGAGCTGAAGTCGCCGATGAAGGCATCCGGCCGCACAGCATAAAGCGCGCGGAGAGCCGTATTCAGGAATGTGATAAGGGTCGTATCCGGGTTGCGATACGGGACCTGAAGGTCGTTGACGATCGAGCGCGCCTCGAAGATGGCATCGTCGATAGACTTTACACTGATGTCGCTCATTCCAAGGTCTCCCGTAAAGAAGAAAGGGGGCCGTCCAGCTTATGGAGCGGCCCCCTTGATCGTCACACCCGCAAGGGGACGTCAGTCGGATCAGGTTCCACCGTTCACAACGATGGCCTCGCCAACCAGCGTCGGATTGATGACCTGGAAGCCCCAGACCTGGAGACCGCGCATGAGGGTACCGAAGGTGCTCTCGGAGCGCAGCGTCTCGACCTTGGTCATCTGCGACGCGAACGTGAGGCCCAGGCTGTGACCGAAGTACACGGCCCACTCGCCGGTCTTCAGACCACCGCCGTTGGTCTCGGACGCCAGCTCGGGGTAAGTCGTACCCGTTGCTGACACGTTCGCACCGTTGCCGACCGGCAGGAGGTTACTGACGTAGACCGTGAACCGGTCGATCATGCCCAGGCGGCCATTCCGCGCGATGGACACAGCGTCACCGGTCAGGTACGCCTGCTGGAACTGCGAGCGCTTCACCATCGCAGCGACCCACGGGGGAACCACGATCCAGCGGCCCGTCTCCGGAACGCGCTGCTCGTCGAGCACCAGCCCGCAGTCGATGATGAAGTCGATCACCTTGCGCGAAGTCGCAGCGCTGACGCCGGTGTTGCCCGACGCACCTGACGCCGCACCGATGTACAGAGGCACGCCCTGCGTCGCAGCCGCGGTCAGGGTGTTCTGACTGTAGCCCAGGTTGATGCTCTGGCTGAGCCGACCGGCCGCGGTCCCGAGGTTGTGCGGGTCCGAGTTGTTGCCGAGGGACACGAGCTGGAGCACATTGGTGTCCACGTACACCTTCATCTGCTCGGACGCGTTGTCCGCCCAGTTGCTGAGCAGATCCACGTCCGCCTGGATCTCCATGACATCGTCCAGGACGGTGTTGAAGTACGCACCCTGGTTGATCTGGAGCTGCACCAGCGGCGAGCTGGGACGCTGAACGGTCAGCGCTTGGTTCGCCGTGTACGCGTTGATGGTGATCGTCGGATGGGTCCGGATGTTGACGGTGTCGCCGTAGTTCCGGATCTCGCCCTCGTAGTCCGTGGAGGCAATCGCGCCGAGGACGGTCGCGTCGTAGAACTTCTCCACGAACTTGCCCGACCAGATAACGGGGATGAAAACGCCGCTGTAAGCCGGCGAGGGATTGGAGCCCAGGTACGGGGTACCTGCAATTGGATAACCAGCCATGTCAGTTTACCGCCCGAAGGTTTGCTTCGTTGTTCTTGTTCTAAAACGCCTCGTTCGCGTGTCGCATTCTACGGGTCGGTACGATCCGCCCTTCCGCGCTTGCGCGAGCGATCTCTTGCATGAACGCCTGATACTGTTCAGGCGACACCTGCTTTTTCCGCACTCTGGCGTAGAAGTCCGCTATCTCTGACTCAGACAGCATCCTTTTTCCGCCGCTACCTTCGGGAGCCGCTGGAGGTCCACCCCGGACTTCCGGGGCCACGAGTGTCGCCGGGTCAACTGGTGCAGCGCCCGGGGCTCGTGCCTGTGCAGGGTATTCCCGTACATATGCCTGAAATATCGCTACGACACGTGCGGCGTCGAGCTTATTGTAGGCGTCCGTCAGTGCCACCCGACGGGTCACGCCACTGAATATATCCGTGATTCCCAGCCAGTCAAGAAATTCTTGACTCTCGTTGATCTGACGCCACGTCGGCACCGCGGCGTCGAGCTGCGCTTCCAGGGAGGCCACGGAGCCGCGGCGCGCGTCCTGCGCCACACGGACCGTGGTCTGATTGAGCCTAGCCAGTTCCGTGTTCAGCTTCTCGATGGTGGGCTTCACCATGTTCTCGGCGAGTCGCGCGACAAGCGGAAGCAGGTCGCCGTACTCCTCGATCTCCTTGTCTGTGGCTCCGAGAGAGCGCACACGATCCTCCGGCGTCACGGGCGCCGGGGGCGCCGGGGGCGGCGCGGCGCGGTCTCGCGCCAGCATCTCGGTCATGAGCTGCGTGTTCTGGTTGAGCTGCTGACGCAGCATCTCCGTCTCGGCGTTGTACTTGCCCTGGAGCGTCGAGAAGCGCGCTTCGGAGCGGCGTAGCTGCTCACGGAGGTCCGCGTCTTGCGTCGCATCGGCAACGGCACCGGGCGACGGCGGGGGAGCGGCGCCGGGATGCGGGCTCGGTTGCGCCGGCGGAACACTGGCCGCGGGCTGCGCGGGCGGCTGAGCCGCCGGTGAAACAGGGGCAGCGCCGGGCTGCGGGGGAGGGGCATTCAGTTCGGCGACGAGGCGGTGGGCTTCTGCTACCTGGGCGCGAACGGCCGCCGGAAGATTGGTATGGCCGGGTGCTGGAGCGTTCATGTGATATTCCCGTTGTTATTGTTGATGTTGTGGAGAAGCATGTGGAGAGCCCGGCATTCGCCGCGAAGGGCTTCGTCTGGCGTCGGGCTGATGAGGAGAGTTCGGACGCGATCCGAGTAGTGCTCCTCAAGCGTGGTCACATAATGACCAAAATGGGGATTATCTTTGAGCTGGCGGAGACTGTCCGCCAAGCGCTGTCGATCGTAGCTCACAGGTCGCTGGTTCCTTTGTCCATGCTCACAGCCTGAAGATCGGGCGCCCGAGGAACGGGCTCAGGGTGTCGTCGCCCTGGTCGCCATCGGGGTCGGTCTTGCTGTAGTCGCGCGAGTAGACCCGAGTCGCCGGGGCGGTCGGGCCGTTGTCGCTCTTGAGTTCCGCGACCTGTCCGCGCAGGAGATCCAGGTGATCACACTTGAGCTGCTTCGACCCGGCGGCCTGGGGCAGCGCGGTGCCGTACTCACCGGACTTCGGGAAGCGGCTCGGGGGCGTCTTGGTGCCGGGGTTGCTCATTTGCGACCACGCTTGGAGTAGGAAGCCTTCAGGGGAGAGCTGGTGAGGCCGCCGCCGGTGCCCTCCGTCGAGGCATCCTTCGCATTGGCGCGCGTCGGGAGGAAGTCGCCCTTGCCAGAACGGATCACCTTCGACTCACGGGGCGCCTTGTCAGCGTTCATGGTCGGGATGTGCGTGCTGTTCTCGGTGAAGACCGGGCCGGTGCCCTGGTCGATCACACCGTTGGTGCCAGACTTGCGTCCGCCACCGCTGCGAAACTTGGCCGGATCATTCTTGGTGATCGTCGGACCCGTGCCCTGGGCATGAATCGAACTGGTACCGCTGGTCTTGCTCATTGCCATGTCCCTCATGGGGATCTTGTTATGGTCGAATCGGATACTACTGCACGGAGTTCATCGGTGCAACCTGTGGTGCAGCTTGGAGCCCCTGCACGCCTCCGGCGCCCGGCTGCGCGGCCCCCGACGGCGCCGGCTGGTTGGCCCCGGTGGCGTTGTAGCTCGCTCCAGGACCTGTCGGCAGCAGCGCGCCGGACGGAGTCGGTCCAGGAAGCGGGGGCGGCTGGGCATTCGGCCACCCAGGAGGCGGCGCAACACCGGGGGGAAGCCCCGGAGGCGGTCCGCCGGGGATGTCGCCGGGCTGTTTGACCTTGATTTCCATGCCGATATTGTCCGCAACGGCCTGGAGCAGCCTCGCAACCTCGTCCGGGCCGATGAGGGCCTGATATTGCGGGTTGTTGATGAGCTGGAGGAACTGGAGTTGCTTCGTGAGATCCTGTTCCTGTGCCGCAGCCTGCCGAACGCCGTTCACCAGGATGTTTTCGTCGCCGCGGAGCATGCCGGTGCTGTCCGTCAGCATGATGAAGTCGTAGAGTTGGTGCAGCAACGGCTTCAAAACATCGTTGTCGATGTTGTCCGCGACGTTCATCAGCGTCTTGTTGGCGTTGTTGATGAGCATCGAGAGGCCCGAGGCCGTACGACCCGCTCCACCTTGCTGTCCGGAGCCTGTCAGGTACCTCGGAATGGTCGAAACGTCATCCAGCATCGTGCTGAACTGGTTGATGACGCTCATCAGTTCCTGAGCATTGCACTGCGGCTGCTCGAAACTGATCGGTTGGCGGTTCGGATTGAGCGGATCGCCCGTGTACTTCCACCGTTTCCACGGGTACAGCGCATCCGACTGGTTCGGAGCGATCAATTCCTCGTCGTAAACGACCTGCGGACCGCTCGAAATGGCGATGTTGTTGACCAACGCACGCAAAGTTGCGTTGATGACGTCGGTGAGATCGTTCGCCATGGCCGGAATGCCGTTGCCGTAGAGGCTCCCGGGCTGCTTGTCGAAGCTCGTGATGTAGTACGGCACACGCATACGCGGTGATGGGTTCAACATCACCTTGAAAATGCGCTTGTCCACCATCCAAGCTGTGATGAAGTAGGGCTTCAGAGGGTCATCGACACCTGGAACGTTATATTCCAGGAGGTATCGCCCGAGAACGAACCCGTGAAACTCAATCGCGTTGATAAACGTGTCGTCCAGAACGTTGTTTCGCCCCTCCATCTGCGCCCGTTCATAGTCGAAAATCTGAATCCACTCCTTGAATCCGCGACCTTCGTAGGCTTGGATGATAGCTCGGATGTCATCTTCGCGATAACCGGGCAGTCCGATGAGCTGATAGAGATCATTGACAGACAGACGCTGCCGCTCGAAGACCTCGGTGTTGGATATGCTGGTCGCGCCAGGAGAAAACCAAACATCCCAAGGGCTAACACGCTCCCAAAAGAACTTCGCGCTCTCGTGCGCATGCAGTTTTTTCTTGGCATCCCACTTCAGCTCGGTGTACTTTCGTGTCACCGGACCTTTCATGACCGCGTATTTGTAGACGGGAAGGTCGGCAAGGAACTCCGAGAGCGCCTTGTAGAAGCAACCTTCCTCCAGAATCTCATCGATGCGGCGCTCCGCCTGCTTCGCGTCGTCGTCCGCCTTGCGGCGCTCAGCGAGCTGCGTCGCCTCGAACAACTGCTTCAGCCGATCGTGGATGAGATCCTGCGTCAGCATCTGGCCCTGTTGGTTGGCCGCTACCACTTCCTGGTGAACCAGGGTGGTAATGTGATTCTCGATCGCATCCGGGACCTTCGGGTCCGCCGTGGGCTCCAACGACCACGGCCGGTCGGAGTTCATGTACACATTGCGCAGGAGCGCGGTGGCACCGCGGCACTTCATGGCCATGAGACGCGAGTACACCGCGGAGCCGCCCTGCTGCTCGATGGCCTGGAGCGTGCCCGGGTCGTACTGCCCGTTGTAGGCACGCATGTCGCGGATCAGCTCGTCATCTACGAGAATAACTCGGCGGTGGCGAACGGCTTTCTCGAAGCGCTGGCGGATGTAGTTGGCCAAGTCAGTGGCGACTTCAGCAGAGACCTTCGATAGATCGTCACTCGCCCGCTCGGTTTCGAGCATCTCAGAATGCGAGACGACCCGGATAAGTCCACGTCCCTGGTGCCGCATCGGCTCAGCAGCACGGTTGACCACTTTCCTGGACGAAGGGGCAGCCGCTCCGTCATAGACCCCAGGCACGGGACTGGCTTGCCGAGCAGAGTTGGAAAGTTCCGCATTGACGGGGGGCATCGCGCCCAGAGCTGCTGCGCCGCCGTAACCTGCACTACCCGCTGGGATCGCACCCATCTGGCCCTCGTTTTTGTTCTATATAGGCCGCCAATGCCCGGAGTATATCAGGACGCTCCTTGAGCAGCCCTATAGACCGGTTGCACACGTCACAAAGCCACCCGCGGAATCGGCCGGTAGCGTGGTCGTGATCCAAGGATATCTTCTTTGTGCCTCCGCATCCAGGTGTATCACAGACCAGAGGCTTCGGCCACCGTATCGTGGATACGTCTACGCCACGATTCTTCCAATGAAAGCGAAGCCTCTCAGCTCTGCGTGTCTCTAATGTGCGAAGATAATATTCTTTTCTGGAAGCGAGTATTGCTTCACGGTTTTTCGCGTACTTCGCTCTGGCGCGACTTCGTTCAAGCTCGCGCTGCTCCTCTGTCATCCGTAGCCTGTCAGATCGTGTGGAAGTCCGGTATCGGCTCATGTCCATCCCTTGGGGCTTGGGGGCCGCTCAGGGGTTGAGCTACGCCGGACCCGGTTCAGCCGGCTAAGCACGGTGCCGCTGTGGCCCAGGACGGCGTACTGGAGTGCGTCAGCTATATCGCTCCAAGGATGACTCTTGTCAGGTGTTGGTTGTAGTTCGCCGTCTTTCTTGCGCGCGTACCGATAGCGGGACGACAGCGCTGTTATCAAGGTCGTGCAATGAGGACTGATAAGGAACGCTGGGCCGGCGTCGCGGGCCTGGAGCATCCACTTCTCGACCGCCCTCAGCCGCGGGTCGATCGCATTCGTCTGAGCAGGCTGGCAAGCAAAGCCCAGGCGCTTGAGCGCATGGAAAACGCTCTCTTCACCGACCTGAGAACGGGCGACGCCGGATGGGTCTCCCACCACCCCGATTGGAAGTCGGGCATATTTGGGTTGCGCAAGGATAGGACGGAGCACAGTCGTGACGAACTGCTCGACACCCATAGATTCCCCATGGGCTTCATCAAGGACGACGAGCCTTCCACGCGGATCAATTTGCGTGACAACCGCGGATGGATTGCGACCGAAGTCCATCCCAACAACAACGAGCGTGCCGGGGATAGGGAGGAGGTCAGATTGGGCGACATGCCACTTCCTGTTGAATGAGTTACGGAAGACCGCCTCGCCAGAAAGACTTGGGCTGATCTTGTTGTCGATATACTGTTCGACCCAGTCCGCCGTGTTCGATTCGATCAAGTCTTCGTAATATCCCGGGACCAGATTCTCCCTGTTCTCCGCTCCCGGGTCGCGGGCGCCCGGCTGGACCCAGTAGCCCCAAGTGGGCGGCAAAGGCTTGCCTTCTAAGTTCTTGTTCTCCAGGATCTCGTTCCACGGCGAATCTTCCGAGAAGGAATTGGTCTCGGCGATGACCCCATACCACGTAGGTCCACCATTCATCATGCTCGGGAACCGGCCGCATCGTGACAACACGTCGAGCAGAATCCGGGGTGGCAATTCCCGTAGCTCCGACAGCCACCCGGCCGTTAAGTCGAGGGAGAGCAATCGGTCCACGTTTTCCGGCGTGTCCAGGGGGAGCATGATCCATTCGGACTCCACGTCGTTGATCTCGATCCAGAAGGTGTTGCTTTGCGCCTCGAAGCGGGCGATGCCGCGCAACAGCTCCTGGATCGTCTTCATGGAGGTCGTTTTGAGCTGCGGCAGTGTATTGCGCACGATGACGAATCGAGTCCGCCGTTTGCCAGTCTTCGGATCTGGAGACTGCTCGAACGCACGCCGTAGCAGCTCCATGACCATGCCCGATGACTTGCCTGACCCCACAGGACCGCGCACGACTCGCACACGCTGGTCGGACTGCATGAATTTGGCAAGGGTAGGCGGGGCTGTGTAGTTGAGTTCACTCATCTCTGCCTCAGCGTGCCCTGCTTCAGCACGCGGATGCTGCGGATCATACCCTTCGGGATGAAGCTCTGGTTCGCGAGTTGGGTGCCGTCAGCGATCTGCGCCGCGACGAGCACGCCCCGGTTATCCTTCTTCAACAGCCAGCCGACAGTAAACACCGTCACCGGCTTCGCCTTGCTTTTGGACGCGGCTTCGTCATCCCAGGCACCGTGTACCCAGGCGTCGCCCCATTCCACCATCACTAGTTGCCGCGTCAGTTTCTTTCTCATAAAGATCGGGGGGAGTTGACAGCCTCCCCCCGCCCAGGTTAGATCAAACCAAAATGCTTCTTGATGAGCACTTCACACGCCTTTGTTATCTTTCTTGTACGGCGCTGGTTGATCCACTGCTTACGCAGAGGGGGTGGCAGCCTCCGAAGTCTGTCCGGCGTCAGCCACTGCATCAGCTCCACCCTCCGCACCGGACTCAGAAAGAGGGGAGCTGGTCACCGTCGCGTTCTGGTCCAGAACCTTCTGCGACTCGTTGACCGCATCCTCGTTGGTCAGGTGAACTTCGAGGGCGGCGATCATCGCGTGCATCTCCTTCTTCGTGTCAGCCAGCGCACTGAGCTGAGCGACATTCTGGAGGATCTGCATGGCCGCCTGCGGGTGCTCGAACTTGGCGAGCAGCACCTTGGCAGCGTTGACGACTTCCTCGTCCGCCTGGACGACGGTCGCCTCGGCCTGCTTGAGCGCGTTCTCGACGTTCACGAGATTGGCCGCGACCTTGGAAATCACGGTGTTGAGTGTTGCCTTGATGGACATAGTAATCAGCCTTGTGTTGCTTGGTTGGGGGACATTCCGAGTGCCGCCTCGACTTCGGGGCGTTTCTCGTCACGGCGGATCGCCCGGAGGTTGTCCAGACGGTTCTGCACATCAGCTAGCCGGGCGAGCAGGATCTTCTCGCCGATCTCGGCCTCTTTGAGCTTCTTCGCGGCGTTCGACAATGCCTGTCGCAACGTCTGCACGTTGGTACCGAAGTCGATCCATGTGCCTTCCAACATGACGATAACCTTCTCGCCATTTGGTGCTATGGAATCGTAGAACTTGCCTCTCTCCAGAATGGGCATCGGCGGTACGGGCTGCTCGTCCAGATACTCGCCTGCTTTGACGGCGCCCTGCAAATCTTCGGATGTCGTTGTCATTTGGATACTTCCTGAGCGATGATCGTGGGCGGTTTGTCCGTCCCGATGTTGATGATGATCTTGTGCTGTTCACTGGGCTCGCCGGCGCCCTTTGCCACGTGCGCCACGGTGCTTATCTTCGTGAGTTGTTCGATCGCGCCCAGCTTCGCGGCGACGGGCACCTGCGGGTTCTTCGCGATCCGTGACAGCTCGGGCAGCGAGTCTTCCAGGAGGAACGCCGCCTTCGTGCGGATGCGCTCCTGGGCATTCATGTCGGAGTTCCAGAGCCGCTGTGTGTCGCGGTAGTGCGCTGCGAACGCCGGATTCAGGAGCTTCGCGGCAAGCTGCTCCGGGGTGAGGCCGTACTGCTTCAGCACGTCTGTCTGGTGCCGGATATTGGCCACGAGGTCGGCGATGAGCCGCGAGTCATAGTCCGTGATGGAACTCGGCGGCTCAGTTCCCGCGGGAACTATTGCGTTCATCCCGCCGGCCGGGACGACCTGCATTGGAGGAAACAGCTCGGGATCAAGCTCCATTTTTCGGCTCTACCGGGTCGCCCGGACCCATCATCGTGTTGAGTTCAATGTCGAGCGACTTCACGGCATAAGCAAGATCCGCCAGCGTCATGTTGTCGGAGACCCAAAGTTTCACCCTTCCGTCCTTCGTCCAGTACACCGACGCGATCTGCTTGAGGTTGCCCTCTTGGTGTAGCGTCGTGATGGCATCCACGCACTTGGACACAGACTGGTTGTCTTTTTCCTCGCGGGTGACGAGCCGCAGTACATTAGCCATCGGATTTCATCGCCTCGTCGAACAATCGGTCACACACGTCCTGCCAGTCCTGGTACACCGCCCCGTAGCTCAGATACGCGACGGTTCCGATGACGCTGGTGATCTCCCACTGCTGGGAATCGCGATCCAGCTTCGCACGGCAGAGAGTCCGCTGCAAGAGCTGAAGGATCGACCAGTCCTGTGGCACGTCGGAGATGGGGTCTTTGGCCGCACGGATCACGGTCTTGACTCCCTGCGGCATTCCGCCGTCGAGGTCGAAGTTCGGGTGATTCCGGCCGGTCATGAGTCGCATACCCATCTGCCTCATCTTCACGGGACTGGGAGCCAGGACGGCCAGGAGACGCTGTACACGCGGCCGGCGGCCTTCACGTATAAGCAGATCGCCCGTAGCACTGGATGGTTACCGCATCCCGGGCAAGTGACAAAGTGATCCAGGACGCCGGCCCTTGGGGCTTTGTGCTCCTGTCCGGGAGGGATAGGCGTGCTCTCGAACATGCCAAGGAACCGCGGACGATCGGACCAAACGCCGATATGCCGCTTGAGCGGAGGGTTGGCAATCTCGTCATTGTAGACTTCGAGCTTCATTTGATGAGGTCCTTGAGTTTGGTGTGATCCGCCTGGGCCTGTGACGTGTGGCGGGCGACGTACTCGCGGGCCGCCTGACGCAGCGCCTCCGAGTACGTCATGCCCTTCAGAGCCGCGACCCGCTTCAATCCGATGAAGACGTCTTCGTCGAAGTAGAAGTTGACCCGAACCCTGTTGCCTTCGTATGCCCGAACCATATCAGCCTTCGCCGAAGGGCAGCGGCTCGCCAGGGTGAACGTCTTTCCAGAAGCGATTGATCTCCGCCAGCCACTCCGCGGGCGACGCCTCTGCGCGGACGCCGGTCTGCCAGCGGCGCAGCTTGCCACCGCCAACGCTGTTGGTGATGTTCGCCGAGTCCGGCAGGAACACCCGCCAGAAGTTCTGACACCAGCGCGCGTGGAGGCCAGTCATCACGAGCATGGCCGTAATGTCGTCCGGCAGCTCCGGATCGTCCGCAGTCATCCGGATGACCGGGTTGCCCGCTCGCCGTTCTTTCGCAGCAAGCAGGTCAGCCTGCGTCAGCATCGGCCGCTGCGGTGCCGGCGTCGTCGCTGTCCGCGGCCCCTGGCCAACTGGGGGCAATTGGGGGCGGGGTGCCGTCGGATTGGGAAAGTTCGCCGCGATCGGCGCTGGAGTCTGATCCGGTACCGCCGTGTCTGCTTCGGTCGTCAGTGTTGCCAACTGCGCCAGCTTGCTCGGTGTCAATGTCGTTGTCATCTCTGATTCTCTCGCCGGTGTAGTAGACGGCGTTGTAGTCCGCGATTTTTGTTTGGATCTTCGAGACATCTTGGCCGTGCTCTTTCAGGAAGTCCGCAATCTGCTTCAGCCACTCCAGCCATATATCATCGGCTGACAGGATCTTCGGGTCAGCCTCGAAGTGGTGGTCGAGCGACTGGGCTCCGCGCGTGTCGTGGACGGTGGCAATGTACATACCCCGCGTCCGGACCCACACGAAGTCCATGTTCATCAAGCGAGCGACGGTCCTGACAAACTCAGGTATGCCCGGCGCTGCCGCAAACTTGCTGCCCGGTGATCGTAGGACCGGTTGCACCTGAAACTGTGCCACGAGCGACCTCATCGAGTAATTCTGACACCATCGCGTCCCACGTCATCAGCGAGCACCCCGGATCTCCGAGGGGCGCCTGCCAGCTCTGGGTACGCGTGTCTTTGAACAGGGTCCAGTGACCGGCGACGAACCGGATCTGGATCTCCAGGAGTTTGAAGATCGGCTCGTACTTGTCGCGAGCGATCGGGTTCATCTTTGAGAGTGCGGTCTTCTGAAGTTCCTCCGCGGTAGGCGGCGTCTCCAAGCCCATCGTGCGGTTGATCCCTCCAATAACACCTACTCCCCACTGCTGGGGGAACGACATATTGGCAGCGCCCGACTCTGACGGAGGGGGCGCCATCAGAGGACGCCCTACATGCTCGTGGAACTCCGCGATCTTCATCCGGAGATTATCTTCGAGCTGCCTCGCCCGCATCGCCCGCTCAGCCTGCATCCGCTGGGTCAGCTCGTCGAGCCGTTCTTTGGGGATCATGAACGTGCCGGGATCGAGGCCCTTGTCCGTCAGGGACTTCGCCATGAAGTCGTGTACAGCTTGGGCCTTGATGTGTGCAGGAACATCGGGTGAGGCGCAGAGCTGCTGTACAGACTGGGCGGTCATCGGCGGTGGGGGCGGCGAGACCCGTGAATCGTGCGCAGTTTTTTCTAGCTGCGTCTGCTGGAATGCATACGTCATGGCGAGAGTAAAACATGCGTATGCTTGGCCGTCAAGAAATTCTCGTATCCCACGGGAGTGACCCACGCGGGATACGAGATTCGGCGACTCAGCCGCGCTTTCGCGCGCGACCGGCCGCCGCCTTGCGGGCCATGCCGGCTTTGCCGTACTTCGCCTTGCCGGCGTTGTAGGCGATACCGCCAGCTTCCTTCTTGCTCATGCCCTTCTTTTCGAGCTTGTTTTCCAGCTTACTGAAGTTGCTCATTGGTGAGACTCGTGTTGGTTAGGATGGCGGACGGAGCCTGGACTCGAACCGGCGACCTTCGGCCTGCATGGCCAACGCTCTCCCACTGAGCTACCCGTCTCGACGGTGTTTATATCACCGAGCCTGCGAGGCCGCAATACGCCTGTGGATCTCGGCGACTTCGTCGAGCGGCTTCTCGAACTCCTCGCGCGGAGAGGGCACCGGGATGCGCCATATGCGGGCTTTGCCATCGTAGCCGTCTTTCATCTCGGTGAACTCGGGGTCTGCGCGACAGCCTTGGCCCCATGCCAATACGAGCTTCTGCTCAGAAATGCTGAATCCTAACACGTGTATTCCAACTAACTTGTAAGCAGCAGCGATGTCGTCAGGAATGCAGTCGAGCCATGATGTAGTCATAACGTATGTATGTTGGTTTTTGGTGAGAAAGTATGGCGGGCTGCGGTGACGCGCGATGGCCACCCCCCACCCCCTGGTCCAGACTACATGCCGGTAGGCGACATAATCTGGGATTGAACATAACACAGAATCCCAAGGGGTGCAGGGACGGCAAAGCGACCTAGTCGCCTAGCCCGCCGAATCACCGGACACATGAAACCTGCGACGCACTGACCGGGTTTGCCGCTTACAGGGTAGCCGCTGAGCCGTGACGTCCAAGCCTTGTTCACAGGGTTTGGCCCTAGCGCCAGAGCACGTCTATCTCAGGCAACGGGAGTACCGAAACCGCTCCAGGGGTAATGCCCTGTGTATGACGGGCCGCGACAGGGCGTTGGGAGTGATTCTCTCCCGAACCAAGCCCGCGTAGCGTCGCTGTCGCAATGACAGTCTATCGCGCTACGGCCGAGGCGCGAATCATCGCGCGCGAGAGGGCATAAATTCTCGGTGGGCGGACTAAGCGGGCTGCGACGCGCGGCTCGCTTAGCCCGTCCACTGAGGTAATCAACATGCTGACAGAGTTACATGGCCGCAAGGTTATCTTAATCAACGGCAGGCAATACGCTGTCGATGACAGGAATCACGGTCTCGCGCAACGGATTCACGAAGCGCAACGCGGCAAGTCTACGTATCAGCGCTGGGAGCGTTCGGCTCGCAGCAATAGCAGCAAAGTACTTAACAGATCACGCTGAGTTCAGCGCATCGCCCGTGTTACCACGCGGGCTTTGCGGTGCATTTAGCACCTAACACCTACCGAGGATTAAGTCATATGGCTACTATCAAGCTCCTGACTCAGAGCGACCTGATGAAGGCCGTTGCTGAGCTGAAGACCGTGGCCGCGACTGTCCAGGACAGCATACACGTCTGTGCGTGCTCCGGCCTGGATCACGTTCGCGCGCACGGAGACACGACTGGCGTGGTGGCGCTGATGAATGCGTTGCCGAATGGCCAGCGCGTCAAGGCGCTCGCGTTCTGGTTCAAGAAGTTCAGCAACAGCAAGCTGATTCTGACTCAGGACAAGAGCACGAAGGTCTGGGCTGCCAAGCTCTCGAAGCAGCGGCTCGAATCAGACTTCGACGTCGCCGGCGCGATGGAGATCACGTTCGCCGATCTGACCGACGAGCGCGACCCTCAGAGCACGACCGTGGAGGGCCTGCTCAAGTCGCTGGTCGCCAAGTCCACCAATTCCGAGAATTTCGACGGGACCGACATTCCCAAGGTCACGCCGGAAGCTCGGAAGTTCTCGGCGGCATTGGTGGCCTTCGCGCGGGCCAATGGCTACGACCCCAAGGCGCCCAAGGCCGAGGTCGCTCAGGCCGCCTAGCCCGCAAGGTCTTGAAGCCAAGGATGGCTTCAGGGCTCTGTCATTGTGTCCTTGTGCGTGTTGCCAGGGGCACAATTACAGAGTGACGGCTAAGAGATTCAATCACTTAGCTATTATTGTAACTATGTAACTATTAAAATAGAATAATTATATATAATGTTATACAGTAGTATACTGTATAGCACCATGCGGGCTCGGCCCCTCAGCCCGCGTTACGCGTCATTGCGTTACTCACTCTGATCTGCGAGTATTCCGAGGCACAGTTACACGGTACACAGTTACAGGTTCATATGAAAGACCATTGGACCAAGTGCTATGAGCGTTACTTATTCATCCGGCGCCTAGTCGTTACAGGAAAAATAGACCTTGAGGATAGGTTTACGCTCGATCCGGATGATCCAGACTCGCCAGTAGGCACGCTTCAGCAGCTAATGGAAGTGCTTGGATTACAAAGGAAATTTGGTAGATTACGCCGCTGGCTGATAAACCATGGGCGTTACGTAGACGCAACCGCAACGCCCGTACAGCAGCGCAAGTATAAGCTCAGCGAGCACACGCGAGAGCTGAACCGCGAGCGCCAGAGACGATTCCGAGAACGTAGATCATCGTGACAAAGCCCGCTCAGCCCGCGTAGATCCGAGGACCGACGAGACAGAAGGCACTGCGCTGATGTTGTCATCAAGTTCCCGGATAGCATACGGCTTACCTAGCCTCGCCGGCTGGGCGGGCTTTGTGACTGTGTTCTATGATCCTGGTTACAAAGCGAGGTAACGAGTATGAGCCTTCTTAAACAAGGCTCTGCTCAGAGCCATAACCCGACTGATGGAGGGGATGCAGCCGAGCTTGACTTTGAGCAGACCTGGGATAGATATATCAACGCTCTTGAGGACATGCGTAATGCTGCCCGAGAGCGCCAGTCTAAACTCACGGAGATGATCGATGCAGCACGCAAGGCCCGTGGAAGACCCAAGCTGCTCGAATGCTGAGTCTGCGACGCCCGGCCTGGGTACCCTTCACCGGACGATCGAAGACCTGCTGAACGAGCTAGCCTACATCGATGCGTACCCAGAGCGCTGGGATAGCCAGAGCGCTCGCGCGGTCCGGAGGGCCGTGATACTCACCGAGATCCGCTGGTGCCGGAGCATGCTCCCGCGGATGGAAAGACGGAGACTGCTTTCATGATCGAGGTCACGCTGATTACCATCGCGGTGTTCGTAATCGACGCCGCGCTGTGCCTGCTCACGGGCAAGTTCATCCACTTCGGGATGGGCGACTCTGACGACGAAGAAGGGTTCTAACCTGCTTCCCACCACCCCCTCAGCCCGCTTCGCCGGTTGAATAGCCGACCGATCGAACCTAGTGACGTCCGCGAACCTCTCCTGCGAGGTCGAGCATGCTGTCACCGGAGGGTGCGCTGATACAAACACGGGTGATATTATGAAGTAGTCTACCCAGGTGACCATGGCCTACGCGCTTCATGGTCACCGAGGTAAGCTGCTGGAGTATCTGCACATGCCTGACACAACCATCGGCTGGACGAGACCGCTGCTGGAGAAATTCAAAGAGCGGTATCGCCAAGCCGTGCTCAATTCTGAGATCCAGTTCGTGTTCGAGATCAACGGCGTGAAGTATGATTTCGTCACGGCGTATGCCAAGTATCTGATCGAGTACCTGGAATCCAACCTTCCAAAAGCGAGGTAACATGGCAAGACGAGTCACATACGCGTACTGCATGAAGGTACGCAGGGGATGCTACGCCAGCTACGCTGTCCAATTGCAGAACGAGCTGGGTGGCAAGAGCTTCGAGCTGACGCAGGCGTTCGCCGATCACTGCGCCCGCAACGGGTTCTGTCCGACCGGCGGCGCAGCGGTGCTGCTGGGCAAGAGCATCAATCGAGAGAGCCAGTCGTATATGCGCTGGGACCAGAGCGATACGCGAGTCGTGCATCGCATCCGACGCGAAACCAACAACCAGTACGACATCGATTACATGATGAAACGTCGCTGGCGCAATCTGATCCGGTTCGCCAATCGCGTCCACGAGACCAAGCGGAAGCTGAAGGCTGTGCGCAAGATCACGCGGGTCGTGCGCAACAAGCCCAGTGACCGCAGCGCGGTCTCGGCGCATCTGCCGGCCGCCGTGATGCGAAGAGGCATAGCCTAAGACCGTCCAGCCCACGCAGCGACTGCTGACTTCCCGGGTTACTCCGTGAGAATAGCGAAACAGCACTGCACGGGCTGGCGTCTTGGAATGGGTTCACTGAGCCCATCCCAAGGCGAAAAGGTGCTAGGGCAACGCCCAGAGGGTATATTACCTGACTGGAGCGCGACCGACCGGCTGACGCGGCCTTACTGCTGCACCCTGTTCTGCTGCATCCAACGCTCTGTGGCCAACTGCAACGAGACAGCGATCTAGCCTTGTTGTTTTTGCTGTGGTAGAGTTCGTTCACTACAGACCCCAGCCCGCGGCGCGCATCGAGCGGGCTGTCTTTTTGGAGGCCACAATGACCAAGTCACAACGGCGTAATATGCAGCGCCTCGCTGTCATCATGACGTTGCCTATTATCCCAGTGTGCTACATCGCTGGGGTGGTGTGGCATGTCGTTCGATCGACCTTCGAGGCGGGCATCGAGCTGTGGCGCCCGTAAATCCACGCCGCACAGTCGGCTGGTTAGAAGGCGCCGGCTGGGTCATCGGGCCGCCATTGCCGGACGGCGTGCTCGAGATGCTACAGCTCGTCGGCTACAAAGCCGACTACCTGCCGCCGAAGTTCATCAACGGTGCTCGCATCAAGGGCAGCGGTGGCTTTCAGATCACGAACAACATGGGTGCGTGCATGGCGCACGTTGCTCTCAATGCCGATTTCGAGACTTGGCGCACAGCGCTGGGTCGTGTGTTGGATTACAATCGATTGCCACAACCGCAGGAGACAACTCCATGATGAGGCTTATCGGAGCCGGGATGCTGTTGCTATGCCCGATCCTTCAGTTCCTCGACTACTGGCACATGTACACTGCCAACCAGCAGTGGTTCAGCCGGACGCCGATGGAGCTGTTGAACGGGACTGCTATCAGCATCCTGCTCATGTTGGTGATTCTGGTTATCCAGGCGACCAAGAAGTAAAGAATCGGGGCTGGTTGTGAGCCAGCCCCTTTTCTCTAGGCGAGATACCTACGCAGCGCGTGTTCCAACTCCTGCATGTTCTTCATCCCTGTGCCGATGGCAATGCACACGTAGCGTTTACCGCCGCGAGCGCCTTTCCGTGGACGCAGGATTAGCAACCTCCATTGATGCGTGCTGTCTGGTATCGGTTCCAACCGGTATCGGGTCTTCATTTCGGATGTTCTCCTGTGCCGCAGGTTTTCCAGAGTTCTCGTATCACTGCGTCGCAGATCATGAGATCAGCATCGATCGCATGGTGTGCGCTGACAAGCTCTCCGTTGTGCCCGCTCTTGATCCGTTCCTCCAGCGCTAGCAGGGTCTCGTATAACTCGTCGCGGTCGTGCCTCATACGGCGCAACAGCCACACGCATTCGAGCCTGCTGAGCTGGATATTGGATACCGGGTCGTGCGTGGTCACGGCGATCTACCCTGTGGCAATCGCATGAACGGTACGCCTACTCGGGTCCGAGCATGCCTGGGAGTGGGTGCGGCCTCTGCCTGAGTTCCGGCAACCACTTGCGGACTCGGTTCCAGCTCACTGAGAGCCACTTGAAGATGCTCCGTAATGGCTTCCATGGCCTCGGCCGCGCGGTCGGGGTCTTCCTTGGCCATGCGCTTCAGCGCAGCCAGCAACGTCCGCTCAGCCCGCGCGACCCGCGCGCCGATCCGATCCACATCAGGAGCAGCCTTTGATGCCACGAACTGCTGCAACGCCGTCTTCGTGGTGGTTTCCACGTCCAAGGCACGGAGATCACCCCCGGCTTGGACATAGTTTCTCAGGGTGGTCGCTGCGGATCGCGCGAAGCCCGACCGACGGTTGCGTTCGAGCATCCTTCGTCCCTTCTCTGCTCGATCCAGACTATCATCCGCAACCACATCTTCAGTGGTCACCCCTCTCAGCACTGCGGCGTAGAAGCGCTCGTGTACTCGCTCCAGAACCGCTGACTGGGCGTCGGGTCGCACCGGTGCGCGGCCCCGTCTTCCTCCAAGTTCAGCTTGGCAGCCTGCGACGAGTACCCTGAGATATGTCGCATTGGCCACCGAGACCTGGGCCGTGGATATATACTGTTCTCGCGCCAGGGCTTCGATCTGGGCATCGTTTGCGACGTAGTGAGCACTCGCGATCTTGTCAAGCGTGTTCATGATAGGTAACTCCTAGTTAGGATTGTGAAACCCGTCACATGACGGGCACGGTGACATAAGCAACTACCGTGCCAGCCCGCTCAGCCCGGCCAAGCATCGCTCTAGCTAGAACCTTTACAGCGAGATCATCATGGCCAGTGTAATTCTTACCGGTAACCCGATCGACGGGTTCCAGGCTTTCGGGCCGTTCGATACGACCGAGGAAGCCACCCGCTTTATCGACCAAGAATCAGACGAAATTGAGACGTGGGTCATACCTGTCAACGACCCCGCGCTCTTGACCGAGCCAGCAGGAGTTGGTTAACATGGCCTATGCTCAGAAACCACCGCCACCTGAACGCGAGATCATTCTTCTCGCGTGTCTCATCGGCATCACGCTGATGCTCCTGCTCGAAGTGGTGGAAGCCTATCGCTGGTACAGCATCTGGTCGGAGTTGTTCCGATGAGCACCTATTGTCCGATTTGTAATGGCGACCCACGTCGTTCCGCCAACGTGGAATCGCACTTGAAGCACGCGGCGGATGTTGTCAATGCATTCTCAACACAGTCAGAGGTTACCAATCATGTCGATCGACAAGAGCACGCTGCCGCCGGAAGTGCGGGCGTTCGTGGAAAAGATGGAAGCGAAGGGAGTCAGGGTCGAAGTAGTCAAGGTCGATCTGTCCAGCGAGCTGAAGGACCGCAACCCGTTCAAGATCGTCGAGGAGATCGTGAACGGAGCGTCAACGACGACGCCGCCGAACTCCGAGACCTCCTCGCCGGCCTCGGATGAGGACGACGAGCCGACGCCCAAGCAGTTCGTGGACACCCTGGTCAGCATCGTCAAGGATGGTCTCAGTTCGCTGCACGGCCATCTGTGCCCGCGGATCAAGACGCTGGAGCGCGAAGCCCGCGATGCCCGCAAAGACATCGATGAGCTGAAGCGTCAGCTCGCGACCCGCACCGCCGGGTGATAGTCGGATGCCTGGGTTACACCGGGCATCCCCTCAATCATCTGGAGGCAACATGGCCAGTCTTGATGAGTTTCATAAGCTGCTTGTCGATGAAGATCCAACAGACGAGCAGATTCAGACGATCGCATCCTATGTAGAGAGCAGCGGCTTGGCGATGGAGATCCTTCGCAGCCCAACGTTCTCGAAGTGGGTCGCCCGCAATCGTTACTTCATCGTGCGGTGGGGTCGCAACAAGAGGAACGACGATGGCACGCAACGGCGCACCACCGATGCCACGTGAGGGGCGTGAATGCCGAGTCCCGCACTGTCGTGAGGTTTCTATCGACAAGGCATTGTTCTGCGCGACTCACGAACTGCTATGGGTCGCAACCGGAGCGCCGCCGTCTTATGGCCTCAAGCCGAAGTGGGGGCGTCGGTATCGCCGCTTCTTACAGAGCCAACACGACAAGTATCTCAAGGAGCATCCTGACCCATATGCCAGGATCTATCGTCAATACATGAGCAACAATCCGGCTTGGAGGGTATATCGTGGGAAGTAAACGCGACCGTAATACCCAGGCCAACCTGCGGCGTGGACGCGAAGAGTTGGTCATCATGCGGCAGAAGGTCGCGGCGGCCGAGGGGGCAATCGCGGATGCTCGTCGGGCCGCCGACCACCGAGTTGGTATAGCAGCTAGAGAAGTGCAGAGCGCACAGGCCAGGATGAAAGACCACCACGGACGGATGACGGACATTCTGAGCCGCTTGTACCTGATGCAGACTCTCGGTGAGGAGCAGTACAAGCAAGCGAAAGGCTGGCTCAACAACGATTTGATGAATGCCAGCACCTATTCTGATGAGGAGAGTCTTTTCACCATGTTCACACAACAGCATTACACGGCGCTTGCCAAGATCCTGAAAGAGACTCGGCAGCAAGTTACCGATGAGAATATCGGCGCTGGTGCCAAGCAGATCAAACACGAGGCGATCAGCGAGCTACAAGCCAACCTGATGAAGATGCTCGCGAAGGACAACGCCAAGTTCAAAGACCTGCTGTTCATCGCAGCGGCGAGCGAGCACGGCCCGGAGAAGTGAGATGCAGACCCGGACCGGCTTCACGGTATTGGAGCAGGATTTTGATGAGGACGTCACACGCGAGATATTGACTGCGCCTATATTTCAGGTTCATACTGTGGACCTATCGCAGTTCAAGCTACCGAACGGGGAGTTTCGCAGATGGCTTCATATCTTCCACGTGGCGAATCGCCCCACGTTTCGTGACAGCTACTTCAAGGTTACGACCGTTCTTCCGTGGTGCTATCCAGGCGATGAGATCGACATCGAATACCACCGCGCAGTCACTGCGCTCAACGGGTACGCACAGTTCCCGCTTGCCTGGAAGTCCTTCTCGTGGCGGATCGAGCGGCTGGAGACCAGCCCCGTGTACGCGGTATTCGGCGCCAACCCATCGCAAGGCGCGATGCGCGACGCGATCAAAGCCCGCACAGGGTACAACCCCGCCATCGTCCCCGAAGGCGAGATACGAGAGTTCTGGGACCAGATGAAGCAACTCGTCTTGGTCCCCCGAGCCGATGGGGAGCTTATCCCCACGTTGTTGAAACCAACCAAAGTTAGGAGTCCACTCGATGCGTATTCTGGATCTGACGAAGCTGGCCCGCCCGCTCTATGAGAGCGGCGATACCATCCATCTCATCGGACCGCCGGGCTGTGGCAAGTCGCAGGTGATTCAGAACGAGATCGTCTCGATTCTGTCCGATGCCTACGGCGAGAAGTTCGGCTTCCACGACTCGCTCGCGCCGACGCTCGACGCGCCGGATTACAAGGGCTTCCTGCTGCCGATCAAGAATCCGGACGGCACCGCAGGCTCAGCGTTCACTCGGTCACCGGAGTTGCCCAGCCGTGAATATCTGGCACAGCACCCCCGCGGGATTTACTTGGTTGACGAGCTGTCGTCTGCCGAGATGCTTACACAGAAGGCTCTCGCCCCGGTTCTGCTATCCAAACGGTTTGGTAATGAGACTCTACCGCCCGGGTGGCAGGTTTGGGCTGCGTCCAATCGCATGTCGGATCGGGCTGGTGTTGTTCGTCAGCCGTCTCACGTCCGCAATCGTGTTCGCGAAATTCCGCTCGAAAACGACGCGCTGAGCTGGGCCGTCTGGGCGGAGAGGCATGGTGTGCATCCGCTCATCATTGCCTGGGCGAAGTCGCATCCGACCGTCGCGTTCGTGAACGAGGTTCCATCCACGGACAAGCCGTTCAGCACCGCCCGGTCCCTGGCCCGCGCAGCCAACTTCTTGCAGGTGGGCAAAGAGCGCGATGCCGACGGCATGCTGGTGGATCTGGAGCTGCCCATGGACGAGCTGAGCATGCTGGCCGTGATGGGCGACATCGGCGAAGGTGCGACCGCGGATCTGTTCGGCTTCTTGAAGGTCTATGACAAGCTGCCCACGCTGGAAGAGATCGAGGCAGACCCCAAGAAGGCAAAGTGCCCGACCGACATGTCCGCGGGGTGGGCCGCCGGCCAGATGTGCATCCACTACGCCAAGCCGGGCAACATCGACAAGCTCTGGCAGTATACCGAGCGGCTTCCGAAGGAGGTCCAGGTGTCAATGGCCAAGTCGCTGCTGGAGCGCAGCGGCAGCGTGCTGCTGAATAGCCCTTCGTTGGTGAAGTGGATTCACTCCAACAAGGCATTGATTACTTCCTCTACCGGGAAGTAGTAACCGAAGGCTGGCCCCCGGGTTCTGATGCCACGCGCTGTGTCTCCCCCGATGCGCAACGTGGTGTAGGACCCGGGGGTTTAGCGGAGATCAACATGACCGATGCTGCTCAACTGAACGAGGCCCTGTCAGCAAACTATCTGCTGGTGGATCTCGAAATTCGCTCGTGGTCCGCGAAGCGTACCGACAAGGACGCGACCAACGAGGTCATCAACTCTCACCAAGCGGCAGGGAACGCCGGCAAGTTCATCAAGTACCTGTTCGCTGGCGCGGATGCGGAACTCACCGCAGTCAACAAGCTCGCGCAGGCGATCAGGGAGTTCGTATATTCGAACACGCTGCCATGGTCAGGTAACGTCGAGGGCGTGAAGCGCGGCCCGCGGCTGCTCCCGGCCACTCGGTCGATTGAGTTCCTGCGGGAACTAAACCAGATCAAGCAGGAGTACGACAATGCCGTTGCCGCATTGGCCGCCGTCTGGGACGCACGAAAACAACAGGCCCTATCCAGCCTGGGTACCCTCGCTAAGACCGACGACTACCCTGATGCGGCTGCCGTGGTCGGACTGTTCGGAGTTACTGTCGGCTTGCTACCGGTTCCCTCTCAAACGGACTTCACCCGAGTTAATGTGCCTGCGGCACTCGCAGAGGCATTGGGCCAGCGCCATGCGCAAGCTGCCCAGGTCCACGTGGAAGTCGCAATGGGTGAGCTGAAGGAACGGCTGCTGACGTGCATCAATCGCATGGCCACGCAGCTCGGAAAGGCCGGTGCTGGTGAGAAGACCCGGCTCTACGACTCGCTCGTGACCAACCTCCAGGCGCTGGTCGGGCTGACTCGTACCATGAACGTGGCCGGCAAGCCGGAGATCAGCGAGCTGGCCGATCGCATCGAGAAGGAACTCCTGCACCAGCCCGTCGAGGTCTATCGGAACGACAACAAGAAGGCCGCGGAGATCGCATCCCGCGCCAACGAGATCGCGGTCGCTGCCGCGGTGGAAGATATATGGAAGGTACTGTAACCAAACACCAGTTCGCGGCGCTCTCGACTCGCCCCGTGTCCCAGGTGGATGGCGACATCCTCGCGCTAGTGGCCAGCTATGGCCCCTTGAATCGTGAGGAGAACTACATCCATACTGTGAGGGGCGTCACGGTAGAAATTACCAGACAGAGTAAGATAGAGCACGGTAAGAGTTACAAGCTGTGCGTCTTCCCGGGCTGGCGGTTCCAGTGGGTCAACGAGGGCAACATCCGCTCGAAGCGGCTTGCTCGAACTGTAGGAGAGCTAACACATGTCGGCACACAACAGCGCGCAGCGTAGCGCGTGCGTCACCGAAGGCATTAGCGCGCTGCTGGTGCAGGACCCGTTCTTCGCGTCGCTTCTACTCGATCTGATGGAGGTCGTCGAGAGCAATCAGCTCCCGGATGGCTCCCAGTTAGAGACCTGCGCGACCAACGGGAAGATCCTCTGGATCAACCCGGAGAAGTTCGGCAAGCTCTCGATCGGGGAGCGCCGTGGGATGCTCGCTCATGAGATCATGCATGTCATTCTTCAACATGCGGCCCGCAAGCACAACTATCTCCAGCTCGGGGTCGGTCCTGATCTCAAGACCTTCAGCACGAAGCGGTTCGATCACGCCTGTGACTACATCATCAACGCGCATCTCACTTCTCAGGGCTACAAACTCCCACTTGGCAGCCTACAAAACTCCCAGGTCACCGGCGACGACATTGTGGACGAGGTTTATCTCAAGCTCCCAGACGACGAGGAAGACAAGCCGGATGGTCCAGACCAGCACATTGGCGACGATGGCCAGTCTCCTACCTCTCAGCCCGTCATGGCCGCTGCGCTGAAGAAGGCGCAGGAGATCGCCAAGATGCAGGGCAAGGGAGCCGGCGGACTGGAGCGCCTGATCGACCAGATATGCGAGCCCGAGGTCCCGTGGCAGGAGCATCTACGCAAGACCATCATCAACCAGACCCGGGGGCGCGATGAGATGACCTGGGCGCGGCCGAACCGGCGCAAGCTGGCAGCCCCGCCGCACGCGTACTGGCCCGGCCGTAGCGGACGGGAAGGCCCCGAGATCGGCATCATCGTCGATACCAGCGGCTCCATTGGCCAGGACGAGCTGAGCACGTTCATGGGCGAGGTCAAGGGCATCCTGTCCGACGTCGAGCCCAAGGCGGTACATCTGGCCTACGTGGACGACGAGGTCCATGGGGACGTCATCACGTTCGATGACGTGAACGAGCTAGAGGCCGTGGCGCAGCGAGCCGGCGGCGGTGGTGGCACGAACCTGCCCGTAGGCTTCGAGAAGTTCAAGGAGCTGGACCTGCCGATCGAGAACCGGATCGTCTTCACCGATGGGTACACCCCGTTCGGCGAGGATGACGGCATCCCGACCGTCTGGTGCATCACCACGGACGGGATCGAGGCTCCGTGGGGAACGACCGTCCACGTGGACATCAAGGAAGCCGACATGCGGGAGGCCGCGTGAGGTACAGCCGGCTCAAGACGGAGGGCTTCCTGGCTGAGTATCGAATGGAGTTTGCTGGCGAGATCGATGGCAAGAACTGGCGGAACTTCAGGACGAAGTTCCTCCGCCGCCACACTCAGAGTTGGAATGTCCGCAAGACCACTCAGAAGCACTGGCAGAAGACCAAAACTGTGGTGACATTCTGGTGCGGTGACCCGGAGGGTGTGCTTGCCCGCATCGACTGGGAGTTTTTCAAGGCAACGCTATGCCTATTCGTGAAGAACCCAAACTCACCTGGGTAGGGTGGGTGCTGCTCGTAGCTACCTGCGGGCTGGCGTATCCGATTCTGGCTTTATTCAAACCGCGCCGCCCGCGCCGCCCGCGGGTCGGTGTCTATCCCCGTTCCAAGAACTTCATGAGGTAATTCGCACATGGATCTATTACAACTCGCAGGTATGGTTGGAGTCTCAGTCGCCGTTGGGTTCATCGGCGCTGCGCAGAAGTACGCCAAACAGATTCGCGCTATCCAGCACACCGCGTTCTCGACCAACGTGGAATCGATCACCCGCATGCACGCCGCGGCCATGGGCACCATGGTCGAAGACTACAAGCTCAACGAAGACGAGGCGCGTGCCAAGTTCTTCACCCGCTGCGCCGCTGCTGGCATGAAGCTGGTGCGTATCGACCAGCAGACCGGCAAGCACGAAGTCGTGGCCGCTCCTTCCAACGAGGATCACAAGTCGTCATGAGTACGAAGATCAGCAAGACACAGATCGAAGAGATCAAGAACCACATCGGCAAGTTGCTCGACGCCGGTGTCCGATTCACCAAGCTCAACATGACGCCGGAGGAGATGGGCGAGTTCTGGCACAGAGGTTTCCCCGATGAACTCTTGGACGCATACACCGTACTGGCATCACATGGCGTTGGGATTGAGTATCACGCAGTCAGTTCTAGCGTCGGGTTCGCTATTCCGATTGATTCGATACACGCGATGTCGGTGCGTCTTACAATCCCGGGGGGAAACGGAGGCTTCATTAACCTTACTCGCGCCATGGCGAAAGACCACCCCAAGGTTATGTTGGCAGACGCGGGCGGTCAACCCGAAGCGTGGCCCGCATTATCGCGTGAGGAATGCATCAAGCGGATGGGACAGGCCAAGTTTGATGAGTTTTGGAACTGGGCGATGGCGGCGGACACTATGAGCCGGGAGGTCGCAGTGGCGCTCGATGTCACCACCGAGCTGCTGGACATGGTGAAGACTGCCGGCCAGCTCCAGCGGATGGTGCCGGATCTCATGCGGTTCGTGACGCCCGAGCAGCGCGAGGCTCTGGGTGACCAGAAGCGAGCGAGTCAGGTGCCCTATGAATGGGCAGCGTATGACCGCTCGAAGGTGGACGCAGCCCTGGTGACGCTGGGCAAGTGCGATCTGGTCAAGGGTCTCGTCGGCGATGACACCAGCGGGTGGCACTTCGGCGGCGAGGGATTCTCCTGGGCGATCATCCGTGATATAAAACACTGATGAAAGACATTCCCCTCGAACAAGTCTGCATCGATCTCGGTGTTGACTTCGAGACGTATTACGACGGCGAGTACAGCCTCAAGAAGATGGAGAACGCGGAGTACGTAATGGACCCGCGGTTCGAGATCGTTGGGGTGTCACTGAAGTGGCCCGACAAGCCCGCTCAGTGGATCTCGGGAACGATCGACGAGATCCACACCGAGCTGGCAAAGATTGACTGGAGCCGCGTCCGTGTCGTCGCGCACAACGCGCGGTTCGAGGGGAGCATTCTGGAGTGGCGGCTGGGATTCAGACCTGCGGCATATCTCTGCACGATGGTCGGGTCTCGGCCGCACTTCGTTCCGTATGCTGGAGGCCAGGGTCTTGACGACATCAGCCGGTATCTCGGTCTCGCACCTAAAGGCGATTATGTCCACAACGTCTCAGGTGTCCACCGTGTTGATCTCACTCCGGAACAACTTAGAGACTACGGGCTTTACTGTAACCGCGACTCTGAAAACTCCGCCGCAATTGGCACAGAGCTTAGTCGCATTCTCCCGCTGGACGAGCAGTACCTCATCGATCTCACGATCAAGAAGTATGTTCGGCCTACCCTCAATCTCAACTACAACGCCCTTACCAGACGGCTCGAAGACCTGCAACGTAAGAAACAGGCCGCACTTCAAGTATTGGCGAGCGCATATGGTATCGGAGATGGCGCAGAGAAAACTCTTGAGTGCATACGTTCGCGGACCAAGTTCGCCGCTCTACTTGGGTCCGCTCTGGGCGACGAGAAGCTGATACCGACGAAGGTCAACAAGCAGGGCAAGCTGACATACGCATTCGCCAAGGACGATCTCGGATTCAAACAGTTACTTGCGCACCCCAGTGAGAAGGTGCGAGTGCTGGTTCAATCCAAGATCGCCTTTAGCAGCACCATCGAAGAGTCGCGCACGAAGAAGCTGATCGAGCTGTGTACGACCATGGGCGGCAAGCTGCCCGTCCCGATTGTTTACTATGGCGCGCACACCGGGAGATTCAGTGGTGACCACGGTATCAACCTTCAAAACCTTCCTCGTGTCGAGTACGCGAAGGACAAGGTCACCCTTACAAAAGGTCATCTCCGATTCGCCGTCACAGCGGATGATGGGTACTCAATTGTTGCTGCTGACCTTAGCAACATTGAAGCCCGCTTGGTCGCCACCTTGGCCCGCCAGTGGGACTTGGTCCGCGCATTCGCGGAAGGGCGTGACATATACTCGGAGTTCGCGTCGAAGATTTACGGCTTTGCTGTCAACAAACACGATCACCCACTCCAGAGATTCGTGGGTAAAACCTGCATCCTGGGACTTGGCTATGGCATGGGGTGGAAGAAGTTCCACCTGAAGATGATGCAGGAAGGCGTCATCATGGACGAGCGCGAAGCCATGCGTATTGTCCAGCTTTACCGTGACACCTACCCCAACATACCCAAGCTCTGGAGATATCTAGAGCAGCTTGCGGCGACGTATGTCACAGTGCCCGGCTCGATGTTCCCGAGCCCGGTTGCTGATCTGATCTTTGCCCACGAGAGGATCATCCTGCCCAACGGGATGCCGATCGTATACCCGTCTCTGACACGAACAGGGGACGGTCTTAAATTCAGGAGTCGATATGGCGCTACCATTCTTACACCCGATGTGGAAGACGGGCCAGACGCAGCAACAGCTCTGCGGGCTGGAGTCACAGTGGTGGTCGGGGCTGGTCAAAACATCTGGGGAGGAGCATTCACAGAAAACATTGCTCAAGCCCTTGCAAGGATCATACTTACGCGCGCCGAGATCACTCTGGCTCGTCATGGGCTCCCTGCGGCTCTCCAGGTCCACGACGAACTCGTATTCAAGGTCCCGACGACGATTGTTCCGCAGGTGAAGAAGGCTGTTGCCAATGTGATGACCCGCAAGGTAGACTTCCTCCCAGACCTCCCCATCGCAGTGGAGATCCACGACGGTCCGACATACGGCGATGCGAAGTAATAGAAATGACCTTCCCGAGTACGACGTTTATGGCCAGCTCTGGCTCGCTGTGCTGGCCCTTGCGGTTGAGGATGCTACTTCCTCGGTCGAGCCCATCCCTAATGAGGGTAGGCCAAGCGAGCTGTACACTGAAGATCAGTGGATTCAACGGCGCGCTCGTCTCTGGATCGACAGTAAGTCCCGTGAAGCGGGCTCCCTGGAATGGATTTGTACCATGCTGAATATCAACGCGGAGGCCGTCCGTGAAGAATATACCCGACGACTCACTCGACGAGATAACACGGCAGGCCAGGATCGAATTAGTTATGAGGAAGCAACAGGGTGAGCTTCACGCCATGCCAGCAGACCACCCACCCATCCCACACGTAGACGACGTTAGCTGTTGGTGCCAGCCAGAGCTGGTGTTCAAGCGACGGCATAAAGCGATCTACCGACACAAGAGACAACAGTAATGGCCAACGCAGCCTGGAGCTTCAGCCGGATCGAATCGAGTGAGACTTGCCCGCGCAAGTTCTTCCATCTGAGTGTTGCCAAGGATCTCAAGGAAGAAGAGACCTCGTACCAGATCGAGGGAAAGGAGACCCACATAGCCTTCGCGAAGCTCGTGAAGAACGGCATCCCGCTACCGCTACACCTACGACATCATGGCCCGATGCTGACGAAGATCGCGGCCCTTCCAGGCGAGAAGATTGTTGAGCAGCAGCTCGCGCTCAACGCCAACTGGCAGGTGGTGGACTGGTTCGCCAGAGACGCATGGCTCCGGGTGATCTCGGACCTGACGCAGCTCAACGGCTCGGCAGCCCTGGTCTGGGACTGGAAGACGGGCAAGCCGAAAGATGATTTTACGCAGCTCCGGCTCAACGCCGCGGTGACCATGCACCTTGCTCCCGAGGTCGAGCAGGTACGCATGAACTACTACTGGACGAAGACACGTCAGATCACCAGCGACAAGATGGTTCGAGCCGATCTGCCCGAGTTTTGGGGTGCGATGTTGAAGCGGGTCCAAACCTATCAATCGATGCACGACCGCCAGGACTTCCCACCGCGCCCCAATCCCTTTTGTAAAGGCTGTGTCGTCAAGACCTGTCAGTATTGGCAACCGAGAAGATCATAGAGGTCACTAACATGCTCGCACATCATCTGGCTCTTGCGCTCGCAGCGCTTGCTCTCCCAATCGTCATCGCATGGCAGGACTTCCTGGTCCCATCCCTGCGCAACAACACCATCAGCGCCGGCCTGTACCAGAAAATGGCTGACTGGCGCGTACTGGATCTGTCCTACGTTGCATTGTCCACGTCGCTCGTGCTGGCGTTTGCCGGCACAGGCTTCTGGAGTACAGGGCTCGCCGTCATCGCCGCGCTTTCGTTGCTCGTGGTCGGCGCCAGCAACTCGTTCTCGGACTTCTTCGACAAGTTCGTGGATCACTCTGTCGTCCACTCGTCTGCGACGATCTCCGTGTTCATCTCGGCGTTCGCGCTCCAGCTCGTGAATGACCACGGCTGGTTATGGGCGGTGTCCGGGCTGACCGCGGCGTTTCCACTGGCGGCGTACCTGTTCTTCACCTACCGGCCGACCGTCATCCAGGGGGTGACGGTCGCCCCGAGCCCGGCGGCTGAGAAGCTGTTCGTCTCGTGGCTGTGCTGCTGGTTGATCCTCGTATGATCGGCAACGGGTCCATCAATCTCAGACAGGAAGTGCTGAAGCAGGCGCTCCAGGAATGGCTAGATCGGAGATGGACCGCCGACTCGCCCGTGGTCACCGGTGTACTCGTGAACCCGTATAACACGACAATGACCATGACAGGCGAGCCGCTGGAGTTCACCGTCCGCATCCAGTCGAACAAGACATTCCTGGGCGCTCGGGAAGACACATGACCACGATCGCGTACAAGAACGGTGTCATCGCCGCTGACTCACGGGTGACCGTCGAGTCAGAGGGCGGTGGTGCCAGGAACTTCGATACCAAGAAGCTGTTCCGCAAGACCGTGCAGATAGACGGTCAGCCTACAGACGTTATCCTCGCGACGGCTGGCGAGTCCGCGCCGGGCTCGCTGTTCGTGGAGGCGTGGGGCACCGGTAAATCTCTTGCCGAGATCCGGGAGCTATTCGCATATTCAGAGCCAGATTTTACTATCCTCGTGGTGAGCCCGAAAGGGCTTTTTGAGGTTGACAGGTGGTGCGTTTTGGAGCCAGTATACGAGCCGTTCTACGCCATCGGCTCGGGCTCCAAGTTGGCCATGGGCGCGATGGAAGCAGGTGCCAGCGCACAGAAGGCGGTCGAGATCGCATGCCGACGCGACCCCTACACGGCACCACCGGTGGTCACCATGAGGCTCAAGCCCAATGCCAACAAAGAAAGCCCCCCTGTGTCCCAAGTGTCAGAGTCCGATGCACGCCCGCGGAAAGTCACCAGCCGGAAAGACCCGCTGGCGGTGCGAGCAAAACGGCGTCCACTGCTACACCACGACCAACCCGCAGAAGCTGGCGCTGAGCAGCAACGGGAACGCCAACCAGAAGTTGGTATTCAATCGCCCGATCAGCCCGCACACGAAGCGATACATCGTGACGGCGGCGCAGAACGGGACGCCGGTACATGAGGCTTTCCTCCAGTCGTTACTGGCTGCCTCAAGGTCACTCGGCGCGGAGCTTCTTGTCATACCGATTCGGTATAAGAACCCCACTTCCCGCTGGACTCTTTCCCAAGCGAACGCAGAGCAATGGGACGGCGCACTTCAGCCGTACCTTTACAACGGCCGGCGCAAGCTCAACGCGAACCTTGTCCTGCTTGGTGACATCAAAACCGTGCCGACTGCCTCATCGCCCCTCACCGGGTTCGATGCAATTTCGGGCGCTGAGTCTGCGATCCTCGGGCACACGAAGCTCCAACTTAAAGTGGTACCGACGCCATCCAACAAGCTCCCGAAGATACTCACGACTACCGGTGCCGTTACTGTGCCCAACTACACAGACAGCAAAGCTGGCAAGATCGGTGAGTTCCACCACATGCTCGGGGCTGTCATCGTAGAGTTGGAAGACAAGATTTTTCACATGAGGCATGTCAGTGCAGACGCAAAGACAGGCGAGTTCACGGATCTGGAACATCGTTACACCCCGACTGGCCGAGTCAAAGCTCCCCGGCCCCTCGCGCTTGTTATGGGCGACACTCACGTGGATTTTATCGATCCGAAAGTTGAGAGAGCGACCTTCGGACACGGCGGTATCATCGATGCTCTCAATCCTCACACGCTCGTATGGCATGATCTCCTCGACGGGTATTCATGCAATCCGCATCACGGGAAGAACCCCTTCAATCGCATTGCCAAGCGGCAAGCAGATCGAGATGACGTTGGAGCTGAAGTGCGACGAGCGGTTAGGTTCGTTACGTCGCATACGACGGGCGACAGAAAATCCGTGGTGGTCGCATCCAACCACAATGATTTTCTGCGAAGATGGATCGTCGGTACGGATTGGCGCGACGACCCGGTGAACGCAGAGTTCTATCTGCGTACTGCTCTCCACATGGTACAGGAGACACAGCTCGATGATTCTGGAACCAGGACCCCTGACCCGTTCGCTTATTGGATCTCCAGAGCTAACCATCCAGCCATCCGAGTTCTCGGAGTGGATGAACCATATCAGCTTGGCGGAGTTGATCTTGGGCAACATGGTGAGCTGGGACCTAACGGGGCGCGGGGATCGATTACGAATCTTCGCCGTATCGGAGCGCGATCGATTATCGGCCATTCGCACGTCCCTGGCATCGATGAGGGCGCTATGCAGGTTGGGACTTCTACCCATCTTCGACTCGAATATAATGGCGGTCCCAGCTCGTGGCTCAATGCTCATGCGTTGGTCCACGCCGATGGAAAACGACAGCTCGTCTTCATCATCGACGGGCATTGGAGAATGTAAGTCGTGGGGCGTCTCTACCTTGTTGCCAATATCGCATTCATGATCGGTAGCATCTTTCTGTTTATTGGAACGCTGCTCTCAACTATCGCTATTCTGAAAGGATCGTAAAATGCCCTACATCACGCCCGCTTTGCGAAAGGCATACGAAGACCCGTCGCTTGACATCTTCCCAACGAATCCCGGTGAGCTGAACTACGTCCTGACAAAAATCTGTGACGAGTATTTGAAGCGCAATGGGCTCAAGTACGACAAGATCAATGACGTGATCGGCGCAATCGAGTGCGCTAAGTTGGAGTTGTACCGCCGGATCGCGGCTCCATACGAAGACAAGAAGATCCAGCAAAACGGTGAGGTCTATACATGCGCGTCTATCTAGCGGGGCCGATGAGCAACATCCCGCAGTTCAACTTTCCTCTGTTCTACAAAGTCGCAGCCGAGCTGCGCGAGCGCGGGTGGGACGTCGTGTCACCAGCCGAGCTGGACGACCAGGAAGACAAGGGCGCGGCGATGTCGTCGCCCGATGGAGATCCCAACAACCGCGACCACATGGGTGGCAAAACCTGGGCCGACTTCTTGGCTCGTGACGTCAAGCTCATCGCGGACAAAGTGCAGGGGATTGTATTCCTCCAGGACTGGTGGAGATCCCGCGGAGCCCGCCTAGAAGCCTTTGTAGGTTTACTCCAAAAGAACTTTAGCTTTTTCCAATACGAGACCGACGGGTCAGTCATCCGATTGGAACGCGAGAGTGTCGCGCGTAAGATATTTGACGGTATCGGCGATGCGAAGTGGGCTGACGTTTACACGCAGCAGGCGGTGGCGTCATGAGGAAGGGAATGAAGCCGTCGAATCCAAAAGACATCGTCGGGTCCACGAAGATCGATCTGGGGCTCGTACCCGACAGCCTGATCGCCTATATTTCCAACGCCTTCCTCGAAGGAGCATTGAAGTATGGCCGGTATAACTGGCGCGTCGCTGGTGTCCGTGCCTCGATCTACCACGCTGCTCTCAAACGTCACCTTGCCAAATGGTGGAATGGTCAGGATCGAGACCCACAGACACGCGTCCACCATCTGGCAAATGCACTCGCGTGTATTGCCATCATCCTCGACGCCGAGGTTTATGGGAAGCTCAACGACGACCGGCCGCCGGTACCCGATCCCGATGCGATGGCTCGGCTCATTGACGGCCAAACGGTCAATGTGGCCTTTCTGAAGGCGCTGTTCAAATCCCACAACCCACACCAGTACACTATCCATGACACCCGAAGGCCGAGTAAAAGACGCCGTCAAGGCGCTCCTCAAAGAGCACGGCGCGTACAAGCACATGCCCGTTCAAAACGGCATGGGCGAGCCCGCTCTTGATTTCCATGTATGTCATCAGGGTCAGTATGCGACGATCGAGACGAAGGCGCTGGGCAAACACCCAACGCCCCGTCAGGTCCGCACGATGCGGGACGTACACGCGGCAGGCGGAAGCGTCTTTCTGATCGACGGAAAGGATGGCCTGGACTTTGCATGCCTGCGAGGTTGGCTGAAGGCGCCGACGTCCCGCTGCTTGAGTCCGGCTGTTATCACAGAGTTCAAAATCCAGGAGATGAAAAGTGAATCACGCAATGTTGGATCTGGAGACCTTGAGCACACGGAGCGACGCGAAGGTGCTGAGCCTGGGAGTGGCGATCTTCAACGAGACCTCGGTGCTCGCTACCGACGGCTGGGCAATCAAGCTCGATGACGACGTAGGCGGCCACGTCGATTGGAAGACAGTCAAGTGGTGGATGGAGCAAGAGCCAGCAGCTCGCGAGTTCTCCTGGCAAGGTCAGATCACCAACGCTGTTGCCGCGATGAACTTCAAGTCGATGCTCGCGATGTACGGCATCGAGACTGGCAAGGACAGCTCCAACGAGGTATGGTCCAATGATCCTCACTTTGACCACACGATCGCGGAGAACTGGTGGCATCGTATCAACGCCGCTGCGATGGTGCGCGGATCTTCATCGCTTCACGTGGGCGATTTCCCGGTCAGCTACCGACAACCCCGTTCGTATCGAACGCTGGTCAACGAGGCTCGGGCCTTGGGTTACGATCCGGAATACGACCGCGGCGTTTACGTGGCCCACAACCCAATCGATGACGCCGCCAGCCAAGCCCGCGTAGTCATCGCCGCCCGGCAGTTCATCCGCGGGCTGCACCGTCCGGAGATCCTGCGATGAGCGAAGCCCGGCGTCTTTGGCGGCAGAAGAACGCTGGGCGTATCCGCGCCTACAGCCGTGCATGGCGTGCGCGAAATAAATCACGTAGCCAGCAGCTTAATAGAGAGTCTAAGCGCAGAGCCGATGGCGTTCCTGACCCAACTCGGCCATGTCCTGATGTCTGCGAACTTTGCGGGAGGCCACCAAGCATCAAGAGAGTTCTCGCTGTAGATCATGACCATGCCACTGGAAAATTCCGTGGCTGGCTTTGCCATAGATGTAACACTGCGCTAGGATTACTCGGGGATACCGCCGCGTCTGTGAAAGCAGCGCTTCGGTATCTGGAGACTGGCGCATGAAAATCTACCCAGCGCATAACGCTATTGTCATTCCCTACAGGGCCGATGTGGAGGCGATCCTCCAGCCGGCGGGTAAACGGTTCGAGCATGGCGGTCAATGGCACCTAGCTCTCCCGCACAGTTTGGGAGTGGTGAGGATGCTGCGGAATCTCGGGCTCGATGCCCCGTCTCCGATTCATCATCAGTATGATTGGAACGGTGGGATGCCGTTTGAGTCTCAGAAAATCACGGCGGATATGTGCAGTGTTCATAGACGAGCGTATGTGCTTAGCGAGATGGGTGTTGGCAAAACCAGAGCGGTCTTGTGGGCTTACGACTATCTCCGCCAGATGGGCGAAGTCCAGAAGCTGCTCGTGGTCGCCCCACTGAGCACTCTATCAACGGTGTGGGAAAACGAAATCTTCGAGTGCTTCCCGCACCTGAAAGCAAAGGTTTTGTATGGCGACAAGCGAAAGCGGAAACGCTTATTGGGTGACGAAGCTGACATCTATATTATCAACCATGACGGAGTTGAAGTTGTCCATGGAGAACTCTTTGGACGCACTGACATCAACGCTGTCGTCGTTGACGAACTTGCGAGCTATCGCAACAACCGGTCACTTCGATGGAAGAACTTGGCACCAATTATTAAGCGTAGTGAGTTTGCTTGGGGACTTACAGGAAGTCCAACACCTAATGCACCAACTGACGCATATGGGCAAGCGAAGCTCCTTACTCCTGAGTCTGTCGGATTCTCCTTCAAAGCCTTCAAAGATCGAACCATGCGGCAGGTCGGAACCTTCCGATGGATCGAGCGACCCGAGGCCATCAGCGTTGTCCACGCAGCCATGCAGCCCGCCGTGCGATTCACCCGCGAGCAGTGCCTCGACCTCCCCCCGACCACGTACACGACGCTCTCCTGCGGGCTCAGCAAAGAAGCCGCGGCGGCCTACAAAGAAATGGCCACCGACCTCGCCACGCAGATCCGCAACCACGAAATCACGGCGGCGAACGAGGGGGTAAAGCTCTCGAAGCTCTTGCAGATCAGCGCGGGCTTCGCTTATGATGCCGACGGCATCGGCCGGTACATCGGCGGTGTCGATCGGATACGCGAGATTTTCCAGACCATAGAGGCAGCCAGTGGCAAGGTCATCGTCTTCGCTCCCTTCCGGTATTTTGTGGAGCTACTTGGCGCTGTCCTATCCAAGAAGTACGACACAGCCGTTATACACGGCGACGTGTCGGCCGCGGATCGAACTCGGATCTTTAGCGACTTTCAGCGAACTCCCCAGATCAGAGTTCTTGTCGCTCATCCTGCCACGATGGCTCATGGTCTTACGCTTACTCGCGCCAATACCATCATCTGGGCGAGCCCGACCAACTCACTTGAGCTTTATCAACAGGCCAATGCCAGGATCACACGATCCGGGCAGGGTCAGAACACGTTCATAGTCCACATTGCGGCAACACGAGCGGAGCAACAGGTTTACACGAGACTGCGGCGTAAAGAATCCTTACAGGGTGCGCTGCTGGATCTCTTCGAGGCAGGCGAATTAACCACCGGCGTGTTCGGTGCGGCACTCGCCGCGTAAACACGGGGGATCAGGCATGAGTGCCCCACAGAAAAACCGTGTCAGTTTGCTAGGGGGTGTCAACTCCTCGCCCTCGGAGCAGACCGCCGTGCGGGGAGTCACTGGCCAAGCCGAGCTTAAAGCCACGGCCCCCGTGCCGCGTTATTTTCAACCAACAGAGGCGTAGTCAAATGGCAACGATGGATCAGGTAGTAGCTGCCTACCTTCAACTGCGGCAGCAACGAGACGAGCTGAAGAAGAAGCAGGCCGAGGAAATGGCCCCGATCAACGACAAGCTGTTGAAGCTGCAATCGTGGTGTCAGCAACAGCTTCAGTCACAGGGACAGAAGAACGCGCGTGTTGACTCCGGCACGTGCTTCCTTCAAACTGACACATCTGTTACAGTCAGCGACTGGGATGAGTTTCAGGGATTCGTGAAGGAAAACGACATGTTCGCAATGCTGGAGAAACGAGCATCGAAAGGCGTTGTCCAGGAATATATTGAGGCCACAGGTGAGATACCGCCGGGCCTCAAAGTGACAAGCGAGATTACTTGTCACATCAGGAAAAGTTGAGCATGGGAACACGGACAAAATATCATCGAGAATACGGGCGACGAAGACGAGCGGCCAATCGTGAACAGATACGGACGTATGCAAGAGACCGATACCGCAGACTCAATCTTCCGATCCCCACACGTCCGTGTCCTGATCGGTGCGAAGCGTGTGGAAGGCCCCCAGGCAAACGTAGCTTGAATCTAGATCACGATCATAACACAGGAGAGTTTCGCGGATGGCTTTGCGGTCAATGTAACATGGCACTCGGATTTCTAGGCGACAGCCTAGAGCTGGTTAAACGGTTAAAATCTTACCTACAGAGGCACTTATGAGCACTTCCAATTCCATGGTTCTTTTCGGCGGCAACGGCAGCGTTCCCGCTCTCTCCAACAAGTTCGGCGCGCTGGTACAGGCCGGCGTCGGCATGGATCTGGGAGACGGCATCCGCAGCAGCTACGCCATCGTATCGATCAAGGGCGGCAAGTTCCGCATCAAGTACAAGGGCGAGGAGCGCATCCTCGACATGCCCCATCCCCAGGACCCGAGCCAGCGGCTGCCACTGTCGTTCATCGACGTGGTGATCGTGAAGGCCAACCCGTTCCTGAACAAGCAGTTCTACGAAGGCAACTACGTGGAGGGTTCCACGGAGGCGCCGGACTGCTACTCTCTGGATGGCAAGGTGCCGTCCCCGAACGCGCCCCGCCCGCAGCACACCAACTGCGCGCTGTGCCCCAAGAACCAGTTCGGCTCGAAGATCGGTGACAACGGTCAGAAGCAGAAGGCATGCCGTGACACGAAGAAGCTCGCGATCGTCCCGCTGGTGGACATCAAGAACGAGACGATGGGCGGAGCGATGTTGTTCCGCGTACCGCCGTCTGCGCTCAAGGATCTGAGCGTGATGTCCGATGCGCTGAAGGGCCGCGGGTACCCGTACAACTCGGTCGCGGTCCGCATCGGATTCGACACCACGGTCAGCCATCCCAAGCCGACCTTCCAGGCTCTGCGTCCGCTGAACGACGATGAGGCGGATCAGGTGCTGGAGATGTTCCAGTCGGACTCCGTAGCCAACGTGCTCGCCGACAGCGACGAGGCGAAGACACCGGAGATCCCGGCATCGGCGCAGTTCGCCCAGCCGCAGCCCATGGTCGCAGCCCCGTCGGCCGCGCCCACCGTGGCGACTCACAACTGGGTGCCCGGCACGCCCGCGCCGCGGATCGACCCCAGCACGGTACCGCCCCCGCCGCCCGCGGCGCCGGCTCCGCAGCGGCCCCAGGCGATGCTCAACCAGCCGGATGGGACGCCGCTCGCGCAGGCCGCCCCGGGCACCGTGGCGATCCAGCCGTTCAGTCCGTCTGCACCGCCGCCGCCCCCGCCGGCTGTCATGCACGCCCCCGTGCAGGCTCAGCCAGCGGCGGTCGTCGTTCAGCCGGATGATGAGCCCCAGGCAGCGCCGCCGGCACCGGCCGGCAATCCGTTCGCCCCGCCGCCCGCGGCAGCCGCTGCACCGGCGACCCCGGCGAAGCCCCCTGCGCAGCGCCGGAAGCCCGTAGCTCCCGTCGCGCCGCCGGCTGCGCCCGTGGCCGCCCCTCCCGCCGCCGAGCCCGCCCCGGCCACTCCAGGGCAGCTCGAAGGCGAGATCGAGAACATCCTGTCTGGTCTCGGGGACTTCATGGGCGGTAAGTGATAATGACCCGCAGTCAGGCAGTGGCTGCGGGTTCTTCTACCTATCATGGCAGGACCTGTGGTGTTTGTAAGGGGTGCCTTCGCTTTACATCAGATCGCCACTGTGTAAGCTGCAATGGTCGAAGAATCCGTAGCCGGTCTCACAAAAGGCAGCTCAGGCGATATGCCGCACTGGGAGTCACCCCGTCACGGCCAAAGCCAGAACACTGCGAATGCTGCGGGAGAAAGGCGTCACGGTCCCTTTGTCTGGATCACTCCCATGGCGACGGAAGATTCCGCGGTTGGGTGTGTACACGATGTAACGCAGGCATAGGGCTTTTAGGAGACTCGCTAGAAGGTCTCCAACGGGCGGTCAATTATCTGAGGCGAAATGGGTAGCTTCTACGAAAGAGTGTTGCCATCAACAGGGCCATACTGTTTGATGTCGGGAGTGACCGGTCCAGACGGCAAATTATCTGAGCAGCGGCATTTCAACGGCATAAAGACCGTTGCGGATTTGGAAGCCCAAGTTCAGAAGTTGTCACAGCTTCCTGTGAACGTCTTCTACGCAACGGGGTCCTACGCCGGTAAGAATCGGAAGGACCCTGTCGCGAAGCGATGTTTGTTCCTTGACCTTGATAGCAAAGATTTTGGGACGATTCCTAATGCGCTCCGCGCTTTCGTAGCGTTCGTGAAGGCGACGGGTCTGCCTCCCCCAAGCATCTTCGTACACTCGGGGCGTGGAGCGCATGTCTACTGGGTTCTCGACCAGGATGCTTCTCTCGATGAATGGCTTCCTGTTGCTAAGGCTTTAAAAGAGAAGTGCAGGGAGCTGGACTTCGCGGCCGATCCCACGGCTACCGCAGACCCGGCGCGTATTCTCAGATGCCCTGGCACGCTCAATAGGAAGGGATCAGAGCCGCTGCCGTGCCGGGTGCTGTCAGACAGTGGCCAAACCGTCAGCCTCGAAGCCATGGCCTCGGCGCTGCGCGTGGAGACCGTTCCCACGTCGGCCGCTGGCAAGCTCGCGGCGCTCGTCGGCCAGGACGATCTGGCCAGCCGTCGCGAGTTCGCCGCCCTGCCCGAAGACGACGTCCGGGACATGCTCGACTTTATTCAGCTCCCACCCATGGGCGGCCGGGACGAGTGGATCACGATCCTCAATGCTATACAGGATTGGGGCAAGAAGTCCGAAGCCAGCTTCGAGGTCTTCCACGACTGGTCGAGCGGGCAGCCCGGGTACGTCGATCGCGCCGACTGCCGCAAGACCTGGGACAGCTTCGAGCCCGGCGGCGGGATCACCGTCGCCACCCTGGTGAAGAAGGCGACCGAGGCGGGCTGGGCTCCCATGCAGCCGGCTGATCCAGTCACGCCGGTTGCCGGGCCGTCCCTCGCTACCCTGATCTCCCCGGCCGCGCCGAACGCAGCGAGCACTGCGGCGCCAGCCATCCAGCAGGGCATCGTTGCGAGCAAGCTGATGCTCGCCGCGGACCACGCAGCGAAGGCTCTCGGCAAGCCGCGCTTCGAGCTGAACGACGCCGTCCACTGGCTGGCCAACGAGTTCGTGTTGGTCGGAGATCAGGAGGGGATCTTCTACTCGATCACCAACAGGATGCCAATGGCGAGCCGTGTCATCGACGACATGTTGACTCGCTACATGCCCCTCAACGCCAATGGGATACCCATCAATGCGACTGCCATCATGCGCCGGTATGGAACCGTTCACGCTGTCAACAGCCTCGGGTTTCACCCTGGCGCTCCCAGCGTCTACATGGAGAACGGCCTCAGCTACGTCAACCAGTATCTTGCGCCGGAACAGCTCGTTCCCATGTCGCCCGCTGAAGTTAAACTCATCGAACACTTCTGGTGGCAGTACCTGTTCCCTCGCGAGGAGGATCGCCCTTTCGGAGAATACCTCATGGGGTGTTATGGGCACTTGGTACAGCACCCTGATGTTAAGATCGCTTCGGCGCCTGTCATGGTCAGCAAAGAGTTCGGGACTGGAAAAACAACGGTGATGTATGACATTCCGCGCGCCCTTGCCGGAGTACATGTTAGCAAGCTCGTCTCGAACAAAGTTCTCCGTTCCACATTTTCTGACTATATCAATGGGACCCACTTCGTCCATTTCGATGAGGTACATATCAATGGGAAGTGGGACTCCGATGATACGGCTAACTCCCTCAAGAACCTCATCACAGGTAAGATGGTGGAAGTTCACCCCAAAGGCATGAAGACCTTCAACATTCCTAACAGGTTGTTCATAACAGCGACATCTAACTATGAAGACGCCATCTCCCTCCCGTCAGACGATGAGCGACGTTGGGGTGTTTATTACCTCAACCCTCCATCATTTCCTACGCTTGGACAAAAAGCAGCGTATTTTCGCGCCATTCACGCGCTCATCACTTCGCCCAGCGGGCCAGGGAAACTTCGGTGGTACTTCTCGCAGGTGGATCTTTCAGGGTTTGACCCCCAGGCTGCCCCGCCGCTGACCGCTGCCAAGCGCAGGATGATCCAGCGCTCGCAAGCATTCGAGGTTCAGATCCTGAAGGAGTGGGCAGACAATGCGAGCGGCCCATTTGCCAAGGATGTCTTCTTGACAGAGACCGTGCGACAGATGCTCCAGTCCGAGACTGGCAAGACCTACAGCGGCGTGCAGGTGCGTGAGTACATCATCCGGGCAATCCCAGATGCACAAGCTCTGAAGCAGATTCGCTCGTCGATGGCACAGCTCCGACCGTGGGTGTGGAGGAACCACTCTCAGTGGGCGAACGCCAGCAATGACGAGATTCGCACCGAGCTGAAGACGGTCTAGTAGCTCGTGGCTGCCTGGGCCTTGGCGTTGCGCTCGACGCCCGCCTGATCGTAAGCCCGGTACTTGTATTGACGTTCAATGTCACGAGCGCCAATCGCCATCGTCGGGTTGTTCCGGTTCCAACGATCCATGCGACCGTAGGCCGCAGCCTGTTCGCCGGCTGTGCGGGCTGACGTGATCTGCTTGAGGATGTCGGTGCGGGCTGCTTTCGCGGCGTCCGCGTACTCGATCTTCACCCGCGTCTTCTCACGCTCATCGCCAACATCCGTCGGCGTGAACCCGAGGAACCGCGTGACCGCGTCGGCGCCCGACGGCTGGGTGAGCGATGCGCCGGACGAATTGGTATCACCGGCCTGGAGTAGATCCAGCGCCTGTCGCGCGTCCTGCCACTGCTTCACCGGCACGATCGAACCGAACGCGCCGCCGAGATCGCCGCGCTGGAACTTGCCCGAGAACGATGACACGTTCTTGGCGAGGAGCTGTGGCATCGGACCAAGTTCATCCCAGAAGAAGTTCTTCCAGGCATCCTGGCCGCCACTGAGCAGATCCGGCGGATCGTGGAAGAACAGATCCGACAGCCCCATGCGCTTGCTGACGTCGATGTTGAGCGCACGAGGGATCGGGCCGGTTGCGAGCGCGTTGCCTACCGTCTTGCCGAAGTGCTCTACCAGGAACCGGTTGACTGCATTTCGGAAGTCCCACACGTCGCCATCTTTGTCCGCAATCTTGTGGTAGGCATACAGCGCGAGGCGCAGCGGCTCCAGGCCAATTGCAGACGCGGCGCCGGCAAAGAGCGCGTTGCCGATGACGAGTCCCGCGAATGTCTTGGCGGCTTCGGCCTTGTTGTCTCCCACGAAGCTGGCCTTCAAGTTGCCGTATAGCAGGTGGATCATCGCCTGCGTGTAGGTCTTGAACATCGTGATCGAGTTGCCACCGGGGATGTGGCCGAACTTCTTGAACAGCAGCGGCTTGTTGGCCTGCGAATAGTCAGCGTGGGTTTCATCCACGAAGTCCGACGTCTTGCGGATGTCTCCTCCGGTCAGCTCCAGGGCCGCCAGTGCTGTGCTAAGCCGGTTAAAACTCGACGCCATCGCAGGTAGGACCCTGGCCCAGCTAAAGATGCGATCGATAGTTCGGTCGTACCCGTGAATTGCTCGGCCCAACACCGACGGCCCCTTCGCCATATTCGTGAGTTCGTCCGCGTAGCCGTGTGAAATGACGCCGCGATCGAACAACTGGCGAAGTGGAGAGTTATCGCCCTGAGCCCAGTGGCCGAGGGTGGGGTGCTTGGCGATAGCCGCCAGCAGGGCTTGGTGGACGGATTCACTGTCACCCCCTTTGCTCAGCACTTCCTGCATGTGTGCGCGGACCACCGGACTCGCCACGGCAGCCATCGCTCGACCGAACGCCGCCAGCGACTTCCCATATCCCCAGCGTGGGCCGGCGGTCGGGATCGCAGTCGTGAAATTCTGTGTCAGCCAGATCGCGGCATGAGACGTGGACGCGAGGTACCCCATGAACCCGAGCTTCGCGAGCATGGCGTTCATGGGAGCCTTCTGTCCCATGGTGTTGACGTCATCGACCGTGTGGTCGGCGAGCGCCTTCACGGCTTCGCCGCGCCGGTACATGGTCGCCTGACTGGCGTTCTCGTCGAGCCGGTCGCGCGCCATCGAGCGCAGCTTCGCCATTGCATCTGCGTGATCGAACACGGTGGACATCTGGGCCGTATGCCACGCCGCGGAGAGCGCGTGCTCAGCGAAGTTCTGCCGCATGTCGAGCGGCTTGACGCCACCGATGTTGCGACGAGCGAGGCGAGAGCCGGCGAACGCTGAGCGGGCTGCTTGGATCTGTAGGAACGCCGATCGTAGAGAGTTCACCTGCGCCTTGACGTCTTCCTGCTCCTCGTCCGACTTCACGCCCTTGGTCATCTTGCGCGTGGCCTCGGTGACCAACTCCTGCATGCCGTGGGTCAGCGCACCATACGCTGTACCCATGGTCTTGCGGGTGACGTGGCCTACCTCAAGCCCAGCCGCCTCCATCTGGTCACGGACGCGCTCAGCTTCCCGCTGGGTCCGATGCATGGAAACATACTCGGCGCGGTAATCAACAGCGAACTTGCCACCGCGTTCGACCACCTTCGCGCGAGAACGCGGCGATAGGCCGGAAACTCGCTGGGCAAATTCCTCTGCGGCGGGTCGATCATCGAACTCTCGCGTGCCCTCGGGTGTAGCAGCGACAACGAAATCACCCTGGCGCCCGAGATGATGGTACGGGCCGTCCAGCTCTGTGAAGCCGGCGAAGTCTCGGAGGGACGACTTGAGCTTTTCGTTCTTGCCTTCATCGCCGAGATCGATGAGCTTCCCCTTCCCGATGATGGCATCGTAAGCCGCGGGGTTCTTGGCACCGTAGAGGAGTCCGCGCTGGGCGGGTGAAAGATCAGCCTCCAGTGCATCGATAGCAGTGTCAACTCCTGCTCGGCGCTGAGCCCGGACGAGCTTGCGGTTCGCGTCGGTCGCCCCATCGTAGACCTCCCGCGCCTCCGGCGACAGCTTGTCGTAGCGAGTCTTGAACTCGGCAAGCCGCGCCTCGGCGCCCTTGGCCGATCGAGCAACGAGCGACTGCTCATCGATCTTCAGCCGCGGATCGAGCTTGTACATGGTCGTGTCGATCATGAGCTTCGACACAGCGAGATCGTCTTCGCGAGACAGCCGCGCCCATTTGCGAGCGACAGGATCGCTGATCTCCCGCAAGTGATGGATGATGGTCTCCTTCTTGGAATCAGCATCCTGGAGACGGCGCAGCGGGTTGGACGACGTGTCGTGACCGAAGTCCCGAATGTGGTCCCGGTAAATCTGGTTGACGGTCTTGAGCGCGGTGATGGACTTGCGCAGGCCGTCGATGACACCTGACTTGACGGTGTGGGCAAACTCCTTGGCCGTTGTGTGCATGCCGCTGCCGGCGCTCAGCTCCGCCATCTCGCGGTCGTTTCCGCGAAGCGGCTCGGGGTCCTCATCGAGCATCCGCGCTACATGGTCGAGCGCGATGTTCTCCATCGGCGTGAGCCCGAGAGCGGCCCGAGTGTTGCTCGGCAGCTTCTCGTGAATGTCAGTGTGCCGCATGGCAGCAAGATCCGGACGATGGGCGTTCTGCGCATCCATGACATCGTAGGTCGTGTCAAGAATGTGCTGTAGCAGCGGTGCTTCCTTATGGCCGAAGAAATGCCCGATAGCTTTGAAGATCCGGGTCAACAGCGTCTGCTTTGTGCCATCGAAGTTCTCGTCTGGGCTCGCGAACTTTTCTGTTGCATTGATCTCATCGACGAAGTCCGGGTTCGACAGAACCTCCGACATCATCTCCAGCGGATTGTGCGCGCCGTACAACGCCCGGTTGTAGGTCGCAGGCTTGGGTCCGCCGCCGTCCCAGTAAGAGATATGCTGACGGATGGCTTCGGCTCCATACTGCTTCTCCAGCCTACGGAGCAGGATGTTGTGGAGGGCTTTCATCCGAGTCGCCAGCTCACCGTTGGGGTTGGCTGCCAGCTCATTGACGGTGCCAGTGTGGATGGCCTCGTGTACCAACGCCCGCGCCAGGAACGCCGGCTTCCAGCGGTTGGAGTCGAAGTTGATCTGCACGCTTGGTACGTTGTGCGCGAAGCTCGCGATGCCAACAGCCCCAGATGGCACCCTGGTGGTATCCCCGATCTTCGGGTTCACCAGGGCGCTGCGGTTGTACACAGGCGCGTCGGGGACGCGGGCGCGGACGGCTGACAGGATGGCCTTCACCGTCGGAGACTGCGTCGCATGCTCAATGAAATGCTGGAGTAGGAAGTGCGTGCCCAGCGGCTCACCCGTGTCGCGGAACTTATCCATGTGAGCGAAGAAGTGGTTGTTGAGCAGCGCGTCGCCCAGCGCCTTCCACTCCTCCTTGAGCCTATTGCGAGCGATCTTCGTGCGGACTTTACCGCCCGGTGCCTCGTCGATCAGCGGTCGAGACGTGCGCGAGAAACCCTCCTCGGGCTGCTCGAACTCGTGGCTCTCGGGCTCGATCGTGTCGGACATGCGGCCGGTGTGCTCGCCCTGCTGCTCGTCGCGCTGCTCAGAAAGGAACCGCATGTACTGGTCGATCTGATCCCGCGGGAAGTCATCGTACTTGTCGGCCAGCTCGTGAAGATGTTGGAGCAGCGCTTGGTGCGCCTTCGGGTGCTCATCGAAGTCCGACGCGATGTAGTCGTTGACGAGCTTCTGCGTGCGGAGCTTTTCAGCCGGGGGCATGCCGGTCTTCTTGGCGACGCGGACCTCTTTGGCCGGTTTCCTGGCCGATCCCGCGACGCCGGTTTTCTCCCGAGTTATCCGGCGATTGAGTTCAGCCGCCTTGGGCTCCATGGCCGGCTCTTTGTCCGCTTCGGTGGCTGTCCCCAGCAGCTCCCGCGCCGATCGGTGCATCTCGTCGTTGAGCGCATCGACGCGCGTGTGGCTCGTTCCCTGACCTGCCTGCGTCTGCTCAGCCGACTTCCTGCCGAGTTGCTTAATGGTCGCAGCCGCAGCCTTGTTGGCGCGGTTGACGATGCGATCATCCATCTTGCCCTGCTTGGCTTTCGCGGCTGTGCGCAGAACCTTGGCGAATGCAACAGCATTGTCCTGTCGCTCACTCAGCTTGCCAGCGTGCGCATAGCCCGGCTGCACCTGCTCCTGTTCCATGTGGAACGCGAGTGCGTCACGGAGCGCCTTGGTGTAGGCGTCGTCCTGGTTCTGTTCTTGGACCAGCCCGGCCTCGACGGAGTGAACCGCTACGTGGTGAGCGGCAGCAACAGCTTTGTCCTGGACGTGCGCGCGGGCAACAACCTTGCGGCGGCGGACGCTGTGCTCGTGGGCACGAGAATCCCGCCCGGAAGTGTCAGTCACTTTTGGCTGCTCTCCAGGAGCAGTCGCCAGCTTCTCAGGCGGAACCTCACTCACCGGCTTGGCGGCTTCCTCGCGATTCAGAGTCGCGGTAGCTTGCTCAGGGGCCGGGGGTTGGGATTGTCGCACTCGCTCCGCCGGGACGTCAATAGTGCGATCCGACGCTTCGCCAGTGCTCGCATCGATGGGGCGAACGCGGACCTTTCCGGGGGGTGCCCCATCCTCAATATGGACGGCAACTTCATCGCCCTTCTCCGGCTTGAACAGACCCATGCGCGGGGCAGGCGCGGCCGGCGTCTCGTCGCTCTCGTGCTCGGGCATAGCCTCGGTTTTCGCTACGGGCTCCGCGGGCGCCGGCTGCGCTGCTTCTTGGGAACGCTCTGCTACCCGACGAGCCACGGCCTCTTCTGGCGTCGTGACAACGGGGGTCTTGCCCTGGTCCTGCATCTTGGCAACGGCCAGAGGAACGTCATTTGGGTGGACAGTGGTCTCAGATGCCACGGCGCCCGTGGCGTCCCGGCCCTGCACCACGGCGGTCGCGTCTGGGGACTTTCCAGACCCAGCGCCGGTAACGGAACCAATGATGGCCTGCGGGTCTTCACCGGCTTTCATCCTCTGTTTGACCTTGATGACATCACCCTTGGTTTTCAACACCAACGTCCCTTGTGGGAAATCGACAGTACGCCCCTGCGCCTTCGCCTGCGCAAGCGTCTTGTCGCCCAGGCTCTCCAGGTGTTTGCCGGTCTCAGGCGTAACCAACACCCCGGTCCGAGGAGTTGACTTATCGTTCATGTCCTTGAACTGCGCCTTGATGTCCTTCAGCGGCTCGGGGCTGGGCTGGTCAGGGACGGCGGACTTGGGGCCGGGGATGACGCCGGCTGGCTCGCCCGGGAGTTTGACCTCGCCGGGTGGGTTGACCGAGCTGGCGGTGTCGGCAGAGGCTGCTGCGACGGCGGCAGGACTCGGCGGAGGGGCGCCCGCTCCCTCAGTGCTCTCAACACGTTCACTCCCTGGTTTGGCTTTTCCTTCCGAATGCTCGGCCGCGTGCCGCTTGACGCCGAAGAGACCGCCGAGGATTGCCGACTCTGGGATGTCCTTGAGAAAATCTTGTGCTGTGGGGGCATTCTTGTTACCTCCAAAAGTGTGGCCAACAATCACCTTTGCTATGTTGGACCCGAGCTGCACCAGGGCGCCAACTTTGGCACCGCGGATAACGCGACGCAGCATGAACTTGGACGGGGAGAATCCTTTCGCCATGAGCATTGTGGCGACAGTATCTATCGTTCCATCAGCAATCGATTGCGTGACATTCTTGTCGGCGTCGATGTCATCCTGCGCAGACGTATTTCCGCCAGCAATAGCTTGCAGGGTAGAGAGAGCAGTACCAGCGCCGCCGCCCATGACCATGCTAGGTGCAAATTCGAGCGCACCACCAACAGCAGACGCAACAGGGGCCGCTGCGTTCTGGTCGCCGGTCATACCACGCTTCGGGGTCCAATTGTCTATCGCTGGCTGGATGTGGTTCTTGATGTAATTGAACTGCGCGTCTTCGTAGTGTTGCTTCGAGCCAAACGCCTTCTCACCAAGGAAGATACCGCCGGCTGCGGCCGAGTTGAACAACTTCCAAAGTTGGAGCGCGCCGCGCGGGACGGCGTCCTTGATCTCCCGCTCAGACTGCTGACGTGCTTCCGCCGTCGGACCAACCGTCGCGTCTCGTATGAAATGCAGGAACGACGACATCCCATAGTGAGTGTTGTCTTCTGGAGCAGCATCCGTGACCGCCTGCTTCGGCGGTGGCGGAGCCGCAGGGATGCCCGGGATCTGCGCGCCGGCACCCTTGATCTGGTCGGCAGTCGGGTCAGGCGCGGAGTTGGGCATGACCTCCATGCTGCCGCCTCCCCCGCCGGTAACCTGCGTCTGACGCGCGCCATCCGCCAGCGGCGTGTAGCCGGGCATCGATTGCTTGAGCGACGACAACGCGTCGGCCTTCGCCGCGGAGATGTCGCCAAGGGGCGCGTCAGGCGCGGCTCCGGGACCCGGAAGCGGTGCGGGGAGCGGGACCGAAAGGTCAGGCATGGATCACTGTCCGTTCATTGGTGAGGCTTCGCCCGGCTCGCTGCCGCCGCCCCCACCAAGAGCGAACGCGGTCGCGCCGTCCGACGTACTGGGCATCTGGTCACTGCTGATCGCTGCCTCAGAGACGTTCGGCTGAATATACGCATTCTGCCAGCCGTTGCCTACCCAGACGTGAACGGTGTTCTGCTTCGGGTCGAAGATGATGTCGTTCGCCGGCTTGTGCGTCGCCGGGTCAATGTGCGTCGGCATCACGCGCGCACCCTGCATGCGTACAACACGCGCGGCCAGCTCGGCAGCCTCAACCGAGTTCATGACTCCGACATTGGCACCAGCGAATGTAGCAGCCAACCTTTCGGTGGCAACTCGCTGGTCATTGGACAGACCCTTGAACAGAGAGCCCACGGTGCCAGGGTCGTGCAGAGACTTCCCGGCGTTGGGGTTGGGCATCATAGTGCCGTTCGGGCCAGCAACCATCGCAGGCTGCGGCATCTCCGCGCCTTGGATCTGGCTGTCCACGGCCTTGATTGCGTTCTGCTGCGCGGTCTGAAGCGCAGGGAACGTGACCTTCGGACCCATCATCCCGCGGGTCGTGGCAGCACGGTCGTTGAACCAGTTCGCCTCCGCCTCGGCCTTCTTGCCAAGAGCGAAGGACAGATATTTGCGCACCGGCACGAGCTGCGCGTCGGCCTGCGCCTTGGTACGCATTCCGAGACCCCACTCGTACCGACCCTCGCCGGTAAGCTCCGTGCCCCTCGCGGCGGCGAGCTTCGCCTGCGCAGCAGCCTCGGCGCTGTACGTCGAGAGGATGGTCTGCTGTACGGTCTGCGGATTGAGCGCAGCCTGTCCGAGAAGCTGAAGATGCTGCGCGGTGACTTCCTGCCACTCCGGGCCGCCACCGTTGGGACCGGTCAGCGACGCCATGGGGTTGCGGAACATCAGCGCGCCGGGCTCCGCGGCGAGCCCCGCCTTCACGTCGGCAGCGGTCGCCTTCCGGAATGCGATGTCCTGCCCGTTCGGCAAGTAGTAGTTCACGTTCTTGAGGGCAGTCTGTACACCCTTCTCGTCGCCGTTCATCAGCGACGTATAGGCACCGCTCAGATACCGAGTGATCTGCCCCTGGTAGTGAGCCGTCCGCATGGCGTTGAGCGCCTGGAAAACTTGCGACGGATCTTCGCCGGCCATCGCAGCGGCATGCACCGCCTTCGCTATGCGCTGGTTCGACTCTTCCCAGTAGTCGGTCGTCTGGCTGTGCGGTTGGATGGGCTGCGGGCCGCCGGATGCAGCGTCCTGCTGAGCCTGCTGCTGACCAACGGCCATTGCCGTGACGCCGGCCGCCTTCTGTCCGGCCTGCTGAGCTACCTGCTGAGCTTGCGCGGGCGGGGCGCCAGAAGCAGCGGCCTGCTGCGCGGTCTGCTGACCGGCCACCGTGGCCGCCTTCGTCGCAGCAGCCGTATCCGGAGGCGCCATATTGTCAGGGGTCTGGGTGGTCGTCGGGAGCGCAGCGGGGCCGTTCGGCTTGCCGTTCTCCCCAAGCGTGTGCTCATGAAGGTGCTGGAAGAAGCCCTCTACGGCATCGCGCGCCTTGTCGAGCATGGACGGCTGCTGAGCTTGCTGCGACTGATCCTGACCAGAAATCTGTGAAGGGTCCATCATTGCGGCATCGGCGCCCTCGGCATTCGCCTCGCGGGCGCGGCGCTGAAGGATCGCAGATTCGATGTTGTGGCCAATGTTCTGGCCCTCAGCGAATCCCGAGACGAACCCGGCCGGGCCGCCAGTCATCGGCGCCTGGACGCTCTCGCTGTTCGGCACGAAACCGTCCGGCACGGCACCGCCGCCGGCCATGGTAAGGATCTGGCCTTCGGTCGATGCTGGGATGACCCCCGCGCCAATGCCCGTCATATCGCGTCCTGCGCCGACCTGGGTGGGGGTCTCACGCATCACGCCGCCGCTCTGGAGTCCGGGGGCCTGCGTGAACGACGGGATGACCCCGCGACCGTCACCCTCGAAGCCGGGCGCGCGAACCGGCTTGCCATAGTTCTCGCGCACGACACCGCCGTTTTCCATGGCCGGGATTGCTCCGCCGGCCGGAGCCGCGGGCGCCGCGCCCCCACCGCCGGTGAGATTCGACAGCACGTTCCAGAACGGATGGTTTGCCTGCGCCATTGGATGCTGCTGCATAGTCGCAGCGGCGTTCGCATCCGTACCAGCGCCAGCGCCCTGAATCGCGCCAGTCTGCCCAGCGTCGAGCTGCGCGGGCGACATCGCAGTTACACCCAACTGCTGGTTCACAGCCTGATCGGCTTTGACGCCATCCGCAGCAGCCTGTCCAGCAGTGCCGTACTTCGCTTGTAGGGCCTGAATACCTTGAGCAGCGCCGGGAGCTGCGGCGGCGACGCCTCCGAGGATTGCATTCAGATTGGCCATTTCAGTGCATGCTCACATGAGGAGAGTGTTGAACCGGGATCGCCCGGCGAGTATTGGACTGGACACGGGTCTTGTCGATGAGCTTATGGAAGTGCTCCTGACCCAGATAGTCTACGACATCCTTCGGGATGACGAACTCTCCGGGGGTGAGGAGCGCCGGCTTTGTGTCGGTCGAGCCGGGGATCGGGCTGCGAGTGAACGCGCCCTTCGACGTCACCGAGCCACCAGCGGCGTAGTCATGCACGCCGCGAGCCACGGGGATACCACGCGGGCCGTGCGGCACAACACCACCGCGCTCCATGAACATCATGGCCGCACCGGCGATGCTGCCGATCGACGACATCGCGCTGGAGCTGGCGGCCTGCTGCGCCTGATACGCCTGCATCTGATCGCCGAACTGGTCGTTGGCGGCCTTTTCACCGCTGTTGTTGGCGTTGATGCCGGTGTTCAGGAACGTGTTGGATGCCGTCAGGTTGTTGACGTTGCCCGCGTTGGTCGAGTTCTCGGCCTCCTGCCCAGCGATACCCGTCTGCGCAGCGGTCTCGGCACCAGCCGTACCGGCATTGCCCACCTGCAAGCCTAGCTGATTGGCCGCGTTCTCGCGGTTGAAAGCCTCGTTCTGCGCATTGATCGACGCCTGCGTACCGGCGCTCGCCGCGTTCGCAGCGCCAGCGACAGCCGCTTGACGGTCGAGCGCAGCGCCATGAATTGACGCCGGATCGACACCTTCGGCAGCCAGAGCGTGCGCGGAGTTGGCGCGGGCTGCCGCCGACGCAGCGCCCTGGTCGGCCACTGCCTGACCCTGCAAGCGTTGGATGTTGGCGGTCGAGCCGTAGTTCTGCGCAGCCTGCGCCTCGGTCTTCTGAAGCGGGCTGAAGGTCGAGCCGTAAGTGCTGAGGTTCTGATTGGCCGTGTCGCCAATCTTCTGAGCCATCGAGTTCGACTGGTTAACGACGTTGCCGAGATTGCTCTGCGCCTGTTTGTTCAGCGCCTGGGCAGTGTTCATCGTCTGAGCAGCACTGCTCGTCGCCGTACCAAAGGTCTGGTTGGCGTTGTTGATGTTGCCGCTAAGATCGGGGGCCTTGGGGACTGATCCGCCGCCGCTGCTCATGCTGTATCCACCGACAGTCTTGTCTTTGTAGGGCGAAGAAGTGGACCTCACCCGGGATGCGGCCCACTTCCGTGAACCCCAGCTTAGTCGCGAGGTTCAAGGATTTCAAGTTCTTGGCAGAGACACACCCCATAAGGAAGCGGAAGCCCCACTGCTCGAACGGGATATGGAACGCCCACCACAGCAGGGTCCTGGTCAGAGGCCGAATCGTAGAGACGTGCAGGGCGCAGCCGCCATCCGTGAAATTATCATAGCCAAACGCTGATACGATCTCCCCGTCCACTTCGCGGGCTACGCCGTGGAAGTCCCCCTTCAGCGGCAGCCCGGACTGCTCGTGCAGCCACGCCTGGATGCGCGGGCCATCGGCGATAATTCTATCCATGCCTCGGTCGCATGAAGGCAGGCTTGCGCTGAGGCAGCGCGGGCGGTCCGAAATGCCGGCCGCGGTCGGCGTCCAAAAACTCGCTCACGACGCCCATGCTGACGCCACGAGCCTTGGCCGCCTCCGGATGGGACTTCAGGAAGCCGAAGAATCGATGCTGCTTTCCGCTGACGCTGGGCATCGCCTCACCTGCACGCACCGGCTTTTTGACATGCCCGGATGTACGCCTGTAGCAGCGTCACCTGCGCATCAGCATCTCGGCCGTCTTCAATCACCGCTGGGGCGGGGTCAAATGGGACCGTACTCTCTGCTGGTACGCCGGGAGCGCCATCGCCTGAGCCGGCGGCGGAGGCATCACTACGCACTGCGCCGGAACCGCTCGGGGCGGCGTGGCACACGAGCACAGGAGCAGGAAGCAGAGGGACAGAAACAGCAGCGCTGTACTGGGCAACAGCCTTGCCAACATCGACATTCGCATCGGATTCCACCTTCTGGACGTGCGCGGCCTGGGCCGCTGCAAGTTTGGAGTCAAGGGCCTCGATCTTCTGTTCGCCGATGACGCGCTCGTGATGCGTGTAGTAGGCGAAGCCGGCAATCAGCGCCACAAAGACGCCGAAGTAGACCCAGTCTCGGATCGGGACCAGCTTACTGAGAAGCGCAAGCATCTGGCACCTTCTGGTCGCGTATGACCATCCAATGATATGCACCCAACATCGTGCCGCTGAGCGTCGCCCACGTGGCGAAGTTGGCCTCAGTAGGATGCCTGAAAAGGAAGAAAGTAGCAATCCCCCAGAGCAACCCGGCCAGGATCATCACGAACCAGTCACGAATGTCGAGCTTGTTCATACCGCCAGAGCTTTGTCGCGAGTTTCCTGGGCGCGTGCAGCCCACCCGTTACCATCGTGCGCCCATTCCTTCATCTGGCGATACGCCATCATCCGCTCCATGTAGTAGGTTTTGATGAGCCAGGACGGATCTTTCACTTCGGCGAGCCGAAGCGTAATCGGCCCCATAACACCGTCTTCCTGGACATCCAAGCAGCGCTGAAGGATCTTCACGCCCTCATGTACACCGGAGTTGTATCCCATGTCAAACACGCAAAGTGCTACTCCAGGCGGCAAGTGATCTCCGTAGAACTTGTCCCAGTAGTCGCGCTTCGCAATGGCCTGCGCGTCTTCGAGCGTCAGGTTCTCGATGTCGAGATTCGGGTACGCGCGAGCGCTGACACCATACTTGGTGCCCTTCAGATCGCCGACGCCTTCAGCTCCGCCGGTCCAGTTGCCCGGGTCCTTCGGGTCTTTCTGGAATCCCTTCTCGATCCCGATCACCCAAGGGAACGCCACGTCGGTAAAGAAGCTCATTCCGTATCCTCCGAATCAACACCAGTTGCCTCCAGAATAGCTTCTGCCACGTCGGCGATGTACTGGAGGAGTTCTTCATGGCGCTTCGCGGCAACTCGCCGTGCCTGTTCTGCTTTGTTCAGCTCCATCGAAATCATAGCACCGGCCAAAGTCGCCTCGATGGAATACTGAGTATTCAGCTCATCGAGGTTCGGGTCGATATGGTAGACGTGACGCAGGACGAACCATATCCCGGTGTAGGCCAGGAAGATCCCGACGAACCACCACGAGCCGCGGAAGCGCGCGTACTGCGCATCTAGGCGTGCGAGAAGGGACGGCGAAGCCATGACACCCTCCGTTCCGTGGTGGTCTTCGAGGCAGCCGAAGGCTGCACCGGAGTGACTTGCCGACGAATCTCAGCAACGTCGCGCTGCAACTTGGAGCGCGTCTCTGCTGACAGGGCCTTGAGTTTCATTGTTATTATACCTTGGCGAGTTCTTCGCCTGTTTCTGCCAGGACAACGGAATACACCGGCACGTTGCCGATGAGTTGGATCTGCCAACCATCCGACTTGAAGCCCGACGGAAGGCGCTTGATCTTCTCGTCCTTGACGGACCAGTTGAACACGAGGTTCCAATCCTGGGCCTCGTCACGAGCGTAGACATTCACCTGCACGCCACCGCCTGGGTTCTCCAGGGCTCCTACAGGATACAGGGTACTGCCGTTGATTGCAGCACGGTTTTGCGGGTCCAGCGGGCTTTGCGTCACGGTGAGCTTGCGGGCGCCGTTGATCGGTCGGCTATTGATGGGCGCGAGCTGCCCGAGATTGCCCATCGGTGTTCCATTCGTAGCCGCAGCGCCGGTATCAATGTATGATGTAACATTACCCGGGGCGTAATAGACATTCTCACCCTTCGCGCTGGTGCCGCGGAAAACGTAGTAGCCGATGGCGTTGGAATACGCTGTCCAATTGAGCGTATTGCTGGAAGTAGAACCGGTCGTTGTAATCGAAACTTCATTCGAGCGCACCGACACCCCGTTGCTCAAAATCGCCTCGACCACGTAGTAGTATGTGTTGGCCGCCAACGTGCCACCGGTTGTGCTAGTTCCTGGCGCTCCGAGAACAGGAGGCGTATGCGCGACAGGGCCAAGCGCATAACGGTACGTATTATATGTCGTGTAGTCAGCCAGGAACTGTACCGGGATCTTGATTGGCGAGCCCTGAAACTTCACGCGCATGGCGCCGAAGTTGACCGGCTTCGGAAGATCGAACTCCTTGCTCGTCCACGTGTAGGTGTACGGCGTCGAAGTGGGCGGGTCCCACAGTCGCACCTGATTGCCCTGCACAATGTAGACGTCGCCGCTGTACTGGTCGATCTGAACGGTCTGGACGTCCGTGAAGCGATCCAACGTCGTCAGCGACATTGTGCTCATGTACTGCGCGTAGGGGCTCGTCTCAGGTGCAGTGTCGTAATCCTGGGGAGTGTAGATGAAGCCCGTGGCTGTCGAATCAAACGCAATGTACTGAACCCCGTAAGGAACAGCATTCACCGTGGTGGGCGAAAAATAAAGCTGCCACTCCTCGCGAGTGAAAAGCCATCGAGTGACGAGTTGTGTTTGCCCTCCGGTCGCAAGAACAATACCCTGCGGGCTGGGGTAGTAAACCCCATCGATTGTCGTGGCCATACCGCGGCGACTGACACATGGATCGATAGACTCGATTTTCTCCAGTGTGACAGCGTCCGGCGACATACCGTCTGCCCAGTACGGATGGCTGGTAGTGGCAACGATAATGACGTTGTTGTAGATGCTGACACCGACGATCTCCGTTTGGCACGTCTGAATGTTCTGCACGGGCCACGCGTGCGGCTGGTACGGCACCGACATGTAAAGATCGCGACCGGTGAATCCGATCAGGAAGCCGCCCGGGTGCGCCACAAGACCTTTGAGCGTTTGCGGCGGCGGGTCCCAGGTCAGAGACTGCATGGTGTAGTTCAGCGCCACCGTGGCATCGACGGCGTTGTCCGTGTAGGTCGCGGTTCCGAAGGCGATGTCAGCTACCCAGTAATACTCGGTCGCAGTCGTGCCGGCCACAGTGCGGTAGATCCGCGTCGTGGCCAAGTTATAGTTGGACTGGCTAGGGACAGTAGTTTGGATTCCGCTGATGGCCCAGCTCCCACTCGTTCCTGTAGCAGTCGTAGGCGGACTTGGCGCTCCTTCCTCGCCGTATGCACTGACAAAAGTGTATACGTATGCCCTCTCAACATCAGTGCCAGCAGGCGGTACGACCGTTGGGGCGACTGTAGGAGCAGGGATGCCGAGGACGAAGCTGCCAGAACCGCCCTGGATACGGGCGCGAGTGTTGTACTGAGGAACCCCACCGAGGCGGGTAGAATCACTGGTCCAGTAATAGCGCTCAAAGCTATCCTCCAACACCGGTGTGCGAACGAAGTCCACCTGCGGATCAGTGAAGCCGACCCAGTAATCCGAGCCGCTGATCGGCAGCGGAGCGCCTACGGTGGCCGGCAGCCGGTACGCGCGGGCGATCTCGGGGCTCACGTTCCCGAAGTTGTAGAGCAACTGAGTTTCGCGCAAGCCACGCAGCTCGCCGGAGAGCAGCTTCGCATTGGCAGCCGTCACCGCTGCCGAGTTCGCCAGGAGGCGGTTCGACCAGCGCGGCGCGATGCCAGTGAAGTTCTCGATCTTGAGCGTAGCCATCAGACGCCCCACTTTGCATTCAGGTAGTTTTCCACGTTCGTGATCTCAGTCGTGGTGAGAACACGATTGTAGACTATCACGGCCGCGAGCTGCCCCTGAAAATTCTCTCCCGAGGCGCCAGATCCGATCCTGTTCATCGTCGCAGTTGCACTAGCAGTGGGACCCGTTCCGCTGCCCGCGGCGGCACGACCTTGGCGGAAAGCATACACCCCAGTGCTCGGGACATACGTTACATTGCCTTGGTACCATGTGTTCGCGGACACCGTCGCACTAGACGAACCGCCGCCTCCGACCAAGTCCACCAGCACGTTCATGTGATTGGACCATATGCGGAAAACGATACCACTACCGCCGGTTGAGCCAATGATAGACACCGGTCCTGCTGGAGCCGACGTGTTGAATACCGAAAAAATTGTGACCCCTGTTAGAACCGCGCTTCCTGGGATCGTGTACCATGCACCGCCGGTGCCAAAATTCACAGTCGGAAGACCGTTCAAACCAGACGAGTTTGCCAGCGCCATACCCGCAGTTCCGCACGGAGCGCCTACTCCATACCATGGAGTTCGGTCCTGAAAGGCGTAAATGCCCTGGCCCGTAGTCGCCAGAATATTGTCACTCTCCCACCAGAAAACTAAATCGGAGATAGTGCCGGGGGTAGCTACAGTAGTGCCGCTATTGGCGTTATCCCATTTTGAAGTGGAAGAGTTGTAGGTAAGCACTTGCCCATTCGACGGGCTGCTGATAGATACGTCGGATAAACCAGCGAGAGTGCTTGATCCTCCTCCTCCACCGCTCGACGCGTACCATCCTTTAACACCGCTTGCATTCGTGCCGTACACCATGCTATTACCCGGCGCTGCAGTGTCATTCACCAACTGCAACGTTAAGTCGGTAGCGAGAGCACCGCCGCCAGTAAGCGATCCAGCGGTACTCACTTTGCGCGTGCTAGGAACAGCAGATGCGGGGAGACTGGACGGGCTGGGGGCAACGAGCTGGTTATTCACCAATCGAACAATGCCGGCGTTCACCAATTCGCCTACTTGAGCAAAGCTATCCAGGGGGTTCCCGCGGATACGACGTCCGACTTCGGCCGCTTCCTTGAGCTGCCGTAAAATAATAGTATGGTTTTCGGTATCGTTGGTTGGCGCCCGGATTGCGGTGGTCTGAGCCATGGTAGCAATCCTTACGTCTTCATGATGTAGAACAACGCGCGATACGGCGGGAGAGTATACGAATGCGCGTGAGCAGTTGTCCCACTGAGCGAATGCGAGTGCGGATTGGCAGCCGTGTTGGAGCCAGGACCCCCGCTGCCGCCGGTCGTCTCGATGAAATCCACGGCGGACTGACCGCCGCCGAGTTCGCTGAGGTTGGTGTGGTAGGACCCGGCACCATTTTGGATGCCGAGCACCGCGGGCTGACCGTTCGAGCTGTAGGTCAAACCGCTCGACCACCACCGGTGACTATGCGACGGGATCTGGTCGATCGTCAGCGCCGTATTGCCCACGGACAGGGAACCGAGAGACGTGGACCCGGTGGTGGTGCTGCTCGATCCCCCAGCAGTAGGGAGAGCACCGCCAGCGCCGAGCACGAACTGGTCGCGCAAGTCGGGAGTACCGTTATTGCCATCGCAGATGACCCAGCCGGCCGGCACGGAGGAGCTTGCGCCGCTCCAAATAACGATCATGCCTGTGAGCGCGACACCTACACCACTGGGCAGATTGTTGAGGAGATTCGCCGTCGTGAGGATGGGGCTGCCGGCAGCCGTCGCCGCGGAGCCGATGGGGACATGGATCTGGTTGCTGGTATCGCCGGGCTGCGACCGGACGTAGCCACCAGCGTACTCACCGCCCTGGATAGATCCGCCGGCACCAAGCTGGAGTACCCCGGTGACATTCGTCGTGCCGCTGAGGGTGTCGCCGCCGTTCTTCTGGAGGAGTGCCTGGAGCATCCCAGCGGTGAGGCGCTGCTCGAATCGGGTCCCGGAGGCGAACGGCAGCGGAGTCGTATTGTCCTGCCCGCGCACGATCACAAAAGCATCAACAGTGCGACTCGTGATCTGGACGATCTCGATGTTGCCGTTCACGTCTTCGAGCGTGCCGTATGCGACCTGCCCCGCGCCTGGGTTGGAGAACAACTGACCTTCACCCGGCGTGACAGTGAGGCTCGTATCTCCAGTGCCAATCGCAGAGGCCAGCAACGACGATGCGTTGTCATTGAAAAGTATGATGCTGCTCATAGATCGGACTCGATAGTGAACTTGACTACGTCTTCGATGATCTGGCCAGCGCTCGTATTGGCAAGGAACTGAACCTCGAACTCATCCCCATCGTCTCCGCCATTCGCGTAGAACACAACCTGAAGACCACCCGGGCCGACTACAACGCTGGTGATCTGGAACGCCGCCACGGGAGGGTTGGTCCCGAAGGTCTGCGTGATGTTGATTGGCGACGAAATACTGGTCACCGTCTCGCCAGCCGAGAGGGTGAGCGTGTAATCCAAAATGTACCGGCGCTTCTCTTCCGGAGCTTGCGTGAAAACAGCGCTGTACGTACTCATGCCTGCACCGTGTTGTTCTTCTTCGGCGGCCAGATGCGGGGCTTGATGTCCCCGACTTGAGCGAGTTCTACGGCTTTGTATACAGCAGATTGCACGAATTTTCCACCAATATTAATCAAGACCGGGCTCACATTCACGATGATCTGCTGAGAGCCATTCGTTTGCTCCACTCCACCCAAGACTGCGACTACTTTATACGTCACAGCACCCGTGGGAGGATTCGGGTCATCGAATGATGTAGAAGTCGTGTTCCCTATTAGAACTCCATTGTGGTATACATTATATGAATCAGCCGGCGATCCGTAGGTCTGCGTGATCTGCATCCATCCGCCGGCACCGTTGCCACCGGTGCCGTTAAATGTCGGGCTTCCTGTGCCACCGCCGCCGCCAGAGCCGTAACCGGTACCGTTCCCGCCGTTGCCATATGGGCCAGGGGCGTTACCACCGGTGCCACCGGGTCCAGAAGAACATATTCCTCCTCGCACTGTTTGCGGCGGAAGACCAGTTCCCTGTGTTGATCCACCGCCTGCGCCTGCATGCGTCGTATCACCACTGCTACCACCCGTCTCTTGGTAGCCACCATCTTCGCCAGTATACGAAGAAGCGTTCGTAACGGCATATGTGGCAAGGGCTGCATTATAGTGGCTACCACCTTGGGCTGTTATATACGTTCCGAACGTTGTGTCAGTACCTGCTGTGCCTGTGGAACTCCAGGTTGGTCCAGTAGCTCCGACTCCTCCGACTCCTATAACAATCGCTACCGGATATGCCAGATTCGATGGCGAGAAAAAAGCGTCAACATAAGCACCCCCGTATCCGGCGTATCCTTCCCCGCTAGCGGCAGGTCCCGCGCCACCGCCGCCGCCGGCTCCAAGAGCCTGAACTTCAATCTGTGTAACACCTGAATCCGGTGCAGGGAAAGACCCGTTTGCTGTATACGTGGTTTGCAGTGT
>Ga0134128_10000397_pt1 | contig 60854 bp, 55 predicted proteins | sample KB31754_FD_96462 | JGI IMG/M metagenome (GOLD analysis project Ga0134128, IMG submission 96462) | Terrestrial soil microbial communities with excess Nitrogen fertilizer from Kellogg Biological Station, Michigan, USA - KB3-175-4 | ecosystem: Environmental > Terrestrial > Soil > Unclassified ... | reverse complement strand
TCGCCGGTATTATCACCGTGTGCAGCGGAGTGCTCCGGCTTGGGCGCGCCGGGATGTTCTTCCGATTTAAGGGGAGTGCGATCAATAGTCATGAGAAACGCCAACTAGCCAGGCCAGTATAGGCGTCGGTCGTGTAAAAGCCGTGAAACGTCTAAAGCGGGCTGCCGCCCGCCGTTACTTCTCACCTTTCTTGGGATAGGGCGATTCGTCCAGACCTTTGAGGATTTGCGCATTGAGCCGCGCGTCTTTGCGATCGGCAGTGTTGTAGTCGGGCTCGGATTTAAGATCGTCCCTGCGCAGTCCTATGATCTCGCGCTTGCTTTGATTGTCTTGCTGGAAGGTCTTGATGAACGATTCGGCGGTGTTCCAATCCATCCGCCCGGAGTGTTGTTGCATCTTCTGAATCGCATCGAGCACCGCATTATTCTTGCTGGTGTCGGCGGCGTCATGAGCGATGTATCCTTGCTCGTCTTTGATGTCTCCGAACTCGCGCTGAATCAAGCCTGCCTTGCTGCCTATGTCCTTGATCAATTGCTTGTACAAGGGTGATGAAGGATCAAGGGTGCCAAGCTTGGCGAGATTGCCTTGAATTACCGCTGCTTCTTTACCGGCATCACTTGCGTCTTTGCCGATTACTGCCGGGTCGCCTTTGCCGAGATCGGCGATTTGTTGGGCGGATGTCCCCATCTGCGAGATGATGGACTGGCGTTCTTCCGGCGTTGTTGCCTTGGACAGTCGGCTCGATAGATCGCCAATATTTGCCGCTTGCTTCAAACCATTTTCCACGGCTTTGGCATCGGGAGGATTAGTGCCCGAATACTCTTGTGACTCACGCGCATCGGTTTTGTCATCGGCGTTTGCTTTGGTGTGCAGTCTTGCTGCCTGTTCCAGAGTCTTTGCCGATACCTGTCCGTGATCGAGCAATTCGCGAATCACTTGATTGTTCACGTTCATTACCGCATGGGCGTCCTGCACGCTAGTGCGATCGTCTGACATTGCCTGTGTATTCTTGGTGATGTCGATGCGATCTCGGCTAAGGCTGTCCCGGTGCAGACTGACGAGGTCAAGATTGGCATTTCCAGATGCCTCGGATTTGCCTTTGGAAACGACGTCATCGCCTTTGTTGGCGGGTTTCTGATTTCCTTCAACCATGGTGGTGCACCTCACGAAGAAGCCCAGCGCGCTGGAAACTGTATTCCCAGAACCGTAGGTAGTTATATGCGAGCTCTAGAGATTTTAGACGCGCCGAGGGCGGAGTACATACGTGAGAATACGAAGCGTCAGGCGTCCGTGTCCATTTCGGCTCACGGGCGCTGACATTCCCCAAAATTAGTTTTGCGCCTATTGGCGCAGATCTGGAATTCGAAACCAGAAACTGCTGCCTTTGCCGACTTGCGTCTCATAGCCTATTTCGCCATGATGCGCATGCACGATGGCGCGGCAAATCGCCAGCCCCAGTCCTGTGCCGCTCAATTTAGTGGAATTGACAGCTTGCACTTGATTGAATCTTTCGAAGAGACAGTATCTGTCTTCTTCGTCGATGCCTGGTCCTTGATCGATGACACGGAACTCGACACACTCATCCGCTTTTGCCACCTCGATGCTGATTGTGCTTCCATCCGGTGAGAATTTAACGGCATTGGAGAGCAAATTGACGAGCACTTGCACGAGGCGGTCTTCATCGGCATTGACCTCTATGGATTGGGTGGGGACCTCAATCTTGATCGAATGTTTATCCGCGAATCCGATCAACGCATCAACTGATTTTTGGATGATCGTTGCGCAGCTTGTGAGCGAATATCTAATTGATGGTTTGCTCGATTCGAGCATCTCAATGTCGAGAAGATCGTCAACCATCTTTAGTAAGCGTCGAGAACCGCGCTCGGCGATCAGAATTGCCTCGAGCGCTTTTTCCGGCAGTTCGCCGCAGGCGCCCAGGCGCAAAAGCGACAACATGCCGTGAATGGAAGTGAGCGGTGTGCGCAAATCATGAGTGACCATGGCGATCAAATCGCGCACGTATTTAGGATTATCCAACGGTGCTTTATAGCGATCTTTGCCCCCCGTGGGCTTAATCGCCTCGCCTGCTTTCGAGCGCCTGTGCGCCTTTGCAGGCAACGCCGGTGGAATCGAATTTATTTCTGCGGAACCGTTTACCGAATACCCAACCTTCCGCCCTGCCTGACCAGAAGGTTGTGCCATAAAATTCACGCCCCAAATGAGAGTCGCCTACAACGAACTCCTCCGTGCTGATGAAATTGCGAGAGATAACCACAGTGTAGTGGTGCCGATTGTCCGAAGCAATTGGGGAAACTACGTAGTTGGAAGAAATATTGGCGGCCCGGGGGTATGGGTTGACGGCTCTTTATCACGCATCTCGAGATGCGTGATAAGGGCGCGCAGACAAAACTGAAAACGCCAGCCCGTGAGCCTTTGGGGTGCCGCACATGCGTGACAATCCTGCATCTCGAGACGCAGGATAGAAGTGGGCAGACAAAACTGAAAACGCCAACCCGTGGGCCTTTGTGGTGTCGCATACGCGTAACAATCCTGCATCTCGAGATGCGAGATAAAAGGTGCTGCGCACAGGTAGCGATGCCGGCACCCGGAAAAATATTACGGATGCGGGGGCGTTTCGCGCTTTTCCAGCCAGCGTTTTTTGATCATGGGCAGCGATTGGGCGGAAATATAAAAGCCGCAAACAGGCAGCAGGGCAGCAAATAGGACGCCCCGCGTGCCGATCGCGTACATGATGGCGGCGGCGACCAGATAAGTGATGATGCAGATGCTAAGAATCCGCACGCCGCTTACTTCCCAGGCTTTATCTCCCTCGACGCGGGCATTACGTTCAGCAATCGCATCGATCTTCTCTTCCAAAAGCTCGATGCGTTCTTCTATATTCATTGGCGTCAGGCGGTTTAGTGGATCTTTTGATCTTTGGTGGCCAGATCCGGGAATGGATTGTTGGCTTTCAGATCAGCAAGAGCCTTTTCGCCAATCTCCTTCAAGACTTTGCCTTTTTTCGCCACTTTGTTGTCGTGGCTCTTCATCATCGAGCTGCCTTTATTTATCAGGTCTTGAGCGTGATGTACGTTGGAGCGGTACTTTTTCTGGACGCGCTTTTCGTCGGATGAAAAATCACCGGCCGGGGGTCCTGACGGGCTGGACGCGCCGGTGACAGACGTAGGCCCTGATGGCGTGGCGCCGGTGGCCGAGGGATCAGGGGTGCCGCCGGTCGGATATGAGCCGAAGAAATTGTTGGCTGGCTGGGCGTTGAGTTGCGGGCACAAGCCGCCTGCGGTCATGATTGCGACAGTCAGTGCAGCGGCGAAATAACGAGCCTTCATACAAATCTCCTTGCTTGGCGCTCTGCCATTATTTCCGGGATGAAGCCGGCTTGAGAAACGGTGGATTTTGCTTGTGCCACTCAGTGGCTTGCTGGTAAGCGTGCGCGGCGGTGAGTATTGTCGCGTCTGCCAGAGGTGCTGCCACCATTTGCAGTCCGATCGGCATATTGCCTTTGCCAAATCCGCATGGCACCGAGATTCCCGGCAGCCCGGCCAGATTTGCAGGGATCGTGGCGATGTCGGACAAATACATAGCCAGCGGATCTTCTGTTTTTTCGCCGACGCCGAAAGCGACTGAGGGCGAAACAGGCGACACCAGTATATCCAAGTTCTTGAATTCCTTGTCGAATTCCTCTTTAATCAGGCGCCGCACCTGCTGCGCCTTGCCGTAATACGCTTCGTAATAGCCCGAGCTGAGCGCGTATGTGCCAAGCATTATTCTTCTTTTAACTTCGGCTCCGAAGCCTTCCTTGCGGGTCTGGAAGTACATCGAGAGCAGGTCTGGAGCCTCGCTTGAGCGGTGCCCGTATTTGACGCCGTCATAACGAGCAAGGTTGGAGCTGGCTTCGGCCGTCGCCACCAGGTAATACACCGGCAGGGCGTGCTTGAGCATGGGCATCGATACTTCCTTTACGATCGCGCCTTGCTCTTTGAGTACATCGATCGCCTTTTGCACGGCTTCGCGTACATCAGAGTCGATGCCTTCACCTGCTAATTCTTTGATCACGCCGACGCGCAAGCCTTTGATTCCTTTGTTCAGCCCCGCGGTGTAGTCGGGCAGTCTTTCGTGATACGAAGTCGAGTCTTTGCAATCGTGGCCGCTGATCACGTTCAGCGTGATGGCAACGTCCTCGACGGTACGACCGAACGGACCAATTTGATCCAGACTTGAGGCAAATGCCACCAAACCGAAACGTGATACCACTCCATATGTCGGTTTCATTCCGACAACGCCGCAGAAGGCTGCCGGCTGTCGTATCGATCCGCCCGTATCCGATCCCAGTGCCACCACGGTGGTGCCGGACGATACCGACGCTGCCGATCCGCCCGAGCTGCCGCCGGGAACTTTCGATGTGTCCCAGGGGTTTTTTGTTTGTTTGAACGCCGAGTGCTCAGTGGAAGAGCCCATGGCGAATTCATCGAGGTTGGATTTGCCTATGAGAATTGCGCCCGCCGCAAATATTTTTTCCGTGATCGTCGCAGAATAAGGCGGCTTGAAGTTTTCCAGAATCTTGCTGCCGCAGGTGGTGGGGTAGTCTTTACTAGCAACGCACATGTTTTCTTTGAGCGCAATCGGAATCCCGGCAAGCGGCGGCAATGTTTTGCCGGATGCCACCATATTGTCCACTTCCGATGCCTGCTGCAGAGCCAGCTCAGGCGTCACGGTAATGAAAGCCTGCACCTTCGGCTCGATCTCATTGAGATGTTTGAGATGTGCTTCGGCGATTTCGTGCGCCTTCACCTGTTTGCCTCTGAGCAAATGCTGAAGTTCTGAAATCGATTTGCCGACAAGATCCATTACTGGTGGGTTCCATTACCCCGAATATCGTAGCGGCGGGCGGAAGCCCGCTTTCTACGGCTCGAACTTCTTAAATACCAAACAGCCGTTATGTCCGCCGAATCCAAAACTATTGGACATAGACACTTTCACAGGCACGCCTGTGCGCGCTTTGTGCGGGACATAATCGAGATCGCATTCGGGATCGGGATTATCGAGGTTGATTGTCGGAGGTAAAACACCGTCGACAATCGACATGATGGCCACGGCAGCTTCCACCGCGCCGGCCGCTCCTAAAAGGTGTCCGGTCATTGATTTGCTCGAGCTGACGGCCAGCCCTTTTTTGGCGTGCTCACCGAACACCTTCTTGATCGCCACTGTTTCAGCGCGATCTCCTAGTGTGGTGGAGGTGCCGTGCGCATTCACGTAATCTACTTGATCCGGACGCAAACCGGCGTCTTTCAAAGCCATTTGCATGGCCCGAGCAGCACCGTCGCCATCGGCACACGGCGCGACAATATCGTTGGCGTCGGCGGTCAATCCGTATCCGACCACCTCGGCGTAAATTTTGGCACCGCGCTTTTGCGCATGCTCGAGCGATTCGAGAATGAGAATGCCGCCGCCTTCACCGACGACGAAGCCGTCGCGGTCGCGGTCCCACGGACGGCTGGCTTTTTCCGGCTCGTCGTTGCGAGTGGAAAGGGTTCGCGCCGAAGCGAATCCAGCCATGACCAAAGAGGTAATCGGAGCTTCAGTTCCGCCTGCGAACATAACATCGGCGTCGCCGCGTTGAATCAGGCGCATCGCATCGCCTATCGAGTGAGTGGAAGTCGCGCAGGCCGTGACGGTGCAGGCGTTGGGACCCTTCGCGTTGTTGAGCATCGAGACCCAACCGGCTGCCATATTGACGATGAGCATAGGCACCGTAAATGGTGAACAGCGGTCGGGTCCTTTTTCATTGAGTACGTTGAACTGCTTTTCAATGGTTTCGAATCCGCCGGCGGCCGATCCGACTACCGTGCCCATGCGCGTGGGTTCTTCCTTGCTTAGATCGAGCTTGGCGTCTTTGATGGCCATATTATTGGCGGCCACAGCGAATTGAATGAAGCGATCCATGCGCCTGGCTTGTTTGGCGTCGATGCCGTATGTTTCGGGAGCGAAGTCGGTGATTTCTCCGGCAATTTTGCAAGAACACTGCTTCTCGGGAAGCACGCGCGTTACTCGTTTTATTCCCGACCGTCCGGCGACGATTCCTTTCCAAAATTCATCGATGCCCACTCCCACTGAGGAGAGGACGCCGATGCCTGTTACCACAACTCGTGTAGCCACTTAAGTAGGTTCCCTTACTGATGATGACGTGCAAATAGGGCGAGGCATATTACTCACCGACAGGTGATGCCTTCGCCCTTACATTGTATGAAAGCGCGGGCATAGGCCCGACTGTCGAACAAAGTACGGGGCGACGCCGTGCGCCGCCCTGCCTTTGCAAGCGCCCTAGATGTGCTGGGCAATATATTTGACAGCTTCGCCTACCGTGGTGATCTTTTCGGCATCTTCGTCCGGAATTTCCATTCCGAATTCTTCTTCGAGCGCCATGACCAGCTCGACTGTGTCAAGCGAATCCGCTCCGAGATCCTTGGTAAAGCTGGCCTCCATGGTGACTTCTTCACCATTCACATTCAACTGCGCGACGGCAACCTTCTTTACGCGGTCGAATGCTTCCTTCTCTTCCATAGCTATCAATTTTCCCCCTGGTTAATCGCAATTACGCGACAAAATCAACCGATATTTTGGCGAGCACCTAGGATAACATGCCGGTGCTTTCGTCAATAATCCCGAACACTAAGTATAAAGACCGCCGTTTACTTCCAGAACATGTCCGGTAACATACGATCCCGGTCCGGCAAGGTAGATGACGGCTTGCGCAATGTCTTCCGGCGTGCCCATCCGACCCAACGCAACCTTATCAAGAATCTTCTTTATAATTTCCTCACCGAGCTTTTGTGTCATGGCAGTATCGATAAAGCCGGGCGCCACCGCGTTGGCGGTAATGCCACGCGAGGCGTATTCAATGGCCACAGTTTTTGTAAATCCGATCAAACCGGCTTTTGCCGCGGCATAGTTAACCTGTCCGCCATTGGCATGAACGCCTGATGTGCTGGCGATGTTGACGATGCGGCTGGAACGCTGTTTGGACATTACTTTGATAACTGCTTTCGTCACTTTGAAAGCCGAGGTCAAGTTGGTGTCGATCACCGCTTGCCACTCTTCATCGCTCATCCGCATCAGCAAATTGTCGCGCGTGATGCCGGCGTTGTTGACGAGGATGTCGATGCGTCCCCAATGTTGAACCACCGATTCAACCATCTTGTCGATGCTCGTGTTATCGGTCACATTGCAAGTGACGCCAAAAACTTGTCCGCCGGAAGACTTCAAGTCTTCCGTGGTCGTTTTGGTGGCTTCGTCGTTGATGTCGGAAATAACTACGCGAGCTCCTTCGCGCAGCATCGCTTCGGCGATTGCACGTCCGATACCGCGGGCGGAGCCGGTGATTACCGCTACTTGATCTTTCAATCTTGGACCTGACGGTTGTAAGTCAGTTTTCGTCTGTGTGGTCATATTCGTTCAATCTCTGCCTTTGTGTGTTGTCCTGGTCGCCGCCTGCGACCTACTGATGGAGACCGATTAATTGATCCGCGATGCTGTCCAGACGCTCGCGTTGTGAAATCTGGTTAAGCCAGCGCTGCGGAATGGCGGAGGCACCGTGATACGCTCCGGAAAGCGCTCCCACTATAGCAGCAACCGTGTCAGTATCCCCACCACAAGAGGCTGCCGCTGCAACAGCTTCTTCAAAATTATGGCGGAAGATAAGGAAAATGCCGACGGCCGTTGGTACGGCCTCGTTTACATGTGAATCAACATTGATGAGCGAGTAAGGCAACTCTTCGGCCGCTTGCGCATAATTGAGATCGGGCGCAACGTCATCCCAGGATTGAGCAAAACGCTCATCAATTTTGTAAGCAATTTCAAGGTGCTCTTTTACGAACACGCGAACTTGATCTTCGCTGTCGATGCGTATTCCTTCTACAAAACGTTTGATCGCATGAGCCAGCACTGCTGCGGCCGCGGAAACGCGCTTATCCATCTGCGTTAGTTCTGCCTGCTCGACGGCAATCTTGATCACATCGGTTTTCGGCGGCAGGCAGCCCACCGGAAAGACCCTGGCTGCCGCCCCTACGTGCGAGCTGTCCCAGTCGGTCTCATTGCAGTGCTCGCCTTCGCAGAGGCGACGAATGGGCAGCAAACAATGCGCGCCCGGATTGGAGAGCAAGAACTCGTCGTCCGAGAGTAATTGGGCAAGGCGCTGTTTGAAATCGGCAGGTGCAAACGTACCATTGTGAGCGATCAAAGATTCCGCCAGCTGCATGCCGACAAGCGTGTCGGAAAGCAGCTCGCCCGCCCTGTAGTCCTGCATGAGACTTTTAGGCAGCGCCGGCATGAACTCGTGGAAGCCGTGCACGCCGCCGGAAAACATAATTTCCTTGCGAGTCATGCCGAGTCCCGGTCCACCCAGCGAATTGGCGCAAGCCGTCCCAAGTACGGTGCCACGAATGCGCTCGGCTATTTGCGATTTCGAATCTTGCGTTCCCGCCGATTTTCCAAGAGGCTCTCTAGAAGTCAAGTTTGCCGCTCCAAACGTCCTTTTCTATAAGGCGTTCAAATATCTCATCCTTTAACTACTTCAGAACCGGTTTAACGCTATTTGGCGAAAAATGTTTAATCTCGGCTATGATGAAAAGCTGAGCAAGAGTGTAGAGGCATCGATGCAGTCGACGAAAAGCTTCATTGTGGCGATTGTTCTGACCGCCACTGCAATGCAACCGTCCGTGTCGCAAGCGCAGGGTCCGCCCGGGCAAGGCAACACGGGAATGGCCTACGGCTACTTCATGCAAGGAATCAAACAGGAAAGCCAGGGCGATCTGCAGGGGGCTGTCGATTCATTCCGGCGTTCCATAAGTTCTGCTCCGCGCGTCAAAGAAGTGCATCACGAACTGGCAAAATGTCTCGCCAAGTCGGGGCAAAACGAGCAGGCTTACGGCGAGTTTATGACTGCCATCAACATCGACGGACACTACGTCGAAGCGCGCAACAATTTCGGGCAGTTTCTGCGGCAAACCGGAAAAGAAAAGCAGGCGAAAATGCAGTTTGAGCGCTGCATTATTCTCGATCCCAAATTTGCTCCTGCTTACTACAATCTCGCCGGCCTTTTGAAGGAAAAAGGCGATCTAAATGGAGCCATCGATAACTTCCAGCATGCAGTCGACCTACAGCCCAATTTTGCCGAAGCTCAGGAGCAGCTCGGCATGTGCATCTTCGAGCGCGCTTCACAGGGCGATCTTTCGACCGCAGCCGAAAAACTGGAAACCGCGGCGCGGCTGATTCCTAAGAATCCGCGTATCCATTATCACCTGGGATTGATCTATGCCACCAAGAGCAAACTCGACGCGGCTGAAGACCAGTTTCGCACGGCGCTCATGAATGAATCTCAACTTGCGGTTGCCCATTGGGAATTGGGCAAGTTGCGATATTATCGCGGCGATCTCGATCGCTCTGTGGCTGAAATGAAACAGGCTCTGGCTGTCAATCCGGAGTACACAGCCAAACAGGGCTACAAAGAAATCGACTTGATCAAGGTGAAAACCTTGTTGGCGAAATCTTACGAGCACATGGGCGATCCGGTAAACGAGCTGGGCGTGCTCAAGCAACTGGTGGCGATGCGACGCAGCGATGCCCTCTATGCCAAACGTATAAAGGATCTCGAGCGCGAAATCAGACGCCTGGGCAATGAGAACAAGCGCAAGAACGCCGGCGCCAGCTATGACCCCGAGGAAGTGGACGCTTTCATCGCCAAAGGAATCGATGCATATGAGGACGGCAACCTCGATGCTGCCAAGGCGGCGTTCCAGCGTGGACTAGACCTGAACCCGAAAAGCTTCCGCAGCTTGCAACAAATTTGCTTCATCCAGGAAGCGCAAGGCGACCTGCAGGCTGCTTTAGTAACAGCTCAGAAAGCGCTTGAGCTTAACCCGACTTATGACGGGGCGGTCTACAACCTGGCTTACCTGCTGGAAAAAGCCGGTTTGCCCGATGAGGCTGCGCGCATGTATCAGAAGTATCGCGGCATGGCTGATTCGTATCCTTACGACCCCCAGCACATCACCGATCTTCAGCAAAACATAATTCGCGAGCAGAAAAAGGAACAGCCTATTCGCAGGCACGGCTTCTAACCCCACCGGGACGGCGACATCCTTTCCGCATTTGGTTTATAATCACTTGCCATGAGCAAAGTCGGTGCCAGCAAAGCAAATTCAACTCTCACGTTTCAGAAGTACAAACGTGAGGGCCGCAAAATCGTCTGTTTGACGGCGTACGATTACTCGACCGCGAAGATTTTGGACAGGGCCGGCGTCGACCTCATCCTGGTAGGAGACAGCCTGGCCATGGTTGCGCTCGGTCATCAGACCACGCACGCTGTGACCATGGATGAGATGGTCCATCACACTCGCGCTGTCACTCGCGGTGTGCAAACCGCCTTTGTCGTCGCCGATTTGCCGTTTATGAGCTACCAGGTTGATGCCACCCAGGCAATCACCAACGCCGGACGTTTTATTAAAGAAGCGGAGGCGCATGCAGTCAAGCTGGAAGGCGCTGCAAAACTGACGATTGAAGTCATCGAGCGCCTTGTTTCTATGGGCATTCCCGTGATGGGGCATCTCGGGTTTACGCCGCAATCGATTCACAGCATCGGCGGTACGCGGGTGCAGGGAAAGAGCGGCGAAGAAGCATTCAAATTGATCCAAGATTGCCTTGCGCTTGAACGCGCAGGTTGTTTCAGTGTGGTACTAGAGATGGTGCCTGCTCCTGTTGCTGCATTGATTTCCAAAAAATTGAAAGTTCCTACCATCGGCATCGGAGCCGGCAGCGGTTGCGACGGACAGATACTTGTCACAGATGATCTGCTCGGGAAATACACCGACTTCAAACCGCGTTTCGTCAGGCAATATGCAAATCTCGATCAGATTTGCACGGATGCGGTAAGCCGCTACGCCACTGACGTGCGCTCACTGGATTTCCCCGGCACCGAGGAAAGCTTCCCGTTCACAGACGAAGAAGACGCGAAGTTGCGCGCGCTGTTGGCAGAAGATCCCGAGCTCGACCCCAGCGAGTTGACCTGCTGATTTCCGCCGCAATCTGAGCTTTGCGATTCGCGCAAAAAATCGACAGTGTTTTTTTGCGATATTAGCAATTTTGCGAAATTCGCAATTTTCGGGCGACTTTTCTTTGCGATTTGAGCAAAGCTCGATTTCGCACCGCCTTTGAAGACACAATACGCTGGCTCACCCCATCCTCACATTAATCGCGCTATGTTGGAAGTGGGCGTGAGGATCTGCGTGCATGCGAGCGCCTTTGGCATCATTAATTGCTCTAAGCTGTTGGCTGGCGCTGGCCCTGCCTGGATCTGCGCTGGATTCCGACACGCTAAAGGGCAACGTCACTAAAGACGATGCGGCGACGCGGGTGGCGCGACCCAAAATCGAGGTGTTGAACGGGGGCGCCGACTCGGGCGCCGGTCGATCCCGGTCCACGCTCAATACTTCCGTTCAAGCCGGCGCCTTCGACCTCGATGCGCAACGGCGGCGCATGCCGGCGGGCATCACCGAAGGCATGTTGAACGGCTGGATCCAATCGCCTCTCTCTCGCCAGGACGGCGAGGAAGACCCACGCCTGTGGCAACGCCATATGGACGAGTTCTTCGCGTTTGGGCACCTGAATCGAGTGGTTAATCGGACGGGGAGCATGGTCGCTGGTCCGCCCGGTTTGCACGTCTTTGTTCGCATGGGGCTTTGTGGTTCCTGGGATGCAGGTGGTGACGGTCACCTCCGCTGGGCGAGGCTCAACCAGGAACTGCATAGCCCAAATCTAGGGCCGGCGTGGTCGGAGTGGCAACGAACGGTGAGCGATCTTGTCCAGCAACGCATGGAGTCTTTGCCGGATGTCGGCGCAGCTTCCATGCACGTAGCGGTGAACTATCGTGGTGGCTTGGAATCGGTTACGGATTACCGGCAGGGCGAGCGCCCGATGCCCTATTTGGGAACGAATGAGTCCCTGGCATTGCAGTTGCAGGCTGCCTTATATGGAATGGCCGCGCTGCCGCCATTTCCCTCCGGCAGCCAGAGTCCGAACGCGCACATTTTGATCTTTGTCACCCATTATTAGATAACGAGGGCTACGCAAGGCGTCGGCCCTTGGGGTACCTGGTAGCGGCGGGCGAAAGCCCGCGTCAATGGCACGTCCCGCAAGCGCGACTTACGCACGATCCACATGCGCTCTTGCGCGGCGCGGATGAGGTCGTCGACGACGTTCCCTGACCGTAATCAGCTGTGCTGCCGCCTGTGGCGAGCGCCACGGCCGTCCAAATGCGACCGGTATCTTCGCTGCCGCACTCGATGCAATGTTGGTGCGACTCGTCTTTCATCGAGCGCTCAACTGTGAAATCGGATTTGCACTTTTGGCAGCGATAGTCGTAACTGGGCATCTGCTAGGTTTCCTGCGGGTGAGTCTATGGACTATATACCCACAGGTTACTTCGCTCCCTCAGGCGCAGGAGCGGACGTTCCGGTGCCCGGCGCGGGCTGCGATTCGCTGGTGCCGTCAGTGGATGTCTTGTCGCCCGGGCCGCTGGTTTGCTGTTTCTGACCATGCCCGCGCAGCTTGATGTTGAGGTCGCCATGCATAAGCGCGGTGACGTCGTTAACCATGATCACTGCCATGAGCACGAGCAGGCTGATAAAGCCCCATTTGACGATTTCCGTATGAGCGCGCTCTTCCATCGGCTTGCCGCGTACCCCCTCGACTAGCATCGTCGCCAGGTGGAATCCGTCAAGAGCCGGCCACGGGAAAAGGTTAATCAGCGCCAAGTCCATGCTGATGTAGATGGTGAAGATGAGTAGTTGGCTCCAATCCTGCTGCGCAATGCTGGCGCCTATGCTGATCACTGCGAGCGGTCCGTGCAGATCTTTCAACCCTAAATGTGGCGGGGTGCCTGGGACATGGGTTGCCGGGGCCGGCGTGAAGATGCCCTGCACAAGCAGACCCAGAGCCTGCGCCATGTTGGCAGTCAACTTCCAAAGCTTCTGCCAGGCGAGCCCGGCAATTTCGATTGGATTGCCGGTAGCGGGTTTGTAGTGAACTGGGCCACCCTCAAGCTCCATGCCTACTTTGCCGTTCTTGTTGGTGGTCATCGTGAGTTCCACCGGCTGGGTGGGCGATTCTTTCCCATCTTCGAGCGCTTTGGTATCGGTAGGACGCGCGATGTGCAGCACCACTTGTGTGTTGGGACGGCTGCCGAGATAGTTAATGATGTCGTCCGTGGTCTCCACCGGTTGGCTGTCCACAGCGGTAATGCGGTCCCACTTTTTGACGCCCGCCTCGGTGGCGATGTGTGGTTCAGCGGGCAGACCGCCTACCGTTACGCTTTGCGCCGGCACACCCATTGTCGTCAGGATGAGAAAATAAAGCAGCCATGCAAACAAGATGTTGAAACCGACGCCGGCAAATGCAACGAGCGCTCGTTGCCAAATCGGAAACTTGCGGTAAGGCTGCAGCGGGACGCCGTAGTTTTCTTCGCGGGCGTTGGATTCATCGCCCAGCTCGGGAATGGCGACGAATCCGCCAAGCAAACAAGCGTAAACGCGAAACTCCGTGTCCCACTTGTGTCCGACAACTTTGTACGGACCGAAAGGCAAACCGAATCCGAAAACCGGAGTCTGAAAGCCAAACAATTTGGCGACTGAAAAATGTCCGAATTCATGAACGATAATCAGGATGCTCAGTATTCCGAGCATGGCCAGAATCGCAAAAGCCTGCAGCAGCATGTAAGACCTCAAATGAATAAGCGTGGCTGATGAGTTGACGCTTACTGCCCTATATTGTGGCAGACCTGAGGTTACATTCGCTCAATGCTGACGTCTTTATAGTAATAGTTCAGGATGTCAGGTGCGCAATAGCCCAACTCAGCCAGATGCTTGGCGCCCCATTGCGACATGCCGAGCCCATGACCAAATCCGCGTCCGGCAAAAACGTATGACCCGCCTCTTCCCGCAACATTAAAGCAAGTGCTCGGCAACGCGAATAGTTTGCGCGCTTCTTCTCCAGTCAACATCACACTGCCCCGCGTGCCACTGGCAAGTAGGTAGCGCACGCGCGGAGATTCGCCGCGGCACACTGGGTGAAGGGTTAAAAGCATTCCTACGGAATGACCGCTGCGATTAAGAATGTGTTCTGCTTGCCCGGTGCTGCATGCGCGCGACCAGGAAAAATGTGGCGAGGCGTCATCGTAGTCGGCCACCGCTTTCAAGAAAGGTAATGGCTTGCCCCAAACATTTTCCGGAGCCTCTGTCCAACCGCCTGAGGAGCTGTGGAAGTAAGCGGTCACCACATTGCCGGCACAGCGCAATACCGCCCCATGAGTTTGGGCAACTGCCAGATTGCTGGACAGAGATTCAGGTGAAACGCCGGCATAGACTTGATCTTCGGTGTTTGCTTTGACATCGTAGCCGTCGGCTTCGTGCTTGCCCATATTGGCGGTGGCATAGCTGCGCGCGGCGATCGCCTGGGCTTTAAGAGCTTCGAGCGGCCAGCCTGACGGCATTTCTGATGGCACCACCGATTGCAAGTAATCTTCGAGTTCAACGTAATTGATCACGTCGAAGCTGCCGGAAACGTTCGGCCGCACCATGAGTGTGCCGCGATAAAGCCTGCCCTGAGTTGCAATCACCCCGTCAGCTTGTGCCGGCATCAGCATATAAGCGCGGCCTCGATAGCTGCTGTTGCTGGAGTTGCGGCTGGCGGGCAGCCAGAAACGCGGTGTGATGTTCGGCGGAATCGGCACCATATTTGGTACCGCCGGCGCGTTGGGTGTGAAGGAAACTTTCCTGTATTCACCGCGGCTGGCAATGAGCACGCGGGAATGGCGGGCACTCCCTATGGTGCCGCTAAAACTTAGCTGCGGGTACGTATCTCGTGAACGCAGTGCTACTTGCCAGCGGCTTTGGGGCGGCAACTGCGCCATTACGTCACCGGTAGCGCAATCTTTAAGCACCGCGCCGTCCGGAAAGTTGAACTGCAAAAGCGTACGGCCGGCGGCCAGCAGCACGCGGATAGTTTGATTGGGACCACCCGGTCGGGTGACGTCCTGAATGCTCATTGCCGATGGTGCCACCGGAAGTGGTGGCTCCTCGGGTTTCGAGACAAGCGGGCTTGCGTCCGGAGAGGAGCGCAGGCTACCAGCCTGCTGCAGCGGGCTTCCGCCCGCCGCTACGTTGGAGCGCGGGCTTGCGCCCGCCGCTACGTTGGAGCGCGGGCTTGCGGCCGCCGGTGCAGGTGCCGAGACAAGCGGGCTTGCGGCCGCCGGTGCAGACGAATTTCCGGGAAGGGGAATTCCGTCCTCACTAACAGGAATTGGCGGCCTCAGCACCGCCTGTGATGCCGTGCCACCTTCCGCCCGAGCAGGCGCGATCGCCGCCAATGCCGCGAGTGCCACCACGAGGGCCGCCGGCACCGTGTGGTGAAAACCCAGAGACTTCCAGGTCTTAAACTTGCAGTTGATCTGTCCTGCGTCTGATATACGTTTGATACGCCCGGTCGACTCGAGCAGCGAAGCGGCGCGCCAGGCCGGTGTTACGGCAATTTGTAGCCGCTCGTTGTCAGCAACCTTGTATTGCAGCAAATACTGGATTGCAGCAATACAAGCAGCGGCCTCGTCATCATCCGCGGTGGCGTTTATCACTCTGAGCTCGACCATGTCAGGAATTATAACGGCGTGTTGCCATCCGCATGTTAGAGGAATTTTGGTAAACAAGCCAATTTACTTCTTGAAGACACGCTGGTGGCACCGCTTGCGCGAAGTCGCAACAATCCGTCTCTTGGAACCTGCAATCGGCTGCCTGCGAGCGATCCCAGCTGCGAGCCTCCGTATCCTGTATCATTGCGTTCTGTTCATTAATCGAGGTGGTGGCTTTGACTTCTGCTGACGCCCATAGTTCTCTTGTTCTGCGAGCGGCGGTCTTTGCCGCCTACAAGCACCGCGAGCAGCGTCGCCATGACGGCTGCACACCCTACATCAATCACCCATTATCCGTCGCCGACGTTCTGTCCCGCGTTGGCAACGTCAGGGATGCGGACGTTCTAGCGGCGGCTTTGCTGCACGACACCATCGAGGATACGGAGACAACTGCCGACGAGTTGCGCACCACATTTGGTGAACGCATCCTTTCACTAGTGCTCGAATGCACCGACGACAAAAGTCTTCCGAAATCCGAACGCAAGCGCTTGCAGGTCGTGAACGCTCCTCACAAATCACCGGAGGCGAAGACGATTAAGATTGCCGATAAAATCAGCAACATGAGCGATCTGGTCACAGCACCCCCGGTCGATTGGAGCACCGAGCGCAAGCGCGAATACGTTCAGTGGTGCGACGAAGTGTTCCAGGGTTTGAAAGGAACCAACCTCGCGCTGGACAATTTATTCGAGCAAACTCGCAATCACGCACACAAGCAAGTGCACCGGACTCCTTAGTCACGCATCACATTGACCGACGGAATTCCTTTCCCGTCGGATACGACGAGACATTGCTTGTTCGTTAATGGTGTTGCCGGTTGTCCTCCAAGCGACGTATATAGAAGCTTCATCGAACTCATGTCGCCGAGTTCCTTTATGCCTTTTGGGCTAATGTTCGTATTGGTTATGTCCAGCACTGACAGCGCTTTCATGTGTTTAAACTTCGGGATGGACGCATCGGTAATGCTTGTATGTTCGAGATAGACATCATGTAATTTGGGCAACAGCGAAATGGAAACGATCGCAGCGTCGGTAAGCGGCAATTGATATGTGTCAAGCTGCCTGAGCTGTTTGAGAGCGGTAATTTTTTTTATGCCTGCATCGGTGAGCTTTGTTTGGCCGATTTCCAGATCGCGCAAATCTTTGAGCGTTGCAATCGCTTCCATTGCCTTGTCCGTTATTGGTAGTTGCCTAAGAAAAAGCACTTGGAGCTTCGGCAACGAACGAACAATCTTCTCGATAGTTTCATCGCCGACCTTCGCGTTGTAACCGAGATCGAGTGCAGTAATTTTTGAACCTATGAGCGCGTCTAAATCATCATCATGTGAAAACTTGCATTGGCTAATGCCCAGCACATCGAGAGTTTTGATTCTCGTAATTTGTTCGATCGTTGGCCGGTTTATGCTGGTGCGGCTAATTACCAAAGTGTGCAGTGTTTTGGATCCAGCTAAACCAGCAATGTCTTTCTCGTCGAAAATAATGCCGTCCAGTCCCAGCCCCTTCAATGTCGGTAGACTGGCCAATGTTGCCCAAGCAGAACTATCCATTCTCATGTTTGATTGGGAAAAATTGATGAATCGAATGCGCGGCAGTTTGGATAAAAAGCTGAATTTATGGACGTACGAATTATGGATTGTAAGCGTGTCCAACTCCTTTAATGATGCCACTTCTGCCAGGGCAGAATCACTAATATCATCAGGTACGGTGAGCTGCGTAAGGTTCGGCTCCGCTTTTACAAACGCAATAAACTTCTGGTCGCTCCTTAGCGGCCCAGGAGTTATCGCGCTAGAAGCGGTGCTTACGGCTGGAGCCTTCGTGGACGGTGCATGAGTGTGTTGCAGGATGAAGAACGAACCCACGCTTGTCAGAACGGCTACCGAGGCAACCGATGAGACAAGAAGCCCGACGGGAAAGAAAGCGCGTGCCTTTTTCGACTCCAGTCGTCCATCCGGCTCGGTTTTGGTGGATTCGAAACAAGGTGAGTCACCGCGGTCGACGCGTTCGAGGTCCTCGATTAATGAAGCCACAGTTTGATAGCGGTCATCCAGGCTGCGTTCCAGACATCTAAAAATGATATGTTCGAAGGACGACGGCTGCTCGCCTTCCTGCCGTAGGAAGGGCGTTGGCTCACTATTGAAGACCTTATACATCGTGGAATATGGCGTGTCACCCTCGTGCGGTGGGTTGCCCGTGCAACATTGGTAGAGCACCGCGCCCAATGAATAAATGTCCGAGCGCGCATCGGCGGCCGTCCCCTGAAACTGCTCAGGACTCATGTACTGCGGCGTGCCCATCGTATCGCCCGTTTTTGTCAGCTGATCGTTCGTCTTGACGTTCGTCAGTTTCGCAAGACCAAAATCGAGAACAATCGCGCGCAATTGTCCTTCGGCACTAGCCTGGATCATGATGTTGCTTGGTTTTAGATCCCGATGGACGACACCCGCCCCATGAGCAGCCGACAACACTGCGCCAATCTGTTTGGCAATTTGCATGCTGCCGCGCTCGGTCATTTTTCCTCGCGCCTTAAGAAACGCATCAAGATTGACGCCCCCGACATATTCCATGACGAGGTATGGCGATTGGTTGCAGACGCCAAAGTCCAGGACTTGCACGGCATTGGCATGACGAAACGCGCTGGCAGCCTTTGCTTCGCGCTTGAATCGTTCTTGATCGGCGTGCGAAAACTCGTCTTGCTTCAAGACCTTGATGGCGACGATGCGGTCGGTGAAGCGGTTTCTCGCTTTGAAGACGATACCCATTCCACCTTTGCCGATCCGTTCCAAAACCTCGTATTGGTCCGGGACGCAAAGGGCAATCAATGACGAGCTGCTCGGATGGTCGCCAGTTGCAGATTCATCCGTTGTTGCTAGGTTGGGCGCTTGTCTTTGTTCGTCAGGCATTTTCACACCGCATGACCAATTTATGCCCGTGGGCGTGGGTTTTAAGCCGTAGCGCAGGTAGTCGTATTTAATTCGCGGCTTGCGGTTTTCCCCATTGAGGAGGCGAAGACTAAAGGCTATCCTCTATTCTGTAAACCCGATCCCACCCACACTTATGCCGCAAGAATCGCGGCCTGATTCTGTTGCGTCGCCTCAGAACGACGGTTTCTCAGTCGCTGAACAAATCAAGGCCCATAAGACGAATGACAAACAGCAATCCCTGCTGCACCGGGGACTCTCGGCGGTTTGGGATGGCGGAACAAGCAAGTCGCTGGCTCACCTGGAAAAACTTCAGCAAGAGATCAACGATGCCAGAGCGAAGGGCGATAACAACGTCGCCGAAGCTTTGAAGAAAGAGTGCGCCGAAGCCGTTAAAGCCGACAAGAAAGGGCTCGAGACGAGGGAAACATACCTCGGCTATGCCGGTGGCGCGCTGCAAATGGCGACCATGGCGGCGAAGGGCAGCATCGTCGGGCAGGCAGTTGGGATTCTCGGGACGGCGGGGCTTTTCGGGCTGGATAGCGCCAAGGCGGGCGATAACTGGAAGGAGCAACTCACTGATGGCGCATTAGGTGCAGCCAAAGGCGTTGGCTTGAGGTCTCTTTTCCAATATTCCGGAGCCGCTGGTTGGTGCCCAGTCACCCAGGGAGTAGTGACGGGATTTTCGTCGCGGTTCGCTGATTACGCAACCAACCGCGACATGTATCAAGGTGGTTTTGCACAGGGACTCGGCAATGCTCTTACGCAGGCGGCCGATTGGCACGCGATGACAATCGACGGCATCGCATTTGGTGCAGGTCACGGGTTATTCAAGGGCGCAAACGCCATGTTCGGAAATCGGCTTGAACAGTCGACGATCGCACGCAGCATGATTTCGTCCGGCACGCTCGGATTCACGACGGGCACTTCGAATGAAATAATGCGGGAGCAAAACGTCAACGAGTCGTTCGATGCCGGCAAGGTGCTCGGTCGCGGTTTCGTGCAGGGATCACTGAACTCAGTCGCCGGATTGGCCGGAGAAGCGCGCATGAATCGCGGTCGGGGTGAAACGAAGACCGCCATTGCGCCCGAATTTGTTGTCACCGGCGGCGCAGAAAATTTGAAACAAATGATCGATGCGCATCGGCAAGGTAAGACCGATCTGCGATCCGCGGTTCTTGAAGTTCGCAGGCTTACAGGCGCAGACATTGGCGATCCGCGGCGAATGCTCGTGCAGCATGTCGCATCGGCGGATGATATGCAGTCCGTAACGCAATTCGCCGGCGCCAACTGCAACGGTCTGCTGGCTACGTGCTTCCCGAATTTGTTGGCTACGGGCTTCCCGAATTTGGCTCGGGAACTGACGTCTAATCACGTCTTGCCCAACGCTGAACGCATCACCCTGCATACCAGCGAGCAGAACAATCAATTGAAGATCGCTTTTACCCCGGAGAAAGGGCGTGTCGAGGGCTATGAACCGGCGATCATACTCGGCGACCCGGCGGCGCGACAGCCCGCTGTTGCATCGCCTATACGGCAAGTATCGCAGGAATTTCTGGTGACTTCGGGTGGAAAACAACTCCAGACCGTAATCGACGCCTTTCATGGACAAAACACAATGGACCACCTGTTGATCGGTGTTCAGACCGCGAATGGCAACAAGCTCGGCGAGCCGCAGAAATTACTTGTCCAGCGCGGAGCATCAGCAGCAGATCTCCAACAAGCGGAGGAGTTGGCGCGGGCTAATAACGCCACTCTCAAGCCGGTCTTGCCGGACCTCGATCGAGTTACAATGCATTCCCGCACGTTGTATGGGTTCCCACGGATCACATTCACGTCCGAAAATGATCGCGTTCAAGGATTTAAGCCTGCCGTCACCATGGGTGAACACGACGGACAGCCCGTGCGCCTTCATCTATTGCAGCCGCTGCCGCAGCCGAAAGGAAAGGCGCAGCTCGTACCCAAGGACAAGAGCGCGCCAAAACCAAAAATGGTTGCCGCAGAAAAATCGATAGTTTCGCCGCCGGCGGATATTGCCACCGAGCAGAAGGAGCGGCCGCGGCTCACCGTGGCGAATCGGCCGCTGGACGGGCGGACCCAAGAATTTCTCGTTAGCGGCGGCGCCGAAAAATTGAGAGAGATGATCGGTGCTCTTCGCGCGGGAAAGAGCGATCCACGGTCAGCACTGCTTGAGGTTCGCAGGCTCACGGGTGATGACCTGGCAAGTCCACAACGGATGCTCGTGCAGCACGTTACCTCCAAGCAGGATATGCAAGCAGTAGAGAATTTCGCGCACACGCAGGACGACGCGCTTCTTGCAATGTGCTACGCGAAAATGTCTCCCGAAATCAGATTCAAACATGTATTGCCTTACGATGAACGCATCACACTTCACACCCGCGACGAAAATGGGCAAATGAAGATTGCGTTCACACCGGAACACGGCAAAATCGAAGGCTATGAACCGGCAGTGACTTTGGGTGAGCATTCCGGACGCGCGGCGCAGCACTACTTGATTGAGGCTATACAAAAACCCGTGCCGCCGGAGCTGATGGATACCCCGCTGGGCAGAGCCATCAACGAAGTCCAGCAACAACTTAAGAGCGGAAAGTGGAAGCTCATTGAGACAGAGGACAACTCGGCCGCTGACAAGCTTGGTATGGATTATATCCTACTCAATACCGAGACGGGACGGTATTTTTTCTTTGATACGACTCTCAATACCCAGGCGAAAGAAGGCATTTCGCAGCTCAGAAAGCAGGGAGTCGTGCCCTTAAACCTTAAAGCTGGCGATTACAGAGCAGTTACCGATGACTCTATCCTTGGTTTTGCCAATCGCCTGAACACCGCGATGAAATCGCAGAGCATTCTAAACACACGAGAGATTCCAGCTCCGTCGCACGAAGCAAGTCCTTCCCCCGATCACCTGCTCCAGCAGATTGAGTCTTTCAACCTGAGCTTGAGCTCGAAGATCTACGGACTCCGAAAGAACGCGGAGACAGCCACACCGGAGCAGGCCGATGGAGCGGCGCGCGCCGCGAACTTATTTGCCAGTTACCAGAACGATGTCCGGAAGGCCCAGACTTTCGCTCGAATGAGAAGAATGGAACAAATGGACCCTCAGAGAACGCAGAAAGAGACCGCGCTGACCAATGCCATCGACACAGCTGCGCGCAAGATTGTCGATGGCGCGATTGCCGATAACAAGGTTCCGGAAAGATCATACGAACAAGTGCAAGTGCCCCTGGGCATAGACTTCGATAACCGCCACGATCGACTTCGTCTCACGTCCGGCGCCGACCGGTTTACTTTTACCGACCTCAGTCGTCGTGTGACTCGAACAATCGATAATGCCGTGTTGTCCACGCCAGGAATGGATTATAGACTGCATGATTTCCTGATTGGGGATGATGGTATCAGATGGGTGCGCAATCGTGCCATCAACCAACTCGGATTGATGGATATGTCGGCGATCCTTGGTGCACGGGCTCGCGGTAATGGGATGCAATTGACGACAATGCACTAGCCGGAAGTCGGCACCGAATCGCTTTCAGCCGGTTTTTCTTTTTTGTGCGCCACCTGGTCGTAAACTGACTCATCGAGAATGTTGGGATACGATTCGCCAAGCAACTTATATACATTTTGCAGTCGGAGACGAAACTGCTCGTCGAACATGGCGTCGTGTGCCGAATTGTTAGGCTCGCCGAACCACCAGAACCAATCGCTGCCCTCGGCGGCATATACTTCTTCCCAGGCGCGAGCGATCACCTCTTCGGGATATTTTTTCGCTTTCAAACGATCGATTAGAAAATTGCGCGTCTCGCCCAGCAAATCCCAGGCGCGATTCTTGTGCGGATCGCCGATCCAGATGTGGAAATCGGCACTAATCCAAGAGCCGCTGTGAATATTACTGAGTTCTGCCGTTGGCGGGTTCCGTTTCAAATAATCGCTTACGGTGCAAATGTTTAGGGTGTTGTCGCTGGACAAACGCTCGTACAATTCTTTGAGGAACGGTTTTCCGTCGTCGAGATATGTCTCCCAGCAATTTTCCCCGTCGAGGGCGATTGCCACCACGCCTTCGCGCTCCCAGTGGAACAGGCGCTGCTGCAAGTGTTTCAGACGCATATAAAGCGCCGTGGCCGCTTCTTCCGGATCGCGACCGCCGAAAGAAAATCCAATCTCATTGCTGGTCACCACTTCTCTAAACAACATGGTGATTTCGCGATCGCCGATGCGCGCGCGATAAGGTTGGCAAACGACCTCCGGATTCGTCAAATTTCCGTGCTCGTCGCGGTAGATTCCGACATCGGCAGTCCTGGACAAGATGGCTTCGTCGGTGACGATCCAGTTGATGCCGCACTCGGAAATTAGATCCAGCGCTGCCGGACTAACGGACATCTCGGAGGGCCACATACCTTTTGCATCACGCCCGAGCATGCGTTTGTAGAGCGAAAGCCCTTTGTCCAGTTGTGCCTTCGCATCCTCGCGATGGAAGAATAACTTCGCGGGCAATGCTGTGTATGGCGAAGGGATGCGCGCAGCATTGGTGTCGATGAGCAGCGGCAAAATCGGGTGATAGTACGGCGTCGTCGTGACTTCGATTTGTCCCGAGTCTTGCAAACGTTTATACACCGGAATCGTTTGCCGGCATAAGTCGCGTTCAATTTCCAGCAGCCGTTTTCGTTGCGCGAGGGAGAACTCGCCCCCCTGCTTGATGAGTGTGGCGACTTCGTCGATCTTCATTTGCCAATATGGATCGAACCAGGCGAGGTTCATCCAAGTCAGCATGTCGGCATATTCTTGCGGACTAAACTGATCGAGCATTTTTTGGAAGTTCAATCCGCGCTTCAGCAGTTTCTCGCGTTTCTGCCACAACTCGAAATAAGGCGAAAACTTTTTGATCTGCCGATCCAAGTTACAATGAAATGATTCCGAGATGATGTAAAACTTGTCGTCCTCAGTAAATTGCTGTTCGTTTTTCTCCAGCAAAACCGTCTGCTGATCGACGGCGCCGTGCTCCCCATAATCTTCTATCTGCTCCAGCAGCGAAGGCACCAAGTTGAACGTTTGCCGGATATTAGGAAAATCCTCGAGATACAGCGGCATATCGAGATAATCTTTGATGGTGTGCAAGCGCACCCACGGCATGAGATATAGTCCGCTCAACCGATCCTTATAGAGCGGTTGGTGCATATGCCAGATGAAGCAGACTGAAAGTTTCTCCGTCATGAGACGCCTCGATTACTCCTTACGCTGGGAGCGCACGCTGCCGGCGTGCTCCTTGCCGAGCTTTGCGCTCAGGTTCAATTCGCGCACGAGCTCGTCGTGAATCTTGCTATTGGTGGCAACCACGGATCCTTCGACCATGTCGAACTTCCCGCCGAGCGCGTTTGTGATCGTGCCGCCCGCTTCGCGCACCAATAGGGTGCCCGCGGCCAAGTCCCACGGTGCGAGCTTCAACTCCCAAAATCCATCTAGACGACCGCTGGCGACGAAGCTGAGATCCAGTGCGGCGGACGCGTCCCGCCGTACGCCGTGGCTGATGTCCGTGATGTGGACGAACTCGTCCATGTTCGTAACCGGTGCCACCCGCGTGTCTGGTGGGAAGCCCGTTGCAAGCAAACTGACATTCAAAGTCGAATTTGCGGAGACGGCAATTGGGCGATCGTTGAGATACGCGCCCTTTCCTTTTTCCGCCCAGAAAAGCTCATCAGTGCTCGGATTGAAGACGACGCCGAACAAGACTTCGCCTTTGTCCTCGAAACCGATGGATACGGAAAAGAAAGGGTAGGTATGCGCATAATTTGTTGTGCCGTCCAGCGGATCGATAATCCAGCGGCGGGTGGAGCTGGTCTGATGCGCGCCTGTCTCTTCCGCAAGGATCTGATCGTCGGGAAAACGTTGGCGAATTATCGAAATCACATGCTGCTCAGATTGCTTGTCGGCCTCAGTGACGAGGTTGAACGCGCTCTTATAGTCGATGTGGATTTTGCCCAGCCGCTCCATGAGGATTGCTCCGGCCTCGCGGGCAGCCTTAAATGCGACTTCCTTGATGTCTTGCACGGATCGATCGCCTCCCTGGGGTCGTTAGTTTACTAGAAGCGGGCTTCCGCCCGCCGCTACAGATGACTACCTGGATGTCAAGCCGACGATCATATATAATCATTTACTCTGGCGGCTGTTTTCGTTGACGTACTCAGCGTTTCGCCTTACTTTAGATAGTCTATGACAAGCTCAATCATTATTCGACCATAGGCTTGCTGGCGCAGTTCAATTGCTCTGCCGCCAGCGCCAGCCGCTGGTTTTTTTGTTTAATGAGGCCCAAAGCAGGATAGGAAGATGAAAGACAGTCCAACCATGGAAAAGAAGTACGACGTCAATTTGCCGCAAACGGATTTCCCGATGAAAGCGGACAGCGCCGTGCGTGAGATCAACTTTCAAAAGCTCTGGGATGAGAAGAAGATTTACGAGAAAAACTTGGCGCAGCGCAACAAGTCGCACAAGTTCGTGCTGCATGACGGGCCCCCGTATCTCAGCTCCAGCAAGATACACATTGGCACCGCGCTCAACAAAATTCTCAAAGACATAGTCACGAAGTACAAGGCGCAGCAGGGATTCTACTCGCCTTACGTTCCGGGCTATGACAGCCATGGATTGCCCATTGAAACAGCGGTGCTCAAAGACGTCAAAGGCGGGCGTGCTGCCTTGACGCCTCTCGAGCTGCGTAAGCGTTGCAAGGAATTTGCGCTCGGCAATCTAAAGGGACAAGAAGACAATTTCCGCAGGCTGGGCGTCTGGGGCAATTGGGCTCATCCGTACATCACGCTCGACCCTAAATTCGAGGCGGCGCAAATCAGAGTGTTCGGCACTATGGCCGACAAAGGCTATCTGTACAAGGGTCTGAAGGCCGTCCAGTGGTGCCCGAATTGCGAAACAGCGCTTGCCGAGGCGGAAGTAGAATACGCTGATCACGTGTCCGATTCAATCTACGTGAAGTTTGCCGTCTCAGAAGAATCGCGTTCGAAATTACCTGATGCGGTGCAAAAACAAAAAGACGTTTCGTTTGTAATCTGGACGACGACTCCCTGGACATTGCCCGGCAACCTCGGAATCGCGTTGCATCCGGATTTCGACTATGTGTTTCTGCAAACTCCAGAAGGTGATGTCATCATTATCGCCGAAGAGTTGCGCGAGAAAATGTTCGCTGCTGTCGGTTGGGAAACGTCGAAGTACAAAGAACTTGCGCGAGCCAAGGGCAAGTCGCTCGAGTATGTTAAAGCGCGTCACCCGTTTGTCGAGCGCGACAGTTTGGTGATCTTGGGTGAACACGTTACCGCCGAAGCGGGAACGGGAGCCGTACATACCGCCCCGGGACACGGTCCTGAGGACTTTGAAATAGGCAAGCAGTACAAGCTTGGCGTGCTGTCGCCTGTTGATGGGCGCGGCATTTTCACCGAGGAAGCCGGTAAGTTTGCCGGTCAGCGGTTTGAGAAAGCCAATCCGGTGATTGTCGAGCATTTGCGCGAAGTCGGAAAGCTTGTGCATCACTCCACTTTTAGCCACAGCTATCCGCACTGCTGGCGGTGCAAGAAGCCGCTCATCTACCGTGCAACCGAGCAATGGTTTGCGTCGGTGGACGGCTTCCGAAAGCAGGCACTGAAAGCGATAGACAGCGTGCAGTGGTTGCCCGCCTCGGGTCGCAATCGCATCTACGCCATGGTCGAGAATCGTGCCGATTGGTGCATCAGCCGGCAGCGCGCCTGGGGTGTACCGATCCCGGTGTTCTATTGCAACCAGTGCCATAAGCCCGTTCTGACAAAGGAAACGGTGGCGAAGGCATTTGAAACGGCAGGTTCGGACGCCTGGTGGGAGCAGCCTACCGAAGCATTTCTCGGCAAAGACTTCAAGTGCCCTCACTGCGGTGGGTCGGAAGGCTTCGAGAAAGAAACAGACATTATGGATGTCTGGTTCGATTCCGGTTCTACTCATGCAGCTGTCGTCGATCAACGCAAGGACGAGCTTGGCGGAACGCCGGTTGAAATGTATCTCGAAGGCAGCGACCAGCACCGCGGATGGTTCCAATCATCGTTGCTCACCAGCGTTGCATTGCACGACCGTGCGCCCTACAAGACCGTATTGACTCACGGCTTCGTCGTCGACGAGAACGGCCGCAAAATGTCCAAGTCCGTAGGCAACGTCGTCGAGCCCCAAGACGTGATCAAGCAGTACGGCGCGGATGTTCTTCGTCTATGGGTAGCGTCCGTGGATTACACTGATGATGTGCGCATAGGAAAGAACATGCTGCCGCAGCTTGCCGAGGTATATCGCAAGTTGCGCAACACGGCGCGCTATTTGCTGGGTAATCTCTACGATTTCGATCCGGCGAAGGATACAGTGCCGTACGAGAAGCTCGGCAATCTGGAGAAGTACATTCTTCATCGATTGCAGGAAGTTGTTCAGGAAGTGACGGAAGATTTTGATCGCTATGAGTTTTTCAAGTTCTACCAAGTGCTGAACAACTTCTGTGTGGTTGATCTTTCCAGCTTTTATTTCGATATAGCGAAGGATACGTTGTACACAGGCAAGCCGGAAAAACGGCGCGCGGTGCAGACGGTGCTGCACGAGATTCTTCAGGTATTGGTGCGCATGTTGGTGCCTGTCACTCCGCACATGGCGGAAGATATCTGGCAGCACATGCCGGCTGCTGTGCGCGGCAAAGAGGAAAGTGTGTTGCTTACCGACTTTCCGAAGCCCAACAAGTCATACCTCAAACCTGAGCTAACCGACTTCTGGCGCGACATAATCGCGGTGCGTTCCACCGTCAACAAAGCGCTGGAGCAGGCGCGCGCAACCGGAAAGATCGGCAAATCGCTGGACGCGCAAGTGGTGCTTGGCGTCGACAACGCTGAATTGGCAGCCAAGCTGAAGTCGCTTGGCGCAGCCTTGGCACCGCTATTCATCACGTCGCAAGCCACCGTTCATGGTGAAAGGAAGTCGGTTGCCACGGGATCCGACGTACTTGCCCAAGTCGATGAAAACGGCATTCTCGCGGTAGCCTCGCCTGCCGCGGGAACAAAGTGCAAGCGTTGCTGGAAATCAACCAGCGATGTTGGCACTAACCCCAAGTGCCCCGATATCTGCAACGATTGTTGCCAGGCACTCGCCGGCAGTTGCTGCGCTTAGAGCCGAGGCTGCGGCGATACAACTCATAGATATCGAGTGGAGATTTAATTGGCATGCACGATTCGCTGCATGCCAATTTTTTTTGACGAATGATTGCAGTGACCTTGCCATTAGGATAGCCTTGGAAGAAACGTCTCATAACCTGATCGGCTCCCAGGAAATTTGCCAATGAAAAATTCGCTGATATCAATCGTTTCTGCAATCTTAGTAACTTGCTTGTCTGTGGGACCCGCCCTAGCCATGGAGGCTGCTGATGCTACCGTGGCACAATCACCTCCGGACGTAGTAGCACAAGCGCCGTCCGAGATAGTGGCTCAAGCGCCTGCGGGGACGGTGCTTACGGGACGTGTGAGCAACGTTGATACCATTACGCGTGACATCCTTCGCGATGAGATCAAGCTTGAGAAGTACAACCTTACCTATCGTTTGAATGCAGCCAAGCAGGGGCGTTGGAAAGGCTGGCGCTATTTCGCTATTCAAGAGTGCGCGTTGGGTTTAGTCGAAGGCGACTTGATCGCGATGACAAGCTACCGCGGTCACGGATTGCACCACCCTGAGCGTGTGCACAGAGGAACAGCGACTAACGGCACCGTCTTGCCGGCCTTCATCGGTTTTATCGTCAGTGGCGGCGGTGATGCTATTGAGTTGATGATCAACGGCTACCATTATTTTGAAGCGCATCAGAATGGGTTCTCACAAACGCAAGCGCGCCTGCATGTCGCCGAGCTGGTAAATCAGATCGACAAGAAAATCGCTGAACGCGACGCTATGTTGCGCGAGCAGCCCAGCTCGGATGCCGACGTTGCGCAAGCGCAAGCGTTGGAAGGCAAAGTCTTAGCTGACTTCCGTCAAGCAGCGCTCTCTGAGTTCCAACGTTTCCACATCGGGGCGAGCTCGACGCTGGCTAATCAACAAGCGTTCTACCTCCTCGACATCGCGCAGACAGTTACGGGCGCCGTGTGGAGCGCGCTAACCATGAATTTGATCAACAAGGGCAAAGAGCGCATGTGCCAATCTTCCGGCATAATTTTCCTTGTCAACGCCGCGCAAACAATGCTGGATCCGATGTTGGCATACGGGGCTTCGCGCGTCGCCGCCAAGTTGGATGAACGTAGCCTTCGCAAGAGTGGGTTCTGCCAGATGATGACCAATTGCGGTACGATGTCGGCCAACTGTTCGGCGCTCAAGAAGTGGGCTGTTGACCGTCAGAATTCCGGCAGTCCGGAAGTGAACGCGCTCTTGAGCCGCGTCAAGGCTTACGACATGGACAGCGCATACCATACAGCCCAAATTGAAAATTACGACAAAGCGCTGCGCAACCAGCGCAAGACAGCGATGATGAATACCGGATGGGGACTGTTTATCGGCGGTAGCAAATTGCCGTTCGGTATTCTGCCGACCATCGCAGGCACCAAGTTGATTCGTGGCAAAGTGGTCAACGCGTACTACTTCACCGGAAGCACCGTATTGTTGCCTTCGATTTCCGCGGCGATTCTGGATAGCTGGAGAAGCCAGATCCAGGGCGAGATTACATATCAAAGGTTGAAGCGTCAGAATCTGCTGCCCAACCAGATCATCCACACACGCATGGCGGCACTCGATCAAATCGAAGCGGCACTCTAATCGACATGAAGGGCGGCGTGCGGCGCCTCCCATACATGACCGAAACTATGTAGGGGCGGCGCAACGCGCTGCCCTTGCTGCTTTTGGCGCCTTTACAGCCCTCGTTACAGATGGGCACACCGCACGCCTGCTAGCGTCTTTGATCCTAGTTCAACGGAGACACGGTTATGTTGAAAGTAGCTTTCGGACAATTTCTCGGCGGACGTCCGGCGCTTGGGTTGCTCATTTTTCGGCTGGTTACGGGACTGGCTCTGGTTTTTCACGGGTTGCCCAAGGCAATGCATCCATTTACCTGGATGCCTCACTCTACGTTGCCCGGGTTCATCCAGATGCTGTCGCCATTGGCTGAGCTTGGTGGCGGATTGGCGTTAATTATCGGGTTGCTTACGCCGTTGGCGTGCTTGGCTATCATTTGCAACATGCTGGTCGCCATCTTCACCGTACACCTTCCCCATGGTGGCATTTGGGTCGGCAAAGGCAACACGTATGAGTCGGCGCTGGGCTATCTGGTGGCAGCCGTGATGATTTTTTTGACAGGACCCGGCATTTATTCGCTTGATGCAAAATTATTTGGCAACAGACTAGCCGACGCCCTTGCTCGACAGAAGCAAGAACGCCGGCCCCACGCCTGGGTGTAATCTGCGCTTCTCTAAGCAGCCGGTGCGCTTCATCGGACAGACGTCACCGCTCGCCATGACTAAGGTGATGGTGGAAAGCCTCTCGTTTGAATAGCGGCAACCTGCCGCTAAAATCGTTTGTGTCAGGTGCTGCCGCTTGCGGCATCCTGGCGTAATTGCTGTTGTTCTTGTTGCAGCTGTTGTTGTCGACGAAGCTGCGCGTATGCGGGGTTGATTCTGTTATGGGCGAAGTAATTCCCATTGCCTGCGTAGTTGCGTGTGCGGCTCCACTTCGCGATATTTTGCAATGCCGTGTTTGCGTTTTGCTTCAACTGTTCGCTTTTGGCATTGTCCGACACCCATGAGTATTCTTCTCTGGCCGAGGCAATTTGGTCGGCGCCTTGAAATGACAGCGCCATGTAATAGTGGATCTGTTCGTTGTTCGGATTTGCTCTTTCCAGCTTCTGCAGTTTGTCCAGGGCAGAGCCGTAGTTATGGTTGTTGTAGTCTGCTACGGCGCTGTCGAATGTCGTGCCGGCCTGTGCCGGTGCTGATGTAACCAGCAAAAGAGCGGCAAGCAGCAGGTATTTTTTGTTCATTCGAGCGGCTCCGGGAACCCGTCAGTACATATATACCCGGTCAGGACCGTTGACGGATTAATTGGGACGCTACCAGGGCGCCTGCTGTAAGCAGAATCATGATTGTGCTCAGGGCATTTATTTCCGGGCTGACACCGAATTTGACGGAGCTGTAAATCCACAGCGGCAGCGTCGTGCTGCCTACGCCGGCGGTGAATTGGGTGATTACGAAGTCGTCCAGCGACAGCACGAACGCAAGCAGGCAGCCTGACAGGATGCCCGGCATTAACAGCGGCAAGGTAACTTTGAAAAACGCCGCAATCGGCGTGGCGCCGAGGTCGCGGGCAGCTTCCTCCAGGCGAGGGTCTAACCCTTGCAGGCGCCCGAGTACCACAAGCGTAATGTATGCCAGGCAGAACACAATATGAGAAATGATAATCGTGATCAGGCTGAGCTTCATACCGAGCGCCACGAACAGCGTTAGCGCAGAAACGGCCATGGCAATTTCCGGAATAATCACCGGCAGCATTGTTAGTGTTCGCACCAACCCCACCCCGGGAAACTTGTAACGAGCCAGTCCCACCGCAGCCATGGTGCCGAGCACGGCCGATACCGATACCGAGACGCCGGCTACGATTAAGCTGTTGCGCAGCGCAGATAGCAAGGCATCATCCTCAAACAGCTGCTGATACCATTGCCAGGTAAACCCGGTCCAGCTTACGCCGAGCTTGTTGGCGTCGAAGCTGTAAGCGATGACGATGAAAATGGGTGCGTAGAGAAAGATATAAACGATGGTCGCAATGATGCGCAAGCCCATTAGCCGCGCGCCTCCGCTGCCAATTTCTCCAGGCGGATCTGCATCTTCTTCATGGGCTCGCCGTCGCCTCGCTGGGCCGCCACCACGACGCCCTTTTTGTAAGTATCAACCGCCTCGGCCGTTTGCCCGAGCTTTTCAAATGCCTCTCCCAGTGCCACATAGGCAACGGTGTGATTCGGGCGCTTAGACAACGCTTTTTGCAGATAGGGAACAGCCTCGCCATATTTCTCGAGGTCGACATAAACGCTTCCGAGTCCGGCATTCGCGAGAAAATCGTCCGCATCAATCGCCAACACTTCGCGGAACATCGACATTCGCTCTTGCGCCGCGGCCTTCAATTGCTGCCGTTGCTCCTGCTCTTGTTGTTCGACTGCAGCGCTGCGCGCCAACTCGCTCATGCGAATACTCATGGCGATGGCCTTTTCTTCCTCGGCCGCTTCTTTATCGCCCTTCTGCATGTAAAACACAGAGAGATTTGCATGCGCCATGATTGAATTGGCGTCCAGGCAGGCAAGTTGCTTCATCAGCGTAATCGCTTCGTCCAGTTGGTCGTGACGATTGAGTATCACGCCCAAAGTCTCGTACGCGTCCGCCATAGTTGGATTGAGATCGATGACTTCACGCAGCATGGAAATCGCTTCTTGCTCAGAGCCACGGGCGAACTCTCGCAGAGCTTTGTCGTAAAGCTCTTGAGCCGCTGCCGCCTTGCCGGCGCTGCAATAAAACGGCATCGTCGCAACTGTCACCGTATATGGTGCCCCGTTGACGGTGATGTTGACCTTCTGATCCGGCACACGATACTCGCGTTGAATAATGACCGTCGCGATGTGCTTCTTCAGCGTCGGCGAGTATGCCGACTGGTGGATGGTACCAACATCTTCGCCATTCACTTGAATTGTAGCGCCGGGCGCAAGCTCGCTTTGAGCGGAGCCATTGTCCTCGAACACCACCCCGGCTACGCCTCGTCGGGGTGCCCCATAAGTTTTGATTCGTGCCAGCACTTCCTGCCCGGGGAAACATCCCTTTGTGTAGCTGACCATGCTCGCCTCGAGTCCGCTCTCAGGCAGCAGCAGACCATCCAGCCGCAACCCGAGATTGCCCGCTTCGAGACACGCGATGTCGTATGCAGCGGTGGAGATTTCGAGCAGGTTAAGGGATTTTGCTTCGGCGACGAGCGCGTCGAAAGCGGGCTGCCGCCCGCCGGTACAGCCATCCGAGTCGTAGCCGGAAACCACCAGCAGACCCGGCTCTCCGGCGTTCGACCGCCGAATGAATGTCGTTTGTGCCCCCGCGACCTCTGCGGCGACCGCGGAATGCTCGCGCGGCTCGAGCCTCGCGCCTTTCGGAAGCATCCGCATCAGTAGCAAATCGCATTTTGTGCTGTCGATGGAAAGAAAATGCGCGCCATCGAGTATCTCAAATGCAACTCGGTCGCGGAATTTGAATTCCTCGAGCAGCTTCAGCGCGTCCCGGCACTGAGAGCGCGCGACGATCAGCCAATAGACATCGCCCAGCCGGTGCAGCGATCCGCAGAAAAGCACATGTGCCTTGCGGTCCAGCAAAGACGTGAGTTGTCCGTCTCCCGGCTGCAAGGCAAGAACATCGTTGGATAGCCGCGCCTGCAAAAAAGACGCGGCATCAGTGCCCGAAATCTTGATCACGCTGAGATCGTCGCAATGATGGAACGCGCCCGACTTACGCAGGGCGAGAACCTCATCATTCACTGACAAGGTGTTTTACCTATACGCTGAATGAATTGCCGCAGCCGCAAGAGCCTTTAGCTTGCGGATTTTTAATGGTGAAGCCGCGACCTTGCAGTCCGCCTTCGAAGTGCAGCACTGTGCCTTTCAGGTAGACGGCGCTCTTGGGATCGATGATGACCTTGACGCCATCGGCTTCGAGCACGTGGTCGCCCTCTTCGGCGTTGTCGAAGAGCAAGCCGTAGGACATGCCCGAGCAGCCGCCGCCACGGACTTCCAGACGGAGCCCGGCTTTACCCGGCTCTTTGGCCAGTTGAGTCTTGAGCTCAGCCGCCGCCTCTGGCGTGACTTGAATCAGCTCTGGGGTGGTGGACGTTTCTGACATGGTGATGACCCCTCTAAATAAGAACGGAAGCTATTTATAGCCTATTTTGTCTCATAAATCAAAACTGTGCAGCGTTGGTGGACGCGTCGAAAACCAGCTCGCCGTCCTTTAGTTTTATTAGCCTTTTGGCGCAGGACGCCACTTCTGGCTCATGCGTGACCACGATTATGGTCTTGCCCTGACTGTGAAGGTCTTCAAGCAACGTCATGATCTCCGCCGACGTACGGCTATCCAGCGCGCCCGTAGGCTCGTCGGCAAGGATGAGGTGCGGGCGATTCACCAGCGCCCTGGCGATGGAAACGCGCTGCTGCTGCCCGCCTGAGAGCTGGTTTGGTCTGTGATGCAGACGGTCCGAAAGCCCCACTTGAGCCAGCGCCGTACCGGCTCGTTCGGCGCTTTCTTCAGGCGGGACGTTGGCATAAAACAGTGGTAAACAAACGTTCTCCAATGCACTCATACGAGGCAGGAGATTGAACTGCTGGAACACAAATCCGATTTTGCGATTGCGGATGCCGGCCAGCTCGTCTTCTGAAAGAGCCTGCACCGGCTGATTATCGATTGAATACTGCCCAGAGCTTGGTCTGTCCAGGCAGCCGATGATGTTCATCAGCGTCGACTTGCCGGAGCCCGACGAGCCCATAATCGCCACATATTCACCGTCTTCAACCGTCAGGCTGACGCCTTTCAGCGCCTGCACTTCCTCGGTACCCATTTTGTACGTTCGTTTTATGTTCTTGAGCTCAATCATGTTCTTATTACTCCGTGCGCAAGGCGTCGATGGGATTGAGCCTGGCCGCTTGCCTGGCGGGATAGATGCCGAAGAACATGCCGATGAGAATGGAGACTCCGAATGAAAGGATGACGGAGATCGGGGTTACGACCGTATGCCAGCGTAAAATGCCTGCCACCACATACGATACCACCACCCCTAAAATAACGCCGATAATACCGCCGGTGAAAGAGAGCACCGTCGCTTCGATTACAAATTGCATCAAGATATCGCGATGGCGCGCGCCGATTGCTTTGCGCACTCCGATCTCGCGCGTTCTCTCAGTCACGGACACGAGCATGATGTTCATGATACCGATGCCGCCTACAAGCAATGAAATGGCCGCGGTAGAGCCAAGCAGAATGGTGAAGACTGTGGTGATCGTTTCAGCAGTCTGCATGAGTTCGGCTTGCGTGCGTACAGCAAAATCGTCGAGAAACGGCGGCCGAATGTGGTGGCGCAGCCGCAGCAGATTGGTAATCTGAAACACTGCCGGCAGCACGTCATCATCGCTGTGCGCCTGGCACATGATGAAACCGACGGAGCGCCCACGCGATGGGCGAAATCCGAACAGTCGATTGATCGCCGTGGTGAGCGGAATGAACACCTGGTCGTCCTGATCGACGAACATTGATGCGCCCTTGTGTTCCATAACTCCGACTACACGGAACAGCTCTCCTCGAATCAGAACATCCTTGCCGATCGGGTCGTCATCGCCGAACAGCGTTTCCACCACTGTTTGCCCCAATGTGCAGATGCGCGCGCTGCGTTGTTCATCCAGTCCATTGAAAAAACGGCCGCGCGCCGTATGGAAATTTCGGACCAGCGGATACTCTGAAGTGACGCCGCAGACGATGGTGTTGGTGTTTAAACTGCCGTACTGCACTTGCAACGGCCCTTGCAATCCCGGCACCACGTTCTCGACGGCGGGGCAAATACGCCCGATTGCGTTGGCGTCTTCGAGTGTCAAGGTATTGGTAGTGCCGACACCCAAAGAGACGTTGCCGGTATTGGCTGCTCCCGATCGAATGAAAATAACATTGGTGCCCAATGATTGAATCTGCTTGTCGGTTTCTATCTTCGCGCCCTGCCCGATGGCAAGCAGAGCAATCACAGCTGCAATGCCGATGATAATGCCGAGCACGGTTAATCCGCTGCGCATTTTATTTGATGAAATGCTTCGCAGAGACAGCTTTATCAGGTTCAAGAGATTCATGGCTAAGGCTTGTTGGTCGGCGCCTTATCGGGCTTGCCACCACTGCCGGTTCCCTGCGGTGCCAGAATGTTCTTTTCGGTGTAGCCTTGTTGAAGCAATTGCTCTTTGGACAAGGCGAGGAAAATTTCGTCGCCTTCTTTCAATCCATTTGTGACGATGGTGTCGCTGTCGGAAGTGCTGCCGATTTTGACCGGCACAAACTTCGGGTTGCCGTCTTGATCCGGCACGAAAACACCGGTCTTCCCTTTCTTTGTAACCACGCAGACTGTGGGGATCAATAGGACATTGTTGCGCTTGCCGGCCAGGAAATCCGAGCTGACGTTCATACCCGACATAAGCTTGCCATCGGGGTCATCATCTATAGTGGCGTGCACTTCGAAGCTGGTGACATTTTGGGTGACGATCGCCTCGGGGGCAATCAGATTGACTCGTCCGTGAAAAACGCGTGCCGGGTAAGCGCCGGCACTGATGAGGACAGGTTGTCCGGATTGAATGTAGTCGATGTCTGTTTCCGCCACTGCTGCCACCATTTCCATCGTGCCTGCCAGCGAAACTATGGAGCTCGATGTGGCTGAGTTGTTTGTCGATGCCGTCGTCGGCGCCACGATGGCACCTATATCTGCGTACTTCTGGGTAACCACTCCATCGAATGGCGCGCGAATCTTGGTGTCCTCAAGCTGGCTGCCCATGTATTGCATATTGCCTTGAGCCTGCAGCATCGCCTGACGCGCGGCCTCGATGTCCTCCTTGCGAAATCCCTCTTTCGCCAGGCTCAGCTTTTGAGACGCGCTTTCATAATCGGCTTGCGTTTGTAAAAATGCCGCTTGTGCTTGTTTGAGATCCTGCTGTGCTCTATCAAGCTGAGCTTTGGTCACTTCCGCGGCCGTCGAGGCATTGAGCCCGTCTTGGTCCGACACGGCCCCTTCCGCTTTTAGCTTGTCCATGCGGCGCGCATTCGTTTCATCCCGATGCAACTGCGCCTGACAAGCGACTACATCGGCGTGCGTTCGATTGACGATCATGTCGGCCGCGCGCACCGCTGCTTGCGCGTGGCGGTGTTGCGCCTCGGCATCGGCAATCTCTTGTGTGCGGTTGCCGTGCAGCGCTTTCTCGTATGCGGCTTTGGCTTGCTCGTAGGCTCCCTGCGCGGCTCGATATTGCCCGATGAGGTTGCTGTCGTCCATCAACGCCACCACTTGGCCGGCTTTCACGCGGTCGCCCTGTTGGACGTAAAGCGTTTTCAAAAGACCCGTGTACTTAGGGCTGAGCTTGACTTGATTGAACGGACGGATGGTGCCTGTGGAACTGATGCGGATATCGATAGAACCACGCCTTACTCGCGTGATGTATTTGTGCAAGTCGGCTGCTTGGCGCTGATGGTTGTAATACTGCATGCAAACCCAGATGCCAACGGCGATTCCGACTAATAGCAGCGCCGCCAAAGCGGCTTTCAACAGCCGAAATTTGGCCAACTTCGCTTTCTCGACAACTATCTGCGGAATTCTTTGCTGTAGCATACTCACCGATAGAGGCCTCGCAAACCTTAATCTTAACAGGTAACCAAGGAGTGTATTCGACCAGCGTAAAGGGTAAGACATGTAGGGGCGACGGCTCGCCCCGAGAAGGGGGATTGATATGGCCACAGCATCGACTACTACCGCTACGGTATTTCGCACGGGCATCTCCGATCTGGAAAAAGGCTTTGAAGCAGGCAAAGAAGCGGCTTCCAAAGCAATTGGCAAACTGGGCGACGTTAAGCCTCAATTCGGCATCGTCTTCTGCTCGGCGCGCTACGACTACAAGGAAGTTTTGCGTGGTATCCGTTCGATAGCAGGCGACGCACATATCATTGGATGTTCGAGCGCCAGCGAATTTACGGAAGAGAAAGTGACGAAAGACAGCGTCGCCTGCGCTTTCATGAATTCCAACAATCACAAGTTTTTTACCGCTCTGGCAAAAGGTCTGAAATCCAATCCTGTCAGCGCAATCGAACACGTAAGCGGCGCATTTCCTACCGACGTGCCGGAATACCCGCACCAATCAGCGATCATGCTCATCGACGGCTTGTCCGGCAAAGGCGAAGAAGTTTGCGCGGCTGCCCTCACGGTGCTCGGACCAACCGTCCGTTTCTCAGGTGGCGCTGCCGGCGACAACCTGACATTCAACAAGACGGCCGTATTCCATAACGATCAATCAGTCTCAGATGCCGCGAGCCTTTGCTTTATGGCCTCGAAAAAGCCGGTATCGATCGGGGTTAAACACGGCCATTGCGCTATCAGCCCGCCTTTGACGATCACTAAAGTACGCGACAACGTGGTCAAGGAAGTCGAGAACCGCCCAGCCTTTGATGTGTGGAAAGAGCACACAAAAGATAAGGCCAAGCAAAAGGGCATTGATGTTGAAAAATTGCAGAATGCCTCGGATATCGGCTCGTTCTTGATGCAGTACGAAGCAGGCTTGTTGACGGGCGCCGAATATAAAGTTCGCGCACCGTTATCGGTGAATCCCGATAATTCGATCAATTTCGCTTGTGCCATGGTGGAAGGCTCGGTCATCCGAATCATGGAGAGCCCCAACAAGTATTATCAAATCGCCTCCGCCAAGGAAGCTGCCGAAATCGCCTTCAAAGGCGCTAGAGGCGCCAAGCTGGCGGGCGCCATCGTATTTGATTGCGTCTGCCGCAATTTGATTTTGGACAAAGAATTCCAAAAAGGCGTCGAGGAAATCAAAAAGGTCATAGGCGATGTGCCTGTGATCGGCTTTGCCACCTACGGCGAGATCGCCATGCAAATGGGGCAGCTCAGTGGATTCCACAATACAACCACGGTTGTACTGCTCATTCCGGAATAGACCGCGGACGTTCTGTCGAGTAGGGGCGATGCATGCATCGCCCCTACAACGGCAATTCTTTGTAATGTCCGCTTAAACACAGGAAACCATACGGTAACCTTGAGCTACGCTACAATGAATTGTCGGCAGGTGAGTTCTATAGAGTATGACAAGCCCAGGCAGCGATATAAATATCAAAGAGTTCTACGAAGCTTATTCAGAGAGTCTCGGCTTGGAAGGCGCCAGGAAAATTGTCGACCAGGCTGTAATTGATTCCGGGCTGCCCAAGCAGGTCAACTATACCCCGGCAGACGCCATCAGGATTTGCGATACGCTCAAGAAAAGCACCGGCTACGTAGCCATCATTGCCGGCTTCTTGGGCGCGCGTTTTGCCCTACGCAAGGTCAACAACCCGCGTCTGCAAACCTGACCTCAAAAATTCTCGGCAAGAATGCCGGCTAACTGTCCCAACAGCCCGAACACCTGCATGCACTGATCGAGATCGAGGGCATTGAATGATTTCGGCTGTGCCAGGAAGATACCGGCATCGGTGCGCACCACGGCTTCTGTGAATTTGGCTATTTGATCGAGTGAGTTCAAAGCTTCCTGCACGCCCGGCCAATGCAGGAATTTCTCCGTCATTTCACGCTCGTCGTACGTGAAGTTGAACGTGCTCTCGAGTTTCTTGTCATTAATGCGCATGCTGCGCGCCTCGAACAAGAGAACATTCGTGAGCAAGCCCGACATGCCGCGACCGATGCGCGGACATATGGTCATTTTTGCCGCTGGGCGCGTCGGCCTAGACGAGGGATCCACGCCTTCGAACGCCTCGACAAAGTAGCTGACGCCAAAGGGCCAGCTCGGTGCCAGAGCTTCCAGCGTCGCGCGAAAGCCGTCGACGGCGCCTCTGACGCAAACAGCCACTCGTCCTTCCGAGTCGATAACAGAACCGTTTAGCAGACCGGCAAGCTGCTCTTGCTTCGCCTGAACATCTACCGCCATGGAAGCCTAGCTGCCACCAGATTTGGTTGCGGCCTGCGTCGTGGGTGGCGGCGCGATCACGTTCATTTTCACTTCTTGATCGTCGGCTTTTTCGGTTACTTCATTTTCGAGCGAGGAGAGTTGCTTCTTCGCTTCGCGAGCGAACTCAGCGGTAGGCTCGAGTTGCACAGCCTTGGCAAGAAGCAAACGCGCTTGCGCCACGTGCTTCTGTTTGGCGTAGATGCTGCCCACGCGATAATAGGCGTCTGCCATCGCCGGATTCACGGCCAGCGCATGGACGTACGCATCAACTGCGCCACGCATGTCTTTCTCGTTTTCCATGGCATTGCCCATGTTGTAAAACGCCGAAGCGAAATTCGGATCGAGTTGCACGGCTTCTTTCCATTTTTCCATCGCTTCGCTGACGTGGTTTTTCGCGTAGAGAACGGTAGCCAGACCGTTCAGCGCGTTCGGGCGATGCGGATTGAGCGCCAGCGATTTTCTGAAGGCGTCGATGGCCTTGGTGTAATTGCGCTGCGCGGCATAAATCAAACCAAGGTTGGTATATGCCTCTTCCATGCGATCGTCTGCCACTAGCGCCGCTTTGTATTCAGCAATTGCCTGGTTGAAAAATCCTTGTTGGTGAAGATCATGACCGCGGTTGTAGTGGCGGATTGCTTCTTCCGAATATGAATGTTTTTCCTCGGCCGCCGGCGCCGAGGCCGCGGCGGTGCCGTTGTCGGCCGGCGTGTCATTGGCCGCCCACGCGGGTGTGGTGCCGATGGCCAACGTAATGGCCACAAGCGGTGCCAAAATCATCGATGCCGACGCTTTATTCATCATCAACTCCTCGGAGATCCCCTTCCCAAGGGCGACACGGCGCCCCCACAAATGGTGCGGGCTCAATTATAGATCCAAGCTTGTGAAGGTGTTGTGCGTGATAAACCGCATCCAATGCCACGCCGGCTGCAGCCGGCTCTTGGCTATGCCCGACTGGGCCTGTGATTTCAGGCTCCAGCTGCCGCTTGACGCGTGTCTGCTTGAAATTTGTTTTTATTAAAAGGTGTTCAGCCTGGTGCCACACCGTAGCGGCGGACGCGAAACCGTAGCGGCGATGCGAAACCGTAGCGGCGGATGCGAAACCGTAGCGGCGGATGCGAAACCGTAGCGGCGGGCGGAAGCCCGCTAGGAGCGGAGCCGACAATAAAAGCGGGCTTCCGCCCGCCGCTACGATAAGATAACGCCACCACATGCGGTGCTATTCGGTGAGCGCTGCCGGTTTTTCGCCGATGCCTTCGCTTGCCTGAGCGATATGCCGTACTTGCAGCATTTGCGCCAAAGCGCGCATGCCGAACAGATAGCCTACAGGGCCCAGACCGATGATTACGCCTGCAGCCACATCGGAGAGATATGACTTATGGCGAAACGATTCGCGAGCAAAGGTGTTGGATATATGCACTTCAATGAACGGCAGGTTTACCGAAAGCAATGCATCGCGCAGGGCGATGGAAGTATGCGTGTAAGCTCCCGGATTGATCACGATGCCGTCGATGCGCTTATCGAGCGCGCCATGAATGGCGTCGATCAATGTCGCCTCGTTGTTGCTCTGCATAATGTCGACGTGCGCATCGAGTTCTTCGCCGAGATTGCGCAGGCTGCGATTGATGTCCTCGAGCGTGGCGTTGCCGTATGTCCCCGGCTCGCGCTTGCCGAGCATGTTGAGGTTTGGTCCGTGAATAATCAGAATTTTCATTCTTCGTTCATCGCATCCAATGCGCACTGAGCTTCAATCAGAAACGGATCGTTGCGAGCGAGCAATCCTTTGGAGCCCACGAGCTTGATTAGTTGAGAGAGCAAATCGCGCACCAGCATGGTGCTGCCGCTGCCGGTTTGCAAATCCTCGACGATGAGAAACATCGTGGAGCCGAGGAGCACGCGCGCTTCGATGTGCGTGAGTTCGGCGCTGCTCAAAATACCTTGCAAGATTGCCGGGTCGGCGGCATTGTCGTACAGCAGTTGGTGGCAGAATTGCCCGACGTTTGCTTTCAGAGCGCGGCTGCGCTCATCAGGCAGCGTGGCTGCCGCGCGGATCAAATTGAGCTTGTTGCCTGCGTCGCCCAGCGATTCGGCGCTGTCGACGAGGTTGCGTACATTGTTGGCTTTGGTGTTGAATTGCCGCTTCAGCTCCGTCTCTGCGACGTTAGCTGTTGGACGAGTTGCTTGATCAAAGCGTTTTTCGTAGTAATCCTGAACTTGTTGTCGCTTGAGCTCGACGCCGAAGGGAATCAGCTCGAGGAAAATCGACTCGAGTCCCTCCAGCTGAGACTGCAAAAACATCAGTTCTTCTTGGGTGACGGACAAGTGCGACTCCTTTGCCAGAATGTGACGACAATTAACGCCTATCGCCAAAGACCATCCGTATGATCTCATGAGCAACTTCATCGGGTTTTAAACCTGATGTGTCAATTTTATACCCCGCTTGCTCATAGACGGGCGACCTGGAGGCAAGAAGTTCGGATAAGCGATCTTCCAACTGTTTATCAGGCTCTTGGATTGATCCCGGAGCCGATGCAAGTAGGGGGCGCCCGTTATCACCTTTGACGCGCTCGACGAGGACATCGAGGCTGGCGCGCAACGCAATTACCTTGCCAAGCCGCTCCAGACGTTGCAGATTGTCGTTGTATATAGGCAGCCCGCCGCCGGTGGCAAAGACGATCGTGCCGGTTTCCGTGTACGTACTCGGCAAGCTTTCAAGCAGTTGCGTTTCCAACTGGCGAAAATGTTCTTCGCCTCGCTCGGCAAATAATGACTTGATGCTGCACGCTTGCTGGCTTTCGATGAGTTGATCGGTATCAAAGAAACGGCAATCGAGCTTTTGCGCCAGCGCAAGCCCGCAAACCGTCTTTCCTGAGCCCGGCGGGCCGATGAGGAAAATGAACTGCATGCCTCTAATTTAACGCCTGGGCACTGCCTATCGTCATGCCCGCCTTGCGGGATGCTTCTTCCATCTTCATTTGAGCCTGCACGAGATTTGGTTGCAGAGCCAAAGCCGTTTTGAATTCGGCAACCGCCGGCATGTAGCTCTTAGTTTGCAAGAGTACGGTGCCCAAGCCGTAGTGGGCCGATGCCATGTTGGGGTCGAGGGCGACCGCTTTCTGAAACTGGTACATCGCCGGAGCCCACTTGCTGTCCATGCAAAACAAAGTGCCGAGGTTGTTGTGTGCCTTCGCGGAGTTATCGTTGTTTTGCACGGTCTGCGTCAAAACTGCGATTGCATCTTGCAGGCGACCGCAGGATGAATAAATGTTGCTGAGGTTGATGGCGGCTTCCGTTTGTCGCGGCTCGAGGGCGAGCGCTCGCTCGTACGCCTTGATTGCCTGCAAGTTCAAACCCAGCATCTGGTAGCCCCAGCCCAAGTCGCTTTGCACCTCAGGAGAGCCGGGATCAAGTCTGGCTGCCATTTCCAGCTCGTCGACGGCGAGCGCGGCGTTGCCTTCCATAAGCAAGATTGTGCCGAGGCGATGGTGTGCCATTGCCACGTTCGGGTCTTCCGAGAGCACGTGCCTGTACTCGGCAGCTGCCTGCGCAAACTGGCGCGCTTGCAGCATCGCTTCTGCTTTCGCCAGGTCGCGGGCGACGGTGGGATTCAGCATACCCAGCTTGCCGTTGTCGGTTCCGGTAGGAACCACCGAATTGTCGAACAGAACTCCCTCTTTGTTGAGCAGATCCAATTCGGCGATCACTTTGTCGTGTTCGCCGCGGCGCTCATATAGACGCGCCAGATTGCTGTGCGCGGCCGAAAGCTCCACATTCAACTGCGATGCCTCAAGAACGGCGGTAGCTGCATCTTTGGTGCGATCTTGCTGGCGCAGCGAAGCGATTTTATCGGTGAGTGCCGAAAGCCCGAGCCGGCACAGGGAGATCGCTCTTTGAAAATGCTCGGTGGCTTTATCCATGTCGCCGAGGCTTATGTACACCAGCCCCAGCCGATTTTGCAACGCCGGATCGCACGGCGACTTCTCAATGTCCGTGCCCAGCTGGTCGGCGGCGGCCTGGAGCATTTTCACCTGCTCGGCAGGCGTCGTCCGCAATGGCGGCGCCATGCCTGCATGCTGGTCGCCTTCGAGGCGATCGATGCCGGAGGTGACCTTGTTCAGCCAGTTTCTGCTGGTGGTTACAACCTGCGCCACGTCAGGAAAATCTGGTCCGGGAATGCCCAAAAAGCGCAGTGGCAGGATTGGAACCGCCACCGCCAGTCCAACAGCCACGATGATGAGCAAAGCTCTCAGCTGAAAACGCCGAGGTTTGGCAGGTAGAGCCTGGGACTGATTCATGAAACCCGCACTGTATGGGCGAGTCCGTGTCTCGCCCTTGCCATCAATATATACGGAAGCCTACTTGGGAACCTGCCGTCAGTCAATACGTAATCACCGAACATTGAGAAGTGGCGCGCGACAATTGAAATGCCCGCCGACCGTTGCTAGAGTGGCTCGAGCGCGACGCCCAATTATGGATGAATGGAAGCTAATTTGATATGAACGGACAAGAAAAAATACAAAATTTCCTGAAAGCCCCGGCTTTCGGCGTTGTGGGAGCCAGCGACAATCCCGACAAGTTCGGTTACAAGGTGTACAAAACATATTTGCGACACGGCATGAAGGCATATCCTGTCGGTCGCGTAAAAGAAATCGAAGGCAATGCGGTGTACGAAAACATCGCTAAGCTTCCGGAAAAGGTGGAATCAATTTCGGTGATAACACCACCGGCGGTGACAGATCAGGTTGTCGATGATGCCATTACAGCTGGTGTCAAGAACATCTGGATGCAACCCGGTGCCGAAAGCGACGCGGCGATCAAAAAAGCGGAAGCAGCCGGGATCAATGTCATCCATGGCGGACCCTGCATTTTGATCGAATTGGGGTAACGAAAATCCATCGGCTCATGCATGGTACGGTCGGTCCGGCTCATGCACGGTAGCGGTCGGTCCGGCTCATGGTAGCGGCGGGCGGCAGCCCGCTTTAGAGGCAGCGCACCGCGCCTCCCTACGAGGCTCTATGCTGCTCGCCCGCGCTCGTGATCGAGAGCACTGCCTCCGATGCTATCAGCCGTTTGAGCTCTAAGCATGCCAGTTTGCGCAGGTGGATGGCGGGTGCGTGTTCGGCGACGTGTGTAAGTTGATGCTTTGCCTTCCAGGGCGCATTGGCCATGCGATAGGCAGAGCCCAAGCAGAGCATCGCTTGCCAGTCATCCGTGCAGACCGCGACAACTTCTTCCAGATAAGCGATAGCGTCATCGTAGCGTTGTGCCTGATAGGCTACAGCGGCGTACGCCAGGATCTGCCGAACCGTGCTGCTCGGTGTTACAGGTAGCATAAACGTCTCTCCCTCAACTGGCTGCACGTTTATTCAGCAAATGAGCATTTACCGATTGTTCTTGCAGATTGTAAATTTCGGCGAGCACGCGATAGATCATTTCGCTGATCAAATTGTCGCTGGCAAATAGCCGATCGTAAATCTCGATCGCGCGACGATAACACTCTTCGGCTTCTTCATAGCGGCCTTTCGAAGTAAGAAAGTCCGCCAGGTTAATGAGCGCTTCACCGATGTTTTCATCGCTGGTGATAGGCGAGTGTTCGGCAAATTTCAGTGAGAGCCGATATTGTTGTTCGGCCTTGTCGAAACTACCGCGAAGCTCCGCTTGCAGAGCTGCGTTGGCGCATTCTTTCCATAAAGGGAGTGCCGGTTGATTGGAGATCATAAGCGCTCTCCCGTTTGCTAAGTCACACTTCCATATTGCCAAACGGCGGAGGTCGGCAGCCCACATTAGAGTGCGGGTTATCCCGAACTCCACTTGGCTATTGTGACCACATATGTATTAACTTGTTCGGACTGTTACGAACGTGTGTGCGATGTATCACCGTTTTCCAACAGGTTTGGTGGAATTGCCATCGCAGGTGGTGCCATGTATTCGAAAGTGCTACATGGCGGGGTTCGCCCGCCGGTACAGTTCACTCTGTTTATCGGGCCTTGAAGTGCAAGATCACGAGTCCGAGCGATCCGATCACAATGTTTGGCAGCCAGGCTGCGACGATAGGATCCAATCGTCCGGATTCGCCCATCGCACCGGAAGTAGAGACAAGCACGTAATACATAAATACGACTCCGGCGCAGTAAATAAGGCCGATGTTGCTGCGCGATCGTCTGGCCAATAGTCCCAGTGGTGCGCCGGCGAGAGCAACGATCAAACAAGCGAGCGGTTGAGAGAATTTCTGGTGGAAACGCACCAGCAGATCATTGCCGAGCGAGTTGGACTGGCGCAAAAGATCCATGTATTGCCACAGTTCAACCATGTTCATGTCTTTTGGCGCGATTTCCTGTTTATCCAGCAAACTCTGCGCATTGGTGATGCCGGGAATCCTCAGCTTGTCGAATTGAACGATGCGTGTGATGTCGCTGTCGCCCGACAGCATGTAGCTGCGTCCTTTTTCCAGCAGCCAGTCGCCGTGGTTCCACGCGCCTCTGGCGGCGCTGATGATTTGCACCATCTTGTTTTGCGTGAAGTCGAGGATGATGGCGTTGTAGATCGTATTGTCTTTGTATTGGCCGATATAGAACACGCGGTTGAGAGTAAGGTCTTTGTTGCGTTCCATATAAGTAAAGTTGGCCGAACCAGTCGGCAGGCTCATGTGATACATGGCGACAAATTCGAGTTTTTTCGATGTCCGGTTGGCTATGGGCACCAGCGATTCGTTGATGGCGAAGCTGGCAACACTGGTCACCAAGCCGAAGAGCAATGGTGCCACCATGATCCGGTAGAAGCTGACTCCGCATGTTCGCAAGGCAATGATTTCGGAATCGCCTGACATGCGATTGAAAACCAGCAATGTTCCGAGCAGCACGCCGATGGGAATTGTAAGCACAATGATTTCAGGCAGGTGCAAGCCGATAATCATCAATGCGAGATTCAGCGGTACGCCTGACCGCATGATCAAGTTGAAAATTTGGCGCAACTGATCAGCGCCGAACCAAACGCCGGTGACGATGCCCACACCAAACAGCAATGGCTGCCAGAATTCGTTGGCGATGTAGCTGTCGATAAGCTTGATGCCGAAAGATATGCCGGACGCCTTAGCGGGCGGCCTGCCATTCGGCTGCTTGGTTGCCTGCGGCTTGACGGCCGGTGATTCGATGGCCGGTGAATTGATCATAGGGAGAAATCCTCACCGAGATAGTGTTTCCTAGCCACTGGGCTATCTGCGACTTCCTGCGAAGTGCCGGCAACCAGAATCTTGCCCGAATCGATGAGATAGGCGCGATCGGTAATTTTGAGTGTGGCGCGCGGGTTGTGGTCTGTCAGCAGGATGCCCAGTCCCCACTCATCGCGCAGGCGGCGAATCAATTTTTGAATGTCACCGATTGAAATAGGGTCGATACCGGTGAAAGGCTCGTCGAGCAGGATGAAGCGCGGCTCGTTGGCGAGGCAGCGGGCGATTTCCAGACGGCGGCGCTCTCCGCCGGACAGTTGCACTGCCATCGTATGCTCGAGGTGATCCATGCTGAATTGTCCGAGCAACTCTTTAATGCGATCGTTTTGCTGGCGGCGATTCATGCCGCGCAGCTCGAGCACCAGTCGGATGTTATCGCGCACGGAAAGCTTGCGGAATATGGATGCTTCCTGAGGCAAATAGCCGATACCCAAGCGCGCGCGCAGGTGAATCGGGAGTTTAGCCATTTCTTTGTCGTCGAGCTTGATGGTGCCTTTTTCCGGCTTGACCAGTCCGAGCACCATATCGAACGAGGTGGTTTTGCCGGCGCCATTTCTGCCCAGCAATCCGACCACTTCGCCCGGGTTGACATCAAAGCTGACGCCGTCGACGACTTTTCTGCCACCATAAGTCTTCTGAAGATTTTGGACTAAGATCGTCATTTTGTTGTTTCACCCTTTCCGGCCAGCTGGCCGCCGCTAGTGGGCGCCGGAGCGCTCTTCGGGGCTTGCAGAATTACGGCTTTGGTGTTGCCGGTGGCAATTATCTTTTTGTCTGCAACTGTCATTTCAATGTGATCCGCTATCCAGCGCTTTGTCGGCTGGCTAACTTGCGAGCGGCCTGAGAACACGATGCGCTCGGGTTTGTTCATCGAGTTTCTAATCATCACGCATGCCGGCCCGGCGCAAATCATGTCCTGATAGTAGACGCGTACGGCGCCATTGGCCGTCATGCGATTGGGGTCGCGGCTCCAGTCCTGAGTCTCGGAGGTGACGATGATTTTGTCTTCTTTAGGAGCCTCTTCCGGCTCGCTGGCATTGGCGGACTGCATGAGGTCGCCGTCAAAGCCGACGGTGTTTTTCTTTTTCGCAGGAGTAGGCTTTGTCTCTTGAATTACCGTTGACTTAACGTGTCCGGTGGCTTGCAGGCGGTGTGACGACAGCGAATATACGATGTTGTCGGCCAGCGTTGTGTTTTTAAACTGGGTGGCCGCTACGTTGCCGGAAAAAAGTGCGGTCTCAGGCCTGTTGTCGACTCCGTAAATTAGCTGCAGCTTGTCGGCTTTCACCATCATGTCGCCATGAATGACGTGCACATGACCCTGCGCGAGAAACTTTCCAGTTGTGCGATCGTACTCCTGGTGATCGGAGTCGGTGACAATCTTGTCCTCAGCCGGCGAACTAGTCTTGGCTGTGGCAGCGGTGCTGTCGCCGGACGCGGACGCGTTGTCCGCCTTCGCTGCCGCGCCGCCATTGCCGTCTGATTTTTTATTGCCACCACCGGCGGAGTCGCCTTTATTTTTGTCCGGCGGTGGGCTGTTTATTACTTCCGAGTGCGCATGCCCGTCAGCTATGACGTGAGAACTCTGCACTTCGAAAATGAGAGTCTCGGCATCAATTTTGTTGTTGCCTTGAATAAGTCTCGGGTGTCCTGTGAAGATCGCTTTTTGCGGGTTGCCCCCGGCGTCGCGGATTAATCTTGCTTGCGGTGCGATTACGAGACTGTCCTTGTACTTGACGTGCACATCGCCCTTGGCGATTACTTCGGGGCCGGCGAATTCCTGCTCCTGCGCCTGAATGTCGATCGGACCTTGCGGCGTCAGCGGCGCGGCGTTAGACTGTTGGGCCCGGGCGGACAGACTGAGCGCCACCACAAGTGGTGCCGCCGTCATTGCCGCTATAATTCTTTTTGCAATGATACTCATGCCCATCCTGTCACCTCACCGCGATCTCGGCGTGCGTGTTTCCCACAATCTTCAAATCTTTGGGGCCTGCTGCCATATTCGTGGTGCCCGAGGCTGAATCGCCGCTCACCTTGGCAATCCCAGGCCAATCGATGATAACACCGCCGGTTGCCACGAAATGGTTTCCTTTAGTTAATTCGACCTGGTCGGCACTAAATTTGCTCTTGCCGCCTTCGCCTACGGCCATCACTTTGCCGGATTTATTACCCTTCAGTTTGACAAATTTGGTGGCCTGGTTGGCGCTGCCCGAGGGCGCCGACAGCCTCATCTTCTGCTCTTTTGTCGTTGGGTCGAAGTATGTGACGTCGACACCTGTGAGCGCGACGTCTTGTCCATTGGCAATGATGGTGCCAGTCTTGGCGCTGAGCAGCCAGCGCACGTGGTTGGAGTCGTCGACTTCCTTCATTGTGTAGTCTTTGATGACGATGTTGTCGCTGGTGGGATTGTTCTTCACCATCTTTTGAGTCTCAAGAATTTCGCGGTTGGCTTCCTGAGCCGAGTACCAGAAGAAAAAGCCGATGCTGGAAGGGATAGACAGCGCCACCACCAGCTTTATCGTGCTTCTGTTGAAAACCATTTCGGTCAGACTCATTTACAAGGATTCCTCGGTTACATCGACCGCAGCATCAGCGCTCTTGAGATACTGTTAATAGAGTCACGGAGGTTGCCCTGTCGCAGGTAACCTTCGCCAAGGAAGAAATAGGGCGCGGGATTATTAGGAAATTTTGATGCGGCAACCCGCCACGTCTTCATTGCCGCTGCGAGGTTACCGGTGTACTCCGCCCGGAGGTGCGCACCATACACCACAGACCATACGTCGTTGGGATCGCGCTCAAGGATTTCGTCAATCTTCTTTATGGCGCGTTCGAAGTAGGCTTTGATTATCGGAACGTCAATAGGATCGACTTTCTCGAGTGCGCCGGGAATGTGCGGAATGCTATCGAGTGCCGGCGGGTTTTTCGTACTCATAGAGCCGGCATTGGCGGCGAGTTGTGAGAGCGCGCCTGCAGCGGCCAGCGGCGAGCCGGACAGCGCCTTCACGACATCCTTGTTGACACCGGGAGCGGTGGCAGCTTGTGCCGCTGGTTTCCCTTTCGCGCTGGTACCGGCGGGCATTAGCCCGCTTTTTTTCGTTCCATCGGTACCGGCGGGCTTCAGCCCGCTTAGTTTTGCGTTTGTAGCGGCGGGCGGAAGCCCGCTTGCGTCGTCGGGCTCGGCCGGCAGCGCTTTTGCAGCGGCTTCGTTCAGCGTCTTTTGCTGTGCTTCTACTTGGGCAACCAACGTCGGATTGGCGGCCTTAAACGTCGCAGTGCGGCGCGACTGGCGTGACAGCAAGTAAGCCTTCATGTAGTACGCCCACGCGAGGCCGTAACGAACGCGATTGTCGTCGGGATAGGACTTGAGCATCGTCTCGTACGTGCCGATCATTTTGTCGAAGTACGCGGGGCCGCCTTTGCTCTCAGCCAGTTTGCGCGCGTGCTGCACTTCTTTGAGAGCTTCTTCAACGCGACTGGTGCGCGTCAATGCGACAGCGAGAATGAACGATGCTTCAGGGCTGTCCGGATACGCCGCTGCTTGTTTTTTCGCGAGTTCGATATCCCAGGTTGGCGCGATGTCTTCCGTGTTGGCGTCGACAGAGAGCGCTTGTCCCGGTTTGAAAATGACTTTGCCGTTATCGTCTGAATTGGTTGGCGCGGCATCTGTTGCGGCGGGCTTCGCATCTGTTGCGGCGGGCGTAGGCGCGCTTTCATCCGCCGCGCTCGCGGGCACCGCACTCGTCACCATGGTGGCAGCAATGAGTGAGCAGGTAATCGCACGGGCGATAAACTTCAACGTCATGCGCATCCTTCCTATTGGATGTTCTAACACTCTTGCCCGGGCTTTGCACGCGTCCGCTTGCCAACGCAGCCAGAGCCAACCAGATGTAGAATCCATCGTAATTGCGAGGTTGCAATTAGATCAGTCCGGCTATGATAGCAGACGATCGGAAGATATCAGGAGTTGCCACTCCGAGTGTTGCGCACGATGAGAAAAATTTCTCTTAGTTTATTTGACCTTTCTCAACTCAATGGCTCCCAATTCTAAATATTGGGTCCGACATGGATTTTTGGACAAGCGCATGGTGCCGCAGCCGGCGTTATATCACCGTTAAATGCAAGTCGCTAAACGCTCACAGGGCGACCATTGAGGATAATCGGCGTCACTTCGCGCAAGCCGCTTACTACGTGTTTCGGCTCGGACTTGCGCAAGATTTCAGCTGTGTGCACGCCCGTGGTGACGCCAATTGCGTCGACGCCGGCGTTGCGCGCCATGTCCAAGTCAAAGCTACTGTCGCCGATCACGACTGCGTCCTTGGGATTCACCTGCAAACTACTTACGGTTACGTGGACGGACTCCGGATGCGGCTTGTGATTCGACACGTCTTGGGCGCCGACAATCATGTTGAAGTACTTGGTCAGGCCAAGATGCACCAACACTTCTTCCACAAGGTGCCGCCGCTTCGATGTGGCGATACTCACCATTACGTTTTTGGAACTAAGCTCGGCAAGCATGTCCTCAAGCCCGGGAAACGGCGGACATATGTCAATGACGCGGCCATCATATTTCTTGCGATACAGATTCGCGATGTCCTCGTGAAATTGCGCGCTTTTCTCGGGAAACAGTATTTCCATCTGCTTCAAAAGCGGCACGCCGACAAGCTGGCTCCACTGTTCCAGCAAGCCCTTCGGATAGCCCAATTCTTCGATCAGCTCGCCCATGCAACTGACGATTCCCGGCGTCGAATCGACGAGCGTTCCATCAAAATCGAAGATTGCCAGTTTGTACAACTCTCGAGACTATCCTTTTTTCGCTGATTCAATCAGCGTTTTGAACCGCTCGAACAGATATCGAGCATCATGTGGGCCGGGACTTGATTCCGGGTGATATTGAACGCAAAAGATAGGCAGCTGTTTGTGCTTGAATCCTTCGACGCTGTTATCGTTGAGATTGATGTGCGTAAGTTCGAGCTCGGCAGGAAGTGTTTTTGAATCGACGGCAAAACCGTGATTTTGACATGTGATTTCGACTTTACCTGTGGTCAGATCCTTGACGGGCTGATTTCCGCCACGGTGCCCGAATTTTAGCTTGTATGTCTTCGCGCCGAAGGACAGCGCGAGCAGTTGGTGCCCGAGGCAGATGCCGAATATCGGCAGTTTCGATGCCACCAAATGCGGTATCTCCTTCAAAGCATCCGTGCATGCGGCAGGATCGCCCGGGCCGTTGGAAAGGAAGATGGCATCAGGCTTGGAAGCAAGAACGGTTTTCGAATCAGAGTTGGCTGGAAAAATGGTCAGCCGGCAGCCCTCGGCCGCCAGATTCTGGAGAATGCTGCGTTTGCACCCGAAGTCCAGCACCGCGATGTGATAGCCCTTATCACCTAGCGTGTATGGCTGCGGCGTGGTGACCTCGCCTGTGAAGTCGGCGCCCGACATTTCCGGCGACTTGCGGGCGATCTCAACCAATTTGTCCGGGTCCAGAACTTCCGTCGACAAAGCGCAACGCAGCGCGCCTTTATCACGGATGTGCCTGGTAATTTCGCGGGTGTCGACGTCGGCGATGCCGATGATTCCTTGCTGCTGCAGGAAAGTGGAAAGCGAAAACTTGGCTCGCCATGAGCTATGCCGACGGCTGAGATGGCGCACAACCATGCCGCGCGCGAAGACTTTGCGAGACTCGAAGTCTTCCTCATTGGCTCCGTAGTTGCCCATTTCCGGATAAGTCATCGTGATAACCTGCCCCGCGTAGCTGGGATCAGTCAGGATTTCCTGATAGCCGAAGAGGCTGGTGTTGAATACCAGCTCGCCTGTCGTGGTGCCGGTGGCGCCGAAAGCCGTGCCGGCAAAGGTTTTGCCGTCCTCCAGCGCGAGCAGGCAGGGCGTGTGACCGTTTAGAAGACTGGGGCGTGTTGAATCAGAACTCATCAGTTAAACAATACAGTAGCTTTGATGCTTGACAAAGACGGTTTCGGCGGGTGAAGCGCCGCCAGGCGTCCGAAACGCCTACTATCTGAAGCTTACGGCTTTCTGTCGCCGTTGTCGAGAATTTGCCTGTTTTAGAGCTTTAAATAATTTGCAGTTCGATACCACGACGAATTACTGAGTCCGCTACTCTGTAGAATGATTCTGATTTTGTACTACGGCAACCAACACTGTAATGAACTATACGCCAGAAATATATCTCCATGCCCTGAAGCTTATGGGACCAGAGATCGTCCTTGTCGTCGCAATTGTTTTCGCGGCGCTGTGGAATATCTGTTCACCCCGCCAACGCGCGATGACTCCGGTGGTCAGCATCGGCTTGATCATCGTGGCAACCTTGATGCTGGCTCAGCAATTCAGTTTGCCGAGGCAAATGCTCTTTCCCACACCCGACGGAGCCGCTGGGTTATTCACCGTCGATAAGCTGACAGCCGCATTCGGACTGATGTCCTGCATCTTCGGCGGCATGGTTGTGCTGATGACCATGGGGTACGAGTTTCACTTCAAACAAAACCGCGGCGAGTATTACGCACTGTTGCTGACCTCGGTGTTGGCCGTCATTTTGGCTGCCGGAAGCACTGACTTGGTCATGCTGTTCGTCAGTTTGGAAACGCTGACGCTAGCTGGGGTTTTGCTGTCAGGCTTCGCCAAACGCGACAGGCGAAGCAACGAGGCATCGCTGAAATATTTGCTGTCGACAGCCGCCACCACAGCCACCTTCCTCTACGGCTTGTCATTCCTCTATGGCTTGGGATATTCCACCAACTATTATGAGATCGCCAGCGCGCTGGCAGTGAAGGCGCAGTCGCCGTCCATCGCCGTGGTGCTCGTTTTGATTTTGATGCTGAGCATTATCGGCTTCAAACTATCACTGGTGCCTTTCCACATGTGGACGCCCGATGTATACGAAGGTGCGCCCACTCCGGTAAGTGCATATCTATCCGTTATCTCGAAGATGGGCGGATTGGTTGTTGCCATCCGAGTTTTGGACGGCATCTTCGGCGCGTCCGTTGCGCAGTGGGCTCCCATCGTTGCCATCCTGGCAATGCTTTCCATGATCGCCGGCAATTTCATCGCGCTTGCGCAAACGTCACTGAAGCGCATGCTGGCCTACTCATCTATAGCGCACGTCGGCTACATGCTCATCGGCTTGGTAGCCAACACCGGCGACGGTCTGGCGGCGATGGTCTTCTACATGATCGTCTATGGGTTCATGAACCTCGGCGCGTTTACCGGCGCGGTTCTGTTTGAAAACGAAACAGGCAGCGACAACATCGAGGACATGGCCGGCTTGATTCGCAAACGTCCATGGCTGGCGGTGGGCTTGTCCATCTGCTTGTTGAACTTGGGCGGATTGCCTGTTCCGCCGGCTGGATTCCTCGCCAAAGTGTTCGTCTTCTGGGCGGGCTTCCAGATGGCGACGCCGCTTGGATATTGGTTGGTGGCAATCGCACTGCTGACTTCGGTGCCGGCGCTGTATTACTACACCCGCGTGGTGATCATGATGGCTGTGCGCGATCCATCCGAGAAGGTGGCGACTCTGCCGGAAGATCGGCACCTCGTCCCCGAATCGGCTGCTCCAACGAATCTCGCTTTGATGATCGCGGTGGCAGGCGTCGTCGTCGGTACTCTTGCCGTCAATCCTTTGATGACTTTCTCGGGTCAATCAGTCGCCGGCATGGGCCGTCCGATGACCAACGTGGGAACGTTGCCGAATTCCGAAGCGCGCTAGAGTTACGCGCATCGTAGCGGCGGGCTGCTAGTGACATGGTAGCGGCGGGCGAAAGCCCGCGGAGCGTGGAAAGTGTTTACCGGCAAGCTGGCAAGAGCATTTTGGCTGTTTTGCCTTTTGCTTTTGGTGGCGCTTGTCTGGTTCTACTACCCGTGGCTGAGCGGCGCGCAGGCGTTTTATCAGTCCGATCTGACTTATTACTTCGAGCCGTTTTGCCGATTCATTTCTGATTCGTTTCGCGAAGGCCGGCTGCGTCTTTGGAATCCATATTTATATTGCGGCATGGCGCAAGTTGCTGTGCCGTCGCCCGGCATATTCTATCCGCCGATCGCGTTTTTCATGCTTCCTTTTTCGCAGGGCATGGCCGCTTTTCTCGTCTTTCACCAACTCATCGCTGGGGCCGGTGCGTTTCTCCTGGCGGCAACCCTAGGCTGGGGACTCATCGCTGCTCTGGTGGCAGGATTCGGCGTTGCCTTGTGCGGTTATATGTTTGCTTTGCAAGCCAACTTCACGCTGGTGGCATCGGTGTCGTGGCTGCCGCTGCTGTTGTTCGCTCTTTTCAAAATAGATGGAACATTCACACGATCGAATGTGGCATGGATGTTTTTGAGTTGTGTGGCAATGTCGATGATGGTCGGTGCCGGGCGTCCCGAGCTCTCCGTGCCCGGTGCGCTCATCGCCGGCGTTTTCGCGGTTCTCTGTAGCGGGCGGCAGCCCGCTTCTTCCGCAGGCGACCGGACTGCGCTCCCTTGTAGCGGCGGGCGGCAGCCCGCTTTTTTGGCAATCCTCCTCCGCCTCGTCTCGATGTTTCTCGGCGTTCTCCTCGCCGCGCCCGTGCTTTTCCCGGCTCTCGAGTGGGCGCGCGTTTCGCCGCGAGCGCACGGACTCGAACTCAAATGGGTGCTCATGTGGAGCGCCAATTGGTACGACATAGTCTGTCTCGTCTGTGCGCAACCCTTCGGCGACCTCACTCGCTTGGGCAACAGCTTCCTGAACATGGTGGCAAGCAGGCACAACTCGATTCCGTATGTCACCTCCAGCTACGTCGGTCCGATTATCTTCACCTTAGCAATCTGGTCGCTATTCAAGCGTGGGGATCGTTGGAATTGGGGAATTCTTGCGGGGGGACTGGCACTACTGGTGATGGCAGCGGGCAGCAATACGCCAATCGCGGCCGCAGTTTGCGGCGTCTCTCCGGTGTTTGCGGCGTTTCGCTATCCGGTCAAGCTGATGATCTTTCCGGCGCTTGCACTGGTCATGCTTGCTTCTTCCGGCGCCTGTCTCGCTGCGACGCGCAATGTTCCGAAGAGCGCGCAGATCACAACGCTAGCCCTGTGGCTTCTTGTTGCTGTGGTTGGTTGTGTGTTCTCTTACGGTCCCTCTTTTGCATCGGTCACTTTGCTCTTTCCGTGGAACGCTGCTGAACATATTGACCTCGTACTCATGCACAAGGCGCAAGTTGTATTCGGCGAGAGTCTAATCGTCGCGGCTGAAATCGGTTTGTTCATGAGTGCGTTGTATTTCCTATACAACGTCGGCAAGATTCAACGAGTGGCGTTCGGCGCAGTTCTTGTCCTCGCTCTCATCGGCAATTTACTCTGGCCCGCGCTCTGGTTCGATCGTCATGGCACTGTTGCCGACTTCTACGATCGGTCGTCTCCACTCACCCAAAAGGTGCTCGACCAGCTGCACGATCATCCAAGCAGAGGAGCGCAGGCTGCCACCCTGCAAATTCCCCACCGTGCCCTCACTCTCTACTTCGACCCGCTCACGCCTGGTCCCTTCTTCATTCCCGGGCAAAAACTCAAATTCCAAGAAGGATTCTATTTATATGCGCGGCATTTGATGTTGCCCAACAACAATGTGGACTTCCGCGTTCCTTATTCATTCGGTTACGAAGCGGCGGAAGTCGGGAATTACAAAACCTGGTTTAGTGCCGCGCTTGGCGTAAGCACGCAAAATCGACAGCTCGACGCCAAAGCGATGCGCAGCGACGCGCCGATCGCGCGCTTCTGCAAGTACACGGCAGCCACCGTCGTGCTCACGCAGCAATATCGGCATGAGCGTTCGAATCTCCTTCCTAGACTCGAACCACAATACTTCGATCTTGTCTCCGATGACGAGACGATGAACGTTCGAATGTACACGCCTAAACAAACGCTGCCGCGTGCCTACTTCGCGCAATCGATCAAGAAAGCCGATTGGGTTGCGTTTTACAAACGGATGCTTGACTTCAAGGATCCCACAATTCCGACGGACACCTTTGTCGAAGACGATGCGCTGGTCAACGCGTTCGGAAACTCTCAAGTGTCGGCGGGCGGCAGCCCCCTTTCCCGGGCGGGTAGTCCGCGCTCCGCTGTAGCGGCGGGCGGCAGCGCGCTGACCGAAGGCATTGCATTTGTCACCGACGACACCGATCGCGTCACCATCAAAACGTCCCGTCCGACTCCCGGGCTTTTCGTCCTCACCGATCAGTTCTATCCCGGCTGGTTTGCCACCATGGACGGTGTTCCCACGAAAATCTATCGGATCAACCACTTCGCACGCGGTGTAATGGTGCCAGCGGGAACGCACCACATCGATTTCCGTTATTCCCCTGCAAGCGTCAACGATGGATTTCTCTGTTCCTTCCTCTCACTTTTCTTGTTTATCGTTGCATTCATCTTCGCTGCAATGCGGCCACGCACCGGTTCGCAGGAAAAGCGGCCACAATCTCTTTCAACACCTATGCTTTAACCTGCATCGATCCTGCAAAGCGTTGACAGTAGACTATCCCATTTCTAGGATTAAATCGCGTACACAAATCGGCATCATGGGAATAGAAATTCTCCTGAAATCGTTGGTGTCGTTGTTACCGGTAAGGAGTTAGAAGATGACAGAGAACTACACACGCCGTGACCTATTAAAAGACGGCTTGGCAGCCGGAGTGACGGCGGTCGGAATCTCGGCGCTATTCGAATTGCCTGGCAATGCTGCTGCAGAACGCGGCGGCAAAGGCGACGTTGCTATCCTCAATGCAGCCCTCGACTTGGAAAACCAAGGAATCTGGGCATACTCAGCCGCCGCGCCGAAATTGTCAACGACCGATGTCGGCAAGACGGTTCTGGCACTCGCCTTGCGCAACCAGGCCGATCACAAAAAGCATCGCGATCTTTTGAAGTCTGCGATTGAGAAACTAGGTGGCACGCCTGCAGCAGCGCGTGAAAGCTACGACCTCTCTCCTTACATCAAGGCTGGGGAAGGCAATCTTGATTCGGACGCGAACATTGCCAAGCTCGCATTGGCTCTCGAAGTAGACGCTGCGTTGGCGTACAACGATGCTTTCTCCAAGCTCAGAGACAAAGGGCTTGTCAGCGCTGCCGCTACCATTGGTGGCAACGAAGCGGCGCACGCCACGGCGATTCGCGCGGTGTTCCGGACACTCATTCCTACCGTAGAATATGTGCCGGCCGCTTTCATCAGCGCAGAAACTCGTCCGGAATGGATTCTGAAGGTTTAGTGGAGTAGGAATATGAAACGACCGCTCATATCACTGGCACTGCTTGCGGTTATTGGTCAAACAGCCGTCTATGCCAAGAGCATTACGGTAACCATCGAAGGTTTCGAATACAAGCCGAAGAAGGTAACCGTCAGCAAAGGCGACGAAGTGACATTCATTAATAAGGATTCGGCACCACATACGGTGACGCCCGAAAAGGAAAGTCATTTCCAGGAAGTTTCGCGCTTGTTGAAAAATCAGCAGGCGACGGTGAAATTTGACGAGGCAGGCGATCAGAAGTACTACTGCGCCATTCATCCGAGCATGAAAGGCGAAGTGGTCGTCAAATGACGATCTGTCGACCATCTCTATCAACGTTGGTCGCAATCGCGGTTGCATTGCTAATCGCTGTGGGAGCGTTCTCCGCATGGAGCGCTCCCTCAGCGTTGGCGCAGACTGATTCATCGACTGCTGCGACGACTGCGACAACTACCAGCACCGCCAGCAGTGCTACGACGGCTGCGACCGCTAGCGAGTCCTCAGCGAAAGAACCCAAGGGCGCTGCTGCCTGGTTCGCACCACTGCTGCCGCGGCCGCACAAATATTGGCATCCGCCGTTGGTGCATTTCCCAATTGTTTTTACTCTCCTCGAGTTTTTGATACTCGCGGCATTCCTTCGGTTCGGCACCGGATGGCTGGATACGGCTGCCCGGTGGTCGCTGTACCTTGCCGGACTGGGAACAATCCCGGCGGTGTTGGCCGGCGTTCACGATGCCGGTGTTGATCTTGGCGGTGCCAACGCATTCACCGATGGACTGAAAGATCGACTGACTAACTATTTCAATTCCGGTGATCAATTGTCCGTGCATGTAGTCTGGGTCAGTGCATTTATCATCGTGCTCATAATTCGTTTGATATGGCGCACAAAGCTTTCAACGCTAACCGACCGCAAGCAAGCGATCGCGTTCTTGTGTTCGTCAGTGGTCGGGTGCATAACTGTTCTCGCCGCAGCGCAAGCCGGCGGAATCCTCAGCCACCCGTAACTCTTATGGTATCGGCGGGCAAAGCCCGCTTCTCGTTGTACCGGCGGGCGGAAGTCCGCTTCTCGTTGTACCGGCGGGCGCAAGCCCGCGTTCCCCGCGATCAATCTTCCGAACGACTAATCCCCAGCTGCTCCAACGCCTTAGGCAAATCAACCGACTTCTTGCAGCAATGATCAAGCACGCTGGCCGCTTGCTCTTCGGTCAGTATTTTTCTATCGATTAGCTTTACGCACGTTTCGGCTATTTCCACCGTCGCATCTGCTGGTTTGTTATTTATACCTGCATCCATGAGCAATTGTCCAAGGCGGTTCGCGGTATTTTCCACATCTATCGGCTTGGCTGCTCCACCTGCAGCATTGGTCGTCGCTCGCAGTTTCACCAGACTAGCGACTGCGTCGTCTAATTCGACCTTTCCGGCTCTCAGCAGAGTCAGTTGACGCATGGCTTCATTCAACTCGTCAGTTGTGACGTAGCCCGAAAACACCAAAGCTTTCCCAAGCGGGAGGTTCAGCGTGTCTTCAGGATTTTTGAAGATGCGATCCAATTGATCCGTCGTGATCAACTGTGAAAGAACCAGCAACTCCGCAATATGCATCGATTAAGCTCCACATTCTCTGACTCGGCATGCGACCGCGATGTGAAACGCCATTTCTCCAATTATAGCGGTCGGTCCGGACGCCCGTCGGTTGACAGCGGCAGTTTACCCGAATCGCGCCATAGGCTTTGATTTTTCGGGTTTGTTTCGGATTTTTCGCGACGATGGTAGACTATGTCAATGGCTATCATGCCCGCGTAGTTCAGCTGGATAGAACACCTCCGTCCTAAGGAGGGTGTCGGGAGTTCGAATCTCTCCGCGGGTGAGGCTTTCAGGGATCGATCAATAGTGCGCCCCCGCATAGCCCCCGCGTAAGGGGGCTCGGGAAAATGAAACTTCGCCATCTCTCAGTTGCAGTTTTCGCTTTGTTGCTCTTCGGCGCGATCGTGTCGTCGGAGGCAATTGGTCGGCCGCTGGAACGGAATCAAATCATCAGGTTCCATGTAACTTCAGTTCCGTCCGGGGATGTGACCTACCTCCACATCAGGGGACTTCCCCTTGATAGTTTTGCCAGCGGTTGCAGCAACTTGGACGTAAAAACAACTGGAGACGAAGTATGGCTGCGTGCAAACATGTTGTTAACGAAAGGCGGCGGACCATTCGATTATGTCGTGACAATACCGTCCGGTATTAAACGGGTTGTATTTGGTGATTCAAGAAAAGAAATCTGGCCGAAAGACGAGGAATCCAGATCCTATTCAGAAGGAGAACAGAAAGCGCTGGAGGCGGCCAAGCGCGAATTTATGAGGAGCAAGCCTGACCTTGGCCCCGACGATTACTATGAGTTTGTGGAGGATAATCCTGTTCCTGCGTTAAAGCCCGAGGCTACAGGACATTACACGGTAGTTTTCTATCAAGATGGGCCAACGCCTTCCAGCGTTCGAGATCTTTATCACTACTGGGTGTCGACGTCTGATGATGCGGTAACCTACAAGGGACGTGCATATGCAGGACAGATGTTGCTCCTTGAGCAGTTGGGCAAGACTGAAGGATTGCCAGCGGGACTGGTAAAGCTAAACTTGCAGCACCCGAATGCGAAAGTTGAATCACGTCAGCTGTAAACCGTACTCATGCGTGAGGATATTCTGAGTCGTTATGTCGAATCCTTTCGATTGGCCTCCATTTGCTTGTCCGTGCTGTCGAGCGCGAACGCTCGGCGAGAAAGGAGGGCATGAGATCTGCTCCGCGTGCGGGTGGGAGGATGATCCCTCACAGGCGAAAGACCCCAATTTGGAAGGCGGTGCCAACAAAATCAGCCTGAATCTTGCACGAATAAAAGTATCCGTCCGGTGAAGGCTATTTAGCCAGCGCCCACTGATCCGGCAGAAGTGAATCGAGGTCTGCCGGTGTACCGGTGCAAAAGCGGTTGAGCATGTCGGTGAGGTACAAGAGCGGGTTGA